>JAESGM010000059.1_pt1 | contig 355812 bp, 283 predicted proteins | sample 9269721 | NCBI WGS metagenome assembly JAESGM01 (sample SAMN15720920, study PRJNA650825) | algae metagenome | isolation source: Komarekiella atlantica HA4396-MV6 and co-occurring heterotrophs from... | place: USA: Theobald House, Kauai, HI | collected 2009-07-29
GGCCGGTTCCGACGGTTGGCCCGAGACTACGAACGCCTGACCGAAACACTCGCGGGTTGGCACTGGCTCGCCTTCCTCACGCTGCTGCTGCCACGACTCGGACTCAATAGTGCATAACTGGCTCTAGTAGACCTCGACCTGCAGGGATCCCTCTCCAGCCTATTCGTGCCCCACGACCGGCTCGGGGCGCTGGGGCAAGATGGGACCAAGCTACTCCGGGGGTTCCTCTCGGCGGCTAGTGCTCACCGGACGGCGAAGCTCCTGGATTACGCGGTGCCACTGCCGCAATTCAACCCCGGGTCGCGATTGGTCGCCACCACCGACCGGTTGGCATACGCCGAGCTCAGTCAGACGGTCCAGTGGCTTATGCGGGTGGGCGGGACGCGGGCGTGGAGTGGGCAGCGGGACGGGCGGATGTTGTTGCGACGCGCGCTGCACGCCAAAAGCCTCTCCAGGCAGTTCGACATCGTCTTCCTCGACTGCCCGCCCCTCATCAACCTGTGCTGCGCGAACGCCTTGGCGGCGAGCGACTACGTCCTCACCCCGGTGACCCCGAGTGTAAAGGCCGTCGAGCGGGTGACCCCACTCCTCCGTCGGGTGTTGGAGGTGAAGACCTTGGGGGTTAACCCCGACCTGCACATGCTCGGGGTGGTGGTGAACAACCACCAAGAGCGTGAGCTGACGGCGCGAGAGCGGGACGTGATCCGCCCGCTCCCTCAGAACTGCCGCGACGTCTACCAGCAGGACGTGTACATGTTCGACACCAGCGTGCCGCAGCGGGTCGGCATGCAGAACGCCGAGGTGGACTTGGCCGCCGCCGGTGAGGCCGGGCCGCTCGGCCACCTGTTCGAGCAGATGGCACAGGAGGCGTTCACCCGGCTACCGGGGTACTGCCGCGCGCCAGCCGACGGCGTTCGGAGGCGGAGCCCCGCCGGGGGTGTGGGATGACGGTCGCCGACCTCCAGAAGTACTTCCGGGCGCTCGCCGAGGTCATGGGCGCGGGGCGGGGGCCTGCGGCCAAAGACCTGGCGGACGCCGCCGACCGGCTGGGGCCGTTCGCGGCCTCGTCCGTCGCTGAGTTCGCCGCCCTCTTGGAGTTGGCGCGCGAGTACCGCGACACAGGGAGGCTGACGCCCCCCACTGCCCCCCTGCCGTCCCCCAAGCCGCAACAGAAGGATCCGGCCGGCCTCACGCGGCTCGTCCGCGGACACTATGCCAGGGCGAACGACCCGTCCCTGACCCGAGAGCAAGTCGAGCGGGACATCAACGGGCACGACAAGCTGACCGTCGCCGCGCTGACCGGGGTGGCGAAGGAACTCGGTATCCTGGACGTCCCGAAGAAGAAACCCGAGATCCTGCGGGCCCTTGTCCGGTATGTTATGGACCGCAAGGGTGCGGCCGTCCGAGCCGACGCATAGCCCGTCGCACTCACCCGAGGTCCGCGAACCCGGCGTCCCGGAGCCGGGCCCGGAGGCGGCTCAGCCGGGCGCGGACGACCGCCGGGGTCAGCCCGAGGTCGGCCGCGATCTCGGCGGTCGAGCGGTCCTCCAGCCGCAGCTCGACGATCCGCCGGTCCGGGCCGTCGAGCGCCGCCAGCACCCGGTCCCGGGACTCGTCGGCCGGGGCGGCGTCGCGCGCCGACGGCTCGGCGGCCGCGGCCAGCGGGGCGGCCGGGCGGGCCCGGCGGGCGGCCCGGTGGACCTTGTTCCGCAGCACCGTCACCGCCAGCGCGACGAGCTGGTCCTCGTCGGCCAGCGCGTACCGCCCGCCGCGCAGCCCGGGGAGCAGCGCCCGGTGGACCGACTGGACGAGGTCGAGCGAGTCGAGGTACGGGCGGAGCGGCTGGCGGAGGAGCAGCCGGGCGGCGAGGCGGACCCGCCGCTCGTACCGCCGCAGCAGCTCGGACAGGGCGGCCGAGTCGCCGGCGGTGGCGCGGGAGAGCAGGTCCGCGAGCGGGGGTGGGTCGGGGTCGGACATCGCGGCCCGGGGGAGGGGCGGGGGTGTGGGTCAGGCTCGAAAGCCTGACCCACACCGGGGGCGGCTTGTTCGCGGCCGGTTCACCCGGTAGTCTCTCAGATTGGCCCCCCGTCCGCCAGCCCGCGAGGTCCCGGTGTCCGCCGGCGTCAGCCACAACCCGGTCCCCGGATGGTGCCGGGAGCTGGAGGCCGGGTTCCGGGCCGGCCGGCCCGGCCGCGCCGAGGACTACCTCGCCCGCGCCCCCGGCCTCGACCCGGAAGACGCCGTCGAACTCGTCTACACCGAGTTCGTCTGCCGGGAGGAGTTCGGCCCGCCGCCGGACCCGGCCGAGTTCCTGGCCCGCTTCCCGGCCCTCCGCACCCAGCTCGAGGAACAGTTCCTCGTCCACCGGACGCTCGCCCCGGACCGCGCCCCGCCCGCCCCGCGGGAGCAGTCGGTCGGGCCGTACCGACTGGTCCGCGAGGTCGGGCGCGGCGGCCGCGGGGCGGTGTTCCTCGCCACGGACAGCCGGGACGGGCGGGCGGTCGCGCTGAAGGTGCTCTTGTCCGGCGAGTACGCCACCCCCGCCGACCTCGACCTGTTCCGCCGCGAGGCCGACGCGCTGGCCCGGCTCGACCACCCGAACCTGGTCCGGATCGTCGAGGCGGGGGAGGACGGCGGCCGGCCGTACCTGGCGATGGAGTTCGCCGACGGCCCGCCGCTGTCCGCGTGCGCCGCCCGGTACCGCGACCCGCGGGCCGCCGCCGCCCTGGTCGAGGCGCTGGCCCGGGCGCTGCACCACGCCCACGGCCGCGGCGTCGTGCACCGGGACCTGAAGCCGTCGAACGTGCTGCTGACCGCCGGCGGAATGCCGAAGCTCGGGGACTTCGGGCTGGCCCGGGTGCTCGACGCCCGGAGCGCCCGGACCCGGACCGGGGACGTGGTCGGCACCCTCGGGTACATGGCCCCGGAGCAGGCCGCCGGCGGCGCCCACCGGGCCGGCCCCGGGGCCGACGTGTACGCCCTCGGGGCGGTGCTGTACGACCTGCTCGCCGGCCGCCCGCCGTTCGGCCACGAGCCGACCGCCCGCGCCCTCTTCGAGCTGTTCCAGGAGCCGCCGGCGTCGGTCCGCGCCGCCCGCCCGGAGGTGCCCCGGGACCTGGAAACGGTCTGCCTGCGGTGCCTCGAAAAGCACCCGGCGAGGCGGTACCCGACCGCCCTCGCCCTCGCCGACGACCTGCGGCGGTTCCTCGACGGCCGGCCGGTGACGGCACGGGCGCCGGGGGCGGCGGTCCGGTTCGCCCGGTGGGCGCGGCGGCGGCCGGCGGCGGCGGCGGCGCTCGGGGTGCTGGCGGCGGCCGCGGTCGCGCTGGTGGCCGGGGGCCTGTACTACACCGCCCGGCTCTCGGCCGCGAACGACGACCTGCAGCGGTCGCTGGGCACGGCCGAGGAGCTGCGGGACGTCGTGTCGGGGCAGAAGGAGGCGGCCGAGCGGCAGCTCGACGACGCCCGGCGGGCGCTGTACGCGATGCAACTCTCGCAACTCCCCGCGCTGTGGTCCCGGGAGCCGATCCGGGCCCGCGACCTGCTCGGGGACGCGCGGCTGTGCCCCCCGGACCTGCGGGAGTTCACCTGGCACTACTTCCGCAACCTGTGTCGGCTCGACGAGCGCGAGTTCCCGGCCCACAAGGGCGAGACCGGGGCCGTCGCGTTCCTCTCGGAAGACCGCCTCCTCACCGGCGGGGCGGACGGACGGGTCCGGTGCTGGGACCCGCTCGCCCCTGCGGACCGGCGGGCCGTCTTCAACCTCGCCGCCCACGGGAAAGGGGTGTCAACCATCGCGGTGCTCGGCCCGGACCGATTCGCCACGGCCGGGCCGGACGGGACGGTGAAGGTCTGGGCGGTCGGGCAGCCGAAGCCGGAGCGGACGGTCGCCGTCGGGGGCGGGGCGAACCGGCTGGCGGCCGACCGGGCGATGGGGCGGCTCGCCGGGGCGTGCGCCGACGGGGTGGTGCGGGTCTGGGACGCGGCCGACGGGCGCGAACTTGCCGCCCTGACCGGTCACGACGGGGTGGCGACCGCGGTGGCGTTCGCCCCGAACGGGGGAACCCTCTACACCGGCGGGACGGACCGGACCGTGCGGGCGTGGGACCTCGTCGAGGGCCGGGCGGTCGTCTGGCCCGGGCACGCCGGGGCGGTGCTCGGGCTGGCGGTGTCGCCGGACGGGCGGGCGGTCGCCTCGACCGGGGGGAGCGGCGACGTCCGGCTTTGGAGCGCGGCCGACGGCACGGCCCGGGAGCTGCGCGGGCACCTGCTGCCGGTGCACGCGGCGGCGTTCTCCCCGGACGGCGCCCGGGTGGTGACCGGCGGCGAGGACAGCTACCTGAAGGTGTGGGACCCGGCCGACGGGGCGGAGCTGGCGAACGTGATGCGGTACGCGGTCCGCAGCGCGGCGTTCTCGCCGGACGGGCGGGTGGCGCTCGGCACGCGCGACGGCAAGGTGCTGGTGTACCGGCTGCCGGACCCGGCCCCGGCGGTCCGGTTCCCGCACCCGGCCTACGTCGCGGCGGTCGTCGCGCTGCCCGGGGGCGGGGTCGCACTGGCCGACGCGGCCGGGGAGGTGCGGGTGTCGGACGGCGCGGCCTTCGCCGTGCCGCCGCTCTCGCCCGGCGTGCCCGGCCGGCCGCTCGCGGTCGGCACCGGCGGGCCGCCGCCTCTCGCCGTCTCCCCGGACGGCGCCACCCTCGCGGCCGGCGGCGGGGACGGCACAGTCGTCCTGTGGGACGTCGCCGCGCGGACCGAGCGCCGGCGGGTCGCGGCGCACGCCGGGAACGTGGCCGCGGTCGCCTTCCTGCCCGACGGCCGGTTGGTGACCGGCGGCGAGGACAAGCTGGTCCGGGTGTGGGGCGCGGACGGGACGGCGGTCGAACTGAAGGGGTGCGGCGGCCCGGTGCTGGCGGTCGCGGTGTCGCCCGACGGCCGGCGGGTGGCCGCCGGCGGGGAGGACGCGACCGTCCGGGTGTGGGACCTCGCCGACCCGGCCGCCCCGCCGGCCGAGGTCGGCCGGCACGACAACAGGCTGTGGGTACTGTGCCTGGCGTTCGACCCGACCGGGAAGCGGGTCGCGTCCGGCGGGCGGGACCGGACCGTCCGGGTCTGGGACCTGGACGGCGGGCCGCCGCTGGTCCTGCGCGGGTACACGAACTGGGTGCACGGGGTGGCGTTCTCGCCGGACGGCAAGACGCTGGCGACCGCGTCCGGGCACCACGGCCTGGACACCCCCGGGGAGGTGAAGCTGTGCGACCCGGTCGCCGGGTACGTGCGGGCGATCCTGACCGATGTGCGGGCGCCGGTGGCGTTCGCCGCCGGCGGCCGCCGGCTGTACGCCGGCACCCGCGGCGGGGTCGCCGAGTTGATCGGAGAGTGAGCCGCCGGATTTGTGGCACAGGTCTCCGACCTGTGCTTCAGGAACACAGGTCGGAGACCTGTGCCACAAGCCACACGATGCTACGGCGGCGGGCCGGCCTTCTTTCCCGGCTTCACCCGCGCGGACTCGGGGATGGCGAGGTCGAGTGACGTGTCGTTCCGCGGCAGGTCGTGCTTCGCGGTGTAGTCCCAGACGAGCGGCGGGGGGTCGGGCGCCCCGGCCGGCGGGCCGTACCCGTCCACCCGGACGACGACCGCCCCCGGAGGGGCAGGCCGGCCGCCGCTGCGGGTGTCGAACCGGCCAGCGGAGATCAGGGCGACCCCCTGCGGGCCGTCGTTGCCCTTCTCGCGGTCCGGGGTGAAGTACACCCGCCCGGAGTGGACCGGCTCCCCGCCCACGGTCACCGCCCCGGAGACGTGGTACTCGTTCTCCGGCCCGCGGCCGCAGCCGGCCGCGAGCGCGGCGGCCAGCAGGGTGGTGCGCGTCATCCCGCCCCTCAGTCGCCGGACACGACTTCGCCGCCGTCCCGGCTGGCGAGGGCCAGCAGGGTGCCGAGCGGGGTGTTGTCGCGGAGGTTCCGGACGCTCCCGTCGGCGAACCCGAAGTGGGTCACCCCGGCGTGCCGGCTGCCGAAGCTCATGTCGTTGAAGTTGCCGGCCCCGGACCCGAACGAGAACGGGGTGGTGCCGAGGCCGTTGGCCACGTTCCGGGCGCTGGTGCAGGACGACACGTCGCACCCCCGGGACCACCCGCGGTACCCCTGGGTGGACTGCGTGTCCCCCTGCCGCCACGACGTCTCCCCGACCAGGAACGTGGTGCTCGTCCCGTCCGTCGCGTCGGTCAGCCTGACCTTCGAGTTCTTGAACAGCATCCCCTGCTTGGCGAACCGGCCCTGCGGGGTTGACGCCCCGGGCGGGTCCTCCTGGTAGGTGGCGGCCGCCCCGTCGTTCGGCCCGGCCACCCCGTGGTAGTGGGCCACGAACACCCCCGGCTCGCTCGAGTGGATCGACTTGGTGTCCGGCGACGACGGGCACAGGTAGATCGACACCGCCAGGTTGACGAACGGGTTGTTGGTCGCGCTGTTGTACGGCTCGTCCACGTTGAACCCGGCGAACATCGCCGACTGCTCGATGTACGGCAGGATGAAGGCGTGGAACCCCACCTTCCACTGGCTGGTGACGGTCGGCTGCTCCAGCCCGCCGGGCGGGAGCCGCATGTAGGCGTCGTGGTAGTTGTGCAGCGCGAGGGTGATCTGCTTGAGGTTGTTGGCGCACTTGGTCCGGGCCGCGGCCTCCCGCACCTTCTGGACGGCCGGGAGCAGCAGCCCGACCAGGACGGCGATGATGGCGATGACGACCAACAGCTCGATCAGGGTGAACGCGCGGCGCATTGGGGTCATGGGATCGATTCGGGACCGGGGGGAGGGAGGGTGACGGCCGGGGGGCCGTCACTTCCTGCGAGTATCCGGTTTGGAGACCCGCAGGACAACCGCATTCTCGCCCCGCGGCTCCACGGTCGCCGTCAGCCCGGACTTCTCGATGGCGTCGTACTGCGCCGCGACGGTCGGCCCGCCCTTGTCCTCGTCCCCGCCGGGGATCGGCGAGATCGTGACCCGGTGCTGCCCGGCCACCGCCCCGTCCTCCTTCCCGAACGTGGTCAGCCGGAACGTGCCGTCCGGCAGGACCCGGCCGCCGGCCCGGTACTCCTTGCCATCGACCTCGGCGTGGAACGCGACCGACGCCCGGCCCGGGACCGGCGTCCCGTCGGTGTACTCCAGCCGCCCCTGGACCGGGTAGGCGGGCGGGTGGCCGGACCCGCACCCGAGGGCGGGGACGGTCAGCACGAGCGCGAGGAGCGTCGGGGCGCGGCGCATGTCACACCGGGAGAAGGGTGGGGGAGTGGGTCGGAGAAGTCCGAGCCCGAGCGAGCGAGGGACGTCAACCCTCGCTCGCGCCCGGGCTCGGACGGCGCGGCACCGCCCGCACCTCACTCGTAGGCCTGGATCACGGTGCCGACGTTCCGGGTGGTGAGCTGGGCGAGCGGGCGGGTCGCGATGGTGTTCGACAGCCCCTTCACGCTCCCGTCCCCGAACACGAAGTTGCACACCCCGGTGTGCCAGCTCCCGAACACCAGGTGGGCGTACCCGTCGGCGTCGTCGTTCGGGCCCTTGGCCAGCGGGTACTTCGCGCCCCCGGGGCCTTCCGTCTCCTCCCCGGCCACCCGCATCACGTTGTACGCGTAGCTCCCGAGGATCGGGCCGTCCCCGCCCTTCGTCTCGTCCCACTCGACCCCGATCGCGGCCCGGGTCAGGTGCTTCTCCCCGATCAGCAGGGTGCTCGACAGCCCGTCGGTCACGCTCGTCAGCTTCGTCTGGCTCTTCGGGCTGGCCACCGTCCCCCCGGCCACGATCATTGTCCCGGGGGCCGACGCCCGGCGGTACGGCGGGTCCCCGGTCCGGTGCCCGTCCACCGTCGCGTAGTCCCCGACCGCCCCGTTCTGCCCGGTGGTGGCGTGGAACTGGGTGGACTGCTGGCCCGGCTGGTGCCGGCTCGGGCACAGGTACACCGGCAGCGAGGTCTGCAGCGCGGCCGCCGGCTGGAGCGGCACCCGCTGGGTGAAGTTGAACTGGCGGTACAGGTTCTCCTGCTCCAGGTACGGCAGGATGATCGTCGTCCAGGCCAGGTACTCGTAGGCGATCCGGGACGGGGGCAGGGTGCCGTAGGTGTCGTGGTAGTTGTGGACCGCCAGCCCGAGCTGCTTCAGGTTGTTCTGGCACTTCGTCCGGGCCGCCGCCTCCCGCACCTTCTGCACGGCCGGCAGCAGCAGCCCGACCAGGACCGCGATGATGGCGATCACGACCAAGAGCTCGATCAGCGTGAACCCGGCCTTCCGGCGGCGAACGGACATGTGGCGGACCTCGGGACGAAGGAGAGGGAAGGAACAACCCGCGCCGGCAGGCGGGGGCAAAGTCAAGGCGGGGGGCCGGCGTTCTTGGGCAACTTGGCCCCGGCCGAGGCCGGCACCTCGATGTCCTTGTGCGACCGCCCGGCCGGCAGCTCGGCCGGCACCTCGTACGTCTGGAACAGCGGGGCCCCGGTCCCGTCGGCGGCCAGCGGGGTGAGCCCCTCGACCCGGACCACCACCGCCCCGGCGGACGGCGGCCGCCCGCCCGCGGCGGTGTCGTACCGCCCGCCGGCGATGTCGGCGTACCCCTGCTGCCCGCCGGGGTTCTTCGCCGGGTCGGGGGAAAACGTCACCCGCCCGCGGGGGACCGGCTGCCCCTTGAACGTGACCGTCCCGCTCACGCTGGCGTCCTCGCCCCCGCCCCCGGCCGCGCACCCGGCGGCGAGCGCGGCGAGGGCGGCCGTCACGGCCCGGCGCATGGCGACCTCCGGTGCGGGTCAGTCGAGGGTCAGGGTTTCGCCGCCGTTGCGGCTGGCCGCCGCCCACAGGACGGGCAGCGGGGTCGACTCCCGGACGAACCGGACCGAGCCGTCGCACAGGGCGAAGTTCGCCCCGCCGGTGTGCTGGCTGCCGTAGCTCACCTCGTTGAAGTTCGTCCCGCCTTGGGCGAACGGGGTGGTGCCGATCTGGTTCCGGAGGTTCTTGCACGACGAGCACGCCCCGCCGGGGGTCCCGGTGGCGGCCGACGCGTCGCACCCCCGGCCCCACGCCCGGTAGTGGTTCGCGTCCTTCCACCCGATCTCGCCCACCAGGAACGTGTTGCTGGTGCCGTCCGGGACGTCGGTCAGCCGCACCTCGGTGTTCCGCCCGAGCACGCCGTTGGTCGAGAACCCGCCCTGCTCGCTGTTCACCCCGGTGGTCACCTCGGTGTACGCGGTCCCGGCCGGGCCGTCGCTCGCCCCCATGTTCCCGTAGTAGTCGGTGGTGTACAGCTTCACCCCGTTCACGTCGTCCTGGCCGTTGGCCGCGGCCACGAAGGTGGACCGCTCGACCACCGAGCTGGGGCAGTGGAAGATGACCACCCGGTTGAGCTGCAGCGCCTTGTTCGGGGACGACTGGTAGTCGACCGCCGGGTTGAACGCCTTCTGCAGGTTCTCCTGCTCGACGTACGGCATCACGAACAGGTTCCACGACAGGTTCGGCTTGCCCGGGCCGCCGCTCCCGCCCGGGGGGAACTTGCCGTTCGTGTCGTGGTAGTTGTGCAGGGCCAGGGACAGCTGCTTGACGTTGTTCTGGCACTTGATCCGGGCGGCCGCCTCCCGGACCTTCTGGACGGCCGGCAGGAGCAGGCCCACCAGGACGGCGATGATGGCGATGACGACCAGCAGCTCGATCAGCGTGAAGGCGACCCTTCGACCGCGGGAAGAGGACATGGCGCGGACTCCGGACGAAATGGGGAGAGAAAACAACACCGCCCCGGAACCCCGGGGCGGCGGGGCCGTCGCGACCCCCGAGAACCGGGGGGACTTACTAATCAGCCGACGAGGACGTCACCCGCGGAGGAGCTTGTCGGCCGGCTCCCCCTCGTTCAGGGTCGGCCGCTCCGGCCGGCCCTTGTGGGTGTACACCAGCTTCATGTGGTCCACCCCGAGCAGGTGCAGGATGGTGGCGTGCAGGTCGTGGACGTGCAGCCGGTCCTCGACCGCGTGCAGCCCGACCGCGTCGGTCGAGCCGATCGTCCGCCCGCCCTTAATCCCGGCCCCGGCCATCCACATCGTGAACCCGTACGGGTTGTGGTCCCGGCCGTTCCCCTGCTCCGAGTGCGGCGTCCGGCCGAACTCCCCGCCCCAGATCACCAGGGTGTCGTCCAGCATGCCGCGCCGCTTCAGGTCCTTGAGCAGCCCGGCGACCGGCTTGTCCGACGCCTTGCACAGGGCCGAGTGGTTCTTCTCCAAGTTCGAGTGGCTGTCCCACTTGCTCCCGGCCCCGTGATACAGCTGCACGAACCGCACCCCGCGCTCGACCAGCCGGCGGGCCAGCAGGCACTGCCGACCGAACACCTCCGTCTCCTTGTCGTCCGCACCGTACAGCGCCTTCGTCTCGGCCGTCTCCTTCGACAGATCGACCACGTCCGGGGCCTCGGCCTGCATCCGGAACGCCAGCTCGTACGACTTGATCCGGGCGTCGAGTTCGGTCTGGTCGAGCCGCGTCTCGGCGTGCCGCTTGTTCAGGGCGGCGAGGTAGTCGAGCTTGGCCTTCTGGCGGTCGACCCCGACGGCGGCCGGCGGGTTCAGGTTCGGGATCGGCTCCGCGCCGGCCTCGAGCCGCGTCCCCTGGTGGACGGCCGGCATGAACCCGGCGCCCCAGTTCCGCGGGCCGTTCACCACCGACGTCGGGTTGTCCTGCATCACCACGAACGCCGGCAGGCTCTTGTTCTCGGTCCCGAGGCCGTAGGTCACCCAACTGCCGAGCGACGGCCGGCCGGCGAGCGTCGAGCCGGTGTTCATCTGGCAGACGCCGCCGGAGTGGTTGATCCCGTCCATCCAGCACGACCGGATGACGGCGAGGTCGTCGGCGCACCCGGCGGTGTGCGGCAGCCAGTCGGAGATCCAGAGGCCGCCCTTGCCGTGCTGCTTGAACGTCCGCTGGGACGCCATCAGCGGGGCGTCGTTCTCGCCCATCGACAGGATGACCGGCTTGAAGCTCGCCGGCAACTTCTGGCCGTGGAGCTTGTTCAGCTCCGGCTTCGGGTCGAACAGGTCGATGTGGCTCGGCCCGCCCTCCATGAACAGGAAGATGACCCTCTTCGCCCGCGGCTTGTGGTGCGGCGCCTTGCCCGGGGCCGGGGCGGGGTCGGCGGCCCGGGCGTCCTGGCCGAGCAGGTACGACAGCACCACGGACCCGAAGCCCCCGCCGCCGCGGATCAGGGCGTCGCGCCGGGTCGGGAGTGTTAGGTCGTTGCCCATCGGACCACCCGTTCTGGTGGGGCAGGCATTCCTGCCTGCCGAGCTACAGAGGCAGGCAGGAATGCCTGCCCCACCAGGATTTCAGTCCACGTACAGGAACTCGTTCGCGTTCAGCAGGGCGTGGCAGAAGTCCGTCCACGCGCTGAGCCGGTGGGCCGGCGTCACCGGTCCCTTCCCGCTCGCCACCTTCACCTGCCCCTTCAGGAACGCCAGCGCCTCCTCCGCCTCGGTCGCCGTCGGCGGCCGGCCGAACGCCAGCCCGAACGCCTTCTTGACGCCCTCCGGGGCGTCCTTCCCGTCGGCCGGCATCACCCGGGCGGCGAACGCCTTCGCCCGGGCCAGCCCGAACCCGCCGTTCAGCAGCAGGAGCGACTGCGTCGGGGTGACGGTGACGTTCCGCTTCGCGCACCCGACGATCCCGTCGGCCGCGTCGAACGACGCGAGCAGCGGGTCGGGGCTGTTCCGGATCACCTTGGTGAACACCGACCGCCGCGGGTCGGTCGCCGGGGCCGACGGGCCGCCGGCGGCGTCCAGCTTCAGCTCGCCGCTGGTCGCCAGCAGCGCGTCGCGGACCTGCTCGGCGTCGAGCCGGCGGACCGGCATCTTCCACAGCAGCCGGGCCTCGGGGTCGTTCTTCGCCGCCGACGTGGCCGGCACCGCCGCCGACTGGCGGTAGGTCGCGGACGTCACGACCAGCCGGTGCAGCGGCTTCAGCTTCCACCCGCCGCGGACGAACTCGGCGGCGAGGAAGTCGAGCAGTTCCGGGTGCGTCGGCTTCTCGCCGAGGGTGCCGTAGTCGCTCGGGGTGCCGACCAGGCCGGTGCCGAAGTGCTGCTGCCAGACGCGGTTCACCAGCACCCGGGCGGTGAGCGGGTGGTCCGGGCGGGTCAGCCACTCGGCCAGCGCCGCCCGCCGCCCGGTCGTCTGCTCGCCGGCCTTGATCGCCGGGGGCGGGCCGCCGAGGACGGTCGGGAACGCCGGCTCGACCGTCACCGGCTTGTGCCGCCCGCCGCCCATCCGCGTCTCGGCCGCGACCGGGCCGAGGTCGCGGGTGACCATCGCGTCCGGGTCGGCCGGCTTGGCGGCCGCGTCCAGCTCCTTCTTCAGCCGGTCGTACTCGGCCTTCTGCTCGCCCTTCAGCTTGGTGTGCGCCCGGTCGAACTCGTACTCGACCTGGCGGTACGCGAGGTCGTACAGTTGCCGCTCGCCGGGGGTGCGGTCGGCCGGGGCCTTGGCGAAGATCGGCTGGATGTCCGCCGGGAACTTCCCGGCCGCGACCGCCATCTCCTTCTTCCGGATCGGCGCCAAGAGGGCGTCGATCTTCGCCCGCACCTCGGCCGTCTTCGCCTCCCACGCCGCCAGCTTCGACTCGTACTCGGCCTTGGCGGCGGCGGTCGCGAACACCGGCTCGTCGCGCATCGAAATCCCCGCGAAGAACGACTGGAGGGCGAAGTAGTCCTTCTGGAGGAGCGGGTCGAACTTGTGGTCGTGGCACCGGGCGCAGCCGACGCCGAGGCCGAGCAGGGCGTCGCCGGTCACGTCGGTCAGGTCGTTCAGGATGGCCGCCCACTGCCCGCGGACGTCGCGCTGGTTGTACTCGTACATCCCGAGCCGGATGAACCCGGTGGCGATCAGGGCGTCCGGGTCGGCGGGGTACAGCTCGTCGCCGGCCAGCTGCTCGCGGACGAACCGGTCGAACGGCTTGTCGGCGGCGAAGCTGTTGACGACGTAGTCGCGGTACCGCCACGCCTGCGGGCGGGGGAAGTCGGCCCGGTACCCGTCGCTCTCGGCGTACCGGACGAGGTCGAGCCAGAACCGGGCCTGCCGCTCCGCGTAGCGGGGACTCGCCAGCAGCCGGTCGACCAGCTTCTCGTAGGCGTCGGCGGACGTGTCGGCGAGGAACGCGGCGACCTCGTCCGGCGTCGGCGGCAGGCCGGTCAGGTCGAACGTGACGCGGCGGAGCAGGGCGAGCTTCCCCGCCTCCGCCGCCGGCGACAGCCCTTCCTTCTCCAGCCGGGCGAACACGAACCCGTCGACCGCGTTCCGGACGGGGTGCTTCGTGCCCGGGACCGCGGGCGCGGCGACGGGGCGGAACGCCCACCACGCCCGGTCCGCGTCGGTGATCGTGCCGGGCTTGCGGGCGACGTGGCCCGACGGGACCATCCCGCCGGCCTTTGCCCCCGGCCACACCGCCCCGTCCTTCACCCACTTCTCGAGGGTGGCGATGTCCGCGTCGGACATCTTGCCGGCCGGCGGCATCTGGACGTCGCCGTACCGGACGGCGTGGATCAGCGGGCTGGCGTCCGGCTTCCCGGGCACGACCGCCGGGCCGGCGTCGCCGCCCTTGAGCAGCGCGTCGCCGGTGTCGAGCCGCAAACCGCCCTTCTGCTTTTCGGGGCCGTGGCACTTCACGCACTGCGCGACGAGCAGCGGACGGACCGACGCCTCGAAGAACTTCGCCGCCTCGTCCTTGTCGGCCGCGGGGGCAGCCGACGGGAGGACGGCGAGGAGGACCGCGGCGACGGTGTGGCGAGCGTAACTGGTCATGTGCGAGTGGCTTCCGTCCGGCGTGTGGGAACGCGGCCCCGTCGGACACCATGATAAAGTCACGCCGGTGGGAAAGCGCACGCCGAAACCTGGAATTCTTTCCCCGTCCGGCGTCGGGGTTGTCGGCGGTCGGAGCGCCGGGCGGTCGGCCGGCGTGGGCTTTGCCGGCAATACTAGGAAGTCGGGTGCCGCCTAACCCGCGACCAACTCGACACATGTGGCGGCGACGATCTTTCGGGGGAGGGCGGGCGTGACGTTACCCACTGTCGACTTGCCGAAGCTGGCCGAGACGGCCGGGGCGGCCGTCGGGCTGATCTTCTCGGCCGGCATCCTGCTGTCCTGGCTGACGACCCGGTACACCCCGGCGTCGGAGGAGTACCGGGATCTGACGCGCGAGCTGCGGGAGACCAAGGGCGACGGGAACCCCCGGCACGCCTCACTGGTCAAGCAGATCGGGGTGTACCGTTGCCGCCTCCGCTACATGAGCCGGGCGTCGACCGTGCTCGGCTGGGGGGTGGTGCTGACCATCCTGACGCTGCTCGCCACCAGCGTCACGGTCGTCTTCCCGCTCCCGAACGGGGTCGCCCTGGCGGCGTGCGGGTGCCTGTACGCCGGGCTGGCGCTGACGATGGTCGGGGTGGGGCTGATGCTGGTCGAACTCCGAATCGACCGGCGGGCGATCGAGGCGGAGGCGGAGGACATCGGGGAGGTGAACGCCCCGCCGCCGGGCCGGCCCGGCGGCGGGTGACCCGGCTACTTCGCGTTCGGCTTCTTCCGCCGGGTGCCCGACCCGCCGGCCTTCGACCGCTTGTTCGCCGGGGTGCCGCCGACCGCCCCGCCGCTCGGCCCGGACTCGGCGTCCGGCTCGTCCGCGTCGTCGCCCGCCTGCGCGTCCGCGTCGAAGTCCCCGCGGCCCATCGCCTCCTCCAGCGCGACCCCCGCCGGCGCCCCGCTCCCGACGTTCGTCCCGGCCAGCCCGCCGACCTCCGTCCCGCCGCCGGGGGTGCCGGCCGCGTGGACGTCCCCGGGGGCCCCGCCGACGTCCCGCCCGACCACCCGGGGCGGCGACCCGGTCACGTCCGCGGCCTGGCCGCCGGGCCGCCCGAGGAACGTCTCCGGCCGGCCGTCGTTCAGGTTGACCGGGCGGCCGGACTGCAGGGCGGACGCGCAGGCGGTGCAGTGGCGGGCGTACGGGAGGGCGTCGAGCCGCTCGGCGGGGATGGTCTTCCCGCAGTTCTCGCACCGCCCGTAGGTGCCGGCCTCGACCCGACCGAGGGCGTCGGCGACTTCCCCGCGGAGGAACGTCTCGTTCTCCAGCAGGGTCGCCCCGAGCTCCTGGTTGTACGCCTCGCTGCCGACGTCCCCGAGGTGCATCGGGGTGTTCGAGATGCCGCCGGCGGCCTCCCCGCCGGTCGGGGTCCGGGCCTGTTCCTCCAGCCCGGCCACCGTCCCGTCCAGCCGGGCGGCCAGCGCCCGCAGCCGGCCGCGGAACGGCTCCACTTGGTCCTTGGTCATGGGTGCCTCGTCGGTTTGGGGGCGGGGGCCCGCCCGGGACGAGGGTCGACGTGCAATCCGCGGTCCAAACCGCTCAGCCGACCCCGGTTACCGCCGCCGCGACTCGGGCCACCTCGTCCGGCAGCGGGGTCCGCTTGTACCGGTACACGCCGGCCCCGAACGTCACCTCGTCCTCCTCGTCCGCCCGCATCGACTCCCCGACGCACAGCACGAACCGCCCCGGCGCCCCCTTCTGCAGCCTCTTGTAGTGGGCCTCGACGTCGCCTTTCCTCCAAAACCCGAACACCTCGACGTACACCTTCTTCCCGGTCGCCGGGTGGGTCAGCTCGAAGTCCGGCACCCACACCCCGTCGGCCAGGGGGACCGGGTGCGGGTCGGCCGCGATCACCCACCCCTTCACCTTCGCCGCGAACCCGTCGGCGAACGCCTGCAACTCCGGCGGGGTGTACACCCCGAAGTCGGACAGGTGCGACCGCACCCCGTCGGTGCTCGACAGGGCGAACAGCTTCTCTTTCCGGTCGGCCCCCCACCGGACCGTCGCCTTCAAATCGAACGCCTTGCAGTGCAGGAGTGCGGGAAGGAACAGGGCGAGCTGCAGCCCATACTTGTTCGTCGCCGAGAACAGCGACAGCGGGCCGTCGAGCTTGAGGGTGTAGCTGTTCCCCGGCGTCTCGTGGATGGTGCAGATGAGCCGGTGGAACTTGACCGCCCGGAACAGTTGCCGGTACCGGGCCGGGGTCTCGCCCCAGATGCGGACCTCCATCGCCTGGCACCGCAGGAGGATCGCCTGCGCCAGCGCGACGTTGTACCGGTTCAGCAGGTGCTCGGGGCTGATGTCGTCGAACGACGTGACCCGCTGCTCGTCCTTCAGATCGGCGAACAGCGACCGGTCGACCTGCTCCGGGGTGACCGTGCCGACGGACGCGGCCACGTCCTTCAGCACCGCCTCGCGGTCGAACGCCACGCCCGCCTGCGCCGCCTCGGCCCGCGCCACCGCCGCCGCCGCGAACGCGGCCTCGCGCAGGGCGTCCGGCGGGTGCTCCGACTCGACCTCGAACTCGCACCGGTCTTCGAGCAGCTTCGCCAGCCCGGCCGGGAGGAGCCCGCGCGGGCCCTCGGGAATGAGGTCGGACAGGTCGTCGGCGATCTCCCCGCGGGTGCGCCCGGGGGACGCCCGGTAGGCGAGGACGAGTTGCTCGGCGAGCGCGACGACGGCCGAGTCGGCCGGCTCGACGTACAGCGGGACGAGCTTGTTCCGGGCGTACCGGAGGCGGACGAGTTTGCCCGTTAGCATTTCAAACCGGAACGCGGATGACGCGGGATCAAAGCCCGCGGATGACACGGATCAGAACAAATCTTTTGTCGTGATCGGGCGTTGATCCGCGGGGTTTGATCCCGCGTCATCCGCGTTCCGGTTTCCTCCTCACTGGAACGCCCTGTGCTGGCGGCGGCGGTCGCTCACGTACTCCTCGGCCGTCCCCCGGGCGATCACCTCGTACAGCACCGCCTGCTTGTCCCCGTGCTTCCGCAGGATGCGGCCGAGCCGCTGCACGTTCTCGGTCGCGCTGCCGGTCCCGCCGAGCACGATCCCGACCCCGGCCGCCGGCACGTCCACGCCCTCGTTCAGCACCTGGCAGGTCACCACCGCGGTGTATTCGCCGGCGTGGAACTTCGCCAGGATCGCTTTGCGTTCCTTCGGCTTCGTCTGGTTCGTCATCGCCGGGATCAGGTACCGGCGGGCGATCTGGTACACGGTGGCGTTGTCGGCGGTGAAGATCAGGGTGCGGTCGGCGGCGTGCTTCCTCAGCAGGTCCTCGAGCAGGGCGAACTTGCCGCTCGCCGCCTGCACGATCCGCCGCTGCTCGCGGTACGCCCGGATCGCCTTCAGCCCGTCCGGCGTCTTCCCGGCCTCGAACAGGAACCGGCGGAACCCGTCCGGGCCGCTGAGCGAGATGTTCCGCTCGGCGACGAACCGGCGGTACTCCTCGCGGCAGATGCGGTACCGCTCCTCCTCCTCCGGGGTCAGGTCGATGTAGACGCGGCGGGCCTCGTACGGGGCGAGGAACTCGCCGGCGACGTCGTTGATGTCGAGCCGGTAGACGATCGGGCCGATGAGTTCGGGCAGCAGGGCGTCGGCCCCGTCGTTGCGCTCGGGGGTGGCGGTGAGGCCGAGGCGGAACGGGGCCAGCGCCGCGTGCGCCGCCTCCATGAACGACATCCCCGGCAGGTGGTGGCACTCGTCGAAGATGACCAGCCCGTACCGGTTCGCCCACCGCTCCAGGTGGATGTACGCCGAGTCGTAGGTGGTGACGGTGAGCGGCTTGTACTCGAACACCCCGGCCCCGACCATCCCGACGTCCACGCCGAACGCCCGCTCCAGCTCGCCGGCCCACTGCACCATCAGGTCGATCTTCGGGGTGACGACCAGCGTCGGCCGGCCGACCTTCTCGATGCACAGGAACGCCATGAACGTCTTGCCGGTGCCGGTCGGCATCACGACCACGCCGCGGCGGGTCTTGGCCCAGGCGGCGACGGCGGCGAGTTGGTAGTCGCGCGGGGTGCGCTCGGCGTTCAGCTTCCACCCGGTCTGCTCGGTCGGCCACCCGCGGGCGGCGTCCTCGTAGGGGCGCTTCTCGCGGATCAGTTGCTCGACGACCGCCCGGTAGTGGCGGCCCTGGGCGCGGTGGGCCATCGTCCGCGGGTCGAACAGGACGCCGGGCAGCGTGGACGGGGCGAACCCGTCCGGCCCGCCGGTGACGACGACGGTCCCGCGGTCGTAGGCGAGGTGGACGGGGGCGTCACTCATGCCCCGATTATCGCGGGGGGGGCCGCCCGTGACTACGGCGCTTTCGTCGCCGACAGGTCGACCACCGTGCCGCCCTTCGGGGCTTCGGCCTCGGCGACCTTCCGGCACGCGGCGACCACCTCCGCGACCGACTTCACCGGCGGCACCGCGGCGGTCAGGCAGAGGGCGAGCTTGAGGTTCACACGCACCACCGCCGGCGGGGCGGTCCCCTCCTTGAACTCGACCACCGCCCCGAGCGGCACCATCTTCCCGCCGGCCGCGCTGACTTGCAGCTGCTTCAGGTCGTCGCCCTTCGTCCCGAGGTGAGTCTGCATCACCTCCGTGATGTCCGCGACCGCAATCCCGAGTTTCGCAGCTTTTTCCCGATCGACGTTGACGGACAGGTGCGGAACGTCGGGGCCGGGCGCGACGTCCGAGTCGAGGGCGAGGCCGTCGGCGGCGAGCTTCTGCGCGACGGCGTCCGCCCATGCCCGCAGCTTCGCCGGGTCGTCGGCGGAGAGGGCGAGGCGGATCGGGAACGGCCGGCCGGCGGCCAAGTCGCTGACCCGGACGCGGGCGTCCTTGAGGTCGGCGAGGGCCTTGCGGAGGTCGGCCCGCGACGGGCCGTCATTACCCGCCGTCACGAGCACCGTCGCGGCGTTCGTCTCCCGGCCGCTGAACGCGAGGCACGCCGGCGAGCCGGGGAGCGCACGGACCGCCTTCACCGCCCGCTCGGTGGCCTCCCGGGTACGGGCCGCGGACGCCCCGCCCGGCAGCCGCACCTCGACGACGGTTCCGCGGCCGTCGGCGACCGCCTCGACCCGCACCCCCTTCGGCAGCTTGTCGATCTCGGCGAGCCGCTTCCGGACGGCGGCGGGGTCGTCGGCCGTCACGGCGAGCAGCACGGCCGGGGCGTCGTTCGCCCGGGCGAAGGCGTCGTCCGACGGCCGGAGTTCGAGCTTGGCCACGTCCCGGAGTCGGACCAACGCCGCGTCACGGACCTTGAGCACCGTCCCCCCGAGCGCGTCGAGGTCCGGGAGGCCGTCCGGGGTGGTGAGGGACAACCCCGGCTGACCGCCCGGCGGCGCCCCGATCTGCCCGGCCGCGACGGCGAGGTTCTGGGTCCGCAGGGCCGTCGCTACGTCGTCGGCGGTGAGGCCGCAGTCGGCGAGCTTGTCCGGGTCGAGCCACGCCCGGACACCGGACGTCGGCGCCCCGACGACCCGCGCGTCCCACACCCCGACGACGCGGACCAGTTCGTCCCGGGTCCGCCCGGCGGCCGCGCCGAGCAGTGCGGGCTCCGCACCGGTCACCGCGATCCACAGGTCCGGGAACCGGTCGGGGTCGGTCTTGTCCACGCTCACCCCGAGCCGGCGGACTTCGTCCGGGATGGCCGGGACGGCGATGTTGACCCGGTTCTGGACGAGCACCTGGGCCGTGTTCACGTCGGTGCCCGGCTTGAACCGGACGACCAGGGTGTACGACCCGTCGTCCCGCGACTCGGACTCCAGCAGCACCGCCCCCTCGGCACCGGTCACTGCCAGCTCGATCGGGGCGGCGACGGTGTCGGCGACCACCGTCGCGCTCGCCCCCGGGTAGGATGCCTTCACGCGGACGACCGGGCCGGGGTCGGCGGGGGCCGCCGGCCGGTTGCACCCGGCGGCGAGGGCGAGGACGAGCAGGGTCGCGGTTCGCACGGGCATCTCCTCGCGGGGCACGTTCCCGGCATGATAACCCGGCGGCGGGTATGATCGGCGGAAAACCGGCCGGCGGCGCGACGCGCCGGGCGGCGGCCGGGGAGTACCAGGGCAGGGGGGCGCGAATGCCGGGCACCCGACCGACCGACATCCTCCGCCGCGTCGACCCGTCCGGGGCGGCCGACCGCGCGCTGGCGACGCAGTACGCCTTCCACAACGACGAGGCGGCGTTCGCGGAGATCGTCCGCCGGCACGGCCCGGTGGTGTGGGCGGCGTGCCTGCGGGTCGCCGGCCACCGGCAGGACGCCGAGGACGCGTTCCAGGCGGCGTTCCTGCTGTTCTCGCGCCGGCTGGCGGCGATCCGCGACCTCGACCTGCTCGGGAACTGGCTGTACGGGGCGGCGGTGCGGGTGTCGCTGAGGGCCCGGCGGGCGGCCGCGAGGCGGCGCCGGCGCGAGGTGCAGGTGCCGACCATGCCCGACCCGCCGTGCCACGCCCCGGACGCGACCGCCGACCTCCGCCCGGTGATCGACGCGGAGCTGGCGGCGCTGCCCGGCCACTACCGCGACGCGGTCGTGCTGTGCGACCTGCGGGGCGCGTCGCGCCTGGAGGCGGCGGCGCTGCTCGGGTTGCCGGAGGGGACGGTGTCGAGCCGGCTGGCGAACGGGCGGAAGAAGCTGGCGGCCCGGCTGGCGGCGCGGGGCGTGACGCTGTCGGTCGCGGCGGTGCCGGCGGTGCTGTCGGCCGGGGCGCGGGCGGCGGTGCCGGCGGGGTTGGCGGCGCGGGTGGTCCAGGTGGCGACGGGTTCGGTGGCGCCGGCGGCGGTGGTCGCCCGGCTCGCGAGCGGAGGGACGGTCGTGGAGAAGCTATTCCTGTTCGGGGTGGCGTGTGCGGCGGCCGCCGGGGTGGTGTACGCGGCCGCCCCGGCCGACACGCCGCCGGCGGAGCCGCCGCAGCCGGCGGCGGCGGCGAAGGCCGACCCGCAGCCGAAGGCCGATGCGAAGGCGGAGCCGAGCGACAAGGCGGCGTTCACGACCAACCCCCGGTTGGGGGCGACCATCGACCTCGGCTTGAGCGGGGCGTGGGACGCGTCCTGGAGCCCGGACGGCCGGTCCCTCGTGGTACAAGGGGAGGGCAAGGCCCAACCGGTGAGGGGGTCTAACCGGCGTGAGGCGAGGGTCGTGACTCAGGAGGTCGATGACGGGGGCCGACTCCGGGCTTACGACCTGTTCCTCCACAAAACCGCCACGATGGTCCGTTTCGCCCCGGACGGGAAGTCGGTCGTCACCGATGTCCGCGAGTCGGGGCTGTTGAGCGGGCGGCACGCGCTCTGGTTCCAGGAGTTGCAGCCGAACGGGTTCTTCCTGTCTCGGGAGGTCGCGCTCGACGCGACCGACACCCAGGGGTACGCGTTCGCGGCCGACGGGAAGACCTTCCGCACCCTCGCCGTCACCCGCGACGGGGACGGGGTCGAGGTCCGCGAGGTCGACGCGACGACCGGGCGGACGCGGAAGACGCTGATGAAGGTTGGCCGCGGCCCCGTCCAGCTCTCGCCGGACGGCCGCCGGCTCGCCCGGGCCGAGTTCCCGCCGGACGCTAAGGACGGGAAGGTCGTCGTCTACGACGTGGACCGTGGGGCAGAACTGGCTTCTGCTGCCCTGCCGGTCATCCCGCCCCCGAAGGACGCGGCCGGCCCCGACGGGGCGGAGCGGTGGCTCGGTCGCCAGCGCCGCGCCCTCCTGACCTTCTCCCCGGACGGCGGGAGGCTGGTGGTCGCGCGCGAGCGCGGGCACACCGTCGTCCTGGACGCGGACACCGGCAAGGCGCTGCCGCGGCTGGAGGGCGTCGACCTAGTGCGGGCGTACGAGGGGACGCAGTCGTTCTCCGGGGACGGCCGCCTCCTCGCGCTGAACGGCACCCGGTTCGTGGAACAACCCGACAAGGCGAAGGGAGGCGAGCCCATCTGGAGCGGCGTCGGCTGCTTGGTCGTGTGGGACACGCGGACCGGCGAGGCGCTCAAGAGTTGGGACCGGAACGCGACGGTGGCGCTCCACCCGACCAAGCCGATCCTCGCGGTCCTGGAGCCGAACGGCCAGGAGACCCGGCTCGGGCTGTGGGACTTCGCCGCCGAGGTGCAGAAGAAGTGAGAAGGTTCCCCCGGGCGCTTGACGGCCGGCGCCGCGAGTGCGACCGTAAACCCCGTCTCGCCCCGGGAGGCTCACCGTGAAGACCGTGCTGTTCGTCGGGCTGGCGTACGCGGCGGCCGCCCCGGTCCCGGCGCCGAAGGACGACCCCGCCGCGTTCGCCGCCGCCCCGAAGATGCGGGTCGGCCGCGACCTGCCGATCCGGAACGTCTGGGGCGTGGCGTGGAGCCCGGACGGGAAGCGGCTCGCCCTCCAGGGGACGGACGACCCCCCGCCGGCCCCGGACCCGGGCGCGAAGGGCGGGCCGAAGGGCGGCCCCGCGGGCATGGCCGCCCCGAAGCGGACCGGCAACCTGGTGTACGTCGTCGAGTTCAACGACACCGGGGTCGAGCGGGCCGGCCGGGGCGCCGCGTCGCTCCCCGCGGTCGCCACCCTCGTCGGGTTCACCCCGGCCGGCAACGAACTCGTGACCGACCAGCGGGAGTACGGCCTGGTCAGCGGGTTCCACCAGCTCCACTACTACACCTTCGACGTGAACGACCCGGACGGCAAGCCGGTCGCGCCGGGACTTCTCGGCAGCCGGTTGTTTGCCCGCAAGCGGGCGACCGTCGACCTCGACGCCACCGACACCCACGGGTACCACTTCGCCGCCGACGGGAAGACGTTCCGCACCGTCGCCACCGAGCGGGACGGGACCGGGGCCGCCGCCAAGCTCGACGTCCGGGAGGTGGACGCGGTGACCGGCAAGACGCTCAAGTCGCTGCTAAAGGTGGACCACGCCCTGCACGTCCTGTCCCCGGACGGGCTGCGGCTGGCGGTGCTCGAGAAGAATGCCAAGGTGGTCGTGTACGACACCGGCCGGGGGGCGAAGGTGTCCGAGTACGCCCTCCCCGAGCCGCCGGCCCCGGCCCCGCAGGTCAAGGGGCAGCGGGGGGTCGGCGGCGGGTGGGGCGAGCGGGTCGAGCGGGAGCCGGCCACCTACCTGCGGTTCTCACCCGACCGGCGGCTGCTCGTGGTCGCCCGGCACTCCCACGGGACCAACCCGGCGGGCGAGCCGACCGTCGGGCACACGGCCGTGCTGGACGCCGACACCGGCAAGCCGCTGCCGCCGCTCGACGGGGCGGACCTGATGCGGGTGGTGCCGGGCCGGCACGCGTTCAGCGGCGACGGCCGGCTGCTGGCGATGGCCGGGGACCGGTACGCGGCGAACAGGATCGGGGTCGGCCCGAACGGCCCGTGGCAGACCGAGCTCTCCTCCCGCGGCAGCTTCCTGACCGTCTGGGACACCCGCACCGGGAAGCCGCTGAAGAGCTGGGACCGGGGCGGGTCGACGACCGTGGCGTTCCACCCGACCAAGCCGCTGCTGGCCGTGCTGGAGCCGAACGGGGAGGAGACGCGGCTGGGGGTCTGGGACTTCGCCGCCGAGGCGCCCAAGAAGTAGTCCGGTCGCTTGACAGCCGCGGCCCCGGGTGCGACCGTAACCGCAGCCCCCACCCGGAGCCGCACCCCGATGTCCCCGCTCTCCCTCCAGGCCGGCACCGCCGCCGACCTGATGACCCCCGGCCCGACCTTCCTCCACGCCACCGCCACCGTCGAGGAGGCGAGCCGGTTCCTGACCGAGAAGGCGTTCGGGGCGGCGGTGGTGATCGACGACGCCGGGCACCCGCTCGGGGTGGTGACCAAGACGGACGTGCTGATCCACGCCCGGCAGCGGACGCCCGGGCTGGAGCCGGACGACACCCCGGTGACCGAGTTCATGACCCCGGCCGTGTACAACGTCCGCCCGGACACCCCGGCCCGGTCGGTGGTGGAGCAGCTGCTGGCCCTGAACGTCCACCACCTGTTCGTGTCCGAGGGCGGGGTGATCGTCGGGGTCATCAGCCCGGTGGACGTGCTCCGGAAGCTGGGGTGACGCGGGCGGGGTCCGGCCGGCGACCCTCGCTCGCGCTCGGGCTCGGACGGGGGCCTACCGCGGCAGGTACGACAGCAGGTACAGGCCCAGCGACAGGCAGACGACGGCCAGGAACAGGACCAGCCACGCCTGGAAGAACCAGCCGTACGCCCGGGGGTAGTCCGGGTACGGGTCGGGCGGGGCGGCGTCCGGGGCGGGGTCGGGCTTGGTCGGGCTGGCCATCGCGGTCCCTCCGGCGGGCGGGCGTCCACCCCTATCATCGGCCCCCGGCGGCCGCGGTTCCAGTCCGCCCGGCCCGGCCCGGACGGTGACGCGGATTTCCCGCGCCGGGCGGCGGCGGTTTGGGTAGAGTGGACGTGTTGTGCCGTCCGTACCGCCAACCCCTCCCCGGGCCGGGTCGAACCGGCCCCGGCACCCGACCGCCTGAAATGCCGATCGAGACGCCCGAGGACCTGTTCCACGCCCTCCGCGACGGCGGGCTGCTCCCCGCCGAGCGGCTCGCCGCGCTCGCCCGGGACGCGGCCCCGCTCGGCCCCGACCTGCCGGCCGTCTGCCGCCGGCTGGCCGACCGCGGGCCGCTCACCTCGTACCAGCTCAAGAAGGTGGTGGCCGGGCGGGCGGAGGACCTGCGGCTCGGGCCGTACGTCCTGGCGGACAAGCTCGGGAAGGGCGGGATGGGGCGCGTCTACCGGGCGTGGCACGGGAAGACCGGGCGGCAGGTCGCCCTGAAGGTGGTCCACCCGAACCTGGTCGCCAGCCCGACGGTCCGCGGCCGGTACGTGCGGGAGGCGGAGACGGCGGCCGCCCTGCGGCACCGGAACCTGGTCCGGCTGGAGGAGGCCGGGGAGGACGGCGGGCGGTACTACCTGGCGATGGAGTTCGTGGACGGGCTGGACCTGTCGAAGCTGCTCCGGGAGTACCCGCAGCTGGAGGTGGAGGAGGCGTGCGAGTACGCCCGGCAGGCGGCGGTCGGGCTGCACCACGCCCACAAGGCCGGGTTCGTCCACCGGGACGTGAAGCCGTCGAACATCATCGTCGCCGGGGAGCGGCACGTGCCGCAGGCGACCGAGCCGGCGGTGGTGAAGGTGACCGACCTGGGGCTGGTCCGGGCGGTCGGGCTGGCGGACGCGGCCGAGGACCTGACCCGGGACGGGACGGTGGTCGGGACCCCGGACTACATGGCCCCGGAGCAGGCGAAGAACTCGAGCACGGTGGACCACCGGGCGGACCTGTACTCGCTCGGCTGCACCCTGTACTTCCTGCTCGCCGGGCGGGCCCCGTTCCCGGACGGGACGGCGGTCGAGAAGCTGCTCCGGCACCAGCTCGACGCCCCGCCCCCGGTCCAGGACCTCCGCCCGGAGGTCCCGGACGTGCTGGCCACGGTCGTCGCCCGGCTGATGGCCAAGGCCCCGGGCGACCGGTTCCCGTCGGCCGCCGCCGCCGCCGCCGCCCTGGCCCCGCTCGCCGTCTACCCGCGCGGGGCCAAGCCGGTCGCGATCCGCCCCCGCCCGGCCCGGGCGGTCCCCGCCCCGGACTCGGTCAACACCCCGAGCCGGCCCGGGTCGTCGACCCACGCCGCGACCCCGGCCCCGACCCGGACCCCCCCCGCCCGCCGGCCGGCGCCCCCCCCGCCGCTCGTCCCGCAGCCGGTCGCCGCGTCCGACCGGACCCCCCGCCCGCTCGCCCTGCCCGACCCGGGCGGGGACTCGCCGTTCGCAGTCCTGAACGACTCCGGGGCGGACCACCCGTTCGCGGCCCCGCCGCCGGCCTTCTCGCGCCGGGTGTGGGCCGCCGTGATCGGGGCGGTGGCGGCGGTCGTGGTGGTCGGGGTGTGGGCGGTGGGCCGGCCCGGCCGCCCGGCCCCGCCCGGCCCGCCGGACCCCGCCGACCCGCCCAAGGCGGCCCGCCCGGCCCCGCCGGCCCGCCCCCACCCGCCCGCGGCCCTCGTCGCGGACGGGGCGACCCTGGTCGCCGTCGCCCACCCCGGGGCGTTCCTCCGGGACCGGAACGGGCCGCTCGCCAAGGGGGTCGGGCCGGGCCGGCTGGCCGGCTGGGCGGACCGGCTGGAGAAGGCGACCGCCCTCCCGCTCGGCCGCACCGACCGGCTGGTCGTGTCGTTCCCCGCGGACGCCCCCGGCCACTACCTGGCCGCCGCCGAGGGCGACTTCCTGTCCCCGAAGTTCGCCGACCAACTGGACAACGACTTCGCCACCTTCAGCCCGCTCCCGAAGACCGAGCGGGGGCTGCGGCGGTACCGGGCCGCGGGCGGCGAGGTCGGGCTGCTCACCCCGCCGGCGGCCGCCCCGGTGTACGCCGTCGCGTCCGGCCCGGGGCTGGTCGACCAACTCGGCCCCCGGCTGCTCGGGCCGCGCCCCGGGACGGCCGGGCATCTCGACCCCCGGCTGCTCGCCGCCGTCTCCCCGCCGGCCGGGTCCCCGCCCCCGCCGCTCGCGGCCGCGGCGACCGGCGACTGGCGGCCGCCGGGGACCGACAACCGGACCCTGAAGGACTACGGGATCGACTTCCTCACCGTCCGCGTCCGGGCCACGGACCGGCTGGAGGTCGAGGTGACGGCGACCGGGCCGGTCGAGAAGCGGGTGCGGTCCGGGCTGTCGTCGGTCGGCCGGCGGTTCCGGGAGCACTCCCCGGCGTGGGGGCCGATGGTCTACGAGGTGTTGACCCACAAGGAGGCGATCGGGGGGGCGGTCGAGAAGGGGTACCAGGTCACCGTCCGGGTCGCCTGGTCGCCGGAGCACTGGTCGGACTTCCTGGAGGCCTGCTTCCCCCCGTGACCACCGGACGAGCCGGACGCGTGAGCGACGGCAATCGGCCGTCGCTCACGCGTCCGGCTCGTCCGGCCGAGAACCAGGCCTCACTTCCCGGTCGTGTGGACCGTCAGGAACACCGACCCGGTGACCTTCGCCCCGTCCGCCGCGGCGACGTTGTACCCGACCTGCATCTGCATCACCGGCCGGAGCTTGTCGAACCGCAGCTCCACGGTCCGCCCGTCGGCGAGGAGCTTCGCCGACCCCGGGCCGAACTCGTCCTGCCCCTCGGCGTCCGGGTCAGATATCTTCCACCGCTTCGACCCGTACTCTTTTGACCACCGGTAGTTCCACCACGCCGCCTTGTAGCGGGCCGCGTCGCCGACCGACTTCGGGTCGAGCGGCCGGCTGAAGGTGAGGCGGAGGGCGTCACCGTCCACGGCCATCTTGACGACCGTGTCGAGCGGCTTCCCGGTGTACCGGACGCGCTGGAGCGACCCGTCCGCCTTGGCCGCCGTCTGCCACCCGTTCAGCCCGCACACGTACAAGTGCCCGTCCGGGCCGAACCGGCCGCGGCACGACCCGGACAGGAACCGGACGTCGAGGCCCGACACGCCGCCCTGTGTCACCCCGTTGTCACACTCCTGCCGGAGCAGGACGAACGCCCGGCACCGGCCGTAGGACAGGTGGAGCGGCAGCCCGGCGAGCGGCCCCCAGGTCTTCTCCGGCACCCACACGTCGCCGCCGGCCGAGTTGTCCACCTCGCGCGGCAGCCAGCAGACCGGCGGGTCGTAGGTCTTCGGCGGCTCGGCCCGGTGGTGCGCCCGCATGTCGCCGTAGAACCCGCCCTTCCGGTACTGGTCGAGGCGCGTCGCCGGCATCCAGTTCCCCTCCTGGTCGGCGCCGGTCAGGACGCCGGTCGGGGACATGCCCATGCCGATCGGGTGGCGGAACCCGGTAGCGAACACCTCGGCCTTCGAGCCGTCCTTGGTCACCCGCATCAGGCACCCGCCGGTCGGCAGGTCGGTGTCGCCGGTCTTGAAGAAGTAGAAGTTGCCGTCCGGGTCGGTTTCGAGGCAGGTGTCGTAGGAGTGCTCGCCGCCGCCGGTGTCCCAGTCGTTGCACACGCACTCGTAGAAGTCGGCCTCGCCGTCGGCGTTCAGGTCGTGGAGGCGGGTGAGTTGGCCGCGCTCCAGGACGACGACCTTGCCGCCGACGACCTTCAGCCCGAGCGGGTGGTAAAGGCCGGTGGCGAACCGCTGCCAGGCGCAGGTGCCGGCCTTCTCGTCGACGGTGACGACCCAGACGTCGCCGTGGGCGGTGCAGACGGCGACCTTGCCGCCGGGGAGGAAGTCGACGCCGGTGCAGAAGAACAGGGCGTTGAACCGGTTCTGGTACGGGATGGTGAGGGTGTCGACGGCGAGCGGCCCGGTGTCGTCGCCGCGCTCGAGCATGGTGACGATCGGGTCGCCCCACCGCTTCGGCCCGCCCTTGGTGAAGGTCGTGAGGTCGTCGGGGGCGGGCACCTTGTCCAGTGCGGCGGTCACCGCGTCGACGTCCTTCGCGCGGACGTCCGCCACCCCGGCCGTGTACCGAACGGGCTTCGCCCCGGTCGTGGCGAGGACGGCGAGGGACCTGCCGAAGTCGTACGCGACCGGGCTGTCCCGGCGCACCCAGGCCAGCCGCCGCTCCTCACCCTCACCGGCCGGGATGACCGTCAGCCCTTTCGACTCGACCGTGTCCCGGAACCCCGGAGGAGGAAGCGTGCACAAGTGCCGCATGACCCCGGCGGCGCGGGGTCCGACATCCACCGTCGTTGCGACGAACCGGTAGCCCCCGGCGGAGAGCAGCGCCGGGCTTTCGAGCACAGCCGTCCCGTTGACGGTGTAGCTGAACACCACCCGGTCGCCGTGGCGGTAGTGGCCGCGGTACTTCGCCCACTTCGCCGGCAGCGGGGCGGTGAGCCGGCCCGGCGCGTCCCACTTCCCGTCGGGGTCGGCCCAGCCGGGGCCGCGCGGGGAGGCGAACACCATCTCGCCCTTCGGCGTCGGGGTGTTCATCAGCCCGAACCGGCGGTCGCTGTGGGTCAGGTAGCCGCCGGTCCACGCGGCCGACAGGCGCATCGTGCCGCGGTCGAACACGACGCCGGCGTCGCCCTTGTCGCCGAGCCGCACCACCGCCGCCTTGTACACCGGCACCGACTCCTTCCCGAGCGGGTACCGCATCGTGCAGTTCAGCACCGGTCCGGTGTCCATCTGTCGGAACCGGGCGTCGACCCAGTCCTTGTCGGTCGCCCGCTCCCACGGCTCCGCCTTCCCGACCGCCGGCCGCGGCGTCCAGTCCTCGATGTCGAACGGCAACGGCTTGGGCCGCGGCGGCGGGGCGACGTCCGCGGGCGCGGCCGGGGCGGGGACGGCGGCGAGGGCCGCGACGAGGGCGACCGCCGGCAGCGGGAGGAGGCGGGAGGGCATGCGCGGGTCCTGTCCGGGCGGGCGGGCGGCGGGGTTCGTCCGGGAAAGGGGGTGTGCCATGCATCTTGCCGGATCGCGCCGCGGGTGGCAACGGTTGGCCGGGCTCGTGCTCCTCGCGGCGGCGTGCCCGGCGGCCGCCGACCCGCCGGCCGAGTTGCGGGTCGCGCTGGCGAGCAGCCCGAAGCAGTTCGCCGACTTCGGCAAGTGGCTGGAGAAGACGTACCGGGTGCGGTGCGTGCCGATCGAGGCAGACAAGGCCAAGGGCGTACCGGACGCGAAGCACCTCGACGAGGCGGACGTGCTGCTGCTGAACCTGTACCGGACGGAGCCGGCGGACGAGGACCTGAAGCGGTTCCAGGCGTATTTCGCGGCGGGCAAGCCGGTAGTCGGGATGCGGAAGGCGAGCCACGCGTTCCAGAACTGGCTGGAGGTCGATCAGGTGGTGTTCGGGGTGAAGTACGGCGGGCACTTCCTGCTGAACAAGAAGGACCTGGTGAACGAGGTGGAGCCGGCGGCGAAGGACGACCCGCTGGTGACGGGGCACGTGCCGAGCCTGCCGGGCGGCGGGCTGTACTCGTACACGAAGTTGGCCCCGGACGTGACGGTGCTGATCCGCGGCGGGGAGCCGGGGAACCTGATGCCGCAGACGTTCTACCGGGTGAACAAGGAGCGGGGCGGGCAGCGGGCGTTCTACACGCGGTACGACCCGAAGGACCTGGCGACGAAGCCGGAGGTGAAAGAGTTGGTGGTGAGGGCTCTGTTCTGGGCGGCCGACCGGGACGAGGCGAAGTTCAGGCGGTAGGCGGCGGGAGCCGCTTCCGCGCCAGTCGTTCCCGGGCCTCCCGGAAGAAGTGTTCGCCGTCGATCAACTCGGCCGTGCCGTCCGCGACGGAGGCCAGCCGTCGTTCCAACTCGGCGTGGAACTCCGGGTCGTCGGTGACCGACCCGGCGGGCAGGCTGTCCCACAGACGGTCGGCGATCTCCGCCCGCTCCGCCTCCGGGAGCGTCAGCAGTTGCTCCAGCAGCTTCGCCGCGGACTCGCTCATCGTGCCCCTCCGGTCGGTCGCGCTCCCAAGTCCAGGTGTTCGGCGGGGGCCGCGCGGCCGTTCACCCCGGGCGGGACGTTCGTCCCCTCGGAAGCGTGCCGGAGCGCGTCCCACGCGACCCGGGCCACCCAACACCCCTCCGCCGCGTTGAACTCGACCGCGCCCGCCGCGAACAGCGGGTCAGGGTTCCCTGCGTCGTCGGCGTCGTCCGTGTACAGCGGCAACACGTCGCCCGCGGACAGTTCCCGACCGGCGAGGTCGCGGAGCGTTCCGGCCGTGTTCAGCCGGACCCGGGTTTCATCGTCCAGATTCTGGAAGTCGGCGTAGATCCGCCTGGCGTACATCGTTCGCCCTCGCACCCCACGCCCCCGAACCCAGGCCGGTGGCCTGGGCTGAGGGAGGGCGGGCCTTCGGCCCTCAGACCCAAGCCCCGAAGGGGCGGCCTCCCTCAGCCCAGGCCAACGGCCTGGGTTACGTCAACGGCCCGGCGACGTGAGCCGGCGCGGACGGCCCCCTCTAGGTTACAGCGTCGGGCCGATCGACCACGGGGCGAACTCCTCCTCCCCCACCCCGTTCTCCTCGCTCTTCGTCCGCTCCCCGCTCGCCACCGACAGCACCTTGTCGAAGATTTCCCGCCCCACCTCCTCCACCGCCACCCCGTCCAGGATCCGCCCGGCGTCGATGTCCATGTCCCCGAGCATGTGCCGGTACAGCGGGGTGTTCGTCGCCACCTTGATCGACGGCGCCGGCTTGCACCCGAACACGCTCCCCCGGCCGGTCGTGAACACGCACACGTTCGCCCCCCCGGCCACGATCCCGGTCATGCTCACCGGGTCGTACCCGGGCGTGTCCATCACCACGAACCCCTTCGCCGTCACCGGCTCGGCGTAGTGCACCACGTCCACCATCGCCGTCCCCCCGGCCTTGGCGATCGCCCCCAGGCTCTTCTCGTAGATCGTCGTCAGCCCGCCCTCCTTGTTCCCGGGGCTCGGGTTGTTGTTGATCTCCGCCCCGAACACCCCGGCGTACCACTCCCACCACCGGATCCGCTCCACCAGCTTCTCCCCCACCTCCCGCGACACCGCCCGCCGGGTCAGGATGTGCTCCGCCCCGTAAATCTCCGGCGTCTCCGCCAGCACCGTCGTCCCGCCCTGCTGCACGATCAGGTCCGACGCCACCCCCAGCGCCGGGTTCGCCGTCACCCCGCTGTTCCCGTCCGACCCGCCGCAGTTCGTCCCCAGGATCAGGTGCCTCGCCGGCAGCTGCACCCGCCGCACGTCGTTCACCCGCGGCAGCATCTCGGCCACCGCCTTCACCCCCGCCTCGACCGTCTTCCCGATCCCCCCGCACTCCTGGATCGACAGGGCCAACGGGGCGGACCTGGCGCCGTTCAGTTGGACGAGGTCGAGCTTCTCGTTCTCGATCAGGTGCGTCGCCTGGACGATCTCGCACCCCAGCCCGACCAGCAGGTACCCGCCGACGTTCGCGTGCCGGGCGAACCCGGCCAGCGTCCGGTCGAGCTGCCGGTGGTCCGGCCCGTCGTACTGCATCGCGCACCCGGCCCGGTGGACGATCGCCACCACCCCGTCCACGTTCGGGAACCTCTCCAGGATGCCGGCCGCCCGGACCCGCTCGGCGATGTACTTGCTGGTGCTCGCCGAGCAGTTCACCGTGCTGATCACCGCCAGGTAGTTGCGGGTCCCGTACCGCAGGTGGTCCGGCCGGCCGGGGCCGCGGTCGTACCCCATGAAGGTGCGGTACTCGGCCGGCGGCGGGAGCGGGGCCGGGACCTGCGTGGCGAAGGCGTAGTCCCGCTCGAACGCCCCGACCTTCACGTTGTGGACGTGGACGTGCTCGCCCGGCGCGATGTCCCGCCCGGCGAACCCGATCACCTGCCCGTACTTCAAGATCGCGTCGCCCTCCTTGATCGGCCGGACGGCGAACTTGTGCCCCATGCGCACGCCTGCCGGGACGCGGACCGTCGCCCCGTCGAACCGGAGGTCGGAGTCGGCCGGGACCGGGCGGCGGGCGACCGCGATGTTGTCCTGCGGGCGGAGGTGGACGGCGTACTCGGCGAGCGGGGCGGACACGGGTGGCTCCTCGGAGGCGGGTTACCCCTCAGCCTACAGGTTTCCGCCGCCCCCACATAGCGGCGGGCTCGCCCGCCGTCCGCAGGCGAAGACGGCGGGCGAGCCCGCCGCGATGCGGGACGCGGTCGGGGCGGTTGTGCGGCTCGTCCGGGGCGGGGGGCGGGGCCGGCCGGTCAGTCCCGTTCCGGGGGCGTTGCTGGACAGGTGGGGGGTAGTACAATTGCCGACACTCTACCCCGCCCGGCCGCCCGGCGGGATCATCGCCCCGTGCCACCGCGTCCGCGGCGCCGCCGACGCGGGATGGGGGTTTACGATGTCCGCGGCCGCCGTCGCGCAGTGGAAAGGTCGGGCGATGGACAAGATCCTGTGCTACGGGTCGCTCGGGGTCGCGATCCTGATGCTCCTCATCTTCCTGGCGGACCTGTTCGCCAGCATCCCGTTCGGCGGCGGGCCGTTCGTCACCGTGGACGTGATCGGGGCGGTCGCGTCCGGGGTCGTCGCGTACCTCGCCTTCAACGCCATCAAGGACCTCAAGTGACCCGCCGGCCGGTCAGTGCCCGGGGTCCGCGGCGGCCAGCCGGACCAGCGCGTCGATCAGCCCGTCCTCGGTGAACACGTCCGCCTCCGCCGCCACCGGGTACCCCAGCGCCCGCACGTCTTCGCCCGTCACCGGGCTGATCGCCACCAGCTTGATGTCGCCGCGGACCACCCGCCCGCGGGTCGTCTCGTCGAACGCCCCGAGCACCGCCCGGGCGATGTTCGAGCTGGGCAGGGTGACGTACCGGACCTCGCCGCGCCGCAGGGCGTCGAACACGGCGGCGCTCGCGTCCACCGCGTCCACCTGGTCGTAGACGGTCACCTGCTCGACCGCCGCCGCGACCGCCGCCAGTTCCTTCCGCAAGAGGTCCCGCCCGCGGTTCGCCCGGGCCAGCAGCACCCGCGCCCCGCGGACGTGCGGAGCCAGCGCCGCCGCCAGCCCCTCCGACGAGTACGTCCCGTCGGGAACGACGTCCGCCCGCAACCGGTACTCGCGGAGGGCGTCGGCCGTCTTCGGCCCGATCGCGGCGAGATTGACCCGCCCGAGGTCGCGGAGGTCGCGGCCGAGCGCGTCGAGCCGGCGGAGCAGGGCGTGCACCCCGTTCGCGCTGGTGAACACCAGCCAGTCCCACCGGCCGTCGCGGAGTTCGCCGAGCGCCCGGTCGAGCGGCCCGAGGTCGGCCGGCTCGCGGACCTCGACCCCGCCGAGCCGGTACACCACCGCCCCGAGGTGCTCCAGCTTCCGCACCATCCCGGCGGACTGGTGGCTCGGGCGGGTGACCAGCACCCGCCGGCCGAACAGCGGGCGGCTCTCGAACCACGGCCGCGGCGGGCGGTGCGCGACCGCCTCGCCGACGAGGATCAGGCCGGGGGCCTCCAGCCCGGCGTTCCGCCGCGCCTCGTCCAGGTCGGCGAGCCGGCCGTACGCCGCCCGCTGCTCCCCCCACGACGCCCGCTCGACGATCCCGGCCGGGGTGTCGGGATCCTTCCCGTGCCGCAGCAGTTCGGCCACGATCACCGGCAGCCGGGCGACGCCCATGTAGATCGCCAGCGTCCCGGGGAAGGCGGCGAGCGCCTTCCAGTCGAGGCGGTTGCCCGGCTTGTTCGGCAGCTCGTGCCCGGTCACCAGGGCGACGGCGCTGGCGTAGTTCCGGTGGGTGAGCGGGACTTCGAGGTACGCCCCGGCGGCGACCGCGGCGGTCACCCCGGGGACGATCTCGTAGGCAACTCCGGCGGACCGCAGGGCCTCCGCCTCCTCGCCGCCGCGGCCGAAAATGAGCGGGTCGCCGCCCTTCAGCCGGACCACCGTCTGCCCCGCCTGTGCGGTCTCGATCAGCAGTTGGTGGATGTGCGGGTACTTGTCCGGGTGCTGGCCGGGCAGGTCGCGGACGCACACCTTGCGGGCGGCGGGCGGGGCGAAGTCGAGCAGCCGCTCGGGGACGAGCTGGTCGTACAGGACGAGGTCGGCCCGGCCGAGGACCTCGGCCGCCCGGAGGGTGAGCAGGCCGGGGCTGCCGGGGCCGGCCCCGACCAGGAAGACGTTCGGCGTGGCGGGGTCGGGGGTCATCGTCTCGGGTTCGCGGAACCCAGGCCGGTGGCCTGGGCTGAGGGAGGGCGGGCCTTCGGCCCTCGGAAGCCCCGAAGGGGCGGCCTCCCTCAGCCCAGGCCACCGGCCTGGGTGCGGGGGCTGGGGCGGGGGCGACGGACGGGTGACCGACTCACACCGCCACCTCCTGCCCGGCCTCGGCCTCCTCGTCCTCGGCCAGGGTGCCGGGGAAGAAGTGGCAGACGGCGACGCCGACCAGGTACAGGCCCATCATCGGGGCGAACAGGTACATCATGGTGACGATGTCCGGGGTCGGGGTGATGAGGGCGGCGAACACCGCGATCACCATCACCGCCCCGCGCCACCGGGCCAGGTAGTCGGCGGCGGTGAACATCCCGATCCGGTTCAGGAAGATCATCACCAGCGGGGTCTGGAAGGAGACGCCGAACACCAGCGGGAGGATGATCGCCAGGCTCAGCCACTCCCGCAGCCGGATGTCCGGGTCGAACCCGAGCCACTCGTTGAACGCGAGCAGGGCCTTGACCGCCCCGGGGAGGACCAGGAACTGGCACAGCAGGATGCCGAACAGGAACAGGAACACGCTCGGGCCGAACAGGGAGTAGACGTGCTTCTTCTCGTGCGGGTACAGCCCGGCCCCGACGAACGCCCAGAACTGGTACAGGATGAACGGGCTGGCCAGCACGACGCCGCACAGCAGCGACACCTTGAAGTAGACGACGAACCCCTCCTGGACGGACAGGGTGCTCAGGTGCTGCCGCGCCTCCAAAAGCCCCTGGCCCTTCTCGGTCAGGTACGTCACGTCCGCCGGCCGCACCAGCGCCTTGACCGACACCTCCTTCGCCTTCACCCGGTCCGGGGGGACCCCGAAGGCGTCGGCCAGCTGCTCCGTCGGCAGGGTGATCGTCATCGGCACCGGGGCGAGGAGGAGCTTGTTCCGCTCGTCCCGGGTCAGGACGGTCAGGTTGTTCTCGTTCGCCTTCAGCTTCTCCACGATCCGGGCGATCTCCTCCGGCGGGGCCTCCTCCCCTTCCGCGAACCGCTGGGCCGCCACCCGCTCGATCCGCCGGTTGTAGAAGTCGCGGACCTGCTCCTCGACCGGGTCGGTGATGATCTTGAGCATCGGCTTGCCGACGCCGATGTTCGGGTTGCCGGTGGCGTTCCCGACGGCGTCGAGCACGAACCCGATGAGGAGGAAGAAGACGAGCCACTTGATGGCCGCGAACATCCGCTGGCGCAGCTCGTCGATGTGGTCCCCGAACGACATCCGGGTGTCTTTGAAGATGTCGTCCGGGTACTCGTCGTACCGGCTCCGGGAACTCGACTTGGCCATGGCGGCGGCCCCGCGGCGGGGTGTTGGCCCAACCCCGAGGCGAGGGTGCCGAACGGGTGGCGGAAACGGGTGGGGTGGAAGGTCCCCGACATCTTACGGGGGCGGCGGCCGACGCTCAAGGCGGACCGGTGGGGCGGGATGCGCGGGCCGGGGAGCCTCGCCCGGCCGGCCGTTCCCCCGGCGCGTTGCGCGCCGGGGCCGGGCGGGGGCAATAATGGGGCGGGAAGGACGTCCGCCCGACCGTGGAGGAACCGCCCATGCGCCGGCTCGCGCCGCTCGCCCTTTTCCTCGCCGCCTGCGGGTGCGCCCGGTTCGCCGGGCCGCGGGAGGTGCGCAACTCCGGCCGGGCGGACGCCCCGGGGTACACGATCGACGAGCAGCAGCGGCGCGGGCGGGAGCGGCTGGCGATCACCGAGGACGACCGGCGGATCGGGCCGAGCCCGGGCATTAGCCGCCCCAGCCCGATCGGGCGGTAACTCCTGGAGCGCGGCCGTCCCGGCCGCTCCGGAAAGAAGCGGCCGGGACGGCCGCGCTCCAGGACATCACGGCGCCAGCCGGTCGCGGACCCACCCGTTCCCGCGCCGGGCGAACCGGATCCGGTCGTGCAGCCGGCTCGGCCGGCCCTGCCAGAACTCGAACACCGCCGGCAGCACCCGGTACCCGCCCCAGTTCGGCGGCCGCGGCACGTCCCCGTCCGGGTACTCGGCGGTCAGCTCGGCGTGCCGCCGCTCCAGGAACGCCCTGTCGGAGATGACCGCGCTCTGCGGCGACGCCAGCGCCCCGAGCCGCGACTTCAGCGGCCGCGTCCGGAAGTAGTCGTCGGACTCCGCCGCCGACACCACCTCGACCGTGCCCTCGATCCGCACCTGCCGTTCGAGCGGGTGCCACGGGAAGAGCAGGGCGGCCACCGGGTTACTTGCCAGCTCGCGGCCTTTCCGGCTGTCGTAGTTCGTGAAGAACGTGAACCCGCGGGCGTCGAGCGCCTTCAGCAGCACCATCCGGCTCGACGGGGCGCCGTCGGCGACGGTGCTCAGCACGAACGCGTTCGGCTCGTGGACGCCGGCGGCGGTGACCTGGTCGAACCAGCGGCGGAACAGGGCGAACGGGTCGTCCCCGGCGTCCGCCTCGGACAGCCCGGCGAGGCCGTAGTCGCGGCGCATGTCGGCGATCGTCGGCGTCACTTCTTCCCCTTCGGCAGCTCGAACGCGGACTCCGGCAGGTCCACCGGCAGCCCCTTCTCCGGCACCGGCAGCTTCGCCGCCCACAGCACCCCCTGGGCGACGAGCCGGCGGTAGTCCTCGCGCTTCCAGTGGTCGTGGAAGTGCAGCCCGGTGAACCCGAACGACCGCCCGCCGTCGGCCCGGTCCCAGGCCCACGCGACCGTCTCCTTCGCCCCGTCGATGTCGGCGACGAGCACCGGCTTCACCGCCGGCCCGGCCTTCGGGAACTTGAGCTGGTAGTAGAACTCCTCGCGGACCTTGAAGTCGCCGATCCCGGCGGCGACCGGGTGCTTCGGGTCCGGGACCGACACCGCCGCGTCGACCACCTTGTGCTTCCGGTCCGGGCCGCCGTGGCACCCACCGAACAGGTCCGCGAACGCCGCGACCGGCTCGGCGTCCTTCGTCCCCATGCCCCAGTGGATGACGGCCAGCCCGCCGCCGCGCTTCGCCAGGTCCCGGAACGCCGCCAGCCGCTTCGGGTCGGCCGACAGCCACGCCGCCCCCTCGGTCAGGAACAGGACCACGACGTCCGCCCGGCCGACGAGGTCCGGCCCGTCCTTCCACGCCCCCTCGGCAGTAACCGCCGTCACCTCGACGCCCGTCACCGGCTTCAGGCACTTGGCGAGGACGTCGAGGCCGGCGACGTACTCGTGGGTGGTCGGGGCGTGCCCGTCCGGCGGCGACGCGACCAGCAGCACCTTCTTCGGCGCACCCGGCGGGCCGCTCCGCGGCGACTCCAGCCCGGCGTGGTTGACCGCCGACACCTCGTACCGGTCGCCGGGTTTGCCGGTCGGGTCGGAGTACACGAACACCGGCGTCCGCGGCTCCGGCTCGTCGCCGTAGTTCCCGACCTGGACGAACCCGTTCGGGTTCCCCTTGGTCTTCTCCCCGCCGACCTCGGCCAGCTTCTGCCCGTTCTTGTACACGACGAACTGCTTCAGCCCGCTGTCGAGGTCGGCCGCGACGGTCCAGGTAAGGAGCGAGTTCTCCCGGCCGTACCCGCTGACGGCGAGCCGCGGGGCGGCCGGCGGGGTGGTGTCCTTCACCTCGCCGGTCTTGACGTACTCGGCCCACTTCTTCGCGAAGTCGCCGTCGATCAGCCAGCTCTCCTTGTCCGGCTGCCGGTCGGACACCTCCGGCCCGGACACGCGGAAGGAGGCGTTGTCGCCGGTCCACCCCTTGTTCTGGGCGAGCGGCTTCAGGTCGTTGCCGTCCCGCGGCAGCCGGGCGGCGAGCACCGCGTCGAAGAACGGGATCGCGAGCTGCCGGCTGTTCCGGCAGTCGTGCTCGCTCTTCGGGTCGATCGCGAGCGCCCACAGCGCCCCGTTCTTGCGGTGGAGGTCGAACGCCGCCTGCGAGTTCTTGTGGATCGCCTCGAACCGGCCGGTCTTCTCGCGCTCGCCGTAGTTGAACACGACCGGCACCGCCAGCGCCGCCGGGACGTACTCGGTCAGGGCGTGGCTCCGCGCCCACACCGCCACCACCCGGGCCGGGTGCCGGTTGGTCATGTGGCACGCCCACAGCGCCCCGCCGGAGTGGCCCCAGATCGCCCACGGGGCGGTCGCCAGCTCCGGGTGCCCGCTCCGGGCGGCGAACGCCTTCAACGCCTCCAGGAACGCCCGCTCCGACCCATTCGCCGGGTCGTTCCAGTCCTTGCACTCCTTCCCCGGCACCAGGTACGACCCGAGGAGCGCGGCGTCGTGCTTGGCCGCGAGCGCCTGCCACTGCAGGTCGTCCGCGTGGTCGATGCCGTTCCGCCCGCACCCGTGCTGGCGGACGATCACCGCCCGGACCGTCTTCACCCCGTCCGGCAGCCAGATGCGGAAGTCGGCCGACTTGTACTTCTCCCCGTCCCTCGGCGGGACCGACACCTCGAACGTGGCGGCCGGGGCGCGGGCCGCGAGCAGCAGGACGGCGGCGAGGGCGGACCGGGTCATGGGCGGGCCTCCGGGGAGTTGCCCTGATATTATGCCCGGTCCGGCGGTAGAAGCCACCGGCGCGGAACGGGAGACGCCATGCCCGCGGAACAAGCCCTCGCCCTGGTCGTCCGCGGGACGGACTGGAGCGAGACGAGCCGGATCACCACCCTGTTCACCCGCGAGTTCGGCAAGGTCCGCGCCCTGGCCAAGGGCGGGCGGCGGCTGAAGTCGAACTTCGACTGCGCGTTCGACCTGCTGTCCGTCTGCCGGGTCGTGTTCCTCCGGAAGGCGTCCGGCGGCCTCGACCTGCTCACCGAGGCCCGGCTGGAGGAACAGTTCCCGGTCCTGCGGAACGACCTGCCGGCGCTGTACGCCGGGTACTACGTCGCCGAGCTGCTGGCCGACGGGACGCAGGACTACGACCCGCACCCGGCCCTGTTCGCCGCCGCCCTCGACACCCTGCGCGGGCTGGGGGAGGGGGCGAACCCGCAGGACGCGGCCACCGGATTCGAGCTTGTCTGGCTCCGGGAGCTGGGCTATAGCCCGCGGCTCGATGCGTGTGCAACTTGTGGCGGCGAGGTGGACCCGGGCGGCGCCCGGGCGGCGTTCAGCCCGGCGGCCGGCGGGGCCCTGTGCCCGGCCTGCGCCCCGGCCGCCGCGGACCGGCGGTGGCTGACCGCGGCCGGGCTGGCCGCCCTCCGGGCGCTCACCGGCGACACCCCGGTGTCGCCGGCGGCGGTGGCCGGGAGCCGCGGGGAGCTGCGGCCGGCCCTCGGGCAGGCGGTCAGCTTCGTGCTCGGCCGCCGCCCGCGGCTCCAGGGGTATGTGGACGGTCGGTAGGGCAAGGGGGTCCGCGATGGCAGGTGGAGCCGAACCGACGTTCCGACGCCGCCTCGCCGCCGCGGCCGCGGGCCTGGCCCTGCTCGGGTCGGGGTGCAAGTCCGGGGACAGCTTCCGGGAGCGGATGAACGCCTTCCGGGCGGCGGTGACCGACGGCGGGTACGACGACCCGACCGCGGCCGAGAAGCTGTCCGAGGCCGAGCGGCAGTTCGCCGACCGGCAGTACGCCAAGGCCCAGGACGGGTTCGGGCGGCTGGCCGACAACCGGGCGAACACGCAGGACCTGGCCGAGCGGGCCCGGTTCATGAAGGCCGAGTGCCTGTTCATGCGGGAGCAGTACCCGGACGCGGTGGACGCGTACCACCGGCTGCTCCTCGACTTCCCGACCGGGGCGCACCGGCGGGACGCGTGCGGGCGGATCTTCGAGGTGTGCGACTACTGGCTGAACGACTTCCGGGCGGAGTGCGAGCGGCGGGCCGACGAGCCGGGGATCCAGCGGTGGCGGCCGGCGTGGAAGAACCCGTTCGACCAAAGCAGGCCGCTGTTCGGGCAGGAGGGGCGGACGCTCGACGCGCTGGAGCACGTGTGGACCCACGACCTGACCGGGCCGGTCGCCGACAAGGCCCTGTTCTGGTGCGGGTACGTGAACTTCGTCCGCGGGAACTTCGAGGACGCGGACCACTTCTTCAGCACCCTCGCCGAGATGCACAAGGACAGCCCGCTCCGGCCGCAGGCGGTGTCGTACGCGATCCTGGCGAAGAACAACGCCACCGGCGGGCCGGACTACGACGCCCGGAAGTGCGCCGAGGCCCTGCAGCTGGTCAGCCAGGCGGAGGCCGGCATCCCGGAGCTGACGCAGAACCCGGAGATGGCGGACAAGCTCACCCGGGCGAAGTTCGCGATCCGGTACCAGCAGGCGGAGAAGGACTTCCGGGTCGCCGACTACTACGAGCGGACCGGGCACCCGGGGTCGGCGGTGTTCTGCTACGAACTGGTCCGCCGGCGGTACGCCGGGACGAAGTACGCGGACCAGGCGGAGCAGCGGAAGGAGCGCCTGCTGGCGCTGATGCGGGAGGGGAAGCCGGCCCCCGGGACCGACCCGTTCGCGGTGGTCGGGGCGAAGTGGCGGGAGGTGTTCGGCACCCCGCGGCCGGCGGCCGGCGACCCGGCCCCGGCCGACCCGAAGGTGACGCCCGCCGGCGGGCCGCCGCCGGGGCCGTGAGCCGGGCGGATCGGCGCAGCGGGTCCGACGGCCGTGTCGGTGGCGCCCCTCACCCGCCGGCTTGCGCCGGCGACCTCTCCCCAGCGGGGAGAGGTGAAGACCACGGCCGCCCGACCCGTAACGCGATCGATGCGCGCCTCAAGCCCCACCTCTCCCCGCTGGGGAGAGGTCGCCGGCGCAAGCCGGCGGGTGAGGGGCGCCACCGACCGAGACCGCCCATCGGCTTCACCCGACCGGGACCGACCCATGCCGCACCCGCTCACCCGCCGCCGGTTCCTCGGGCTGGCCGCCGTCGCCCCGGTCGTCGGGTGCCAGGGCGGCTTCCCGACCGTATTCGGGTACCGGCTCGGGGCCGACCCGCTGTACGACCCGAACATCAAGACCGTCTACGTCCGGGCGTTCCGGAACCGGGCGTTCCAGACCAGCCCGTACCGCGGGTTCGAGGCCGAGATCACCGAGGCGGTGGTGGCCGAGATCGGCCGGACGACCCCGTTCCGCGTCACCTCCGACCCGGACAAGGCGGACACCGAGCTGATCGGGGTGCTGGCGGCGATCAGCAAGACCGTCCAGAACGTGAACCAGCAGAACCTGGTGCGGGAGGGGGAGCTGGTGGTCGCGGTGGACGTGGTGTGGCGCGACCTGCGGGACGGGACGATCCTGTCGGCCCCGGTCCGCGGCGGCCGCCCGGTCGGCCCGAACCCGTTCGACGACCCGTTCGACCCGACCCTGCCCGCCCCCCCGCCGCCGGGGGTCGACCCGACCGTGGTGTCAACCCGGGTCGTCGCCTACGGGCGGTACCTGCCGGAGGTCGGGGAGTCGAACGCGTCGGCCCTGAACATGGTCCAGAAGAAGCTGGCGGTGCAGATCGTGTCGCTGATGGAGCGGAGCTGGTGAGTCCGGCCGTGGGCGAGGCACTCCTGCCTCGCACCCTTAGCGAGGCAGGAGTGCCTCGCCCACGGCGACCCACGCTACCTTTTCCACGCCGGCCAGCGGTTCCACTGGTCGAGCCGGGCCGGCTTGTCCCGGGCGTCCCACACCCGGGCCCCGGGGTCGAGGTGCCCGCGGACGTCGTACAGGGCGTCCGGCAGCCGGGCCGTCTCCTGCAGGGTGTAGGTGAACGTCCCGACCGGCACCCCGAACACCACCCGCTTCTGCACCGCCTTGCGGATCACCTTCGTCCGCGGGTCGATCTCCAGCCACACCCGCGGGGACGCGAACTCCGGGCCCTGGGACCGCAGCACCCCGGCGATCCGGACCACCGGCCCGGCCGCGTCCGCCCCGTCCTCCCGGGACAGCTCGTACCCGTCGAGCATCTCGGCCGCCAGGGTCGGGACGCGGAGGCTCATCTGGTCGCACAGCCGGGCGATCGGGTCGCCGGCCTCCTCCCGGGCGAACTGGACCCCGTGCCGCGGGCCGAGGGCCACCCACACCCGCCCGTCCCGGTCCCGGCCCCACGCCCGGGTCTTGGCGTCCGGCCCGGGGTCCACCCAGAACTGCTCCCCGCGGACCCACAGGGTGCTGTCCCGGACCAGGTCGTGGTACTGCGGCGGCGGCAGGTGCGGGAACCGCCGGGCCAGGGGCGACAGGTCGGCCCGCTCGACCTTCACCTCGTACCGCCGGTCGGTGTCGTCCGAGTGGACGGTGACGGCCGCCCGGACCAGCTCGGCCGGGGCGGGCGGCGGGGCGACGACCACGACCGGCGGCGGGACCGGCTGACCCGGCTCGCCGGGGGTGAGCACGACGAGGGCGGCGACGGCCGCCGCCCCGATCCCGACGCCCAGCCCGAACGGGCCGGCCCACCGCGGGAACCGCCGGCGCGGGGCCGCCCGGGCGGCCCGGACCCGGGCCAACATGCGGCCGGCGTCCACCCGGGCCGCCTCGCGGTCGAGGTGGGCGCGGACCAGGTCGTCGATCGGGTGGCGGTCGTCGGTCGGGTCGGGTGGGGTCATGACACGGCCTCCCCGCCGAGGAACGGGGCCAGGTACGCGGCCAGGGTCTGGCGGGCGCGGTGGACGAGCACCCCGGCGTTCCCGGGGCTGACGCCGAGGGCGTCGGCGATCTCCTGCTGGGTGTGGCCCAGGCTCTTCAGCTGCAGGGCGGCCCGCTGCTGGGGCGGCAGGGTGCCCAGCCCGGCGGCGACCGCGTCCTCCAGCTCCCGGCGGATCACGTTCAGCTCCGGCGGGGCGGCGGCCGGGTCGGGGGGGTCCTCCCCGGGCTCGCCGGCCCCGTCGTCCGGGCGGACCAGCCGGAGGACCGGCCGGCGGCGGGTGCGGGCGTTGATGCAGGCGTTGGTGACCGCCCGCAGGAGCAGCCGCAGCCCGTCCCGCGGCAGGTCGTACACGGCCGCCCGGGCGAGCAGCCGGCAGTAGCAGTCCTGGACCACGTCCTCGGCCGCGTGCGGGTCGCGGAGCAGGCTGCGGGCGTAGGCGACCGCCCGGGGTGCGGTGGCCAGCACCCAGGCGTCGAGGTCCGCGGTCGGGCCGCCGCCGGGCACGGGTCACCCCCGCCAGGAGAACACCGACCGGGCCGGAGACATTACAGGCTGATCCTGCGGTGCAGGTCGTCCACCACCCAGTGGAACGCGGCGAGGTGGAGGGTCTCGACGATCCCCATGTCGTCGAGCGGGACGTGCAGGCCGTGGTGGGCCAGCCCGCGGAGCGTGCCGCCGGAGAACCCGGTGCACCCGAAGGTGGTCAGCCCGTGGGCGTTGGCCCACTCGACCGCCCGCAAGACGTTCGGGCTGTTCCCGCTCCCGCTGATCGCCACCAAGAGGTCGCCCGGGGATGCCAGGTTCTTCAGCTGCTCGACGAAGACGCGGTCGAACCCCTCGTCGTTCCCCCAGGCAAGGATGTACGGGGTGTTGTCGGTCAGGCTGAGGATCTTGAGCCGCTTCTTGGTGTCGTCGTCGAAGAACTTGCGGGCCAGGGTGCCCTTGCCCATGTCCTCGCAGAAGTGGGACGCGTTCGACCCGCTCCCGCCGTTCCCGATGACGAACACGAACCGCCCGGCCAGGTACCGCTCGTGGGCGAGGTCGGCGAGCTTCTGGACCTCGGCCGGGTCGAGGCGGGCGAGTTCGGCGGCGACCCGGTCGAGGAACTGGCGGGGGTTCAGGGTGGTGCCGAGCACGGCGGGCCTCCCGGTGGTCAGTAGGGGCGGACGGCGGTCAACCCGGAGACCGCGGCGAACCGGGCCGGGTCGAGGGTGTAGAGCGGTAGCTTATGCTCGACGGCGGTCGCGGCGACGAGCGCGTCGTCCGCGGTGAGCCCGCACGGCGGCGGGAGCCGTTCGAGGATGCGGAACGCCCGCCGGGAGATGTTCGCGGTGACGCGGCGGACGAGGCTGTTCTTCAGGAACGCCCGTTCGCGCTGAAGCTCGGCTGCGTCCGGGCAGCGGGCGAGGACTGCCATCGCGGTGAACTCGCTCATCTCGATCAGGTGGTATCTGAGCATCTCGAGAGCGAACCGGCACGCGTCCGCGTCCCCGGTGCGAAAGCTCAGGACGATCGGCGTGTCGATCAGCCCCCGCGGCAGCGGGCCGCTAGTCATGCCGCCTCCGGAGCTTACTTTCCCAGTCCGGGTCGTCGGCCAACTCGGGACGACCAATGTACTCGAAGAACGCCCGTCGGGCCTTCTCCGGGTCGTACGGCTCGGTCGGCCCGATCGGCCGCGGGTCGTCGGCCGGGTCGTAGTCCATCACCGTCACCACGGTGCCGTCCGGCAGGTCGAGCGGGGTCTCGAGCACCACCTGCCCGGCCTTCACCACGCCCTGTACCCAGAACTGTTCCATGACTCACCTCCGGGACGTCGGCAGCGTAACCGCCCGCCCCGGCCCGGGCCACCCCAACCGCCCGGCGGGTAGAATGGCCACGTCCCACGGGGAAGCCGCATGCCGCGCGACCTGATCCTCGGCACCGCCGGGCACATCGACCACGGGAAGACGTTGCTGGTCAAGGCCCTGACCGGGACCGACTGCGACCGCCTGCCGGAGGAGAAGCAGCGCGGCATCACCATCGACCTCGGGTTCGCCCGCCTCCTCCTCGGCGGGCACCGGCTCGGGGTCGTCGACGTGCCCGGGCACGAGCGGTTCGTCAAGAACATGCTCGCCGGGGCGACCGGCGTCGACCTCGCCCTGCTGGTCGTCGCCGCCGACGACTCGGTCATGCCGCAGACCCGCGAGCACCTCGACATCCTCAAGCTGCTCGGCGTCCGCCGCGGGGTCGTCGCGCTGACCAAGGCCGACCTCGTCGACGAGACGACCCGCGAGGTGGTGTCGCTGGAGATCCGCGAGCTGGTCCGCGACTCGTTCCTCGCCGACGCCCCGATCGTCCCGGTGTCGGCGGTCACGGGGGAGGGGGTCGAGCGGCTGAAGGCGGAACTCCTCGCCGCGGCCGACGCCGCCGAGCCCGAGCGCGACCACGGCCACTTCCGGCTCGCCATCGACCGCGCGTTCGTCGTCCAGGGCCACGGCACCGTGGTGACCGGGTCGGTCGCGTCCGGGGCGGCGAAGCCTGGGGACGAACTCGACTGGCACGTGGGGGGCGGGGCGGTCGAGACGGTGCGGGTGCGGGCGGTGTCGAACCACGGGGCGGCCGCCGAGGAAGTCCGCCGCGGGCAGCGGGCCGGGGTGAACCTCGCCGGGGTGCCGCACGACGCCGTCCGCCGCGGGCAGGAGCTGTGCTCGGCGGGGTACCTCGCCCCCAGCCGGGTCGTCACCGTCCGGCTGACCGCCAGCCGGGACGTGGGGCGGCCGATCAAGCACCGGCTGCCGGTCCGGTTCCACGCCGGCACCGCCGAGGTGATGGGGACCGTGTCGCTGCTCGACTGCGACCGGGTCGAGCCGGGCGCGTGGGGCCTCGCCCAGCTCTTCCTCGACGACCCGGTGACGACCGCGTGGGGGCAGGCGTTCGTCCTCCGCGACTCGTCGGCCGAGCACACCCTCGGCGGCGGGCAAGTGCTCCAGCCGGTCGCCGCGAAGGTCCGCCGGCGGCACCTGGAGGTGACGGAGCGGGTCGAACAGTTGTGGTCCGTGGACGTCGCCCCGCGGGTCGCCGCGGCGGCCTGGCTGGCCGGGTTCGCCGGCGTCGTACCAACCGAGTTGCCGCGTGCGGTCGGGGTCGGCCCGGCCGCCGTCGCCGGGCTGCTCGCGGCCGGTGACTTGGTCGAGGTGGCGGCCGCCGGCGGGAGGAAGGTTCTCCACCGCGACCGGGTGACGGAGATCGAAGACCGCATCCTCGCGGTCCTCGCGGCGATGCACGCCGAGAACCCGCTCGCCACCACCCACGACCGGCCGAAGGCCCTCGCCCGGCTGGAGTACGTCGGCGACGAGCCGCTGGTGCAGGCGGTCGCCGACCGGCTCGTCCGCGCGAAGAAGCTCGTCGGCGACGCCCGCCGCCTCGCCCGGGCCGACTTCAAGCCGAGGCTCAGCGCGAACCAGCGGAAGCTGAAGGACCGGATCGTCGAGGCGCACGCGGCCGCCGGGTTCGCCCCGCCCGAGCCGAAGGAGTTCGCCAACCTCGCCGGCGGGAACGCCGGGGCGCTGAAGGAGATCTTCGAGGTGGCCGTCGCGGAGGGGTTGCTCGTCCGGGTGACGGACGAGCTGTACCTGTCGGCCGAGACCGAGGCGGAGATGCGGCGGCGGGTGGCGGAGCGGCTGGCGGCCGGCCCCGGGGCGACGGTCGCCGAGGTCCGCGACCTGCTCGGCACCACCCGGAAGTACGCGGTGCCGATCTGCGAGTACCTGGATCGGATCGGGCTGACCAAGCGGGACGGGGATCTACGGGTGCTCGCCGCCGGGTGACGGGTCGGGCTCCGCCCCGTCGGCACGCTCGCGGTACGGGCAGTGCCGGCAGCCGCTCCCGCAGCAGTACCCGCGCGCCCGGAGGAACGCGGCGGTGAACACCCACCGCCCGCCCTCCACGTAGTAGTCGACGCCCTCCCGCAGCGGGCGCGGCGGCGGGTCCGGCGGCTCTGGCATTTCTCCCCCCGGCCGATACTCCCATCCGTAGCACGCCGCGCCGCCTCCCCGCCACCAGGGCCGCCGATGTCCACCCCGCTCCCGCGCTCCGCCGGGGTCCTCCTCCACCCGACCAGCCTGCCCGGCCCGTTCGGCATCGGCGACCTCGGGCCGGTCGCGTACCGGTGGGTCGAGACCCTGGCCGCGATGCGGCAGACGTGGTGGCAGATCCTCCCGCTCGGGCCGACCGGGGCCGGCGACTCCCCGTACCAGGCGTTCTCCGCGTTCGCCGGCGGGATCAAGCTCCTCAGCCCCGAGCTGCTGGAGCGCGACGGCCTCGTCTCCGCCTCGTTCTGGGCCGGCCAGCACTTCCCCGACCACGAGGTCGACTACGGCCGGGTGAACCCGTTCAAGACCGCCCTGCTGCACGAGGTGTGGGCCAACTTCCGCGGCGGCGCGGCCGGGCACCTCAAGGGCGACTTCGAGGCGTACTGCGAACAGGAAGCCTCCTGGCTCGACGACTTCGCCCTGTACACCGCGATCCGCGACTCGCTCGACGGGGCGCCGCTGCCGAGTTGGCCGAAGGAGCTGCTCCGCCGCGACCCGCCGGCCCTCGCCGCCGCCCGGCAGACCCTGGCCGACGGCGTCCGGATGCACCAGCTCGGCCAGTTCCTGTTCGACCGCCAGTGGGCCGGCCTGAAGGCGTTCGCCGCCGAAAAGGGGGTGAAGGTCATGGGCGACGCCCCGATCTTCATCTCCCCCGACTCGGCCGACGTGTGGGCCAACCCGGACCAGTACCTGCTCGACCCGGACCGCAACCCGACGGTCGTCGCCGGGGTGCCGCCGGACTACTTCAGCGCCGACGGCCAGCACTGGGGGAACCCGCTGTACGACTGGGACCGGATGGCCGAGACCGGGTACGCCTGGTGGGTCGCCCGGATGGTCCGCCAGCTCCGCCAGGTGGACGTGATCCGGCTCGACCACTTCCGCGGGTTCGTCCAGGCGTGGCACATCCCGGCCGGGGCGCCGACCGCCCGGGAGGGGAAGTGGACCGACGGCCCGGGGCTGAAGCTGTTCGAGCGGCTCCGGACCGCCCTCGGCGGGCTCCCGCTGGTCGCCGAGGACCTCGGCCTGATCACCCCGGACGTGGTCGCCGTCCGCGACCACTTGGACCTGCCGGGGATGCGGGTGCTGCAGTTCGCCCTGAACGGCCCGCTCGACCTCCACTGGCCGCACAACTTCGTCCCGAACAGCGTGGCGTACACCGGGACCCACGACAACGAGACGGTGAACGGGTGGTACGGCGGGCTGCGGGAGCACGAGCGGCACTACCTCGGGCTCACCCTCGGGCACTACATCGGCGACCCGGCGTGGGAGCTGATCCGGATGGCGTGGGCGTCGGTCGCGTCGGTCGCGGTCGCCCCCTTGCAGGACGTGCTCAGCCTCGGGAACGAGGCCCGGATGAACCGCCCGGGCGTCGCCGACGGGAACTGGAAGTGGCGCGTCCGGTTCGACCAGTTCCGGCCGGACGTGATCGACCGGCTGCGCGACCTGACGGCCCTGTACAACCGCGTCCCGGCGGAGCGGGAGGCGGCGGCCGCGCGGGAGGCCGCGGCCGCCGGCTGACGCTACGGCTTCGGCTTGCCGATCTCGATCTTCGTCGCCGTGATCCCCTTCGCCCCGGTCGGGGTGCCGGTCACCTTGACCACCTGGTCCGGCTTCAGGTCGGCCGGCTTGGCCGGCTTCCCGTCCCGGGTCACCACCGTCCTGTCGGTCAGCAGGACGGCGTACTTCTCCTCCTTGTCCCCGGCCTTCACCCCGACCGTGAGCTGCAGCGGGTCGGACTCCATGACCGCCCGCACCACCCCGTCGACGGTCTCCGTCTTCTGGTCCGCCGGGGCCGCGGCCGCCCACACGGCCAGGGTGGCTGCGGCCGACACGACTACTTGCATTGGTTCCTCCAGGCCAGCATCTGGGCGAACACGTCGCTGTTGATCCGGGTGGCCCCGTTCGGGCACCCGCCGTAGGCGTGGATGCCAACGGCGTGCCGCTGGCCGTCCTTCAGCCGCCAGACGGCGCTGCCGCTCTGCCCGCCGAACGTGTCGATCATGTAGAAGATCCGCCGCGAGGTGACGCTCGTGACCTTGTCGGCCATGAACCACTGGGTGCCGAACGGCTTGTCCCCGGGGTACCCGGCGGTGTTCACCAGGAGCCCGTTCAGCTCCCCGTCGGACAGGTTGGCGAACCCGAACCACCCGACCCGGTTCCCGAGCGAGGAGTCCGGCAGGATGATCCCGCCGTAGTCGAAGTCCGGGTTCCCGCTCTTCCCGCCCGTCCACCCGGTCGGGGCGCGGAGGCGGGAGGTGCCGACGGTGACCGACCCGAACGGCTGGGCCGCCCCGTTCTTCCCGGGGATCACCTCGACGCTCTTCGCCCACCCGCCGGCGGCGTGGCTGAACACGCAGTGCCCGGCCGTCATCACCAGGCACGGCCCGGCGAACCACCCGGTCCCGCGGACCTTGGCGTTGTTGTTCAGGGTGACGATGAGCTGGCAGTTCCACCGCCACGGGGTGGTCGTGGTGGCGGTGATCTGGGTGCGGTTGTCCGGCCCGCACACGGTCTCGGTCGCGAACCGCTCCGGGTACTCGACCTTCTCGGCCGGCGGGAGCGCGGCCAGCTCCGCCTCCCGGGCGGCCGCCCGGGCCGCCTCGTCGCGGCCCTTGGCGGCCGACCCGCCGCGGCCCGCCAGCGGGTTCGACCCGGCCACGTTCTCCCACTCCCCGGCCTCCCCGTCGAAGCTCGGGACCTCGTTCCGCTCCCCGCCCACGGCCTTCTCGTCCCCGCCGCCGGACGCGGTCTGGTACGGGTCCGAGACCTCGCCCCGCCCCCTCGCCTCGGCCGCGTCTGCCCCCGCCTGCCTCGGCATCGGGGCCGGGACCTGTTGCGCCCCGGTCCCGCCCACCAGCCCCGCCAGCCCCGCCAGCACCGCCCCCGCCAGCAGCCACCGCGCCTTCATGACCCGCCCTCCGCACGGGGACCGCCCCCAACGAAATGTGGGAGTGGGGCGAGTCCGGACGGTCGGGCGACCACCGGACTCACCACACAGGCTAACGGGGCGGGCGTGCGAAAGCGGACGTGAAGAATCCGAGAAAACGAGCACCGAGCCGGAACCCGGGTCACCGGCTCAGCTTGTCGCCGCCGGGGGGCGGCACCTGCCCGACGGTCGCCATCGCCAGACGCAAGAAGTCCGTCGCGATCCGCTGCACCTGCGCGTCCACCGCGGCGCACCCGGCCTCCCACTCTGCGATCGGCGTCCCGGCCCGGTGCGGCTCCCCGGCCACCTCGATGTACGCCTTCGCCTTCGGCTCCGTCCCGCTCGGCCGCAGGCACACCTTTGCCGACGCCCCACTCCCGGCCCCGAGCCGGAAGATCAGGAAGTTCCGCGCCGCCTTGTCGGTGTCGCCCTTGAACGGCCCGAGCCGCCCGGCCTCGTCCCGCAGGTCCTCGAACGCCGCCACCGGCAGCCCGCCGATCTCCTTCGGCGGGCTGGTGCGGAGGGCGTCGAGCATCCGGGCCATGTTCACCTTCCCCTCCAGCCCGGTCATGACGATGTTCAGCAGCTCGTTCCGGAAGTACCCGAACTGCCGGTTCAGGTCGGCGAGGTAGTCCACCAGGGTGCGGCCCTGCCGCTTCTCGGACAGCACCGCCTCGGCGAGCATCATCGACGGGCACGCCGCGTCCTTATCCCGCAACCCTGCCGTCGCCAGCACCCCGTGACTCTCCTCGGTGGCGATGACGAAGTCGGCGAGCGTCGCCCGCACGTCCCCGTACTGCCCGGTCGTCTCCAACTGGGCGAGCACGTCGGCGTGGTACTTGAACCCGACGAGCAGGTCGGCGATCACCTGCGCCCCGAACTTCCGCCCGATCCGGGTGATCTGCCCGGTCGTCACCTCCGTGGTGATGACCACCGGGGCCGCCGGCAGCGACCCGGCCCGGGCGAGCTGCGCCAGCTTGAAGTGCGTCAGCAGGGCGGCGATCTCGTTCCCGGTGACGAACCGGTAGTCGCCGGTCCCGTCCGGCTTGGTGTTCGCCAGCGCCCCGAGCCGGTCGGCGTCCGGGTCGGTGGCGATGACCAGGTCGGCGGAGTGCTCCCGGGCCACCCGCTCGGCCCGGTCCATGCACTCCGGCACCTCCGGGTTCGGCGTCTTCGTCACGTTCGGGAACTGGCCGTCCGGGGTCGCCTGCTCCGGCACCGGGATCGGGCGGAACCCCTGCAGCTCCAGCAGCTCGCCGGCGCAGAACCCGCCGCACCCGTGCAGCGGGGTGTACACCACCCGCACCTCGTCCTTCTTCGGCGCCGGGACGAGGCTCTCCTTGCGGCACAGGTCCAGGTACGCCCGGTGCGGGGCGTCGTCGAGGTACTTGACCTTCCCCGCCCGGGCCGCGTCGGCGAACGGGACGTGCTTGATCGCGGTCACCCGGTCCACGAACTCGCTGATGAGCTGGTCTTCGGGCGGGACCGGCTGGGCGCCCAGCTCCGTGTAGAACTTACTCCCGTTGTCGTCCGGCGGGTTGTGGCTGGCGGTCATGTTCAGCCCGCCGTGCGCCCGCAGGTACCGGATGGTGAACGACAGCTCCGGGGTCGGCACGTACCGCTTGCTGTCCGGCGGCAGGATGTGGGCGGTGACCCCGTTGGCCGCGTACACGCCGGCGGCGTGCTGGCAGAATTCCCGGCTGGTCAGTCCGAGGACCGGGTTCGGGTAGTCCGGGCTGTAGACGCCGCGCTTGTCGGCGAACTGGCGGACGTCGAACGCGAGGACGACGTGGAGCGGGCTGACCCCGGGGAACCGCTGGCGGAGGTAGTCGCAGTGGCCCTGGACGCTGGCCCCGAGGGTCCACAGGTTCATCCGGTTCGGGCCGATCCCGACCGCCCCGCGGCGGCCGCCGGTGCCGAACGGCATCACCTGGTAGAACGAGTCGACGAGCACCGACCACTTCTCGGCCTTGACCAGCCACTCGAGCTGGGGGCGGTACGCGAAGAAGTCGGGGTGGGTGAGCCAGGTCTGGAGGCTGGCGAGGGCGCGGTCCTTGAGGGCCGGGTCGGCGTCGATCCCGGCGAACCCGGCGCGGGCGCGGTCGAGCAGGTCCAAGGGGGAGTCCTCCGGGGGGCGGGGGGTTACTCTACGCCCCGCCCCGGCCGGACACCACCCGCCCCGGTCAGGTGGCCGTGACGAGGATCTCGTGCGACCCGTCGCCCGCCTGGTAGTCGTCCGGGTGGACCTCCAGCAGGAGGTTGTAGATCATCCCGGCCGTGATCCGGGAGTCGTTGACGAACTCGGTGAACAGCAGGTAGTCCATCACCCCGGTGTCGGTGACGACGGTGACCGGCGGGTTCGTCTGCGGGTGCGGGGTGACGGTCAGCCGGTACCGCTTGCCCGGCTCGGTCGTGCTCATGATCACGCCCCGGCCGAGCGGGACGCCGAACAGCTCGATCTCCGGCCACTCCCCCCCGTCCTCCGGCTTGACGATCCGGGGGTCGACGGCGGTCGTCAGGCCGAGCAGCCGGAGCACCTGGCGGCGCACACCTTCCTTGGCCCTGCCGAACGCGTCGACCACCTTCTGGGGGTCCGGCGCCGTGGCGGCCGGCGGCTTCCCGGGCGAGGGCTTGTCTGTCATGTGGGTTTCGGGAGTGTTGGGGTGGTTGGGGGTTAGGGCCGGATCGGAACCAGCTTCAGGTTCCTGACGCTGACCGACTGGTTCGAGGCGACGATCCCGAGCCCGTTCCCGAAGGCCGGCCGGGGGGGCACCAGCCCCACGTCGCGGAGCCGGCCGGCCACCGCGTCCTCGCTCACAGGCGGCATCGCGACCCCGTCGACCGTCGCCCGGACGAGCCCCGGCCGGAGCTCGATCTCGAACGGGACGGTCCGGGCCTGGTGCCCCTTGCCCGGGACGGGCGGCCACGCGGCCTTCACCGGCCTGACGCCCAGCCCGCTGGTCCGCTCGCCCAAGGCGTCCCAGCGGTGGACCTCGGCCCGGGCGACGAGTTCCCGCCCGCCGCCCGGCCGGTCCGGGCCGACCGCCTGCATCAGGAACCAGACGAGCGAGTGGCTGCCGTTGCCCCAGTCGAGCCGGCGGACGTACACCCCGACGTAGGCGGTGCCGGCTTCGGGCAGGTGGGGCGGCACCACGAGGGCGCCCTCCAGCCGGCAGGGGGGGAGTGGGCCGTCGAGGAACTCCACGAACCCGAGGACCTTGGCCGAGAACGTGGTCCCGCCCCGGTCGACCGTCGCCAGCAACTCCCGCCCCGGCCGCGGGGCCGAGGTCGGGACGAGCGGGTTCCCGTCCGTGTCGGTCAGGCGGAGGACCTCGCCGGCGGCCGCCCGCTCGCCGGCGGTCGGGGGCGGCTTGACCGGGTCGACGTTCGCCTGCGCCCGCGGCCAGAACGCGGCCAGGGCGAGGGCGAGGGCCGCGGCCAGCGCGGCGGCCCGGGTCAGCACCCGCCGGCGGCGCTCCCGGGCCAGCCACCGCTCCAGGTCGGCGGCCAGGTCGGCGGCCGACGCGTACCGGTCGGCCGGCCGCTTCTCCAGGCACCGCCGGACCACCCGGGCCAGCTCCGCCGGCACCCCGGCCGGGAGCGGCGGCGGGGCGGCCGTCAGGATCAGCTCTCGGACGTCGGCCGGGCCGTCGTCGGTGTACGGGCGGCGGCCGGCCAACAGTTCGTACAGGGTGACCCCGACCGCCCAGATATCGCACCCCGGGCCGTACTCGGCGCTCCGCCCCTCCACCTGCTCCGGGGCCATGTAGAACCGGGTCCCGACGGCCGCCCCGCTGACCGTGTGGAGGGTCGCCGCCGGGCCGGTGTCCGGCCCGGCGGCCCCGGGCGGGCCGTCGCACGGGTCGTCCAGCAGGGCGACCAGCCCGCAGTCGGCGACCATCGGCTCGTCCCGGTCCCCGAGCAGGATGTTCTGCGGCTTCAGGTCCCGGTGCACCCGGCCGCGGGCGTGCAGCGCCTCCACCCCGCGGGCGACCTTGGCGGCCAGGGCGGCGCACGCCCGGGGGTTGGCCGCGAACGCCGGCAGGTGGTCGGCCAGGGACCCGCGGGGGGCGAACCGCATGACGAAGTACAGGTGCCCGTTCGCCTCCCCGGCGTGGTAGATCGGGACCACGTTCGGGTGCTCGACCGCGGCCAGCGCCCGCACCTCCCGGTCGAACCGCATCCGGACCGCGGCCACGTCCCGGCTCCCGAGGGTGGCCACCTTGAGCGCCCGGTCCACGTTCAGGTGCAGGTCCCGGACCCGGAACACGTCCCCCATCCCGCCGCGGCCGAGCCGGCGGTCGAACCGGTACCCCGGGATGTCCGGCACGTCGGGGTCGGCGGCGACCGGTACCGGGACGGCCTCGGCCCGGGTGCGGTGGTCCGGGGCGGCCGGCCCCGGGGTGGACGGGTCCGGCTTGGTCCAGGTGAGCTTCGCCTCCGCCCCGGCGGGCGGCGCGGCCCGGCCGGCGGCCGGCCCCCATCCGACTTCGACGACGTCGGACGGAGGTTTGGGGGGGTTCGGCAGTGGGGTCGTGTCGCTCTCGGCCATGGTCGCCCCCGGCGCCCGAGTGCCACGATCATACCCCGGGGCGAACGGCCCGTCACGGCCTTCTCGCGGAAATAATCCCATTTCCTGCCGCCTCTGAGATCGTCGGCCGCGCACGAGGTTGTCCCGGCCGGCGGCGGTACCCTGACTGGGGAACGCACGACCCGCCGCCGGGAGGACGCCGTGTGACGGCTGGAGTACCAGTTCGACGTGGTGGTGGTCGGGGCCGGGCGCGCCGGACCGGAGGCAGCGACCGTCGCCCGCCTTGGGTTGCGGACGATGAGCGCCGACGCGGTCGCCCTGATGGGCTGCAACCCGGCCGGGGTAGGCGGTGCCCGGCCGCCTGCCGAGCCGGGGACCGCCTACCCCCCGGCCGGCTTCTTGGGGGGGGACTTGCGGAACGGGCTGAGGATCAGCCGGAAGACGGCGGCGAACACGCCGACCACGGCCCGGAACGCCTTGACGACCGCTTCGATGACCGTCTCGGGGTTGGTGTTGAACTGGTACGCGATCTGGGTGAACCGGCCGCCGAATGCGAACCGGACGACGTACACCGTGTTCGCCAGCGTCGGCGGGGTGGTGAACGTGCAGGTGGCGGGGTCGACCGTCAGGTCGATGGTCCCCGGCCCGGCGATCTCCACCGGCGGGTCGTCGGTGGTCAGGATGTGGGCGACGTGCGGGAGGTCGTCGCGGTTGGTGGCGAAGGTGAAGCTGACGTTGGCCCCGGCGTCGAACCGGCTCCCGGACGGCGGCTGGAGGGCCAAGACGGACGGGTTCGGCCCCTTGATCAGCTCGACCGGGAAGTCGTCGTCGAACCACGGGCTGGCCTTGACGTCCTCGGCGAGTAATTCCAGTTCGGCTTGGGCCGTGACCTCGAACATCGTCGTCACGATCAGCTCTCGCAACTCCTCGGGCGTCATCGGAAGCGGCCTCGGGGCAGGGGGGTTGAGCCTCAGGCGGTCCCGGCCGGGACCGCCCGGACGGTCGCGTTCCGGACCCAGACGGTGGCGTCGATCGCCAGGATTCCCAGCCCGAGTCCCGGGCCGAGGACGGGGGTGGTGAACGCCGGCCGGGGCTTCCAGAGGTTAATGACGGAGCGGAGGTCCCTCGCCGCGGTCACTTCGGTGACCCTCGCTGGGGGGTAGTCGTCGGCCGGCCGGACCCCGTCGGGGGACACCTCCAGCCCGACCCGGTACCACTCCACCGGCCGGGCCGACTCGGTGTTCCCTGTGGCCACGTCGTTGCGGCCCAGGCCCGGCTCCCCGGCCGCCCACGCGGCGACCACGAGCGCGTGCCGGGTCATCAACCCTTTGGGCCTCGGGGGGGGCCGACTGACCCACGGGTCGTTCACCGTCAGCGCGACGAACGTGTGAACCTCTCGCGGCTCGTAGAGCCAGTCCCGGCGGGCGACGTAGATGCCGAACTGCCCGGTCTTGCCGGCCCGGACCGCGCGGACCTCCGCCTCGAACACCCACCGGGTCGGGAACGGCCCGGCGTACAACTCGGCCAGGGCGTGCTCATCCGCGGCGACCTCGCAGAACCCGTCCGGGGCCAACCTCACCGCGTCCGCCTTCGACCCGGCGACCAAATCGACCCGGCTGGGTGGCCCGGTCGGCCCGATCAGGGTGAGCGGCCACGGCGACGGGCGCGGGCGGAGCCCGAACCACGCCCCGACTCCGGCCGCCGCCAGGGCGGCCAGCCCGCCGGCGACCAGCACCCCGCGGCGGGTGTACCACGGCCCGGCCAGCCACCGCTCCAGGTCGGCGGCCAGCTCGCGGGCCGACCCGTACCGGTCCGCCGGACACTTCCCCAGGCACCGCCGGACCGCCTGGGCCAGGTCCGGCGGCACCCCGGCCGGGAGCGGCGGCGGGTCGTCGTGCAAGATCTGGTGTGCGGTGTCGTCGCCGGTGAACGGCCGCCGCCCGGCCAGCAGTTCGTACAGCGTCACCCCCAGCGCCCAGACGTCGCACCCCGGCCCGTACTCCTCGCGCAGCCCGAGGACCTGTTCCGGGGGCATGTACGCCAGGGTCCCGACGACGGCCCCGCTCACCGTCCGGTGCGCCGGGTGCGCCCCCGGTGCGGGCGGGGGTTCCGGCGCCACCGCCGCCAGTTCGGCCAGCAGGGCGGTCAGCCCGGTGTCGGCCACCAGCGGGGCGTCGCCGTCCCCGAGCAGGAGGTTGTGCGGCTTGAGGTCGCGGTGGAGGAAGCCCCGGTCGTGGAGGGCCTGGACCCCCCGGGCGGCCTTCGCGATCAGGGCGGCGCACGCCCGCGGGTCCCCCGTGAACCGGGCCAGGTGGTCGACCACCGCCCCGCCGGGGACGTACTCCATGACGAAGTACAGGTGCCCGTTCGCCTCCCCGGCCGTGTAGACCGGGACCACGTTCGGGTGCCGGACCGCCGCCAGCGTCTTGACCTCCCGCTCGAACCGCGCCCGGACGCTCGCCCGGTCCCGGCCGCCGAACCTGGCCACCTTGAGCGCCCGGGGCTGGGCGAGGTGGAGGTCCTCCACCAGGAACACGTCCCCCATCCCGCCGCGGCCGAGCCGGCGCTCGAACCGGTACCCGGGGATGTCCGGCACGTCCGGGTCCTCGGCGGCCGGCACGCGGGCGGTCTCGGGGCCGGTGCGGGGGGCCGTGTCTTGCGGCCCGGGGGTGGGCGGCTCCGGGCAGGTCCGGGTCGGCGCCTCTTCGCCAGGGCCCGGGCCCGCCCCGCCCGACTTCCACCCGAACTCGACGACGTCCGACGACGGGGCGCCGTCCGGTCGCGTGACGGGGTCGTCGCTGGCCGGCATGGTGTCACCTGCCTCCCGAGTCACACGATCATACTCGGGGGAGAACAGTCCGTCACGACCGGCTCGTAAAAAAAGTTCCATCCCGACCGCCGTTGGGTGTTCGGCCCGCCCGCCCGGGAACCCCGGGGCCGGTGGCGGTATCCTGACTAAGGAACGCATTGCGCGCCGCCCGGAGGACACTGTGAGCCGGCTGGAGTACGAGTTCGACGTGGTGGTGGTCGGGGCCGGGCACGCCGGGGTGGAGGCGGCCATGGCCGCCGCCCGCCTCGGGTTGCGCGCCTGCCTGCTGACCATGAGCGCCGACGCGGTCGCCCAGATGAGCTGCAACCCGGCCATCGGCGGGGTGGCGAAGGGGCAGATCGTCCGCGAGATCGACGCCCTCGGCGGGGTGATGGGCAAGTGCACCGACGCCAGCGGCATCCAGTTCCGGATGCTGAACGAGTCGAAGGGGCCGGCGATGCACTCGCCGCGGGCGCAGTGCGACAAGAAGCTGTACCAGTTCACCATGAAGCGGTGGGTCGAGGAGCAGGACGGGCTGACGCTCCGGCAGGAGCTGGTCGAGGGGCTGCTGCTGGAAGACTTGTCCCGTGGCACGGGCATTCCTGCCCGTGTCGTCCGGGGCGTCGTCGCCCGAGGGGACACCGTCTACCGGGCCGCCGCGGTCGTGCTCACCACCGGGACGTTCCTCAAGGCGGTGATGCACACGGGGGAGGCAAAAACAGCGGGCGGCCGCGCCGGCGACGGGTCCGCCGAGGGGATGAGCGACAGCCTCCGCGGCTGCGGGTTCGAGCTGGCCCGGTTCAAGACCGGCACCCCGTGCCGGCTCAACGGCCGGACCATCGACTTCAGCAAGTGCCAGGTGCAGCCCGGCGACGACCCGCCCCGGCCGTTCAGCTTCTCGACCGACCGCGTCGCCGTCCCGCAGGTCGTCTGCCACAGCACCGAGACGACGGCGGCCGTCCACGACCTGATCCGGGCGAACCTGCACCGGGCGCCGATGTACACCGGGGTGATCTGCGGCCGCGGCCCGCGGTACTGCCCGTCGATCGAGGACAAGGTGGTGCGGTTCGCGGACAAGACCTCGCACCTCATCTTCCTCGAGCCGGAGGGGCTGAACACCCGGGAGTACTACTGCAACGGGATCAGCACCAGCCTGCCGAAGGACGTGCAGGCCGGGATGCTGAAGCTGATCCCCGGGCTGGAGCGGGCGGAGGTGATGCGGTGGGGGTACGCGGTCGAGTACGACTACGCCCCGCCGACCCAATTGCACCCGACGCTCGAAACGAAGCCGGTCGCCGGGCTGTACTTCGCCGGCCAGATCAACGGCACCACCGGGTACGAGGAGGCGGCCGCCCAGGGGCTGATGGCCGGGCTGAACGCGGCCCTGAAGCTCAAGGGCGAGCCGCCGCTCGTCCTCGACCGCAGCCAGGCGTACATCGGCGTCCTGCTCGACGACCTGGTCACCAAGGGCGTGGACGAGCCGTACCGGATGTTCACCTCGCGGGCCGAGTACCGGCTCCTCCTGCGGCACGACAACGCCGACCGCCGGCTGACCCCGGTCGGTCGGCGGGTCGGGTCGGTGTCGGCCGCGGAGTGGGAGCGGTACGGGCGGAAAGAGCAGGGGATCGCCGAACTGCAGGCGTACCTGAAGGGCAAGCGGAGCGAGGGGGACACGCTGGACACGTGGTTGCGGCGGACCGGCGTCGAGTGGGCGGAGGTGTGCGGCCGCGACCCGGGGCTGCGGGCCTGGGACGCCCGGCCGGAGGTGGTCGGGCAGGTGGTGGTGGAGGCGAAGTACAGCGGGTACGTCGGCCGGCAGGCGGCGGAGGTGGAGCGGTTCCGGCGGATGGAGGACCGCCGGATCCCTGCGGCGTTCGACTACGCGGCGGTGCCGCAGCTGCGGGCCGAGGCCCGGGAGAAGTTGGCCCGGGTGCGGCCGCTCAACTTAGGCCAGGCGGGGCGGATCAGCGGGATCACCCCGGCGGACCTCGCAGTGCTGTTGTTTTATCTCGGCTGAGTCGTTATGGGCCGACCCGCCCGCGGGGGAAAGCCGGGCAGCCGGAGCAACCCCCGCCGGGTCCGCGGGCGGACGTGACCCGTCCGCGTGGGGCGGGGCGGCAAGCCCGGCAAGGACTGCCGGTCGCGCCGCCCACCGCCGGTCGGGCAGCCGGGTCAACCCCGGCGGAATGGGTGCGGTGCGTTGAACGGCCGCCCGCCCGGGTTATGATGGGTTGGGCGAACCACCCCAGCTTGCTCTGCCCCCGCGGCCCGCGCGGGCGGACCAACCCGGCACCCCCGGCCGCGGGCGGGCCGGGGGCCGCGATTCACGGACGGGTTCCGGTCCCCGCCGGCTCGGTCGGACGGCCGCGCGCGGACCTTCCCCATGCCAGCCGGTCGAGCCGGCAAGGTGGCCAGGTTATGAAGACCGTGTTCACGACCGGCGAGGCCGCGAAGATCTGCAAGGTCTCGCAGCAGACCATCATCCGCTGCTTCGACAGCGGGCAGCTCAAGGGGTTCCGGGTCCCCGGGTCGAAGTTCCGCCGGATCCCGCGGGAGCAGCTGTACAAGTTCATGAAGGACAACAGCATCCCGACCGACGCCCTGGAGAGCGGGAAGCGGAAGGTGCTGCTGGTGGACGACGAGCCGGACCTGGTCGCCACCCTGAACGACGCCCTCCAGGCGGACGGGCGGTTCGAGGTGCGGATCGCGTCCAACGGGTTCGACGCCGGGATGATGGTGCGGGACTACCGCCCGGACCTGATCGTGCTGGACGTGATGCTGCCGGACATCAACGGGAAGGAGGTCTGCCACCGGGTGCGGGCCGACCCGTCGATGGAGGACGTGCGGATCGTGTGCATCAGCGGGATGATCGAGGAGGACAAGGTCCAGGAGCTGAAGCTCGCCGGGGCCGACGACTTCCTCCCGAAGCCGTTCGACGTGGACGTCCTGATCGAGAAGATGTGCGCCCAGCTCGACATCGAGACCGGGGTGTTGGCCTGACGGCCGAGTGGGCAGTGGGGAGTGGACAGTGGGCAGTTGAAGGCAAAAAGCCCGCTGCTTGACTGCCCACTGTCCACTCCCCACTGCCCACTCTCCGAAGGAGTCTCCCGTGCCAGGGACGGCGGCCGGGCGGGCCGCGGCGGAGCTGCCGTGGCTGTGCCCCTCGACCGACAGCCTGATCGCCCTCGCCGAGGCCCCGGCCGGGCTGCCGGCGGCGGCCGCCGCCGACCCCGCCCTGGCCGCGTTCCTGCTCCGGTTCGCGCACCCGTCCGCCGAGCCCGACCCGTTCGGGTTCGCCCCCGGGGCGGTCCACTCGCCGCACCTCCCGGACACCGCCGCCGCCCACCTCGCGGCGGTCCCCGGCGCCGTCCTGCCGCACCAGTCGTTCGCCTTCTCCCAGGTGCGGGTGGTCGCCGACCGGGCCGCCGCCGTCGCCGCCCGACTCGCCGCCTGCCGGCGGGTGCCGGCCCACGCCGCCGCGACCGCCGCGCTGCTCGCCCCGCTCGGGTGGTACGCGGTCGCCGCGGTCGACCCGTTCGCCGCCGCCGAGCCGACCGGGGACCCGACCTTTGCCGCCCAGCCCGCGGCGGTCCAGGCCGAGGTGTGGGGCCTCGACCACGCCGCGATCACCCGCCGCCTCGCCGCCCGGTGGCGCCTGCCGGACTGGGTCGCCACCACCATCGGCTGCCTGACCCTGCCGTTCCGCACCGCCGGGCACCTGGTGTCTCACCCCGACCTGTTCGCGGTGGTTCAGTTGGCGGTGTTGGAGGCCGAGCGGGCCGGGCCGGGGCTGGGCCTCACCGGCGGGGCGGACCGGGCGGCCCTGCTCGCCCACCTCCGCCTCGGCGACGGGGACGTGGCGGACGCGGCCCGCGGCGCCGAGCCCGCCCCGCCCCCGGGGGGGTCCGGGCTGCCACCGGACCCGCACCGGGTCCCGCTGGTGTCGAGCCTGTTGAAGCTGGCGGGCGAGAGCCGGCGGCGGAACGGCCCCGGGCTGGTCGCCCGGCTGGAAGCCCGGATCGACCTCTTGCACCGGGCGGCGGCGGACCTCGGGGCGCAGGCGGCCGGCGCCCGCGACGCCCGGCTGGCGGGGCTGGCGGAACTCGCCGCCGGGGCCGGGCACGAGATCAACAACCCGCTCGCGGTGATCTCGGCGAACGCCCAGCGGCTGATCCGGACGGAGCCGGACCCGGACCGCGGGGAGGCGCTCCGCGGGATCGTCCGGCAGACCGACCGGATCGCCGGGCTGCTCCGCGACCTGATGCACTTCGCCCGCCCGCCCCGGCCGGACGCCCGGTCCTTCCCGGCGGCCGACCTCTTGAACGCGGCGTGGGAAGAAGTCGCCCCGCAGGCGGCCGACCGCCGGGTGCGGCCCGAGGTGGTCGGGGCGGCCGCCGGGGTGTGGCTGCACGGCGACCCGCGGCAGTTGCGGCACGCCCTGGTGGCGGTGCTGCGGAACGCGGTCGAGGCGGCCGGGGACGGCGGGTGGGTGCGGGTGACCGCCGCGGCCCCCGACGCCGATCGGGTGGTGATCGCCGTCGAGGACAGCGGCCCGGGGTTGCCCGCGGACGTGGCGGCCCACGCCTTCGACCCGTTCTACTCGGGGCGGTCCGCCGGGCGCGGCCGCGGGCTCGGGCTGCCGACCGCGTGGCGACTGGTCCGGCAGAACGGCGGCGACCTGCGGCACGACCCGACCCCGGCCGGCCCGACCCGGTTCGTGCTGACCGCCCCGCGCGGCACCGAGGCGCCGGTCCGCCGCTCGGCGTAACGCCTGTCGCTCGCGCTCCGGCTCCGACCAACTCCCCTCCAAACGTCCTTGCCCACACCTCCGCCGCCGGTTACCCTCAATCCGACACGTCGCTTCCGTTCGCCGCTCCCGGTGCCGTCATGAGGGTGCGGGCGTTGACCGACTTCCTGTCCGGCGTGAGCCGTCTGCTGGTGCCGAACGCCTGCCTCGTCTGCGACACGGCGGAGGCGGACGGCGCCGACTTCCGGCACGGGTTGTGCGACGACTGTCATCGGGCTGTCACCGACGACCCACACCCGGCCTGCCCGTGGTGCGCGGCGACGGTCGGCCCGCACGCGGACACCGCCGACGGGTGCCTCGCCTGTCGCGGCCGCGGGTTCGCCTATGACGCCGCGGTCCGCCTCGGCCCGTACGACGGGCGGCTCCGCGACGCCGTGCTGCGGATGAAGTCGGCGTCGGGGGAGGGGTTGGCCGAGATGATGGGGCGGGTGCTCGCCGACGCGGCCGGCGACCGGCTGCGGGCCGAAGGGGTCGGGCTGGTGGTGCCGGTCCCGCTCCACTGGCGCCGCCGGTGGGCCCGCGGCTACGACCAGGCCGCCGCCCTCGGCCGGGAACTGGCCGCCGCCCTTGGGGTGCCGTTCGGCCCGCGGGCGCTCCGCCGGGTCCGCCACGTCGCCCAACACGGACAACCGTCGGCGTCGGCCCGGCGGGAGAACATGAAGGGGGTGTTCGCCGCGAACCCGGGTGCAAGTCTCGCCGGCCGGACGGTCCTGCTGGTGGATGACGTGATGACCACCGGGGCCACCGCCGCGGAGGCGGCCCGGGTGCTCCGGGCGGCCGGGGCCGGGCGGGTGGCGGTCGCGGTCCTGGCCCGGCGGTGACGGCTGCGGCGGGCCGGCGGGTTGTGCCGGCCCGGCCGGCCGGGAGTCCGGCGGAAGCGCCCCGGCGCGGTCGAATTTCTGATGTGGGCCCGGGCGGTGTGTTACCTGTTCAGTGGGGCGCCGCGGGTCCTGGGGGGAACCGCGGCCGCCCATCATCTTCTGGGGGAACTGGCGATGAGGCGGTTGATGCTCGCGGCCGCGGCGCTGCTCGGGGGGGCGGTGCCCGCGTGGGCCGGGCCGGGCGACCTGTTCGCGGAAAAGGTGATGGACTTCGGGACCACCCCGAAGGGGACGGTGTTGGTCCACTACTTCCGGTTCACCAACACCACCGGGCAGACGCTGTCGATCGGGGGCCCGCGGGTGTCGTGCGGGTGCGTGACCGCGACCGTGAGCAAGAACCAGCTCGCCCCCGGCGAGTCGGCGGCGGTGACCGCGTACATGGACACCCGCCGCATCCCGACCGCGAACGTGACCAAGACGGTCCTGGTGTACGTCCCGTTCCTCTCGCCGTCGCAGGAGGAGGTGACGCTGAAGGTGCAGACGGTCGCCCGGGACGACCTGATGATGTCCCCGGACGTGCTGGCGTTCGGGACGGTGAAGGCCGGGGCCGGCGGGACCGTGACGACGAAGGTGACGTTCCTCGGCGACCCGAACTGGAAGGTGACCGAGGCGAAGAGCACCGGCGGGTACGTGAAGGCGGCGGTGAAGGAGGACGCCCGGGCGAACGGGCTGGTGACGTACGAGGTGACCGCGACGCTGGACAAGGCGTGCCCGGCCGGGGTGTGGGTGGCGGACGTGTTCCTGACCACGTCGAACCCGGCGGTGGCGAAGCTGCGGGTGCCGGTGACCGTGACGGTGACGCCGGACGCCGTCGTCCCGGCCGGGAAGTGAGCCGGCGAAGAACGGCCCGCAGATGACGCAGACTCCGGCGCAGATAAAATCGGATCCGAGCAGTGTCTCGATCCGGCTTCATCCGCGCCGGAGTCTGCGTCATCTGCGGGCCATGTTTCCGACCGCCCCCGAGGTTATGCAGGCATGCCGGACGACCCGCGCCCGTTCCAGAAGCTCCTCGTCGCCAACCGCAGCGAGATCGCCATCCGGGTGTTCCGGTCGGCCCACGAACTCGGCACCCGCACCGTCGCCATCTACTCCCACGAGGACCGGTTCGCCCTCCACCGGTTCAAGGCCGACGAGGCGTACCGCGTCGGCAACCCCGGCGAGCCGATCCGCGCCTACCTCGACGTCCCCGGCATCGTCCGCCTCGCCAAGGACGTCGGCGTCGACGCGGTCCACCCCGGGTACGGGTTCCTGTCCGAGAACGCCGGGTTCGCCCGCGCCTGCGCCGAGGCCGGCATCACCTTCGTCGGCCCGCGGCCGGAGGTGCTCGACCAGCTCGGCGACAAGGTCGCCGCGCGGGCGGTGGCGAAGGCCGCCGGGGTGCCGGTCCTGTCCGGCGGCGACAAGCCGGTGTCGTCGGCGGACGAGGCGAAGGCCCTGGCCGACGCGCTGGGCTACCCGGTCATCGTGAAGGCGTCGATGGGCGGCGGCGGCCGCGGCATGCGGGTGGTCCGCGACCCCGCCAAGCTCGCCGAGGCGGTGGAGTCGGCCGGGCGGGAGGCGGGGGCCGCGTTCGGCGTCCCGGACGTGTTCCTGGAGAAGTTCGTCGAGTCGGCGAAGCACATCGAGGTGCAGCTGATCGGCGACCGGCACGGCGGGCTGGTCCACCTGTACGAGCGCGACTGCTCCGTGCAGCGGCGGCACCAGAAGGTGGTCGAACTCGCCCCCGCCCCGAACCTCCCGCCGGACGTCCGCCAGGCGATCCTCGACGCCGCCCTCGCGGTCGGGAGGGCGTGCGGGATCGACAACGCCAGCACCGTCGAGTTCCTGTACGACACTGCCGCCAACCGGTTCTACTTCATCGAGGTGAACCCGCGGATCCAGGTCGAGCACACCGTCACCGAGCAGGTCACCGGGTTCGACCTCGTCCGCTCCCAGATCCTCGTCGCCGCCGGCCACCGGCTCGACTCCGACACCGTCGGGCTGCGGCAGCCCGAGATCACCACCCGTGGGTACGCGATCCAGTGCCGGGTGACGACCGAGGACCCGGCGAACGGGTTCGTGCCCGACTACGGTCGGCTCAGCGCGTACCGGTCGAGTGGCGGACCCGGGGTCCGGCTCGACGCCGGGACCGCCAACCCCGGGGCAGTGATCACCCCGTTCTACGACTCGATGCTGGTGAAGGTGACCGCGACCGGGCGGCGGTTCGAGGACGCGGCCACCCGGATGGAACGGTGCCTGCAGGAGTTCCGGATCCGCGGGGTGAAGACGAACATCCCGTTCCTCCTGAACGTGATCGAGCACCCGCGGTTCCTCGCCGGGGACGTGACGACGCGGTTCCTGGACGAGACGCCGGAGCTGTTCAAGTTCCCGACCCGCCGGGACCGGGCGTCGAAGCTCCTGGCGTACATCGCCGACGTGATCGTCAACGGCCACCCGGAGGTCCGTGGGGCACCCCCCGAGCGGGGGGCGTCAGCCCCCTGTGCGCCGGCGACCACAGGTGGCTCACGCCCCCCGCTCAGCCCACCGCGCGGCACCCGGGACCTGTTGAAAGAACTCGGCCCGAAGAGGTTCGCCGCCTGGACGCGCGAGCAGAAGCGGCTGCTCGTCACCGACACGACGATGCGGGACGCCCACCAGTCGCTGCTGGCGACCCGGATGCGCACCTTCGACATGCTCGCCGTCGCCGACCGGTACGCGGCCGAGCACGCCGGGCTGTTCTCGCTCGAAATGTGGGGCGGGGCGACGTTCGACACCGCCATGCGGTTCCTGAAGGAGTCGCCGTGGGACCGGCTCGCCAAGCTCCGCGAGCGCGTCCCGAACGTCCTGTTCCAGATGCTGGTCCGGGCCGCCAGCGCCGTCGGGTACACGAACTACCCGGACAACGTCGTCCACGAGTTCGTCCGCCTGTCGGCCGACGCCGGGATGGACGTGTTCCGCATCTTCGACGCGAACAACTGGCTGCCGAACATCCGCGTCGGGATCGACGCCGTACTGAAGACGGACGCGGTCTGCGAAGCGGCCGTCTGCTACACCGGCGACATCCTGGACCCGAAGCGTGACAAGTTCACCCTCAACTACTTCGTGGAGCTGGCGAAAGAGCTGGAGAAGGCCGGGACGCACTTCCTCGCCATCAAGGACATGGCCGGGCTGCTCAAGCCGCTCGCCGCGAAGCGGCTGGTGAAGGCGCTGCGGGAGGCGGTCGGCGTACCGATCCACTTCCACACCCACGACTCCGCCGGCGGGCAGCTCGCGGCGTACATGATGGCGGCCGAGGAGGGCGTCGACGTGGTCGACTGCGCCTTCGCCCCGCTGTCCGGGGTGACCGCCCAGCCGAGCCTGAACGCGCTGGCCGAGGCGATGCGGTTCGGCGAGCGCGACACCGGGCTGTCGTTCGACGCCCTGCAGGAGACGGCGAACTACTGGGACGGCGTCCGCCGCCAGTACGCCGCGTTCGAGACCGGGCAGCTCGCCGCGTCGGCCGAGGTGTATCTGCACGAGATGCCGGGCGGGCAGTACGCGAACCTGTTCCAGCAGGCCCGGTCGCTCGGGGTCGGCGACCGCTGGCCGGAGGTCGGCCGGCTGTACGCCCGGGTCAACCAGTTGTTCGGGGACATCGTCAAGGTCACCCCGACCTCGAAGGTGGTCGGCGACATGACGCTGTTCATGCTCGCCAACAACCTCACCCCCGAGATGGTGCTCGACCCGAAGCGGGAGGTGGCGTTCCCCGAGTCGGTGGTCGAGTTCTTCGAGGGGAAGCTCGGCCAGCCGCCGGGCGGGTTTCCGAAAGAGTTGCAGGCTCGCGTGCTGCGCGGGCGGAAGCCGCTCACCGACCGGCCCGGCGCGACCCTGCCGCCGGCCGACCTCGGCAAGGCCCGGGCGGACCTCGAAGCGAAGCTGAAGCGGAAGCCGTCCGACCAGGACGTGATCTCGTACCTGCTCTACCCGAAGGTGTTCGCCGAGTTCGCCGAGGCCCAGGCGAAGTACTCGGACCTCAGCGTCCTGCCGACGTCCGTCTTCTTCCACGGGATGGAGGCGGGCGACGAGGTGAACGTCGACATCGAGCCGGGGAAGACGCTGGTCATCAAGTTCCTGACCGTCGGGGAGCCGCAGCCGGACGGCCGGCGGGTGGTGTTCTTCGAGCTGAACGGCCAGCCGCGCGAGGTGATCGTCACCGACAAGGCGCTCGGCGGCGGGACGGCGAAGGCCCGGGCGAAGGCGGAGGCGGGGAACGCGAAGCACGTGGCCGCGCCGATGCCGGGGGCGGTGGTCGGGGTGGCGGTGGCGGCCGGCGAGGACGTCGCCGCCGGTGCGAAGCTGCTCACCCTGGAGGCGATGAAGATGGAGACGACGCTGTACGCCGAGCGGCCGGGGAAGGTGGCCGAGGTGCTGGTCCGCCCCGGGGCGCAGGTCGAGGGCGGGGACCTGGTGGTCCGGTTCGAGTGACCTTCGGAGTTGATCTGTGGCACAGGTCTCCAGACCTGTGCATGGCTCCACAGGTCTGGAGACCTGTGCCACAAGAACCACGGAGGCGCGCATGTTCCTCGCCGTCGTCGCGTGTGTCGCGGCCGCCGACCCCGCCCCTGTCATCACCTCCCCGGTGGGGAGCGGCGAGAAGGGGTTCGCCGGCGACGGCGGACCCGCCGCCAAGGCCCAGCTCGACCAGCCGTTCGACGTCGCCTTCGACACGGCCGGCAACCTGTACGTCTCGGACACGTTCAACCACCGCGTCCGGAAGGTCGACGCCAAGACCGGCGTGATCACCACCGCCGCCGGGAACGGGAAGAAGGGGTTCGCCGGCGACGGCGGGAAGGCGACCGACGCGAGCCTGAACGAGCCGTACGGCATCGAGCTCGACGCCGACGGCCACCTCTACATCGTCGACCGGCTGAACTACTGCGTCCGCCGGGTGGACGGGAAGACTGGCACCATCGAGACGGTCGCCGGCACCGGCGGGAAGGCCGGGTTCGCCGGCGACGGCGGGAAGGCAGCCGCGGCGCAGCTAGTCGAGCCGAACGGCATCTGCCTGGACGGGAAGGGCAAGCTCTACATCGCCGACGTGGCCGGGCACCGCGTCCGGGTGGTCGACCTGAAGGCCGGCACGATCGACACCCTGCTCGGCAACGGCAAGGGCGCGACCGCCGGGGACGGCGGGCCGCTGAAGGCCGCGACCACGTTCGGCCCGCGGGCGGTGGCGATGCACCCGGACGGCTCCGTCGTCCTCGTCGAGCGGAACGGCCACTGCCTCCGCAAGATCGACGCGGCGAAGGGTACCATCGAGCGGTTCGCCGGCACCGGGAAGAAGGGTTACACCGGCGACGGCGGCCCGGCCAAGGACGCCGCCTTCGACGGCCCGAAGGAGATCGACGTCGACAAGGACGGGAACGTGTACGTGGTGGACACCGAGAACGAGGCGATCCGCCGGATCGACGCGAAGACCGGCGTCGTCACGACCGTCGCCGGGAAGGGGCGGACGAAGACGCCCGGCCTCGGGGACGGCGGCCCGGCGACCGCCGCGACGCTCGGCCGGCCGCACGGGTGCGCGGTCGGGCCGGACGGGGCGCTGTACATCGGGGACACCAACAGCCACCGCGTCCGCAAGGTGAAGTAGGGTGGGCCGAGCCGGCGCCTCGCCGGCGAGTCCCACCGGAGCCAGGGGTGGTGGGACTCGGCCCGAAGCGGCCCTCCGCCTACCCTACTGTCCGGCCAACGCCGCCCGCCGCCCGCCCGTTATGCGGTCACGCCCCCGAGCGCCCCGCCGGCTTGATCCCCCGCCCGCGGCGGGGAACAATGGAGGGGCCCGCCCGCCACCTCGTGAGGCCCGCATGACCCCGCCCCGCCTCCCCGCCGCGCGGGCCGCCGCCCTCGCCGGCCTCCTCGCCGGCCTCGGCCTCGCGGCCGCCGCCCGCGGGGCCGACACGGTCATCCTGAAGGACGGGTTCGTCATCCAGGGGACGCCCCGGAAGGAGCTGACCACGATCACCGACCCGGCCACCGGGAAGGCGTTCCAGATCGCCAAGGACGGCGCCCTCGACATGATCGACGAGGGGCCGAAGCTGGTGATCTTCAGTAAGCAGGCCCGGCAGCCCGGCGAGGTCGGCCCGGACGTCTCCCTCCGGCCCGAGTACCGGGCGTACAAGATGACGTTCGCCGGCCAGAAGCGGAACGACCCGCTCCCGGCCGGGGCCGTCCTCGACCCGGCCAGGTCGACCGACTTCGACGCCCGCTGGGTCCGCACCCTGCACGTCACCATCGGCGCCGCGTTCGACAAGCTCGAGCAGCAGATCACCTACCTCGACCCGTACACCTGCTACATGGTCTCCCCGACCCACTCCTGGCGGATCGGGTACCGGACGAACGAGATGGACCCGGCCAAGGTCCGCAAGCTCCTCTCCACCCACCCGGACCTGAAGGAGGCGGACGGGAAGCCGGACGCCGGCAAGCGGGTCGCCGTCGCCAAGTTCATGCTCGACGCCGGGTGGGTCGGGGCCGCGAAAGAAGACGTGGAGAAGGTCCGCGCGGCGTTCCCGGACGGGGCGATGCCGCCGGCCGCGAAGGAGGCGTTCGACCGGCTGGTCCGGGAGGTCGACGCCGCGGTCGCGGCGGCCGTGGTGAAGGAGGCGGCCGCCGCCCTGGACGCCGGCCGGTACCGGTACGGGGCGGAGGTCCTCGGGGTGTTCCCGAAGGAGACCGCCGACCCGCGGCAGACGGACGAGGCGAGCAAGCTGACCGCCCGGCTGAAGGCCACCCGGGAGCAGTACGACGCCGGCCGGCGGCTCCTGCGGGCGGTCCTCGACGAGGCGACCGGCCTCGGGCGGGCGAACCCGCTCGTCGCCGCGGCCGGCGGGGCCGCGGCCCCGGCGGTGCCGCCGAAGCCGCTCGCCGGCCCGCTCGCCACCCTCGTCCCGGCGGCCGAGTACGTGTACGCCGAGCTGCACCCGGACTCGGCCCACCGGGTCGAGTTCTTCGTCACCCTGGCGGCCCAGGCCGAGCGCGAGGCCCGGCAGGGCCGGGACCCGAGCAAGACGCCGGCGGAGCTGCTGGCGACCGCGGTCAGCGGGTGGGTGCGGGGGAGGACGGGGTCCACCCCCGACCCGGACCGGGCGCTCGGGCTGTGGGCCGCCCGGGAGGCGGTGCTCGCGTACCAGCGGTCGGACGACGCGAACCGGCGGAACGAGGTGCTGGCCGCGTACCGCCGGGGCAAGCCGATCCCGATCGACGAGCTGGCCCAGGTCATCTCCCTGCTCCCGCCGGCCGAGCCGGAGAACCTGGCGGCCCGGGCCGGCACCCCGGTGAACGGGGCCGGCGTCCCGCCCGGCGTGTACCGGCGGAAGTCGGCCCCGTGCTCACTCGAGCTGGGCGGGGTCGAGTACGTCGTCCGGCTCCCGCCGGAGTACCACCACGGCCGGGCGTACCCGGTGATCGTGGCCCTCACCCAGCCCGGCCTCGACCCGGAGCAGATGCTCGGGTCGCTGGCCCTCGACGCGGACAAGGGCGGGTACATTCTGGTCGCCCCGGCCTGGGCCGGTCAGTTCGCCAAGAACCGCGGGTGGGACTGGGACGGGGCGAAGCACGAGTACGTGACGGCGGTGCTCCGGGACGCGGTCCGGCACTTCTGCGTGGACAACGGGCGGGTGTTCCTGTTCGGCATGGGGGACGGGGCGAGCATGGCCCTGGACGTCGGCACCAGCCACCCGGACCTGTTCGCCGGGGTGCTGGCGATGGGGCCGGCCCCGCGGTGGCTGAACGGGCTCGAGTCGTACTGGCGGAACGCCCAGAAGCTACCGATCTACACCTGCGTCGGGGAGCACGCCGGCCCGGCCGTCGGGCAGCTCCGGCTGGCGTACGAGAAGTGGACCCGGTACGGGTTCCCGGCGGTGATGACCATCTACAAGGGCCGCGGGCCGGAGTGGTTCGCGGCCGAGGTGCCGGTGATGTTCGAGTGGATGGCCCGCAAGAAGCGTGTGCCCGGGACGGCGGTCCTCCAGCTGGACACCCAGAACCGGGTCCGGTGGACGACGTTCCGGGCGACCGACGACCGGTTCTACTGGCTCGGGGTGGACGAGATTTCCCGCCTCCGCCTGCTCGAGAACGTCAAGCCCGGGGGTCGGGTGCTCCCGGCCGAGATCCAGGGCGACATCGACGGCAACCGCGTCACCGTCAGCACCCTGGGGGTGACGAAGCTGTCGGTGTGGCTGTCGCAGGACATGATCGACTGGACGAAGCCGGTGAAGGTGAGCGTGAACGCCCGAGACGCCCCGGACTGGAAGCCGCGGGTGCTGGAGCCGGACCTCGGGGTGCTGCTGGAGGACTACCGGCAGCGCGGCGACCGCCGGATGCTGTTCCTCCAGCGGCTGGAGTTGAAGGCCCTGCCGTGACGTCTGTTCTGTTCCGGGCGAACCCGGAGCGTCAGCGACGGGGTGGCGCTCCCAACCACCCCGTCGCTGACGCTCCGGGTTCGCCCGGCGGTTGCCCCCACTCACCCCGCCTCCTTCTCGCCGGCCGCCCCGCCGAACGCCGCCTTGAACGCCCGCAGGTGCTCCGCCAAGAGCGGCTTCAGCTCCGCCGGCAGGTGGTTGCCGGCCGTCAGGCACAGCTTCAGCACCTCGCTCCCGTCCGCCCGGTCGCCCTCGACCGCCACCGACCGGCCGAAACTCTCGAACGTCGCCGCCCGGGCCTGCCCGCGGCGGCCGACGAACCACACCTCCAGCGCCTTCGCCTCCTTCGTCTTCACCCGGCACCAGAACCGCGAGTAGCCCGGCGGCCGGACCGTCACCGCGTCCCGCACGTCCCACTTGAACTCCAGCGCCGGGTCGACCTCGCGCAGGAGCCGGACGAGCCGCGGGAGCAGGGCCCGGTCCCACTTCGCCCCCTGGCCCGGCGGGAACCCCTTGTCCCCGAGGTGCCACTTCTCCCCGTCCTTCTTCCACGGCATGTTCCCTTCCACCCCGCCGGCCGCGGTCGCCGCACGCCCCTCCACCACCTCCACCGCCCGGGCCAGGAAGTCGCGGAACCCGTCGGTGTCGATCTCCGCCTTCTTGTGGACGACGACGACGACCTGCTGCCCGCCGGGGAAGTTGCTCACCTCGACCCGGTTGGCGTCGCGGCTGAAGCCCTCGAGGCCGGGGGTGTCGCTCAGCGGGCGGAGGCCGAGCTTCGCCGCGAGCAGCTCCTGGCGGAACGGCCGGCCCGGTAGCCGGAACACGAACTTGACGTACGCCTCGTGCCCGGTCATCGCGTGCAGGAACCACCCGTCCGACTTCTTCGCTAGCGGGACCTCGACGATGCTGCGGTGGTTCCAGTTCGTCTCCCCGAACGTGCCGAGTTGGTGGATCTCGTCGACGACCCAGGAGAGTGCCTCGCCGTCCCACTTCGCCGGCTTGCCGGTCGTGGTGACCCGGTCGCGGGTGTGCCACCCCGGGCCGTCCGCCTCCCACGGCAGGGCGTGGTCCTTCCCGACCTCGGTGATGTCGAGGTCGCCGGCCCGGGCGCGGCGGGCCGCCTCCGGGTCGAACTTGGCCCGCCCGGCGTGCGGCCCGGCGGCGAGTACGCCTTTGAGGATGCGGCCGGTGTGCGTCGGGGCGCCGGCGTCGAACTGCGCGACGACCTCCTCGGGCGTGCCGCGGGCCACCACCTCGCCGCCGCGGACGCCGGCGTCCGGCCCCAGGTCGATCACCCAGTCCGCCGTCTTGATGACGTCCAGGTTGTGCTCGACGACGACTACCGTGTTGCCGAGGTCGACGAGCCGGTGGAGCACGTCGAGCAGCTTGCGGATGTCGTCGAAGTGCAGCCCGGTGGTCGGCTCGTCGAGCAGGTAGAGCGTCTTGCCGGTGCTCGGCCGGGCGAGTTCGGCGGCCAGCTTCACCCGCTGGGCCTCCCCGCCGGACATGGTCGGGGCCGGCTGGCCGAGCGCCATGTACCCGAGGCCGACGTCGTCGAGCGTCTGGAGGACGTGGCGGATCTTCGGGATGTTGCCGAACAGCCCCAGGGCCTCGGACACCCGCATGTCGAGCACGTCGGCGACGCTCTTGCCGTGGTACCGGACGGCCAGCGTCTCGGGGTTGTACCGCTTGCCGCGGCAGGTGTCGCACTCGACCCACACGTCCGGGAGGAAGTGCATCTCGATCTTCTTCTGCCCCATCCCTTCACAATCTTCGCACCGCCCGCCCTTCTGGTTGAAGCTGAACCGCCGCGGGTGGTACCCGCGGACCTTCGACTCCGGGAGCCGGGCGTACACCTCGCGGATCAGGTCGAACACGCCGGTGTACGTCGCCGGGTTCGACGACGGCGAGTTGCCGAGCGGGTCCTGGTCGACGGCGATGATCTTGTCGACCTGTTCGAGGCCGCGGATCTCGTCGTGGGCGGCGCCCGGGGTCTGGGCGCGGTTCAGCTTCCGGGCGAGCGTGTTGTACAGCACCTCGTTGACGAGCGACGACTTCCCGGACCCGCTGACGCCGGTGACCGCGACGAACGCCCCGAGCGGGACGTCCACGTCCACGTTCTTCAAGTTGTGCTGCCGGGCGCCGACGATCGAGAGGGCGCGGCTTTCCGTCGTAGGTCGGGCTGTGCCCGACGCCGCCCCGGCGTCGGGCACAGCCCGACCTACGAGCCGCCGGTTCGTCGGCACCGGGATCGCGAGCTTGCCGGACAGGTACTTCCCGGTGAGCGAGTGGGGGTCCTTGGCCACCTGCTTCGGGGTGCCGCTCGCCGTGACCTCGCCGCCGCGGTCGCCGGCCCCGGGGCCGAAGTCGAGCAGGTGGTCGGCGGCCGCGATCACCTCCCGGTCGTGCTCGACCAGCACCAGCGTGTTCCCGAGGTCGCGGAGCCGCTGCAGCGCCTGCAGCAGCCGCTCGTTGTCGCGCGGGTGGAGGCCGATCGTCGGCTCGTCCAGCACGTACAGCACCCCGGTCAGGCCGCTGCCGATCTGCGACGCCAGCCGGATGCGCTGGGCCTCCCCGCCGGACAGCGTCGGGCCGGGCCGGGCGAGGGTGAGGTAGTCCAGGCCGACGTCCACGAGGAACGTGAGCCGGTTGGTGATCTCGCGGATCACCTCGCCGGCGACCTGCCGGACCGCCTTCGTCGGCTTCAGCCCGGTGAACAGGGCGAGCGCGTCGCCCAGGGGCCGGCCGCACAGTTCGCCGAGGGTCAGCCCGGCGAACCGGGTGGCGGCGGCGTCCGGGCGGATGCGGGCGCCGCGGCAGGCGGCGCAGGGGACCTCGTCGACCAGGTGGTCGAGCCGGTGGCGGTACACCCAGGACACCCGCGACGCCTCGTCGACGGCGGGGAACAGGCCCTTGTACTGAAAGCGGGCGAGCGGGGGACGTGAGTCCCCTGATGGCCGAGCGCGTCGCTTCGGCTTCGCATCAGGGGACTCACGTCCCCCGCCCGCCAACGCCAGCCACGCCTCGCCGGTGCCGTGGGTGACCGCCCGCTGGTGCTCCGGTTCCAGGTCGTCGTAGGGGGTGTCGAGCGAGAACCCGGCGTGGGCGGCGACCGCCTCGGCGAACGGGAGCCACGCCGACCCGGGGGCGAGCGGCGGCCACGCCGACACCGCCCCCTGCCGCAGCGACAGCCGGGTGTCGCCGAGCAGGAGGTTCCGGTTCGCCCCGCGCTGGACGCCGAGGCCCTCGCACGTCGGGCACCACCCGAGCGGGCTGTTGAACGAGTAGTGGTGCGGGTTCAGCGGCTCGAAGCTCAGGTCGCAGTGCTCGCACGCCAGGTGCTGCGAGAACGTCTCGACCTTCCACCTCGCCTCGTCCTTGTCGGCGTCCACGTAGGCCAGGTGCATCACGCCGCGGCCGAGGTCGAGCGCCTGCTCGACCGCCTCCGCCACGCGGGTGCGGGTGCCCGGCCTCACCACGTTCCGGTCGACCACCACCTCCACCCGGTGCTTCCGCCGGTGGTCGATCGCCGGCGGCTCGTCGACGGCGTAGCTCTTCCCGTCCACCCGGAACCGGGTGTACCCGGCCCGCCGCACCTCCTCCCACAGCGTGTCGTACTTCTCCTGCCCCTTCCGCTCCAACGGGGCCATGATGTAGAGCTTCGTCCCCTCGGGCAGTGACAGCACCTTGTCCACGATCTCGTCGGCCGTCTGGGTGCCGACCGCCCGGCCGCAGCTCGGGCAGTGCCGCTCCCCGAGCCGGGCGTACAGGATGCGGAGGTAGTCGTACACCTCGGTCACCGTGCCGACCGTGCTCCGCGGGCTGCGGCTCGTCGTCTTCTGCTCGATGCTGATCGCCGGCGACAGCCCGGTGATGTGCTCGACCTTCGGCTTCTGCACCTGGCCGAGGAACTGGCGGGCGTAGCTGGACAGCGACTCGACGTACCGCCGCTGCCCCTCGGCGTAGATGGTGTCCAGGGCGAGCGACGACTTCCCCGACCCCGACGGCCCGCAGAACACGGACATCTTCTCGCGCGGCAGCCGGGCCGACACGTTCTTCAGGTTGTGCTGGCACGCCCCCTCGACCTCGAGGTGGGTGACGCGGGTGGTGGGGTGGTGGGGTGGCGGGGCGGCGACAGACTTCTTCTTCGCCTTGCCGTTGGCCGCCTTCGGCTTCACGCCCAGGATCGGGGCGAGGGCCTGGCCGGTGAACGAGTCGGGGTTCTTCGCGACCTGCTCGGGCGTGCCGGCCGCGACGACCCGGCCGCCGCCGGCCCCGCCCTCCGGCCCCATGTCGATCACCCAGTCGGCGGTCTTGACCACGTCCAGGCTGTGCTCGATCACCAGCACCGTGTTCCCGGCCGCGACGAACCCGTGCAGCACCTCCAGCAGCTTCCGCGTGTCCTCGAAGTGCAGCCCGGTCGTCGGCTCGTCGAGGATGTACAGCGTCTTGCCGGTCCCCTTCCGGACCAGCTCCTTCGCCAGCTTGATCCGCTGCGCCTCGCCGCCGGACAGCGTCGGCGACGGCTGGCCGAGCTTGATGTAGTCGAGGCCGACGTCGTGCAGGGTCTGGATCATTGGGCGGATCTTGGGGACGTGCTCGAAGTGCTCGAGTGCCTCGGCCACCTCCATCTCGAGGACGTCGTGGATGGACTTCCCGCGGTACTTCACCTGCAGGGTCTCGCGGTTGAACCGCTTCCCCTCACACACCGGGCACTGCACCCACACGTCGGCCAGGAAGTCCATTTCGAGCTTGTTCGACCCGTTCCCCTCGCACGCCTCGCACCGCCCGCCCGGCTTGTTGAAGCTGAACCGCCCCGGCTGGTACCCGCGGACCTTCGCGTCCGGCATCTCCGCGTACAGCGCCCGGATCTCGTCCCACAGCTTGATGTACGTCGCCGGGTTCGACCGCGGGGTCCGGCCGATCGGGGCCTGGTCGATGTCGATCACCTTGTCGACGTGCTCGGTGCCCTCGATCGCCTGGTGCGACCCGACCTCGTGCGGCGGCTCTTCGCCGGCGTCCTCGTCGCCGTTGCCGTTGCCGCGGCCGTTGTTCGCCAGCTTCGCCGCCAGCCCCTCGCGCAGCACGTCGTTGACCAGCGAACTCTTGCCCGACCCGCTGACGCCGGTGACGCACACGAACACCCCGAGCGGGACGTCGACGGTCACGTCCTTCAGGTTGTGGTGCGTCGCCCCGACGACCCGCAGCGCCTTGCCGTTCGGCTTCCGCCGCGCCTTCGGGACGGCGATCTCCTTCGCCCCGGAGAGGTACTGGGCGGTCAGCGACGCCTTGTTCGCGAACACCTCCGCCGGGGTGCCGGCGGCGACCACCTGCCCGCCGCGCGTGCCGGGGCCGGGGCCGAAGTCCACCAGGTAGTCGGCGGCCCGCATCGTTTCCTCGTCGTGCTCGACGACGAGGACGGTGTTCCCCATGTCGCGGAGCCGTTCGAGGCTCGCCAGCAGCCGGGCGTTGTCCCGCGGGTGCAGCCCGATGCTCGGCTCGTCCAGGACGTACAGCACACCGACGAGGCCGCTGCCGATCTGCCCCGCGAGCCGGATCCGCTGCGCCTCGCCGCCGGACAGCGACGGGGCCGACCGGTCCAGCGACAGGTAGTGGAGCCCGACATTCAGGAGGAACCCGAGCCGGCCGCGGATCTCCTTCAGCAGCTCGCCGGCGATCACCCGGGCGGTCGGGTCGAGCGTCTTCTCGTAGGCGTCGAACCACGGGACCAGGTCGCCGACGCTGGTGTGACCTAACTCGACCAGCGTCTTCCCGCCGACCCGCACCGCCCGGGCCTGCGGGTTCAGCCGCTCCCCGTGGCACGCCGGGCAGCGGACCACCCGCATGTACTTCTCGAGCTGCACCCGCCGCGGCCCGGCCGCCGTCTTCTTGAACTGCGACAGCAGCTGCGGGACAACGCCCTCCCACTTCCCGCCGTGCTTCCACACCTTCCCGCCGCGCTGCTTCCACTCCCACACGATGTGGGCGTCCCCGCTCCCGTACAGCAGCCGGTCCCGGTCCGCGTCCGGCAGCTCGTTCCACGGCGCCTTGAGGTCGATGACGAGCGACCGGCCGACGCCCTCGAAGATGTGCCGCCGCCACTTCCCCATCCCGCGGAGCGAGCCGACGAGCGGGACCGCCCCGTCGAAGAAGCTGACGGCCGGGTCCGGGATGAGGAGGTCGGGGTCGAACGTGAACTGGCTGCCGAGGCCGTCGCACCCCGGGCACATGCCGTGCGGGCTGTTGAACGAGAACAGCTGCGGGGTCGGCGGCTCGTAGCTGATGTCGCAGTGGGTGCAGGCGTAGTGGGCGGAGAGGAGGACGTCTTCCGCGGAACCCCCGCCGTCCCCCGTGCCGCCCGCCGGGCCGTCCGAACCCAGGGCGTTGCCCTGGGCTGAGGAAGCCCGCCCCTTCGGGGCTTTGATCTGAGGGCCGACGGCCCGCTCTTCCTCAGCCCAGGGCAACGCCCTGGGTTCCACGTCCGCCCCCCCCTCTGCCTCGCCACCCCGTCGCTGACGCTCCGGGTTCGCCCGCTCCACGCTCAGGATCAGGTTCCCGGCCGCCAGGTTCAGCGCCTGCTCGACCGCCTCCGCCACCCGCGCCCGGAAGCCCCCGTCGCCCGCCCCGCGCTTCTGCAGCCGGTCGACCACCACCTCGATGGTGTGCTTGACCCGCTTGTCGAGCCGCAGGTCGTCGGTCAACTTCACCGCCTGCCCGTCCACCCGGGCGCGGACGTAGCCGCGCTTCACCATGTCGGCGAAGAAGTCCTTGAACTCGCCCTTCTGCCCGCGGACCACCGGGGCCAGCACCTGGAACCGCGCCCCGTCCGGCAGCGCGAGCACCCGGCCGACGATCTGCTCGCGCGTCTGGGCGGTGATCGGCCGGCCGCACCTCGGGCAGTGGCCCTGGCCGAGCCGGGCGTACAGCACCCGCAGGAAGTCCGACACCTCGGTCACGGTGCCGACCGTCGAGCGGGGGTTGCGGGACGCCGTCTTCTGCTGAATGCTGACCGCCGGGGACAGCCCGCCGATGTAGTCGACGTCCGGCTTCGGGAGCTGGCCGAGGAACTGGCGGGCGTAGCTGGACAGCGACTCGACGTACCGCCGCTGCCCCTCGGCGTAGATGGTGTCGAAGGCGAGGGACGACTTGCCGGACCCGCTCACCCCGGTGAAGCAGACGAGCTTGTTCCGGGGGAGTTCGAGGTTCACGCCCCGGAGGTTGTGCTCCCGCGCCCCGCGGACGACGATGCTGGCTGTGTCCATGACCCCCGGGACTCCTCCTGAGCGGGGCGGGCCGGCCGACCGGGAAGGGAACAGATGACTAGTATAGGTAGCCGTGCGGGCTGAGGGAAAGGTGAGAACGGGCCACGACGGATTGACGTGAGGCAAGAATCCTGACTATGGTATGCGGTATACCAAGGGTCACGTGATGCCCGCCGACCCCGTCTCGTTCTCGACCGCCACCCTCGCCTCGCAGGTGTACGAGCACCTGTTGCGGCAGATCTCCACTGGCGCCTACCGCCCCGGGCACCCGCTGGTCGAGCGCGACCTGGTGGTCGAACTCGGGGTCAGCCGCACCCCCATCCGCGAGGCCCTCTTGCGGCTGACGGACTACGGGCTGGTGGAGGGGGAGGGGCGGTCGGCCCGGGTCCGGCAGCTCACCCCGGCCGAGGTGATCGACCTGTACCGGGTCCGGCGGTCGCTGGAGACGGAGGCGGTCCGCCAGGCGTGCGGCCGGCTCACCCCCGACGACTTCGCCCGGCTCGACGCCGCCGCCCCGGCCGGCGTGGCCGACTCGGACGAGTTCGAGGCCGCCTGCTACCGGTTCGACATGGAGCTGCACCGGACCGTCGCCGAGCGGTCCGGGAACCCGCTCCTGGCCCGGATGCTCCGCCAGCTGCACGACTGCGTCCAACTCGTCCACAAGCCGGTGGCGGACCGCCGCGGCCGGCTCGTTCGGGAGCTGGAGCAGCACCGGGCGATCGTCGCCGCCCTCCGGGCCGGGGACGCGGCGGCCGCCCGGCGGGCGATGCTCGCCCACCTCCGGACGTCCTGCCAGACCCAGGTCCGCTGTCTGTCCGCCGCCGACCCGGCGGCCCGCGCGGGGGTCCCCGCGCCGTCATAACCCTCCCTCCCCGAGGTGCCCGATGTCTCTCCCCGTCCGGCGAAGGGCCTTCACGCTGATCGAGCTCTTGGTGGTGATCGCCATCATCGCGGTCCTGGTAGGCCTCCTCCTGCCCGCCGTCCAGAAGGTCCGGGAGGCGTCGTCCCGGATCAAGTGCGGGAACAACCTGAAGCAGCTCGGGATCGCCCTGCACAACTACCACGACACGACCGGGAAGTACCCGTCCGCCCGGGACGGGCAGCGGATCAGCGCGTTCGTCCCGCTCAGCCCGTACTTCGAGCACGAGAACGTGCGGAACCTGATCTACACCTTCCCGGCCACGTACCGGGGGGTGACGTTCAACTCACTGCCGAACCCGTGGGAGGGGACGTACGACCCGTTCCTGATCCAGTACCAGGCCAAGCTCCTGGTCTGCCCGACCGGCCCGATCCGGGGGTCCGGCCGCGGGAACGGGAACGTGATCGCCCCGACGAGCTACCTGGTGAGCTGGGGCGACGCCATCACCGGGACCGGGCAGAACGGCGGGAACCGGAACCGCGGGCTGTTCCAGAACACCCCGGTCCAGATCAAGGACGTGAGCGACGGGACGAGCACCACCATCGCCATGTCCGAGACGGCGTTCCGGCCGGTCGACGCGACCGACCGGTCGGTTTTCGGGAACACCGTCCAGAACGTCACCACCCTGAAGACCAACCCATCCGATTGCCTGCTCCAGGCGGACGGGCTGTCGTACGTCGCGTCGGCCTCGCTCAACCCGTACGGGTCGGGCACCCGGTGGACCGACGGGTCGCCGGAGTTCACCGGGTTCAACACGGTGCTCCCGCCGAACCGCCCGCGGTGCTACGTCGGGGGGAGCAACACCGACCTGGTGTTCACCGCCCAGAGCCGGCACCCGCAGGGGGTGAACGTCCTGTTCGCCGACGGGCACGTCGCGTTCCTCCGTGAGGACATCGACGCCGGCAACCAGGCGGCCCCGGAGCCGACCACCGGCCCGAGCCCGTACGGGGTGTGGGGCGCCCTCGGCACCCGCGCCGGCGGCGAGGTCGTCCCGGCGTTCTGACCGCGCGAACCCCTGCGCCCGGGGTTCACACCCCGGGCTATTACCTCGCCGCCCCTTCGGGGCTACAACCCCCTGCTCGAACCCCGAAGGGGTGGGCAGGTAATAGCCCGGGGTGTGAACCCCGGGCGGACCGCCCCGGAGGTCCCCGTGCGCCGCCTGCTCGCTGCCTCCGTCCTCCTGGCCGCCGGGTGCTCGTCCGCCCCCGGCGACCGCCCGAAGACCGCCCCGGTCCGGGGGCTGGTGACGTACCGGGGCGAGCCGCTGGCCGGGGCCCGCGTCACCTTCTTCAACCCGGAGGCGAACCGGTCGGCGATCGGCGAGACCGGGCCGGACGGGCGGTTCACCCTGACCACGTTCGAGAAGGGGGACGGGGCGGTCCCCGGGCGGCAGCAGGTGACGGTCCGGAAGATCGAGGTGATCGACCGGTCGAAGCCGGGGTACGACTACGTCGAGAAGGGGGAGACCGCCCCGATCCCGGAGGAGAGGTGGCACACCCCGAAGCGGTACGGGACCGCCGCCGAGTCGGGGCTGACGGCCGAGGTGGCCGCGGACGGCCCGAACGAGTTCACCTTCGCGCTGAAGGACTGACGCCGACGATTCCTTTCCCTTTTCGTCCCGGAGGTTCGACCCGTGTCTCTCCCGTCCGCCGACCCCCGGCCGCCGCGCCGCGGGTTCACCCTGATCGAGTTGCTGGTGGTGATCGCCATCATCGCGGTGCTGGTCGGGCTGCTCCTGCCGGCCGTCCAGAAGGTCCGCGAGGCCGCCGCCCGGGCCAAGTGCAGCAACAACTTGAAGCAGATCGGGCTGTCGTACCACAACTTCCACGACGTGAACGGCACCTTCCCGATGCCGAACTTCTCGACCTACCCGAACCCGCAGGACCCGGCCCGGCGCGGGTCGTCGTTCTACTGGACCCTCCCGTACGTCGAGCAGGAGAACCTGTTCCGGCTGGCGACGGACAACGGGCACGGGCCGTTCTGCGACACCGCCACGGTCGTCACCTACGTCTGCCCGAGCGACCCGAGCAACACCTCGGCGGCCGACCGCCGGGCCTACGGCAGCTACGCGGTCAGCGCCCGGGCCCTCGGCCCGGCGGCGAACCCGCTCGGCCGGACCGGGCTGGTGAAGATGCCCCGGGACTTCCAGCGCGGGACCTCGAACATCTTGATGGTGACGGAGCAGTACGGCCGGTGCCTGCAGGGCGGCGGGACGACGAACCAGGACATGCTCTGGAACCGGAACGAGTCGTACATCAGCGACCGCGGGCTGTTCGCGGTCAAGCCGCAGTTCCGGGCCCCGGTCGACCCGTCCCTCCCGGTCTGCGTCTGGTTCCGGGCGGCCACCCCGCACACCAACGTCATCAACGCCGCCCTGGCCGACGGGAGCGTCCGGAACGTCAGTTCCTCGATCGCCCAGGCGACTTGGTCGTGGGCCCTGACCCCGACGGACGAGATCACCCCGGCGGACTGGTGAGGGAGGGCCCGCCGATGCGCGGATTGTTCGCGGCCGCGGCCGCGGCCGCGGCCGCCCTCGGGGCCGCCGGCTGCAAGGACAAGAACGCCGACCAGCCGACCACCCCCGGGGTGACCGTCCGGGTCACCGGGAAGGTGACGTACAACGGCAAGGTGGTGCCGGCCGGGTCGGTCCGGTTCATGGCCGAGGAGGGCCGGGCCGAGGGGTTCGCCCGGATCAAGAAGGACGGCACGTATTCGGTCGCGGCGCCGGCCGGGAAGGTCCGGGTGACGGTCGACACCAGCATGGTGAAGGACGAGTACGACGACCCGGCCGAGCGGAAGAAGTGGTACGTCCCGGTCCCGTCCCGGTACGCCCCGTACACCGAGACCCCGGTCCGGGTGACGACGGCCGGGGAGCAGATGGAACTCGACCTGCCGCTCGCGGACGGGTAGATCGCGGTCGGCCCGCCGGGCCGGGGCGCGGGCGACTTCCGGTCGCCCGCGCCACCGGCCCGTCCACATTCCCCCGCCTCGTTACCGCTCGTGCTATAAATTCCGACACGCCCGGCGGGCGGCCTCAGGCCCGTTCCGGGAACTCCGCCCTTGTCCGCTACGTCGAACCCGGTAGACAGTCGTGAACGACGACGACCGCCGGATCATTGCGGAGTGTCTGGGCGGCCGCCGGGAGGCGTTCGGGGAACTCGTAACCCGTTACCAGACACGGCTCTACAACGCCGCGATCCGCCTGGTCGACGGCCCCGAGGACGCCGCCGACGTGGTCCAGGACGCGTTCCTGAACGCGTTCCAGTCGCTCCACTCGTTCAAGGGCGACGCCGAGTTCTTCACCTGGCTGTACCGGATCGCCTTTAACACGGCGATCAGCCTGAAGCGAAAGAAACGGGCGGCGGTGAGCCTTGACGCCGGCCGGCCGGACGGGAAAATCGAGCCGGACGACCCGTCGGAGTTCGTCCGCCCCGGGGCCGTCCTGGAGCGGACCGAGGACGAGCGGCAGCTGCACGCGGCGATCGCCCGGCTGTCGCACGAGCACCGCGAGGTGCTGGTCCTGAAGGACCTGGACGGGCTGAAGTACGAGGACATCGCGGAGGTGCTCGGGGTGCCGATCGGGACGATCCGAAGCCGGCTCCACCGCGCCCGACTCGAACTCCGCGAACTGCTCGGCGGCTCCGACTGACGGCCGCCCGCCGACCGCCCCGAACCCCACCCCCCCGCCCCCGCGGGGCCGGGGAGAGCCCATGCTGACCGACGCCCAACTCGGCCTGCTCACCGCCGCCGCCGACGGGGAACTCGCCCCGGCCGAGCGCGAGGACCTCCGCGCCCTCCTCGCCGACTCCGCCGAGGCCCGGGCGGTGCACGCCCGGCTGCTCGACGACAGCGGGCGGCTGAAGGCGCTGCCGGTCGTCCCGCCGCCGGCCGGGCTGAAGGCCCGGGTGATGGCCCGGGTGGCCGAACTCCCCGCCCCGTACCGCCCGGTGGTCCGGCGGCCGGCCGCGGCCCGCCGCCCGGAGCGGCGGTCGTGGACCCCCGCGGCCGTCGCCGCCAGCCTGCTGTTCGCCGCCGGGGCCGGGTCGTTCGTGTTCTTCCGCCTCCAGGACGCCGGGCGGGACGCGGCGCACCGGTCCCCGGAGCGCGACCTGCCGACCACCAGCCCGTCCGCCCGGGTGCCGTCCGACCCGCGCCCGCCGAAGGTGGGCCCGCCGCGGTCGCCCCAGACCCCGCAGGACCCGGCCGACGTCGCCCCGCCGCGGCCGGCCCCGCCGGACGTCGCGGTCGCCCCGGACCCGCGGCCGGCCCCGTCGGACGTGCTCGCCGCCCCGCCGCTCCCGCCGGTCCGGTTCGACCACGCCGACATCCGGGTGCCGTTCCTCCGCCCGCTCGCCGACCTGGCCGGCGAGGAGGCCCGGCGGCAGTTCGCCGAGGAGCTCGGCCGGGACCCGGCGGTCCGGGTCGACCTGTTCGCCCGCGACCCGTCCCGCGCGGTCGCCGTCGTCCGGGACGCGGCCAAGGCCGCCGGGCTGACCCTGTACGTGGACGCCACGAGCCGGGAGCGGCTGGCCAAGGGGCAGGCGAACGCGGTGGCCGTGTACACCGACTCCCTGACCCCGGCCGAGGCCGCCGCCCTGTTCGGGAAGCTGGCGGCGGAGGACGCGAAGATCTCCCCGCGGGTGTTCGGGTCGGCCCACGCCACCCCGGTGACCGACGCCGAGAACAAGACGATGAAGGACCTCCTCGGCATCGACCCCGGGCTGCTCAAGCGGCCGGCCGCCGACCGCGGGGAGAAGGGGGCCGACCCGACCAAGCCGCTCGCCGCCGGGACCGCCGACCAGGTGGTGAAGGCGGTGGCCGGCAAGGGCGAGAAGGCGGCGGTCGTGCTGACCTGGACGCCGACCACCGCCCGCACCGCCCCCGGCGCGTCCGCCGAGCTGAAGCAGTACCTCGCCAAGCGCGGCGACCGCAAGCCGGCCGCCGTCCCGCTGCTCATCGTGATCCGCACGTCCAACTGAGTAGGGGTGGCAGGCACACGGAGTGTGCCTGCCACCGACCACCCCACTCGACCGTCAAACCCGCTTCTGGTACAATCCGCCCCGCGGACGGTTCGACCGCCCTGTCGGCTGTCTGCGTCCCGAGGGAGGACGTCGGCATGCGCCCGAAGAACGTCCCGGCCAGGGCGGCGGCCGCCCTGCTCGCCGCCCTGCTGACCCCTACCCCCGGCCCCGGTGCCGCCCCGCCCCCCGGCGACGCCCCGGCGCCCAAGCCGCCGGCGGACGAGTTCAAGGCGTTCGTCAAGGAGGTCGAGGAGGCGTACAAGGCCCCGCACGAGGTGGACAAGGACGTCCTCGACGAGCTGCGCAAGCAGTACAAGAACCCGACCCCGGAGCGGGAGGCGAAGATCCTCAGGGAGGTCCGCCGCCTGTACCACACCACCCCGCGGCACGAGGAGGCGATCCTGCGGGAGGTCCGCCGGGCGTACGACCGCCCGACCGCCGAGCAGGAGGGGCGGGTGTTCGAGGAGGTTCGGCGGCTCGGCCGGCTGCCGCTCGGCACCGTCCCGGCCGACGCCCAGGCCGGCCAGGCGGCGAAGCTGTTCGCCAAGTTCGACCGGGACGGGAACGGGGCGCTTTCCCCGGCCGAGGTGTCGGACGCCCTCCGCGGCGAGTGGCGGCGGTGGGACCGGAACCGGGACGGCGAAATCGACCCGGACGAGTACGCCACGTACTACCGGACGAACATCGAGTGGGTCGGGGAGGGCGTGGCCCGGGGCGAGATCCCGATCAAGCTGCCGAAGGGCGCGGCCGTCCCGGACCCGGCCGCCCGGCCGGCGAACCCCGACCCGGCGCCGCCGGCGAAGGCCCCGCCGCCCAAGCTGCCGGCCTGGTTCGTCGAGCTGGACGCCGACCGCGACGGGCAGGTGCAGCTGCACGAGTGGCGGAAGGCCGGCCGGCCGATCCCGGAGTTCGTGGCGATGGACCTGAACGGGGACGGCCTGCTCCCGCCCGACGAGTACCGGCGGTACGTGCTGCAGGTCGTACACGCCGAGGCGGCCGCCGGGAAGGCGGCGGACCCCATGACCGGGACCGCCGCGCGCGTCAGCCCGAAGGGCGGGGGGAAGTAGGGCGGTCCCGGGAAAGGGATAGCGGCACCGGTGGGGTCGCCGGGCCGCCACGGAGGGCGGCCCCTACCGGGGCCGTAGGGGCCGCCCTCCGTGGCGGCCCGCGACCGCGCGCCCGCCGCCACACAGAAACCGGATCGGCCTTCATCGCCGCGGCCGTTCTTCCACCACCCTGCCACCTCACCACCCCGCCACCTACCCGGTAACCCCTTCGTAACAGCCGCCGCACGTCCCATCGCGTCCGCCGGAAGCCCCGTCTTATAATCGTGGCGGCTCTCGCCAGACCCGGACCGTTCCCGGAGGTGGACCATGCGGCTCCCGCGCCTCGCTCTCCCGGCCGTCGCCGTCGTGCTCGCCGCGACCGCCCCGGCCCGCGCCGCCGGCCTGCTCATCCCCGACGACCAGAAGCTCCCGCCGCTGGCCATGGTGAACCACCGGGTCACCGCCGCGATCGACGAGCAGGTGGCGGTCACCACCGTCGAGCAGACGTTCCGCAACCACACCGACCGGAACCTGGAGGCGACGTACCTGTTCCCGGTCCCGAAGGGGGCGAGCGTCGACAAGTTCACCATGTGGGTGGACGGGAAGGAGCAGGGCGGGGAGCTGCTGAACGCGAAGGACGCCCACAAGGTCTACACCGACATCGTCCGCCGCACCCAGGACCCGGGCCTGCTCGAGTACCTCGGGAACAGCATGATGCGGCTGCGGGTGTTCCCGATCCCGCCGCGCGGCGACCAGAAGGTGAAGATCTCGTTCAAGTCGGTCGCCCAGAAGGAGGGCGGGCTGGTCGAGTACATCTACCCGATGAAGACCGACGGGAAGAGCACCCGCACCCTCGAAGAGTTCTCGGTCAAGATCGGCCTGAAGTCGCGGCACCCGATCCACAACATCTACAGCCCGACGCACGGGGTCACGATCACCCGCCACGGCGACAAGGAGGCGGCGGTCGAGTTCCAGAAGGACCAGGCGGTGCTCGACAAGGACTTCCAGCTCTTCTACGGGTTCGGCGACAAGGACGTGGGGCTGACCCCGCTGCTGTTCAAGCCGGTCGGGGCCGAGGACGGGTACTTCATGTTCCTCGTCTCCCCGCAGGTCGAGGCCCCGATGACGCGGGTGCCGCGCGACCTGGTGCTCGTCCTGGACGTGTCGAGCAGCATGTCCGACCTGAAGATGGCCCAGGCGAAGAAGGCCCTGCGGTACTGCCTCGGCCAGCTGCAGGAGGGCGACCGGTTCAACGTCGTCAAGTTCTCGACCGGGGTGACCCCGTTCCGCGAGAAGCTGGTGCCGGCGGAGAAGGACTATCTGGAGGCGGCGGTCAAGTGGGTGGACGGGCTGAAGCAGCAGGGCGGGACCGCGATCTGGCCGGCGCTGGACGAGGCCCTGAGCATGCGGACCGCGGACGACGCCCGGCCGTTCAACGTCGTGTTCTTCACCGACGGGCTGCCGACGGTGGACGAGACGGACACCGACAAGATCGTGAAGAAGACGGCCGCCAAGAACACCGCGAACACCCGCATCTTCACGTTCGGGGTGGGCGACGACGTGAACGCCGCGATGCTCGACCAGTTGGCCGACGCGACCCGCGCCGTGAGCACCTACGTCCGCCCGGCCGAGGACATCGAGACGAAGGTGGCGGCGCTGTACGGGAAGATCAGCAACCCGGTGCTCACCGACGTCCGGCTGTCGGCCGGGGAGGCGGTCCGGCTGCACGAGGTCTACCCGCCGAAGCTCCCGGACCTGTTCCACGGGACGCAGCTGGTGGTGCTCGGCCGGTACACCGGGCACGGGCACGTGGCGGTCAAGCTGTCCGGGACGGTCGGCGGGGAGCGGAAGGAGTTCGTGTACGAGCTGACGTTCCCGGAGCGGACGTCGGCGGAGACCAGTAAGGACTTCGTCGAGCCGCTGTGGGCGCGGCGGAAGGTCGGGTTCCTGCTCGACCAGATCCGGGCGAACGGGGAGAAGAAGGAGCTGGTGGACGAGGTGGTGCTCCTGGCGAAGAAGTACGGGATCGCGACGCCGTACACCAGCCACCTGGTGGTGCCGGACTCGGTCATGCCGGTCGTCCCGACCCCGCGGCCGCCGGTCCCGGGCGGGCCGAAGTTCGACGGGAAGCCGGCCCCGGTCCCGTTCGCTGCCCCGGTCGCCGGCGGGTTCGGCGGGGTCGCCCCGGGGGTCGCCCCGGCCGCCCCGGGGGACAAGCCGATGCGGGTCGAGGACTTCGCCAAGAAGCAGACCGAGGGCGGCGCGGGCGACGGGAAGGCGCTGTTCGCCAACCGCGGCGGGAACCTGGACAAGGACGCCCGGGACGCGATGGACAAGCTGAAGGAGGAGAAGGACCCGGCGGCCCGCGAACGGCTGCTGGCCGAGGTGCGGCGGTTCGCCGAGCAGAAGGCGACGTGGGACGAGTCGAACTCGGCCCTGAAGGGCGGCCGGAAGGACGGGTACCAGGCCGGGAAGCTCGGGGTGGACTTGGCCCAGGCGTCGAACAACCTGCGGTGCCAGGACCGGGTGAGCCTGACCGCGAACCGGCTGGTCCAGGGGCGGAACTGCCTGGAGGTCGCCGGGGTGTGGATCGACGACGGGTACAAGGCCGACACCAAGGCGGTGAACGTGAAGGCCCAGAGCGACGCGTACTTCCGCATCCTGGAGCAGCACCCGGAGATGAAGGACGTGTTCCGGCTCGGGAACTCGGTGGTGTGGGTCAGCCCGAGCGGGACCGCCCTGGTGATCGACGCGAACGACGGCAAGGAGAAGCTCGACGACGCCGAGATCGCGGCGCTGTTCGCCAAGAAGTGACGGGGAGCGGCGAGCGGGGGGCGTCAGCCCCCTGATGCACCCCGGCGCCTGTCGCGCCGGGGTGCATCAGGGGGCTGACGCCCCCCGCTCGCTTGCGTTATACCTCGTGCGCATGGCCGCCCCCGCCGCCGTCGCAGACAATCACCCGGCCCCCTCCACCGGAGCCTCCCATGACCCACCCCGTCGACCGCCGCTCGTTCCTCGCGTCGTCCGCCGCCGCGGCCGCCGGCCTCCTCGCCGCCCGACCGGCGGCCGCGGCCGACCCCGGCATCGTCGTCGGGGTCCAGAGCTACACGTTCCGGAACTTCGACCTGGAGCCGGCCCTGAAGCGGATGAAGGACCTCGGCGTCACCCACGCCGAGTTCTACTCGAAGCACGTCCCGCCCGACTCGGCCGGCGACAAGATGAAGGGCATCCTCGGGCTGTGCAAGGACTACGGGGTGACCCCGGCCGGGTTCGGGGTGGCGAAGTTCACCAAGGACCACGACGCGAACAAGAAGCTGTTCGAGTTCGCCAAGGCCCTCGGGGTGAAGTACCTCAGCGCCGACCCCGCCGCGGACAGCTTCGACAGCCTGGACAAGCTGTGCGAGGAGTACATGATCGCGATCGCGATCCACCCGCACGGGCCGTCCGGGAAGGGCCGGCACGCGTGGTGGTCGGCGGAGGTGATCCTGAAGGCGGTGAAGGACCGCCACAAGCTGATCGGGTCGTGCCTGGACACCGGCCACCTGATCCGGATGGCCCAGCTCGGGGAGGCGCTGGACCCGGCGCAGCAGGTGAAGGTGATGGGCGACCGGAACTTCGGGATGCACCTGAAGGACCACGACAACAAGCGGAAGACGGACGTGGTGTTCGGCGACCCGACCGGGGCGCTGGACGTGGCGGCGGTGCTGAAGGCGCTGAAGGGGGTGGGGTTCGCCGGGGCGGTGAGCATCGAGTACGAGGCGAACCCGGCGGAGCCGACCGCGGACGTGAAGAAGTGCGTCGAGCATACCCGGGAGGCGCTGAAGAAGGTGGGGTGATCCGGTGGGGCGGGGCGGAACCCGGGCCGTTCGCGCCCCGAACCCGGGCCGGTGGCCTGGGCTGAGGGAGGGCGGCCCTTCGGGCCTCAAGCGGTCTGAGCTCCGAAGGGGCGAGCTTCCTCAGCCCAGGGCAACGCCCTGGGTTCGGGATGGGTGTCGGTGGCCCGGGTGACCTGACCGCCGGCCGCGTTCTATAATCCCAACTCCGGGTCACCGCACCCCCGCCGGGCCGTCCCGCGGGGGTGTTCGCGTACCCCGGCCCCCGGACCCTCCCGCCGAGGCCGCGCCCGCCCATGACCCCCGAGGACGTCCAGGAGCTACGCACCCGGAGGTACAACGCGACCGTCGTGTACCTGCGGAAGGTCCACACCGACCTGATGGTGCTGCGGGTCCGCCCGGACTTCCCGCGCCCGGCCCACCAGCCGGGCCAGTACTGCACCCTCGGGCTGGGGTACTGGGAGGCCCGGGCCGACGGCTGCCAGGCGGAGGCCCTGACCGACGCCGACCGCACCAAGGTCGTCCGCCGGGCGTACTCGATGAGCTGCCCGGTCGAGGGCGAGCCGGGCGTCCTGTACGACCCGGCCGCGACCGACTGGGTCGAGTTCTACATCGTCCTCGTCCGGGAGAACGCCGACGGCCGGGTCCCGGCCCTGACGCCGCGGCTGTTCGCGCTGAAGGAGGGCGACCGGGTCCAGATCGGGGAGAAGATCGCCGGCCACTACACCCTCGACCCGGTCCGGCCGGGGGACGCGGTGGTGTTCCTCGGCACCGGGACCGGCGAGGCCCCGCACAACTACATGCTCTGGGAGTTGCTCCGCCGCGGGCACGCCGGGCCGCTGCTGAACGCCTGCTGCGTCCGGTACGCCCACGACCTCGGGTACCTGGAGACGCACCGCCGGCTGATGGGCCGGTACCCGGGGTACAAGTACCTGCCGCTGACGACCCGGGAGGCGACCGGGACGCGGAAGGTGTACATCCAGGACGTGATCACCAGCGGGGAGCTGGAGGAGCACCTCGGGGCGAAGCTCGATCCGGCCCGGGCGCACGTCTTCCTGTGCGGGAACCCGAAGATGATCGGCGTCCCGGCCCGGGACAAGGCGACCGGGGCGGTCACCTACCCGCAGCCCCCGGGGGTGATCGAGATCCTGGAGGCCCGCGGGTTCCGGGCGGACGTGTCGGCGACCAAGTTCAAGGGGAACGTCCACTTCGAAGAGTACTGGTGAGTGGGCGGGGCGTGACCGCCGCCCGGGTTCGCCGCCCGGGGTTCACACCCCGGGCTATTACCTGGCCGCCCCTACGGGGCTGAAGACCGTGCCCGAACCCCGAAGGGGTGGGGAGCCAATAGCCCGGGGTGTGAACCCCGGGCGCGAGGGGGCGACCATGGCGGACATCAACGAGACGATCGGCGGGTACCGGCTCCGGAACCTGCTGCAGACCGGGCAGATCTCCCAGGTGTTCGAGGTGGTCGAGCCGGCCAGCCACCGCCACTTCGCGATGAAGGTGCTGCTCCCGGAGGCGGCGTCGAACCCGGCCAAGCGGGCCGAGCTGTTCAACGACGCCGAGGTCGGGATCAAGATGTCCCACCCGAACGTGATCCGGATCCGCAAGGTGGTCCGGAGCGCGACCGAGCCGCACTTCATCATGGACTTCTTCCCGTCCGGCAGCCTCCGGCTGCGGCTCCAGGCGAAGGACACGAAGTTCCTCCGGGAGAACGCCCGGCGGATCTTCAAGGAGGCGGCGACCGGGCTGGCGTACATGAACGGGAACGGGTACGTCCACCGCGACGTGAAGCCGGACAACATCCTGTGCAACCAGCTCGGGGAGACGAAGATCATCGACTTCGCGATCTCGAAGAAGATCCCGACCGGGCTGGCCCGCTGGTTCTACCGCCGCGGGAAGCCGGCCGGCACCCCGAGCTACATGAGCCCGGAGCAGATCCGGGGCGACATCCCGCACGCCCGGCACGACGTGTACAGCTACGGCTGCACCCTGTACGAGCTGGCGACCGGCCGCCCGCCGTACCGCGGGAGCAGCACCAACGACCTGCTGGAGCGGCACTTCAAGGAGAAGCCGGCCCCGCTGACCGCGTACAACCCGGACGTGACCGACGAGTTCTCGGCGTTCGTCCTGAAGCTCTTGGCGAAGAAGCCGGCCGACCGCCCCGGCAACTTCCACGAGGTGATGATGGACCTGCGGAAGGTCCGGCAGCTCTTCAAGTCGGTCCCGGAGCAGCGCGACGAGTGACCGGTCCGGCGGTCACACCGCCCGCCGGCCGCCGACGTACACCTGCCGCACGTTCAGGTCCGCGTCCAGCACCGCCAGGTCGGCCCGCTTCCCCGCCTCCAGGCTCCCGACCTCGGCGTCGACCCCGAGGATGCGGGCCGGGGTGAGCGTCGCCATCCGCACCGCCTCCGGGAGCGGCACCCCGGCCGCCCGGTGCATCGTCCGCACCCCGTGGTCGAGCGCCATCACCCCGGACGCCAGCGCCGTCCCGTCCAACGTCACCCCGACCGTCCCGACCCGCCGCACCTTCGCCCCGGACCCCTCGGCCCCGAACACGTACTCCCCGTCCGGCAGGTCCACCGCCCGCATCGCGTCGCTCACCAGCGCGAGCCGGTCCGGCCCCTTCACCTTGTGCGCGAGCCGCAGCAGCTCCGGCGACAGGTGCTGCCCGTCGGCGATCACCTCGGTGGTCAGCTCGTCGAAGTACAGCGTCGCCTCCATCACCCCAGCCCGCATCGGGAACGTCTGGGCCTGCCGCAGCCGCGCCCGGTCGGACATCGCGCAGAACAGGTGGTCGACGTGCCGGACGCCCCACCCGACGGCCGCCTCCACCTGCTGGAACGTGCCGTGGCTGTGCCCGGCGTTGAACCGCACCCCGCGGGCCGCGTACGTCCGGACCAGCCACTCGGCGTTGTCGATCTCCGGGGCAACGGTGACGACCAGCGGCATCGTCGCGGCGAGCTTCGTGAACGCGTCGGCGTTCTCCGGGGCGGGGGTGAGGAAGTCCTGGTCCGGGTGGCAGCCGCGGGCAGGGCGGGCAAAATAAGGTCCGTAGAAGTGGCACCCGACGATCCGTGAGCCGCCGGGCACGTCGCCGCGGAGTTCGCCGCACAGGTCGAGAAACCGCAGGTACTGGTCCGTCCGGGCGACGGTGCTGGTCGGGGTGAGCGAGGTGGTGCCGTGCCGGAGGTGGCAGCGGCAGGCGGTGCGGAACGCCTCCGGGGTGCCGTCCATGAAGTCGGCCCCGTCCCCGCCGTGGACGTGCAGGTCCACGAACCCGGGGCACAGGTACATCCCGCCGAGGTCGGTCGCGCCCGGGCCGCCCCGGGACGGGCCGACGCCTGCGATGCGGCCGTCCTCGACCGTCAGGCTGCCGCCCGGGACGAGGCGGTCCGGCAGAACGAGCGTCGCGTTCGTGAAAACCGTCACGCCCATCGCGGCCTCCCGGGTTCGCCGCGGTCATCTTACCCGGTCCCGTCGCACCCGGCCGGGCGGGGCGGTAGAACAGCAAGAGTAGTAGGCACACTCCGTGTGCCGTCACCTGAGCGCGGCACACGGAGTGTGCCTACTACCTTGGGGGCGGGTCATGGCGCGGCGGAAGCTGGCCGGGTTGCGGGTGCTGGTCACCGGGGCGTCGCAGGGGATCGGCCGGGCGCTGGTGGTCGAGGCGGCGAAGCGCGGGTGCCGGGTGCTCGCCGCGGCGCGGTCCCAGGAATTGCTCGACCAGCTCGCCGGCGAGGCGCGGGCGGCGGGGGGTACGGTGCAAACCGTAGTCGCCGACGTGACCAGCCCGGGCGACCGGCAGGCGATGGCGGACGCGGCCCAGCGGCACTTCGGCGGGCTGGACGTGCTGGTGAACAACGCCGGGATCGGCGCCACCGGGCACTTCATGGACTCCGACCCCGAGGTGCTCCGCCGGATCTTCGAGACGAACTTCTTCGGGCTGGCGGAGACGACGCGCGTGTTCCTCCCGGTGCTGAAGCAGGGGACGACGCCGGCCATCGTCAACGTCTCGTCGGTGGTCGGGAAGCGGGCGCTGCCGGCCCGGTCGCTGTACTCGTCGAGCAAGTTCGCGGTGGCCGGGTTCAGCGAGGCGATCCGGGCAGAACTGGCGAAGGATGGCATCGACGTGATCGTGGTCAGCCCCGGGCTGACGAAGACGAACTTCTCGCAGAACATGCTGGAGCAGAAGGCGAAGATGCAGCTCGACCACATGCGGGGGATGACGAGTGAGGAGGTGGCGGCGGCGACCCTGCGGGCGCTGGAGAAGGGCAAGCCCGACGTGACGCTGACGCTGCAGGGGAAGATGCTGCTGTTCGTGAACCGGTTCTTCCCGTGGTTCGTGGACTGGAAGGCGAAGAAGACGGTGCGGAAGCTGTTCGCCGACGAGATCGCGGAGCGGAAAAAGAAGGCGGGGGCGTGACCGGCCGGGCGGTCAGGCCAGGGTGCAGTTCAGGGCCGTGAGGACGGCCGCGATCGGGGTGGCGTAGGTCTGGGTGCCGTTCCCGGAGAACAGGAGTCCGACCACCTGCCCGGCGGCGTTCAGGATCGCCGACCCGGAGTCGCCTTGGTCGGAGAACAGCGTCCCGTTGTCCCCGACCACCTCGAACTGGTCGCTGAACCAGCAGTTCCCCGGCTCGTAGCCGATCGGTCCGACCACCGCGGCGACGGCGGTGACCGTCCCGTGCGTCAACCCTGTCGTGCGCCCGACTTTGAACACCTTGTCCCCGACCCGCGGGGCGGCGACCCCGGCCGGGTTCGGCAGGCCGCGGGCCGGGAGGAACGCCTGGGCGTAGCCCGCCGGGCCCTCCAGCCTGGCGACGGCCGCGTCGGCGGCGTTGAAGACCACGTTCCCCTTCGCCGGCCGGGCGCTGGCCGGGCTCGGGTTCAGGGTGAGGAAGTCGGTCAGGGTGGCGGCGTGCTGGGCGGCCGAGAACGTCAGGCTCCCGGGCTGGAGCACCCGGTCCTTGCCCCGCTGGCCGCGGTTCTCGCCGGCCAGGACGTGGTTGTTCGACAGGGCCGCGGCCGCCCCGTCCGGCAGCCGGACGAAGCACCCCAGGGTGCCGATGGTGATGACCCCCGCCGGGAGCTTGCCGGCCTTCCGCTGGCGGTCGTCGTCGTCCGCGTTCTGCACCTGGAGGCCGCACACGAGCGGGCGGTGCTGCGACTGCTCGGGGACGAAGCTGGCGGCGAGGGGGAGGGTGGCGGTGAGTGCCGGCTCGACGTCGGCCGACACGGTCTCGACCACCACCGGGACCTTGCTGACCGTCTTCGGGACCCGTCCGACGTCCTTCGCCAGGGCGGTCGGGACGGCCCGCTTCTCGTTCTTCACCGCCTTGAACCCGAACCCGGACCCGTGCCGGGCGATCCCGAGGGCCTGGACCTGGGGGTCCGCCGCGAACACCGCCTCGACTGCTCTTCCCAGCACCTCCAGACAGTCCTCGAACCGGGCGGACATGGGCGCCTCCGCGGGTGCCAACGGCTTGGCCGGTGATCCGGCCGCGGAGGATACTCGGGGCGGTGGTCGGGGGTCAAGCTGCGGAGGGCCGGTCAGGAGCGCTGCCGGCGCGGCCGGCGGAACCCGCCCTCCACGACCACCGGGACCTCGGTCCCGTCCACCGTCACCGCGGTCGGGAACTGGCCGACGTCGTTCCGCTCGACCCGGAGCAGGAACGCGGGCGGGTCGTCGGTCACCCCGAGGGCGTAGCCGCCGTCGTAGTCGCCGACGATCAGGGCGTGGGTCCGCGGCTGGGAGACGAGGCCGGCGAGTTGGGCCGCCGTCATGGCAGGGGTCCTCGGTTCGGCGGGGCGTGGGTCGGCCCCATTGTAACCGCCCGCCCGGACCGTGTCAGTAAGGCGTCATTCGGTCACGACGAACGGGCGGAGCTTGTCGAGCGTCTTCGGGCCGATCCCGCGGACCCGGTCGAGGTCGGCGACCGACCGGAACGGCTTCTCCGCCCGGGCCGCGACGATCGCCTGCGCCGTGACCGGGCCGACCCCCGGGAGCCGCATCAACTCATCCACCGGGGCCGCGTTCACATTCACCGGCGGGTCGCCCGGCTGGAGCTTCTTCGCCGCGCCCCCGGGCCGCGGGTAGGGAGCCGGGACCGGCGGCGGGGTCGGCTTCCGCTCCAGCACCAGCGGCTCGGCCGGGGCGTCGGCCGGCGCTTCCGCCCGGAAGAAGCCCCGCAGCTTGTCGAGCGTCGCCGGCCCGACCCCCTTCACCCGCCGCAACTCCTCGACCGACCGGAACGCCCCCCTCCGCTGCCGGTCGTCGGCGATCTCGCGGGCGAGCGACGGGCCGACGCCGGGCACCTGTTCCAGCTCCGCCCGGCCGGCGGCGTTCAGGTCGGTCAGGGCGGGCGGCGCGGCGGCCGACGGCCGGGCCACGAGGCCGGTGCCGTACCCGCGGAGGGCGAGCAGCCCGAGGGTCACCGCCAGGAACACCCCGAGCGACACCTGCGCCGACCAGGCGCGGGACGGGCGGGGTGGCGCGGGGGCGGAGGTGGTGGAGGAGGCGTCCATCGCGCGACGGGACCGGGGGCCGCGGGGTCGGCACGACGGTGAGATCTTACCCGGTCGCGGGGCGCGACTCCAGAGGCTACCGGATTTCCGGGTCTTTCGGGGCGACGTTCGTCACCCTCGCCCCCTGGGGCGAGACCTGGGCCTGCCGGCCCTTCTCGTCATGGTCCTTGGGGGTCGGGGCGGGCGACGCACACCCGCCGACACCCGCCAGGACCCCGGCGGCGGCCGCGACCAGTCCGGCCGCGACCCGCCGCCCGCGCCGGGCGCTCATGGCCGACCTCCGTTCGGTGGGGTTGGGGTTGCCGTGGGTCACAGGTCGCCCGGGGCGACGAACCCGTCCCCGATCCCGTGGATGGTGGCCCACGGGGTGAGGGTGGTGAACCGGGCCGGGTTCACCTGGCGGACGGTCCCGTCCCCGAAGGCGACGTTCAGCACCCCGCCCGCGTGCAGGCTGTTCGGCACCACGCCGCGGTAGGAGTTGCACCCGACCGTCCAGTTCGCCCCGATCCCGGTCGTCCCGGCCCCGTGCCCGCACAGCCCGAGGTGCGGGTGGTAGAGCCCGTGCGCCCACGCCGGGGTGACCACCGTCGTCCCGACCGGCCCGGCCGCCGCCTCGGTGAAGAAGACCGTGCTCGACAGCCCGTCGGTCACCATCTCGTGGGTCGCCCCGCGGTTCCCGTTGTACCGGAACGGCCCGTCCACCGCGACCGGGCGGCCGCCGGCCGTCAGGTACCCCCGCGGGTACCCGGCGTTGGCCACGTAGTTCGTCCGCCCGACGACCTCCCGCCCCGGGGCCCCGCTCCCGAGCACCCAGAGCGGGGAGGTGACCGTGGCCGGGGCCGGGGGGGTGAGCGGGTAGTCGACGTGGGCGGTGCCGAACGCCGTCGCCAGGATCGGGACGGCCGGGGTCTCCGGGCCGGGGGCGGATGGGCACCGGAACACCTTCAGGTTCCCCTCGGACCCGTACGCGTTCCGCGGGTCGGGGAGGGTGGACCCGGTCGGCGGGCGGTTCTTCGGGTCGTCGTAGTACCCGACCGGGGCCGGGGCGGACGGGGCGGTCGGCGGGAACGACCGGGACGCGAACTGCCCGGCCGCCGCGTCCTGCTCCAGGTACGGCAGGAGCGACACGAGCGGGCCGGTCATCTGGGTGTCGACCCCGGCCGGGAACCGGCCGGCGGCCGACTGGTAGCTGTGGGCGGCCAGGATGACCTGTTTCAGGTTGTTCTGGCACTGGGTGCGGGCGGCGCTCTCGCGCACCTTCTGGACGGCGGGCAGGATCAGGCCGGTCAGCACCCCGATGATCCCGACGACGACGAGCAGTTCGATCAGGGTGAAGGCGGGTCGGGCTTCGGGTCGGTGCCGCACCGCGGCAAGGTGGGTGTAGGGCGAAGGCATGGGCGACCTCGTGGGCGTCAGCGCGGTCCGGCCATCGGCGGCTCCTTCCGCGGGCGAGCGGGGGCCGACACGGCACCCCAGCACGACTCTAGAACATACTCTGCGCCAGTACAGGCGGAGAAAATGATAAAGCCGTTACAACCGGCCGGACAGTTCTGGGTTCCCGGCCGGGCTGCGAGTCCGAGGCCGGTTTCACCCTTACCTCGAACCTCGCAACGGGTTGGGACCGGCCGGCGTGCGAGTCCCGGCCGTTTCGTACTCTTTACCCAGGTTACGCAAGTTAGCACACGATCTGCGGGAAGATGGGAAAAAATTCCCCTTTCTGCGGATCGTGAGCTACGGTTCCCCGGTGTAACCCCGCGGGCGGCGGAACCGCGCGCGGCCGGCCGGCGGTGAACGAGTTACCCCGGGAGTTCCGACGAATGATCTCGCCCGCCCACCCGCCGTCCCCGCGGACCCAGTCCCGGCCCGACGACGGCCTCGCCACGCACGTCATTGACCTCACCCCGCCCCCGTCCGGCCCGCGGCCGGCCGCCGGCCACCTCCAGACCGCCGTCGCGGTGCAGACCCCGGCCCCGCGGCTGCCGGTGAACCTGTCCGCGTCCGAGGCGGACGACGACGGGCCGGCGGTCGTGTTCCCCAAGGCCGGGGACGAGTTCCTGGACTTCCGGCTGGAGGGGGAGCTGGGCCGCGGGGCGTTCGGGCGGGTGTACCTGGCCCGCCAGGGGGAATTGGCCGGCCGGCTGGTCGCCCTGAAGGTGACCACCAAGGCCAGCGTCGAGCCGCAGACCCTGGCCCAGCTCCAGCACACCAACATCGTCCCGGTGTACTCGGTCCACCGGCACGGGCCGCTCCAGGCGGTGTGCATGCCGTACTACGGGTCGGTCACCCTGGACGACGTGGTCGGCGGGCTGAGGAGCCGGGAGCGGGTGCCGGGGTCGGGGGACCACTTCGTCAGCACCCTGAACCAGCGGCGGGCCAGCACCACCCCCGGCCCGGCGTCCGGCGGCGGCCCCCCGTCCGACCCGGAGGCGGTCCCGGCCGTCGGGGTGCCGCGGGCGGTGTCCACCAACGACATCCTGTCCCGGCTGTCGAAGTTCTCGTACACCCACGCGGTCCTGTGGGTCGGGGCCCGGCTGGCGGACGGGCTGGCCCACGCCCACGACCGCGGCGTCATCCACCGGGACCTGAAGCCGGCCAACGTCCTGCTGACGGACGAGGGCCAGCCGATGCTCCTGGACTTCAACCTGGCGGACGACGCGAACGCCGAGCCGGGCGGGACGGCCCGGGTCGGCGGCACCCTGCCGTACATGTCCCCGGAGCAGCTCGAAGTCTTCCGCACCCGGAAGGGGAAGGTGGACGCCCGGAGCGACCTGTACTCGCTCGGGCAGATGCTCTACGAGTTGCTGGCCGGCCGGCACCCGTTCCCGACCCCGACCGGGGCGGTCGCCCGCATCCTCCCGAAGATGATCGCCGACCGGCGGGCCGGCCCGCCGCCGCTGCGGAAGTACAACCGGTCCGTCACCCCTGCGGTCGAGGCGATCGTCCGCAAGTGTCTGGAGCCGGACCCGGCGAAGCGTTACCAATCGGCCCGGGCGCTGCGTGAGGACATCGAGCGGCACCTGGCGGACAAGCCGCTGCTGCACACCCGCGAGCCGTCGCTGCGGGAGCGGTTCCGGAAGTTCGCCCGGCGGAACCCCCGGCTGACCTCTTCCGGGGCGATCCTCGGGCTGTCGGCGGTGCTCGTCCTCGGACTGGTGGGCGGGCTGTACGCGCAGCACGAGCAGTCCCGGCGGCGGAAGGCGGCCGACGGGTGGGAGCAGTTCAAGAAGGAGAAGGAGCGGGCGGAAGTGAGCTTTGGGCTCACAGCCCTGGAACCGGACCGCCGGCCCGCGGCGCTGGCCGAGGCCGAACGGCTGCTGGCCGGGTACGGGCTGCCGGACGACCCGGCGTGGGCCGCCCGCCCGGCGGTCGCGCTCTTGCCCGACACTGGCCGGGCGGCCCTGCGGATTGAGATGGGGGAACTGCTGCTCTTCGCCGCCCGCGCGACCGCCGAACCGGCCGCGGCCCGCGACCGCCTCGTCCGGGCACAGCAGATGAACGACCTGGCAATCGAGTACTTCCAGCCGAATTTACCGCAACCGGTCGAGGTGCTGCGGGACGAGTTGACAGCGCGGCTCGCCGGAAAGCCGGTGCCGACCCCGGGCCCGTTCAAGCCGCGCTCCCCCGTCGAAGCCTACCTGTGGGCCGCCGGCCTCGCTGCATGCGGGGAGTACGAGATGGCTTTGGACCGGGAGCGCGGGCTGGGGTACGTCGTCCAACAGAAGCCGAAGCACTTCGCCGCGCAGTTTCTGCGCGGCAACTGCCTCGCCGCCCTGGGCAGGGCCGCGGAGGCTGAGGCAGCCTACAGCGTCTGCGTGGCGCTGGCGCCGGACGAGCCGCTGGCGTACCGGTACCGGGGCCGGGCCCGGTTACGCCTTGACGACTTCCACGGGGCGTTGGCGGACTTCAACGCAGTCCTGCTGCTCCGCCAGGACGCCGACGGATTTCTCGACCGGGCGGCGGCCTACTGGGGCCTTCAGGAGCAGGCGAAGGAGGCCGCGGACCTGACCGCCGCCCGGCAGTTGGGGGCTGCCCCGGCCCGGCGGTGAGTCGGTGGTCGGAAACGGAACCGGGCCGGGGTGCTGCGGCACCCCGGCCCGGGACAGAGGAACGGGTTGTCGTCTGGCGGGTCACCCGCCGAGGTCGCCGCCGCCGAAGCCCGGATCGCCGCTGCCCTGGCCGCCCCACGTCGGGTCGCCGCCGGGGGTCTGGCCGGGGTCCCCGCCGCCGAACACCGGCGGGGGGTCGAACTCGGGGACGAGCCCGGACGGGTTGTCGCGGGTCTCGAGGGACTGTAACTGGGGACGGAAGCGCATGACGGAACTCTCACTGAGGGGGGTAGGGGATCATCACGTCCTATGATGAAACAGGCCGGACATCGCCGTTACGGGTGGTGACGGACGACGGACGCGCGCACCGTCCACAGCCGGTGTGCCGCCGGGTCAGATCACGCGCGGGTAGTGGCCAACCTGTGAGGGGAAAGTACTGACGTTGACATTCTGCCGCAATCCGTAACCGCCCTGTTTTCTCGCATCTCACATATCCTGCGTCTCTTTTCTAATCAATCTAAGTTCCCGTCTGAATCACTTCTCATCACAGAAGAACCTCGTTCTCGCCGCGTGCGGAATTTGTTCGCTGGGTGAACCGGTCGTGCCGAATCCGCAGGCAGGGGAACACGCCGCACTCGCGACTGTGGGCGGGTCACCGCGTAGGCTTTTGGTGATCCGGTTCCCGTATGCCTCGCGGAGGGTCGAGCATGGCCGCCCACTGGTCCGGGGTGTTCCCGGCCGTCACCACCCAGTTCCGAGCCGACCAAGCGCTCGACCTGCCGGCCACCGCACGGCACCTGGAGGCGCTGCTCGCGTCCGGGGTGAGCGGGCTGGTCGTGTGCGGGTCGCTCGGCGAGAACCAGGCCCTCGACCCGGACGAAAAGCGGAAGGTGGTGGCGAACGCCGTCGAGGTGGCGGCCGGGCGGGTGCCGGTGCTGGCCGGGGTTGCCGAGGCGTCCACCGCCGCTGCCACGCGCTACGCCCGGGACTGCGTTAAGCTCGGGGCGGCCGGGCTCATGGTGATGCCGGCGATGGTGTACCGGTCGGACCCGGCGGAGGCGGCGGCGTACTTCCGGGCGGTGGCCGCCGCCACCGACCTGCCGTGGATGCTGTACAACAACCCGGTCTCGTACCCGGTGGACACCACGCCCGAGCGGCTCGCGGAGCTGGCCGACCTCCCCACGCTGGTGGCGGTGAAGGAGAGCTCGGCGGACCCGCGGCGGGTGACCGAGATCCGGATCGCGCTGGGCGACCGGTTCGCGGTGTTCGCCGGGGTGGACGACCTGATCCTGGAGTCGAGCGTGCTCGGGATCGACGGGTGGGTGGCCGGGTCGGGGATCGCGTTCCCGCGGGAGAACCAGCAGTTCTGGGAGCTGACCCGGGCCGGGAAGTGGGACGACGCCCGCCGCCTGTACCGCTGGTTCAGCCCGCTTTTGAAGCTCGACACCCACCCGAAGTTCGTCCAGTACATCAAGCTGATGGTGCAGGAGGCGGGGCTGGGGGCGGAGTGGGTGCGCGGGCCGCGGCTGCCGCTGTCCGGGGCGGAGCGGGAGCGGGTGCTGGCGGTCATCCGCACGGGGCTGGAGACGCGGCCCGCCGTGTAGGTGGAAATCGAACTAACCACAGAGTCACAGAGGGCACAGAGGAAGAGGAACACCGAGGAAGACAGTGCATTGTCTTCAAACCCTGCACTCTCTTGGTCTTTGTTTTCCCTCTGCGACCTCTGTGACTCTGTGGTTAAAACTTCTTCTCTTCTCAGCCATGCGCCGCGTGTCCGTCATCGACTCCCACACCGCCGGCGAGCCGACCCGGGTCGTCCTCGCCGGCGGGCCGGACCTCGGCGCCGGCCCGCTCGCCGGCCGCTGCGACCGGTTCCGCCGCGACCACGACCCGTTCCGCTCCGCCGTCGTGAACGAGCCGCGCGGGTCGGACGTGCTCGTCGGGGCGCTCGTGGTCGAGCCGCACGAGCCGGGGTGCGCCGCCGGCGTCGTCTTCTTCAACAACGTCGGCGTGCTCGGGATGTGCGGGCACGGCGCCGTCGGCCTCGCGGTCACGCTCGCCCACCTCGGCCGGGTCGGCCCCGGCCGGCACCGCCTCGACACCCCGGTCGGGGTCGTCGGGTTCGAGTACCACGGCGGGCCGCGGGTGACGGTCGAGAACGTGCCGAGCTACCGGCACGCGGCCGGGGTGCCGGTGGTGGTGCCGGGGGTCGGGCCGGTGGTCGGGGACGTGGCGTGGGGCGGGAACTGGTTCTTCCTCACCGCCGCCCCGCACCTCACCGCGATCCTCCCCGCGACCGCCGAGCGGCTGCGGGCGTACGCCCTGAAGGTGCGGGACGCGCTGCGGGCGAACGGCGTGACCGGGGAAGGCGGGGCGGAGATCGACCACGTCGAGCTGATCGCCGGCGCGGCCGACCCGCGGAACAACGCCCGGAACTTCGTGCTGTGCCCGGGCGGGGCGTACGACCGCTCCCCGTGCGGCACCGGCACCAGCGCGAAGCTCGCCTGCCTGGCCGCCGACGGCAAGCACCCGCCCTGGGCGGTGTGGCGGCAGGAGAGCGTGATCGGCAGCGTGTTCGAGGCCCGGTACGCGCCGGCCGGCGACGGGCGCGTCATCCCGACGATCACCGGGGAGGCGTTCGTGACCGCCGAGGCGACGCTCCTGTTCGACCCGGCCGACCCGTTCCGCGACGGGGTGCGGGCATGACCCGGGTCGTGGTCGTCGGCGGCGGGGTGGTCGGGGCGTGCACCGCCTACTACCTGGCGAAGGCCGGGTGCCGGGTGACGGTGCTCGACCGCGGGGCGTTCGGGGCCGGGTGCTCGCACGCCAACTGCGGGTACGTCTGCCCGAGTCACGTCCTCCCGTTCGCCGGCCCCGGGGCGGTCCGGTCCACCCTCCGCACCCTGTTCCGGCGCAACTCCCCGCTGAAGGTGCGGCCCGGGGTGGTGCTCCGCGACCCCGTCTGGTTCCTCCGCTTCGCCCGCCGGTGCAACGCCCGCGCCCGGGACGCCGCCGGCGACGCGATCCGGGCGCTGCTGGTCTCGTCGCGCCGGCTGTTCGACGAGCTGCTGGCGGCGGAGGCGGTCGAGTGCGAGTGGGAGGCGAAGGGGCTGCTGTTCGTGTTCCGGACGCCGGCCGCGATGGACCACTACGCCGAAGTGGACCACCTCTTGCGCGAGCGGTTCGACACCCCGGCGCGGCGGCTGAACCCCGACGAGCTGGCGGCGTTCGAGCCGGCGCTGAAGCCGGGCCTCGCCGGCGGGTGGCGGTACGAGGGCGACGCCCACCTCCGCCCGGACCGGCTGATGGCGGAGTTGCGCCGCGTCCTCGGGTCGCTCGGCGTCGAGGTGCGCGAGCACTGTGCGGCGACCGGGTTCGCGGCGGAGAAGGGGCGGGCGCGGGCGGTGCGGACGACGACCGGGGATGTGACTGCGGACCACGTCGTGCTCGCCGCCGGGGCGTGGGCGCCGGAGTTCGCGGCGGAACTCGGGTGCCGCGTCCCGATCCAGCCGGGGAAGGGGTACTCGGTGACCTACCCCGCGGCCGCCGGCGGGCCGCGGGTGCCGATGATCTTCGAGGAGCACCGCGTCGCGGTCACGCCGTTCCGCACCGGGTTCCGGGTCGGCTCGACGATGGAGTTCGCCGGGTACGACGCCACGCTGAACCGCGACCGGCTGCGGCTGCTGACGGACGGGGCGGCGGTGTATTTGAAGGAGCCGCCGGCCGGGCCGCCGGTCGAGGAGTGGTGGGGCTGGCGGCCGATGACGCCGGACTCGGTCCCGCTGATCGGCCCGGCGCCGGCGCTGCCGAACGTGTGGCTGGCGGCCGGGCACAACATGCTCGGGCTGTCGATGGCGACCGGGACCGGCAAGCTCGTCGCCGAGTTGGTGACCGGCACGCCGCCGCACCTCGACCCCGCCCCGTACCGCCCGTCCCGGTTCTGACTCGCTCTCACGCCCCGTTAACCGCCGCCGGGGTAGGGATGGGGTCAACCCGTCGCCCGCCACATCCCCGCGAGGCCCGCCGTGACCGCCCGCATCCTCCTCGCCGCCGCCCTCGGCGCCGGCTGCGCCGCCACCGCCGCCGGCGACTGGCCGCAGTGGCGCGGCCCGAACCGTGACGCCCGCGCGACCGGGTTCAAGGCCCCGGCCGCCTGGCCGAAGGAGCTGACCAAGAAGTGGCGGTTGACCGTCGGGGACGGGGTCGCCACCCCGGCCCTCGTCGGGGACAGGCTGTACGTCTTCTCCCGCGAGGGCGACGCCAAGGGCGGCCGCGAGGTCGTCCGCTGCCTGGCCGCCGCCGACGGCAAAGAGGTGTGGGCCGACAAGTACGACGCCGCGTTCAAGGCGTCGGCCGACCAGGGGTTCCCCGGGCCGCGCAGCTCCCCGGCGGTCGCCGACGGGAAGGTCGTCACCCTCGGGGTGAACGGCACCCTGTCTTGCCTCGACGCCGCGACCGGCAAGAAGCTGTGGCGGGTCGAGACGAAGGGGTTCCCGCGGTTCCACACGTCCAGCTCCCCGCTCGTCGCGGGCGGCCGGGTGGTCGCCCAGTTCGGCGGCGAGCAGGGCGGCGGGGTGGCCGCGTACGACCTCGCCGACGGGAGCGAGAAGTGGAAGTGGGCCGAGGAGGGGACCGCCTACGCCTCGCCCGCGCTGATGACCGTGGACGGGACCGAGATGGTCGTCGCCGAGACGTCGGCCAGCGTCGTCGGCCTCGCCCTGGCGGACGGGAAGCTCCTGTGGAAGACGCCGTACCCGGTGACCGGCGGCCGCGGGTACAACGCCTCCACCCCGGTCGTGGACGGCCCGACCGTCGTGCTGTCCGGGTCGAACCGCGGCACCCGGGCGCTGAAGGTGGAGAAGGCGGGGGACGGGTTCGCGGCGAAGGAGGTGTGGAGCAACAAGGACGCGTCGGTGATCTACAACACCCCGGTTGTGCGCGGGAAGTCGGTGTTCGGGCTGACGAGCGCCAACGCCCTGTTCCGGATCGACGCCGAGACCGGCAAGACCGGGTGGACGGCGGACACGAAGGGGAAGGGCGGGTACGGGTCGGTGGTGGACGCCGGCCCGGTGCTGGTGTCGCTCACCCCGGCCGGCCGGCTGGTGGTGTACGAGCCGAGCGAGACCGAGTTCAAGGAGGTGGCGAGCTACAAGGTGGCGGACACCGAGACGTACGCCTACCCGGTGCTCGACGGGAACCGGGTGTTCGTCAAGGACCGGGACGCGCTCACCCTGTGGGCGGTGGAATAGCCGCCAGCCGGCGGAACGGTCGTTGACAGCGGGGGCAGAATATCCGACCCTGTCGGAACCGCCCCCCGCCCGTCGCGCCTTCCGCCGGAGGTCACATGTCCCTCCCATCCGCGCCGGCCCGCCGCGCCGCCTTTACGCTGATCGAACTGCTCGTCGTCGTCGCGATCATCGCCGTGCTCATCGGCCTCCTGCTCCCCGCGGTGCAGAAGGTCCGCGAGGCGGCGGCCCGGATCAAGTGCCAGAACAACCTGAAGCAGATCGGGCTCGGGATGCACAACTACCACGGGGTGTTCGGGCACTTCCCGTCCGGCGCCCCGCCCGCCCCCATCACCTTGACGTGGCTGCCGGCGTGGGCCGCCCACACCCTGCCGTACATCGAGCAGGCGAACGCCCACAACCTGCTGGACCCGAACGCCCGGAGCTACGTCCCGAACCTGCAGGACCTGGCCAACCGGGACGCGTTCGTGAACATCACGGTGCCGGTCTACGTCTGCCCGTCCAGCCGGCTCCCGGCGATGGTCATCCCGGAGGACGCGGCGGCCGACCGGAACACCCTCGCAGGCAACTACGTCGCAGTCATGGGCGCCACGACCAGCCCGACCGACTACACCGACCCGACCGGCGGGCGGCGGGCGGCGGACTGCCGCCGGGACGAGCGCGCCCCGAACCACGGCGGGTTCGTCGCCAGCAACGGCGTCATCTTCCCCGGCAGCAAGACCCGGATCGGCCAGATCACCGACGGCACCAGCCACACGATCGTCGCCGGCGAGCAGGGCGACTGGGGTTCGGACAACGTCACCATCAACGCCCCGCGGCCGCAGTACGACATCCGCAGCGCCCGGCGGACCGGCATCTGGGTCGGGGCCCGGGTCAGTCAGGTCCCCTCGGACCCGACCGCCGCCCCGCCGGTGACGGTCTTCACCTGCAACTCGTCCGAGGGCGGGACGCTGACGACCGTCCGCCACCCGCTGAACACCAAGGCCCGGGTGCGGTACGACGACGGGATCGCCCGGTACGGGTGGAACAACCCGCTCCAGTCCACGCACCCCGGCGGGGTGAACGTGCTGCGGGCCGACGGCGGGGTCACGTTCCTCCGCGACACCCTCCCGTTCGACACCCTCCGCTGGCTGTGCATCCGGGACGACGGGCAGCCCACCGCCGGGGTCGAGTGATCCCGGTTTCGTGGGGCAGGCATTCCTGCCTGCCGGGTTCGCTCAGGCAGGCAGGAATGCCTGCCCCACGGAGTGCAACTTCCTGCTTGACTCCCGGCCGCGCCGGGACGATGATCTTCATCACCCGCCCAACCGCTCCCTCCCGTCGGCTCCGGTCCCGCCGACGGGTCCCCCCACCGAGGACCGCGTCCGATGCTCGTGACCGTCCTCTTGGCCGCCGTTGCCGCGGCCGACGACGCCCGGAACCCGCTGCACGCCCGCATCGACGCGGCGATCGCCGCCGGGTACCCGGACTACGCCGCAAAGGCCGCCCCGCCGGCCGACGACGCCGAGTTCCTCCGCCGGGCGTACCTCGACCTCACCGGCACCATCCCGGCGGCCGACGAGGTCCGCGCCTTCCTCGCCGACCCGGCCGCCGACAAGCGGGCCAAGCTCGTCGACCGGTTGCTCGCCTCGCCCGGTTACGTCCGCCGGATGTTCTGGTTCCTCGACGTCACCTTCATGGAGCGGCGGCCGGACGCGAAGGTACCGCGGGCGGCGTGGGAGGAGTACCTGCGGGCCGCGGTCGCCGCCAACCGCCCGTACGACGCCCTCGTCCGGGAGATGCTCTCCAGCGACGGGGCGGACCCGAAGACCCGCCCGGCGGCGAAGTTCCTGCTCGACCGCAACCTCGCCCCGGACCCGGTCACCCGCGACCTGTCCCGCGTCTTCCTCGGCCGGGACATCCGCTGCGCCCAGTGCCACGACCACCCGAACGTCGACGACTACACCCAGGCCGAGTACTACGGCCTCGCCGCGTTCCTGAACCGGTCGTCGCTGTTCCCGAACGCCGCCGCGGCGACCGCCACGATCGGCGAGAAGGCCGAGGGCGACGTCACCTTCGTGAGCGTCTTCGACAAGGACAAGAAGCAGAACACGACCCCGCCGCGGGTGCTCGGCGGCCGGCCGCTCGCCGAGACCAAGCCGGAGAAGGGGAAGGAGTACAAGGTGGCGCCGGCGGCGGGCGTCAGGCCGGTGCCGACGTTCAGCCGGCGGGCGCTGCTGGCGGACGCGATCACCTCGACGGAGAATAAGGCGTTCGCCCGGACGGCGGTGAACCGCGTCTGGGCGATGCTGACGGGCCGCGGGCTGGTGAACGCCCCGGACTGGGACCACCCGGCCAACCCGCCGTCGCACCCCGAGTTGCTCGACCTGCTGACGGCCGAGTTCGTCCGCCACAACTACGACGTGAAGTGGCTCGTCCGGCAGATCGCCCTGAGCCAGACCTACGGGCGGTCGAGCGAGGTGCCGGCGGCGCTGGCGAAGCTCGACGCGATCCCGGCCGACCGCTACCTCGTGGCGACCCTGAAGCCGCTGACGCCGGAGCAGTTGGCGTTCGCGCTGGTCGAGGCCGGCGGGCAGGCGGACGCCGAGCGGGCGGCCGCGGCGAAGCTCGGGCCGAAGGCGCCGGCGGTCGAGGGCCGGGTCGACCTGCTGGTGGCCCCGCAGTTGGCGACGTTCCGCCGCATGTTCGGCGGCCGCGCCGGCGAGCCGGAGGACGAGTTCACCGCGACGCTCGACCAGACGCTGTTCCTGAAGTACGCCCCGGCCGTCCGCGGGCTGCTCGCCGCCCGGACCGCCTCGCTCGCCAAGCTGCCCGACGGCGCGGCCGTCGCCGACGAGCTGTTCCTGTCCGTGCTGTCGCGCCGCCCGACCGCCGACGAGGCGAAGGACGTGGCCGCCGCCCTCGCCGCCGCCAAGGACCGGCCCGCCGCCGTGTCGGAGTTGGTGTGGGCGCTGGTCGCGTCCGCCGAGTTCCGGTTCAACCACTAGAGTGTGGCCCGCTCGCTCCGCGAGCGGATTCCGCTCGCGGAGCGAGCGGGCCACACTCGGGAGCCACCCCATGCCCCGCTGCGACTACGCCTGCCACACCGCCGCCCACGCCGTCAGCCGCCGGGCGTTCCTCGGCGCGTCCGCGACTGCCGCCCTCGGGCCGCTCGGGTTCGCCGCCCCCGGCGCGGCCGCCGACCTCGCCAAGGCCCAGAAGCGCGTCCTCGTCGTCTTCCTGTCCGGCGGCGTCAGCCAGTTGGAGACGTGGGACCCGAAGCCGAACACCGAGACCGGCGGGCCGTTCAGGGCGATCCGGACCTCGGTCCCCGGCGTCCACATCTCCGAGCTGCTGCCGCACACCGCGAAGCAGATGCACCGGCTGGCGGTCGTCCGCAGCCTGAACTCGGTGTCCCCCGACCACGGGATCGGGCAGCGGATCATGATGACCGGCCGGCCGCCGGAGGCCGGGATCGAGTACCCGGAACTCGGGGCGGTCGCGGCCCGGCTGCTGGCCACCGGGACCCCCGGGCTGCCCGGGCACGTCCAGGTGCTGCCGAAGGGCGGGAGCGGGTTCGGGACCAAGGCGGACGCCGCGTTCCTCGGCCCGAAGTACGCGTCGGTGGCGCTCGGGGACGGGAAGCCGCCGGCCGACCTGCTCCGGCCGAAGGACCTCAGCCCGGAGTCGGACGCGGCCCGGGACGAGTTCCGGAAGAAGCTGAACGACCGGTTCGCCCAGTCCCGCAAGTCGGCGGCCACCGACGCCTACGCCGAGTCGTTCGAGCAGGCCGAGCGGGTGGTGAGGCAGGGGGAGGTGTTCGACGTCGAGCGGGAGAGCGCGAGGGTCGCCGACCGGTACGGCCGGCACGACTTCGGCCGGCACCTGCTGCTCGCCCGCCGGCTGCTGGAGGCCGGCGTCACCTACGTGAAGGTGTCGCACTCGAACTACGACACCCACCACGAGAACTTCGACTTCCACATCGAGCAGCTCGGCGAGTTCGACCGCCCGTTCGCCGTCCTGCTCGACGACCTCGCCGACCGCGGGATGCTGGACAGCACGCTCGTGGTGGTGATGAGCGAGATGGGGCGGACGCCGAAGATCAACGACCGGTACGGCCGGGACCACTGGGCGAAGGCGTGGTCGGTGGCGCTGGGCGGGTGCGGGATCAAGGGCGGGGCGGTGGTCGGGAAGACGAACGCGACCGGCACCGCGGTGGCCGACCGGGAGGTGCTGTCCGGCCACCTGTTCCACACCTACCTGGCCGCCGTCGGCCTGGACCCGACGAAGAACTTCCACCCGAACGACCGCCCGGTCCCGATCGCCGACCCGAAGGCGGCCGCGATCGCCGAGATCCTGGCGTGAGACGGGGCGTGGAGAACGGAACGCGGACGACGCGGGATGAAGCCCCGCGGACGACACGGATCAGAACAAGAGATTTGTCTTATCCTGCGTCGATCCGCGTGCCTTGATCCCGCGTCGTCCGCGTTCCGTTTTTTCGAGGCGCTCACGATGGAACCCACCGCCGCGCGGCTCGAGCGCGAGTTCAAGCACGCCCGCCCGCTGATCGGCTGCCGGTTCGATCCGGCCGGCCGGTTCCTGTTCGTCTCGTCCGAGGACGACGGGATCCACCGCTACGACCTGCTCACCGGGGCGAAGGCCACCCTCGCCGGGCACGCCAGTTGGGTCCGCGGGCTGGCGTTCGCCGGCGCCCCGGCGGTCGGGTCGGGCGAGGCGGAGGCGTGGGCGGGGCGGCGGGCGGGCCTTCATGCCGTCGCCGGGCCCGCCGGCGCGGCGCTCCCGCCGCCGAAGCCGGCCCCGTTCACCCTCGTCTCGGCCGACTACCACGGCAAGCTGATCTGGTGGGACGGGGCCGCCGACGCCCCGAAGCCGCTGCGGACGGTCGAGGCGCACAAGGGGTGGGCGCGGGCGGTCGCGGTCAGCCCGGACGGGAAGACGGTGGCGAGCTGCGGGAACGACCACGCGGTCCGGCTGTGGCGCGCCGCCGACGGGGCGGCGGTCCGCACCCTGGAGGGGCACGCGAGCCACGTCTACAACCTCGCGTTCCACCCGGCCGGCGGCCGGCTGGCGTCGTGCGACCAGAAGGGGGTGGTGAAGGACTGGGACCTGGCGACCGGGAAGGCGGACCGGGACCTCGACGCGAAGGCGCTGTGGAAGTACGACACCGGGTTCGGGGCCGACATCGGCGGGGCGCGGGCGATGGCGTTCTCGGCGGACGGCACGAGGCTGGCGTGCGCCGGGATCACGAACGTGTCGAACGCGTTCGCCGGGGTCGGGAACCCGGCGGCGGTGGTGTTCGACTGGAAGGACGGGAAGCCGACGGTGCTGAAGCCGAAGGACGCGTTCCAGGGGACGGCGTGGGGGTTCGCGTTCCACCCGGCCGGGTTCGGGCTGGCGGCCGGCGGCGGGCAGGGCGGCCGGGTGTGGTTCTGGAAGGACGACGCGACCAGTGTCCACGTCCTCACGGTGCCGGCCAACGCCCGCGACCTGGCGCTGTCGCCGGACGGCGGGCGGTTCGCGGTCGCCGGGTCGAACGGCACCGCCTACGTGTACACGTTCGCCCCGAAGTAGCAGGCACACGCCGTGTGCCGTCTGCCGGCGGACGGCACACGGCGTGTGCCTGCTACCTTTCGAGTTCCAGCCGGGCGACGGCGTACACCAAGAACTTCGGCACCGCGAACCGCACCCGCCCGTCCCGCGCCTCGAACTTCACCTCGACCGGGTCCGGCGCCTCCGGCGTCGCCACCCTCACCGCCGCCACCTTCGCCCCGGCCGGCAGCACGACGTCCGCCGTCACCCCGTCGGCGGCCACCGGCTTCTCGTCCTTGATCCCCGCCCCGGGGCTGCGCTTCTTCTCCGGCTCCACCCGGTCGTAGTTGACGAAGTGCAGCGTCAGCTCCCCGCCGGCCGCCGGCCGGCTGGCCGACACCCGCACCGTCTTCGGGGCCGCGAACGTGCTCACCCCGGCCGGCACCGCCGACGGCTTCTCCGGGTCGATCACCGCCCGGTACTCCTTCCGCTTCGCCGGCGTCACGAGGTCGTCGGGCAGGATGTCGAACAGGACGTGCCGGTCGAGCAGGTCCCGCCCGACCGCCTTGAACGCCTCGACCGCGGCCACCTCGGCGGCGTGGACCCGCGTCCGCGGGTACAGCAGCAGCACCTCGGCGTGCGAGCGGTTCGCCCGGAACGCCGCGTCGTGCTTCTCCAGGAACCGGTAGTACCTCACCAGCTCGGCCCGGGCCTCGGGGTCCTTGAACCGGGTGTAGAACCCCATCGCGGCGCCGCCGTTCGCGGCCAGTTCGGCGATGGCGGCCCGGACGCGGGTGCTCTCGTACTTCCCGAGCGTGAACGGCTTGTCGTCGAACGCCCCGCGGACGTAGCGGGCCTGCAGCGTGCCCTCGCCGAGCACGCCGGCCGCCAGGTCGGTGAAGTTCGCCGCCCCGCCGGTGCTGTACCACAGGTAGTCCTCGTCCTTCCCCCACGCCTCGGCCGTCAGGAGGCACCGCTCGTCGCCGCTCACCTGGTTGAAGTCGCCGAGGTGGTTCCACTGGCCGACGATCAGCCCCGGCTTCAGCCCCCGGGCGTACTTCACGAAGACGTCGTCGAACGCCTCCTTGGTGCTCGCCTGCGACCACCGCAGCATCTCCCGCCGCAGCGGGGTCGACTCCTTCGGGTCGTGCCAGCCGACGATCTCCTTGAACTCGTGCGCCGCCACGTCCGCGATGCCGAACCGCTCGCGCAGCTGGGCGGCGGTGAAGTGGGCCGCGAGGTGGGCGCGGAACCCCTTGCGGCAGTGCTCGCACAGGCAGTTGTGGCGGTAGAAGTAGTTCGCCACGTACCCGTCCACCCCGCGCTCGATGCCGCGCTTCGCCCACGCCTTCAGCACCGCCCGCCACGCCGGGTTGTTCAGGCACGCGGTGAACTCGCGCATCCCGCCGATGCCGTAGCTCTTCGCCGCCATCGGGCTGCCGTCGGCGTTCTTGGCGAGCAGGTCCAGCGGGTCGGCGACCGGCTTCGGGCCGAGTTCCTTCTCGTCCCACAGGTCGCGGTAGAACTTGAAGAACCCGCGCGGGCCGTCCTTCCCGTCCGGCTCGCCGACGAGGAAGGTGACGTTGAAGTGGCCGACCACCTTCGCCCCGCGCTTGCGGATGGCGGCGTTGCGGTCCTCGAACCACTTCCCGCACTCCGCGAGGCCCTGCACCGGGAAGTGGGCCGGGTACCCCTTGTACTGCGGGGTGTGGGCGAGGCTGTAGAAGTGGCCGCCGTAGAACCCGACCTGGCACACCTCCGGCCGGGCGTCCTCGACGAACTTCAGGTAGTCGTCGTCGGCGTACTCGGCCCAGTGGGCGATCAGCCGGGTGAACTCGACGCGGTCCGGCGGCTTCGGCTGGGCGGCCGCCGCGGCGCAGGCGAGTCCGAGGGCGAGGGCGGCGAGGGTCGGTCGCATGGCGGCACCCGGGTGGTTCGGAACTCGGTGGGGCAGACATTCTTGTCTGCCGGGCAGGCAGGAATGCCTGCCCCACCGGACGGGGTGTCGGGTCAGCCGACCCAGGCCGGCTCCCACCCCTTGCGGTACGGCTTCCGCAGCAGGGCGTCGGCCTTCGGCGAGTTGGTCACCTTCAGCGCCTCGGCGTCCCACTTCAGCGTCTCGCCCGGCACCCGGACCGCCACCGTCCCGAGCAGCACCGCCTCGGTCAGCGGGCCGGCGTAGTCGAAGTGGGACGTCGTCTTCCCCTCCCCGCGGCAGGCGTCGGCCCACGAGACGTAGTGGTCGACGGCCGGCACCTTCTCGACCTTCGCGTCCTTGAACGTTTCCTCCGGCAGGAGCCGCGGCATCCCGACGTGCGGCAGCAGCAGCGACCCCTTCTCGCCGACGAAGAGCGAGCCGGCGTTCGGCAGCTTGACCGCGTCCGAGACACCGAGCCGGCGGCGCGGCGGGAGGTGCCCGTCGCCGTCGTACCACGTCACCTTCAGCGTCTTGTCGGCGGTGAGCGGGGTGCCGGGGAACTCGTAGTCCACCTCCGACCACGTGTACCACACCTCGCGGTTCAGCGGCGACGACCCGCCGCGGACGGTGAGCGGGGCGGTGAGCCCGAGGGCGGTGAACACCGGGTCGAGGATGTGGCACCCGAAGTCGCCGAGCTGGCCGTTCGAGAAGTCCTGCCACGCCCGCCAGTTCCAGTCGTGGTAGACCTTCTCCTTGAACGGCCGGGCCGGGGCGACGCCGAGCCACTCGTCCCACCCGCGCAGGGTGTCCGGCACCGGGTCCGCCCCCGCCGGGCGGTCGTCCACCGTCAGCCACCGCATCGTGCCGGCCTGCCACGAGTGGACCTCCCGGACCTTCCCGATCGCCCCGTCGCGGACCAGCTTCGTCGCCGTCCGGTACGCCTCGTGCGACTGGATTTGGTTCCCCATCTGGGTGACGACGCCGTACTTCTTCGCCGCGAGCCGGAGCTGGCGGGCCTCGTGGACAGTGTGCGTCAGCGGCTTCTGGCAGAACACGTGCTTGCCGAGGGCCATCGCCGGCAGGGCGACCGGGGCGTGCATGTGGTCCGGGGTAGACACGGTGACCGCGTCGAACTCCTTCGGCTGGTCGAGGAGCTTCCGCCAGTCGGAGAACCGCTTCGCGGCCGGGAACTTGGTCGCGGCCCGGCCCATGTGCGGTTCCCGGTCGTCGAGGTCGCACAGGGCGGCGACGGCGACCTGCGGGCTGCCGGCGACGCCGGTCAGGTCGGACCAGCCCTTGCCGCCGACCCCGACCGCGGCGAGCCGGAGCTTGTCGTTCGCGCCGAGGACGCGCGACCAGCTCGCGGCGGTGAGGGTAGCGGCGCCGGCGGCGCTCGCCTGGAGGAAGCGGCGGCGCGACGGACGGGGGGCAGGCATGGGGTCACCGTAAGAAGGGGTTGACCCGGTTAGCGGCGCGTCGAAGACGCGTCTTCGACGCGCCGCTAACCGGGGGGCCGTTCACTTCGCGCCGGGCGGCGGGTCCACCTGAACCTTCGACCCGAGGTACGCGAACAGGTCGCGGACCTGCTCCCGGGTCAGGGCGTCGAGCTGGCCCTCCGGCATGATCGACGCCGCCGAGTCCTTCACCGCCGCCACGTCCTCCGCCGCCAGCGTGACCTTCTCGGTCGCCGTCTGCAGCACCAGCCGGGCCGGCGACCGGTCGACCACGATCCCGGTCAGCACCCGCTCGTCGGTCGTGCGGACCACCGACAGCCGGTAGTCCCGGCCGACCTCGGCGCTCGGGTCGATCAGGTTCGACAGCAGGTAGTCGAGGTCGGACCGGTTCGACCCGGTCAGGTCCGGCCCGACCGCGCCGCCCTCGCCGAACAGCTTGTGGCACTGCCCGCACGCCTTCGCGAACAGCACCCGGCCGCGGGCCGCGTCGGCGTTGCGGACGGCGTCGGGCCGGAGCACCGCCTTGTAGTCCGCGATCCGCTTCTGCTTGTCGGCGGCCGTCTCGCGGACCTCGCCCCACACCTGGCGCAACCGGTCGGAGAGCTTCGCGTCCCCGAGGGCGTGCACCTGCCGGGCGTCGAACGCGGACACGTCGACGCGCGGCACCGCCCCCTTCTCGACGGCGTCCAGCAGGGCGAGGGCCGAGTCCTTGCGGGCCGCGAGGGTGGCGACCGCGGCGTGCTTCTCGTCGGCGGTCAGCCCGGGGTACACGGAGAGCACCCGCTCGGCGGTCTTCGGGTGCGGGGCGGCGGCGAGGCCGCGGAGGGCGGCGGCCCGGACCGCCTTGTCGGCGAGCAGGTCGTGGAGGAGGGCGGCGAGGTCCGGGCCGCCGGTGCCGACCAGCGCCTCGACCGCCGCGACCCGGTCGGCGGCGCGGGCGGCCGCGTCCCGGGCGGTTGCCTTCAGGGTAACGACGGCCCGCGGGTCGCCGAACAGCAGGGCCAGGGCGGTCGCGTGCCGGCGGACGTCGGGGTCGGGGCTGCGGCCGAGGTCGGCGTACACCTTGTCCCACCCGGCCGGCATCGGCAGGCTCTTCCGCCCCTTCACGCCCTCGCGGGCGCCGGCGAGGAAGTCGAGCCGGACCTTGTCCGGGGCGGCCGCGAGCGCCGCGGCGAGCGGCCCGAGGTCGGCCTTGTCGCCCTTGGTCACCGCCTCGTCCGCGACCCGCCGGGCGACGAACTCGCGCACCTTCGGGATGCCGGCCCCGGCCGCCAGCGTCAGCGCCCTTGCCGGGTCGGTGGGAACCAGCGGCTCGACCCCGTACCAGATCATCAGCGGCAGGTTCGCGTCGGTGGCGTCTGCCGCGTTGGCCGACAGCGCGGTCGCGATGTCCCACCGCTTCTCCAGCGGCAGGCGTTGCAGGACCGACGCGAGGTGGAGTCGCACGACCGGCGACGGGTCGGCCTTCGCCAGCCCGGCGAACTTCGCGAGGACCGCGTCGGTCGGGGCGCCGGGTTCGCACAGGAGCCGCACCGCCCACGCCCGGACGTGCTCCGCCGGGTCGTCGAGCAACCTCAGCAGCCCGGCCGCGTCGGCCCCGCCGGTGACGTGCAGTGCCCACAGCGCCCGCAGCCGTTGCGGCACGTCGGCCCCGGCGGGCGTCGTCCGCAGCGCCTCGCGGACCGGGGCGGGGTCCCAGTTCGGCCGCGCGGCGCGCTCCTGAAGCAGCCGGCGGGCGTGGCGGACGTGCCAGTCGTTCTTGTCGGCTTGGAGCTTGACCAGCTCCGCGTCGGTGAGCTTCGCGAGGTCGACCGGCTTCCCCTTCGCGTCGCCGTGGCTGATCTTGTAGATCCGGCCGGTGTCCTTGTTCGGCTTGTACGTGTGGCACTCGCCGGTGTCCGACCAGTCGGACACGAACACGCTCCCGTCCGGGCCGGTGCGGAGCGTCACCCCCATGAACCACGGGTCGGCCGACACCATGAAGTCCTTGCCGTGGCTCGCCACGTACCCCGACCCCTTCCGCTTGAGGACGTCGTGGTTGACCCGCCGGCCGTGGACGTTGCACATCAGGGCGGTGTTGCGGAACTCTTTGGGGAACGAGTCGCCGAGGTAGATCAGGGTGCCGCAGTGGGCGTGCCCGCCGCCCATCGCCAGGGTGTCGGCCTTGCCGAGCGTCGCCCGGATGTCGCCGCCGGGGTAGTGCAGGTGGTCGGCGATCGTCGGCAGCCGCTCGTAGGCGTACCGGCTCGACGGCCGGTTCCGCCACGGCTCGTAGTGCCCGCCGGGGATCATGTGGAAGAGGTGCGGGTTGACGCAGTTCGACACGAAGCACTCGCCGTAGTCGTCGAAGTCGACGCCCCACGGGTTCGTCGTCCCGTCGGCGACGTTCTCGAACACGAGCCGCGTCGGGTGGATGCGGTAAACGCCGCCGTCGCAGTGGACGCGCTTGTCCGCCGGGGTGCCGGGCCGGCCGACGTCCGACGGGCTGGTCCGGCCGTGCCCGCCGTACAGCCAGCCGTCGGGCCCCCAGGTGAACCCGTTGACCAGGTTGTGCCGGCTCTCCTTGTACCCGAACCCGTCGAACAGCACCTCCGGCGGGCCGTCCGGCTTGTCGTCGCCGTCGCGGTCCGGGATGAACAGGAGCTGCGGCGGCGACACGACCCACACCCCGCCGAACCCGACCTCGATCCCGGTGACGTAGTTCAGCCCCTCGTAGAAGAGGGTGCGCTTGTCCGCCGCCCCGTCGCCGTCGGCGTCCTCCAAGATGACGACGCGGTCCTTGCCGGTCGGCTGCCACGCCCCGTAGTTGAGGGCCTCGGCGACGAACAGCCGGCCGCGGGCGTCGGTGCAGAACGAGATGGGTTGGACGACGGTCGGCTCGGCCGCGAACACGGTCGCCCGGAACCCGTCCGGCAGGACCATGTTCTTCGCCGCCTTGTCGGCCGGGAGCGGGGCCGGGGCGGGGTCGGCCGCCAGCGCGAGGACGGGTGCCGCGAGACATGGCACGAGTAGCCACTTCCGCATGTCACATTCCTAGGGGGTGGCACCCGGCGCGTCGGGCTGGCGGGTCGTCTCGGTCGGTGGCGCCCCTCACCCGGCCCTCGAAGACTCGGGCCGACCTCTCCCCGCTCACGCGGGGCGAGGTGAAGACCCCGGCCGACTCGTCTTCCACCTCTCCCCGAAACCGGGGAGAGGTCGCCGGCGCCTCGCCGGCGGGTGAGGGGCGCCACCTGCGGAGACACCCGGTCCGCCTCACGCCAGCGCCGCGTCGATCACCTCGCCGCCGTTGTCGGTCAGCCGCTCGCTCCGGCCGTTGTGCCGGAACGTCAGCTTCTTGTGGTTGAACCCGAGCAGGTGGAGGATGGTCGCGTGCAGGTCGTTCGCGTGGGCCTTGCCCTCGGCCGCCCGCAGCCCGATCGGGTCGGTCGCGCCGATCACCTGCCCGCCCTTCACCCCGCCGCCGGCGAGCCACATCGAGAACCCGTGCGGGTTGTGGTCCCGGCCGTTCGCCCCCTCGGTCATCGGCGTCCGGCCGAACTCCCCGCCCCAGACCACCAGCGTGTCCTTCAGGAGGCCGCGCCGCTTCAGGTCGGTGAGCAGCCCCGCGACCGGCTTGTCGCTCTGCAGGCAGAGCTTGCCGTGGTTGGCGTCGAGGTCCGTGTGGGCGTCCCACCCGTTCGTGTCGCCGCAGTACACCTGGACGAACCGCACCCCGCGCTCGACCAGCCGTCGGGCCAAGAGGCAGCGGGTGCCGAACTCGGCCGTCTCCGGCCGGTCGAGGCCGTACAGCCCCTTCGTCTCGGCCGTCTCCTTCGCCAGGTCGACCACCTCCGGGGCGTGGGCCTGCATCCGGAACGCCAGCTCGTAGGCGGCGATGCGGGCGGCCAGCTCCGTGTCGTTGCCGCGGGCGGCGAGGTGCTCGCGGTTCCCCTCGGCGACGAAGTCGAGGGTCCGCCGCTGCTGCTCGGCGGTGACGCCGGGCGGGGTCGGGAGGTGCTGGATCGGCGACGCCCCGCCGCGGACGACGGTCCCCTGGTAGGTGGCGGGGAGGAAGCCGTTGCCCCACGCGGGGGCGCCGCCCTTCGGCCACCCGCCGGGGTCCGGCATGACCACGAACGCCGGCATGTTCCGGTTCTCGGTCCCGAGGCCGTAGGTGGCCCACGCCCCGAGGCTCGGCCGGCCCATCAGGATCGACCCGGTGTTCACCAGGTACACCGACTCCGGGTGCGTCACGCTGTCGCCGTGGCAGCCGCGGAGCACGCAGATGTCGTCGACGCAGGTGGCGGTGTGCGGGAACCAGTCCGAGGCTTCGGTGCCGCACTGCCCGTGCTTCTTGAAGGTCCGCTTCGACGCGAGGAGTTTGTTCTTGTCCACGCCGCGGCGGGTCTTGACCGGGCCGAACGACGCCGGCAGCTTCTCGCCGTGGAGGCGGGTGAGTTCGGGCTTCGGGTCCCACGTGTCGACGTGGCTCGGCCCGCCGGACATGAACAGGAAGATGACCCGCTTGGCGGTCGGCTCGTGGTGCGGCTTGCGTGGCGCGAGCGGGTCGGGTGCCGCGTCGGCGGCGAGCAGCCCGTCCTCGGCGAGGAGGGCGGCGAGCGCGAGCGAGCCGAACCCGCACCCGGCGTTGCGAAGGAAGGCGCGGCGGTCGAACGAGGGGGTCATGTATCAGGTCCGAACGCGGGATGCCGGGTAACCGGGCCGGATGTTCTTCAGCCCGAAGGGCTGGGACAGCGTAGCCCGGGGCACCGCCCCGGGTAACTAACGGGAATCAACCACTTCCCAGCCCGAAGGGCTGGGACAACGCCGTGTCGCAGCCCTTCAGGCTGCACGACCCTGGCCCCGCCGACCCGGGGCGTTGCCCCGGGCTACGTTGTCCCAGCCCTTCGGGCTGAAAACACGACCCGATCCGCTGGCACGGCCGTCCGCCGTCAATCCAGGTACACGAACTCGTTCAGGTTGAACAGCGCCCGGCACAGCTCGCTCAGCGGCGACTCGCGCAGGAACACCGCCGCCCGCTCCGCCTCCTTCGCCGACGGCGGCCGGCCGAGGATCAGCCGGTACGCCCGATCGATCCGCCCCGCCTCCGTCGCGGCCTCCTTCGCCAGCCGGTCCGCGGTCGCCTTCGCGGCGGCCATCGCCTCGTCGGCGTTCAGCAGGGCGAGGGCCTGCGGGGCGGTCGTGCTCCGCTCCCGCCGCGAACAGCTCAGGTTGCTGTCCGGCAGGTCGAACGCCTCCAGGAACGGGTGGCGGAGGTTGCGGCGCGAGAACAGGTACACGCTCCGCCGCACGTGCTCCTGCGCGCCAGCGGTGGCCGCCACCGGCCGCGCCCCGCCGGACGCCCGCGCCGTCTCCGGCAGCACGACGCCCGGCCCGCCGGCCTTCGGGTTCAGCCGCCCGCTCACCACGAGCAGCGTGTCGCGGACCGCCTCGCCTTCGAGACGCAGGCGGTTCATCCGCGACAGCAGGTGGTTGTCCGGGTCCGATGACTGCGGCAGGGAAGACTGCCGGTAGGTCTCGGAGGTGAGCATCAGCCGGTGCATCGTCTTCAGCGACCAGCCGCCGTCGGCGAACTCGCGGGCCAGCCAGTCGAGCAGTTCCGGGTGCGTCGGCCGCTCCCCGCGGAGGCCGAAGTCGCTCGCCGTCCCCACCAACCCCCGGCCGAAGTGGTGCTGCCACAGCCGGTTCACCATCACCCGCGCCGTCAGCGGGTTGTCCGCCGACGCGACCCACTTCGCCAGCGCCAGCCGCCGGCCGGTGCTGTCGCCCTGCGGCTCGACCTTCGCATCCACCGCCTTCCCGCCGGTCAACACCTCGGGGAACCCGGACCGCACCTCGTCCGCCGGGCTCTTCAGGTCGCCGCGGCCGAGGACGTGCGTCTTCGCCGCCGGCCCGGGCCGGTCCGTCAGCCCCATCGCGACCGGCGGCGCGGCCGGCTTCTTCGCGTCGAACGCCTTCAACTGCTTCTGTAACTCGGCCAGTCGAGCCTGGTCCGCGGCCGGCACCGCCTTCGCCGCCTCGGCGTCGGTGACGACCACCTTACGCTCGGTCTCGGCGACGAGTTCCTGCTGCCCGCCGTCGCGCTGGTCCGGCGGGGTGCGGTGGGCGGCCTGGGCGTCGGCCGACAGCTTCGCCAGCTTCGCCTCGTACAGCCGCTGCCGGACCGGCGCCTCGATCGCCGCGACCCCGTCGCGCAGGTCCTTCGTCAGCCGGGCGTACTCGGCCGCGGCCGCCTCGTGCTTCGCCTTCTCGGCGGCGGTGGCGACCGGCACGTCCTTGCGGAACGCGGCCGGGGTGAAGAACGCCTGGAGGCGGAAGTAGTCGGCCTGGGTGATCGGCTCGAACTTGTGGTCGTGGCAGCGGGCGCAGGTGACCGTCAGCCCGAGGAACGCCAGGCCGGCGGTGTCGGTCATGTCGGTCAGCGTGTTGTACCGCCGCTGGGCCTGGTCGGCCGAGTCGGTCATGTCCGGGCCGAGCAGGTTGAACCCGGTCGCCACCCGGGCGCCCGGGTCGCCGGGGTACGCCTCGTCGCCGGCCAACTGCTCGGTGACGAACCGGTCGTACGGCTTGTCGGCGTTGAGCGACCGGATCACGTAGTCGCGGTACCGCCAGGCGTCCGGCCGCGGCTCGTCGAACTCGTACCCGTTGGTGTCGGCGTACCGGGCGACGTCGAGCCAGTGCCGGGCCCACCGCTCGCCGTACCGCGGCGACGCGAGCAGCCGGTCCACCACCTTCTCGTAGGCGTCGGGTGAGGTGTCCTTCACGAACGCCGCAACCTCCTCGGGCGCAGGCGGCAGCCCGTGGAGGTCGAAGGTGACGCGGCGGATGAGTTGCTCGCGGGACGCCGGCGGGGCCGGCTTCAGGCCGGCGTCCTTGAGCTTGGCCCGGACGAAGGCGTCGACCGGGTGGGCGGCGCCGGCCGGCACCGGCGGGCGGGCCGGCCGCTTCCACGCCCAGTGGTCGGCCGGCGGGTCGGCCCGGCCCGGGCCGGCGGCCGCGAGCAGGACGGCGAGCGCCAGCCGGCGGGGGAGGGGGGGTGGCATCGGGAGGAGGTCCGGGGCGGGGTTGCGGTCCTCCTCAGTGTCACGGTTGCGGGCCGGGGTGTCAACCGCCCGTCCGCCGGTCAGTCCAAGTTGAGCACCTCCCCGCCGGCCCGGGTGACGAACGCCGCGAACGTCACCACCGACACCGACTCGCGGACGAACCGGACCGACCCGTCGGCGGCCAGGGCGTTCGCCCCGCCGGGGTGGAACGCGTACACCTGCCCGGTCCCGTCCGTCCCGACGGCCGGCGCCCCGCCGTACCCCGCCCCCAGCCCGCTCGACCCGTAGTCGGTGACGGTGAACGTCAGCCCGTTGGTGACGTTCAGCGCCCGCGGCCCGGAGAACGCCGCCCCGGTCGCGTCCGTCCCGCGGAACAGGTTCAGCTCCGACGCCGGCCGGCACCACCCCCCGCCGTTCATCGCCTGACCGGCCGGGGCCGGCTGCGGCTGGCCCCGCACGTACCGCACCGGGCGGCCGGCCGACTCGGTCAGGAACAGGGTGTTCGACGTCCCGTCCAGGACGCCCAGCAGCTTGACCTTCTGGCCGGCGTTGTCGTCCACCTTGTAGCAGACGCCGTTCCCGCCGCCGGTCGTCTCGGCCGGGACGCCCTGGGACGTCAGGTCCGGGTGGACGCCGTAGAACCCGCCGTAGTCGCCGGTCGCCACCAGGGTCGGGTCGAACCCGTTCTCCGGCGACCCGTCGAGCCGGTCCTGGCTCGGGGCGGACGGGCACTTGTACACCTTGACCGGCCGCGAGGTCACGTTGGTCACGTTCGCCGGCGTGCTCCAGTTCTGCGTCGGGTCGTACAGCTTGAACAGATTGTCCTGCTCGATGTACGGCAAGAGGTACGTCGCCCACCGGATTCGGATGCCGCCGGCCGCCACCTGCCGCTGGTTCGGGGGCAGGTAGCCGAACGTCTCGTGGAAGTTGTGGGCGGCCACCCCGATCTGCTTGAGGTGGTTGACGCACTGGGTGCGGGCGGCCGCCTCGCGGACCTTCTGGACCGCCGGGAGTAAGAGGCCGATGAGGATCGCGATGATCGCGATCACCACCAGCAGCTCGATCAGCGTGAACGCGTTCCTGGGGCGGCGGGCGGGCACGGGACACCTCAGTATGGGGATGAAGGCCGGTCAGCGGGGCGACAGGTCGAAGGCCGGCACGTCGTTCGATCCGGGCCGGACGGTGGCCGACAGCGGGGTCTGGTCGGGGCGGTTGTACTTCTCCGGCAGGGCGTTCCGGGACCGGCCCTCGTCGACCGGCCCGACCTGGACGCGGTGGACGACGAGCACCTTGTAGTCACCGGCCGGCGCCCCGTCGTCCTTGGCGCGGGTGGTCAGCTTGAACGTCCCGTCCGGGCCGGTGATCGCGCTCGGCCGGGGACCGTCGTCGGCCCCGGCCGAGGGGTGGAAGACCACCTGCGCCCCGGCCGCCGCCTTCCCGCCGACGGTCACCTTGCCGGACACCGGGAAGACGGGGACGTCGCGGTCGGCGCACCCGGCGGCGAGCGCGGCGGCGAGGGCGAACAGGGCGGGGCGAGTCATGGGTCGATTCGCTTCGGGGTGATCCGGGCGGGGGTCTCAAGCGGCGCGACAAACGCACTCCGGGACCGGCGGCTTCCCGCCGACGACGTTCGGGTCGGACCCGTCCGTCGGGGAGGCGATGACCCCGTACTCGGTGCCGGGCGTCTTCCCGGCCATCAGCGCGAAGTAGCGTTCGAAGAGCGCACCCATGTGAGACCTCGGGACAGGAGGCGGCACCGTGGTGCCGACGCCCAGAACTGTACCCGGTTATTGATGACAAGACAAGTCGTAAAAGTGATGATTATGCCCAACTCGTTGCCGTGACGCGACTCAGGTTTCAAGAATCAGATCGTGTAGTCGGGCTCGAAAACCTTCGCGGCCTTCGGCGTGACGTGGACGAGGTCGTTGGGTCTCAGGGCGAGGCCGCGGTACCGCTCCGGGGTGAGGTCCACCGTGATCATCAGCCCGAAGTCCTCGGCCATCAGTCGGACCTTCACCACCGACCCGGCCGGGTTGACGTGCAGCACCTTCGCCAGCATGCAGTTGCTGCCGGCGGTGCGGGAGATGTCCAGCTCGTGCGGGCGGACGTAGGCGTCGGCCCGTCCGTTCCCGTTCGCGGCCACCAGCTTGGCCGGCACCTCGACCGACCCGCTCTCCCCGAGCAGCGCCCGCCCGTTCTCGACCCGCACCGGGAGCTTGTTCACGTTCCCGAGGAAGTCCATCACGAACGCCGTCGCCGGGTGCTCGAACACCTCGATCGGGGCGCCGGCCTGCTCGACCTTCCCCTGGTTCATCACCACCACGCGGTCCGCAACCTCGAACGCCTCTTCCTGGTCGTGGGTGACGAAGATCGTGGTGACGTGGTACTCGTCGTGGAACCGGCGGAGCCAGGACCGCAGCTCGCCGCGGACCTTCGCGTCCAGCGCCCCGAACGGCTCGTCCAGGAGCAGCACCTTCGGGTCCGGGGCCAGCGCCCGGGCCAGGGCGATCCGCTGCCGCTGCCCGCCGGACAGCTCCGCCGGGTAGTGGTCGGCTTTCTCCTCCAGCCGCACGAGCCGGAGGAGTTCGGTCACCCGGCCGCGGACCTTCGCCTCGGGGGCCTTTCGCACCCGCAGCCCGAACGCCACGTTCTCGAACACGGTCATGTGCCGGAACAGGGCGTAGTGCTGGAACACGAACCCGACGTTCCGGTCGCGCGCGGAGTGCCGGGTGATGTCGTCGTCCCGGAAGTGGACGGTGCCGGAGTCGGCGGTCTCGAGGCCGGCGATGACGCGGAGGAGGGTGGTCTTGCCCGACCCGGACGGGCCGAGGAGGGCGACGAGCTGCCCGGCCGGGCACTCGACCGACACCCGGTCGAGGGCGACGAAGTCGCCGAACCGCTTCGACACGTTGCTCGCGGTGATGGACATGGGGACGGGTATAGCGGGTGCCGGGGCGGTTGTCCGAGACGGCCCGGACGGTTTATCATGACCCCACCCCTCCCACAAACCCACCGGGCCGTCCGATGTCGAAGAAGGTCGCGAAGCGAACCCCGCCCGCCCCGGCCCCGACCCCGGCCGCCCCGCCGGCGGTCGGCCGGCGGCGGTGGCCGCTGGTGCTCTTGCTCCTCTGGGTCGGGGCGTTCGCGGCGGGGGCGCTGGCCTGGTGGCTGGTCGGCCGGCCGTTCGACCCGCTCGCCCAGGCCGCCCCGCCGCCTGCGGCGATGGTGTCCCTCCCGGGCGGGAAGTTCCGGATGGGGACGCCGGACTCGGAGCGCGACGGGCACTTTGCGGACGCCCCGGACCACGAGGCCGAGGTCGGCCCGTTCCGGATCGACGCGACGGAGGTGACGAACGCCCACTTCGCCGAGTTCGTGCGGGCGACCGGGTACGTGACGGTGGCGGAGCAGAAGCCGACGCTGGAGTCGGTCCGGGCCGGGCTGCCGCCGGGCGACCCGGACCCGCCGGACGAGGTGCTCGTTCCCGGGTCACTGGTGTTCGTCCCGCCGGACGGCCCGGGCAAGCACCGGGTGGACCAGAGGTTCAAGTGGGTGCCGGGGGCGTGCTGGAAGCACCCGGAGGGGCCGGACAGCGACCTCCGCGGGCGGATGGACCACCCGGTCGTCCACGTCTGCTGGGCGGACGCCGACGCCTACGCCAAGTGGGCCGGGAAGCGGCTGCCGACCGAGGCGGAGTGGGAGTTCGCGGCCCGCGGCGGGCTGGCGGGTAAGGCGTACGTCTGGGGGGACGAGGGGCCGGGGGACGGCGGGGCGTGGCGGTGCAACATCTGGCAGGGCGACTTCCCGTGGCGGAACACCGGGGGGGACGGGTTCCCGCGCACCGCCCCGGTCAAGTCGTTCGCCCCGAACGGGTACGGGCTGTACGACATGGCGGGGAACGTCTGGGAGTGGTGCGCCGACTGGTACCGGCCGGACACCTACGTCACCGGGTCGCGGAAGGACCCGGCCGGCCCGGACAGCAGCTTCGACCCGACCGAGCCGAACCCGACCCTGCCGAAGCGGGTGCAGCGCGGCGGGTCGTTCCTGTGCAGCGACGGGTTCTGTTCGCGGTACAAGCCTTACGGCCGGGGGAAGGGGGACGTGTTCAGCGCCGCCTCGCACATCGGGTTCCGCTGCGCGGCGAACCCGTAGGGGCCGGTCGGTCGCGCCGGCGGGAGGATTCGGCGCGGTTTCTGGTGGCGGGCGAGACTTCGCCCTAATACCTTAAAAGTCTCGCCGAACGCCCAGTCGCTCTCAACGGGCAGTCGCGCACCCCAGACCCGTCGCCGCGGGGTCGGGGTGACCCTCCCCACCGCGTGGCGTGTCCCCGCCGGCGGCCCGGGTGCCGACGCCCCGCGCCCGCCGAGCCACCAGCCGAAAGGTATCGTATGCGCCCCGTCTCTCGGATCGCGGCGGTCGCGGTCCTGTTCGCCGCGCCGGCCGTCAGCCAGGCCGGCTTCGTCAACTACGGCGGCACCCTCGCCGTGACCGACCCGACCTTCAACCGCCCGGTCACGACGACCGCCCTCAGCGGGGTCGGGACCAACGTCTTCTTCGACGTCCAGCCGTTCTTCGTCGACACCACCGGGTCGTACCAGCTCGAAGTGCTGACCGCGGTGATCGGCCCCTCCTTCCCGAACGACAGCTTCCTGGCCTTGTACGTGGGGTCGTTCAACCCGGCCGCCCCGCTGGCGAACGCCGTCGCGGTCGACGACGACGGGGGGGTGGGGGCCTTGTCGCTCATCACGACCAACCTGACCGCCAACACCCAGTACTTCCTGGTCACGACCACCTTCGACAACGGTGACACCGGGACCTACACCAACCAGATCCGGTCGAACCCGATCACCGCGGCCGGTCAGCCCACCCTCGGCCTGCTGCCGGCCCCGCCGACGGCGGCGGTGCCGGAGCCGGCGAGCCTGGCGCTGCTCGGCACCGGGGCGGTCGGCCTGCTGGTCCGGGCGCGGCGCCGCAGCCGGGCCGCGGCCTGACCGGTCGCCCCGCGGCCGGGGGCGCGGGCGGGTCGCCGCTCACGCCCCCGGCAGCTTCGCCAGCAGGTTCACCATCTCGACCGCCGTCACCGCCGCCTCCGCCCCCTTGTTCCCCGCCTTCCCGCCGGCCCGGTGGACGGCCTGTTCCAACGTATCGCACGTCAGCACCCCGAACACCACCGGGATGCCCGCGTCCAGCCCGGCGGCCGCGATCCCGTTCGCGGCCGCCCCGGCGACGTGGTCGTAGTGGTCGGTGTCCCCGCGGATCACGCACCCCAGGCAGATCACCGCCGCGTACCGCCCGGACTTGCCGAGCCGCCGGGCGACGAGCGGGATCTCGTACGACCCCGGGACGCGGACCAGGTCGACCCGGTCGTCCGCGACGCCGTGCCGGCGGAGGGCGTCGCCCGCCCCGGCGACGAGCTGGTCGACCACGACCCCGTTGAACCGGGCGGCGACCAGGGCGAACCGGCCGGGCGGGGGGGAGAAGTCGCCTTCGTAGGTCATGGCGGGACGGGCCGCGGGGGTTGGGGGACGTTCCGGTCCGTTGTACGGACCACCGGCACCGGCGGAACATCCCTCAAGTTCGTCACCGCCGCGGCCGATGGACTCGGGGGAAACTCGGTCCGGTCTGGAGCCGCACGCGTGAAGACGTCGGGGTCGGGCGCCGACCGGTTCGCTTTCCTCGACGCGGTCCGCGGGTTGGCGGCCCTGGCCGTGGTCGTCGAGCACGCGCTCGAACTGTGCGTCCCCGGGTTCGCCGCGGCGTCGCACCGGCACTTCCACCTCGGGCCGTTCCTGCTGACCCTGTTCATGCTCACGAGCGGGTTCGTGATCCCCGCCAGCCTGGAGCGCGGCGGGTCGAACGCCCGGTTCTGGGCCGCCCGGTTCTTCCGCCTGTACCCGCTCTACTGGGTCAGCCTGGCGGTGCTCGCCGGGGCGTACCGGGTCGTCCCGCCGGTGACCGCGTTCGACCCGGGCAGCGGGTGGCACTGGCTGGCGAACCTGACGATGTGCCAGGACCTGCTCGGCGTGCCGCACGCCAACCCGGTGTTCTGGACGCTGACGGTCGAGATGGCGTTCTACGCCCTGTGCTCCGGGCTGTTCGCGGCCGGGCTCTTGCGGCGGCCGTGCCTGGTGGCAGGGGCGGGGGTGGCGGCGTTCGCGCTGGCCGGGGCGGCGCTCCCGCTGCTGCTCGGCCGCCGGTTCCCGGCCGGGTACGCGTTCCTGCTGCTGTCGGCGGTGTACGGGATGGTGTGCTACCGGGTGCGGGCCGGCGAGGTGCCGCGGCGCCACCTGGGGTGGCTGCTCGCGGCGCTGCTACCGGCGGCGGCCGGGGTCGCGTACCTGAACTTCGAGTACCTGCCGCGGCCGGCCGGGGTGCAAGGGCGGTTCACGTTCGCAGGGGTGTTCTTGCCGTGGGCGGCGGCGTTCGCCGTCTTCCTCGTACTCGCGGCGCGCCCGCCGCGGGTGCCGCGGCTGGTGCTCGGCCTCGGGGCGGTCAGCTACTCGGTGTACCTGCTGCACCCGCCGGTGCTGTGGCTGGTGCCGACTCACCTGCCGGCGTGGGCGTTCGTCGGCGCGGTGGTCGCGATCACCTTAGCGCTGGCGACCGCGACCTACCTGACGGTGGAGCGGCCGTTCATCCGGCTGGGCCAGGCGCTGACGCGGCGGCCGAAGCCCGCTCCCCGCGCCGCGGCACCCGACCCGACAGCCCGCAAGGCGGCCTAGACCGGGGCGGCACCGATGGCCGGCCCGCGGCAGAGTTCCCGGTGCCACGCGGTCAGCAGCCGGCGGGCCTCGACCGGGTCGGCCTCGATCAGCCGGTCGATCCGGTCCGACACCGCCTCCCACGTCCGCGCCCACCCGGCCCGGGCCCAGTCGCGGACCACCCGGGCCGCCAGCACCGCGTCCCGCACCTCCCCCGCGGTCACCTCGTCGCCGAGGTCCGCCAACCGGTCGTCCGGCCCGGCCCGCCCGGCCGCGAGCCGGTCCTTCGCCGACTGGACCGTCGCCAGCACCCGGGCCGCCGACGCCCGTACCCCCTCGTCGCCGGACCGGAGCAGCGACCGCAGGACCAGCACCGCCTCGGCCCCGGCCTCGGTCGCCGCCGTCGCCCGGCCCCGGTCGTACAGGGCCGGCCATTGCGGGGTCTTCATCCACCGCCGGACGGTCGCCTCCGACACCCCCGCCGCCTCCGCGGCCGCCGCGACCGACGACCCGGCCGCCATCACCGCCGCCGCCTTCCCCATCCGCTCGTCGCTCGGCTTTGCCATTGGAGCACCCCCCGCCGGAAATGCACCGACCCCCGGGATGTTTCCCGGGGGTCGGAACTTACCTGTACAAGTGTGAGTTACGAGCGGCCGGGTGTCAACCGACCTCCGCCGGGAGTGCAGCCAACCGCTTGTAGTGTGCGTCGTACCACGCGTCGACGCGGTCGAGGAGCTGCCCCGCCGACTCCGCGGTCAGGGGGTGACACTCGGGCCGCTTCCGGAGCGGGAGCAGGGCGTCCCCGCCCGCCGCGACCACCGGTTCCGCGACCCACGAGTACCACGCCCCCTCGTCCTGCATCGTGAAGAAGAACAGGACGACCGGGAACGGGTACGGCCCGTGCTTGCGGGCCGGCCAGAACAATGTCAACTTGTGATCCGCTTGCTCGGCCGTGACCGGGGCTAGGACGTAGCGGAGGGCGACTCCCAGTTGCCGCAGGCCGGGGACCTTCGTCGGGGAGAGGGTCGCGAGCAGTAGGAAGCCGATGTCGCCCTCGACGTCCTGAATCGTCACCCCGTCACGGTTGGTGAGCAGGATGGTGGCTAGCGCGCGGGCGCGCTCGCGCATCAGGCGCTGCTGGGTCGGGTCCGCGGTCGCCATGTGACACCTCAGACGAACACCGACGTCCGCTTCGAAGCGGCCCGGAGGACCTTCCAGTGGTCGCGGACCTCGGCCCACAACGCCTTCAGGTTGGCGGGGGTCAGCGGGTGGGTGGTCGGGACCGACGAGATCGGCCCCCGCCGCCGGCCGTGGACGGACAGCAGGTACGCGACCCCGGCCGGCTCATCGACCCCGACGACGTAGGTGGGGACGGGACAGTTCACCATCCGCCGGACGTCGTCGGCCCCCACCCCGACCTTCAACCCCGCTCGCCTCATCTGCGCCTGTCGCGTCGCCTTGACCTGGACGAAGAAGTACGCGGGCGTGTGACCGGTCTCGAGCAACTCCACGAGGTAGTCGAAGGTCGGGCACTTCTCCCCGAGCGGGTGCGGGTCGAAGTACGGGAGCGACCGCCCGCAGAAGTCGGTCAGGCCGGCGCAGACGATCGCCTCGCCCCGCTTCCCGATCAGGTCGCGCGCCGCCATCGCCCGACACCCCCCGGCGGGTCACGTCAGGGTGACGCTCGACAGGAACTCGGCGTTCGTCTTGTGCTTGCCCAGCTGCTTCAGCAGCAGCTCCATCGCCTCCACCGGGTTCATGTCCGACAGGATCTTGTGCATGATGTACACCAGCCGCAGCTCGTCCTCCCCGCGCAGCAACTCCTCTTTCCGCGTCCCCGACCGGTTCACGTCGATCGCCGGGTACACGCGCCGGTCCACCATCCGCCGCTCCAGCACTAGCTCCATGTTCCCGGTGCCCTTGAACTCCTCGAAGATCACGTCGTCCATCTTCGACCCGGTCTCCACCAGCGCCGTCGCCAGGATCGTCAGGCTGCCGCCCTCCTCGATGTTCCGGGCGGCCCCGAAGAACCGCTTCGGCTTGTACAGGGCGGTCGCGTCCAGCCCGCCGGACAGCAGCTTCCCGGACCCCGGGGACACCGTGTTGTACGCCCGGGCCAGCCGGGTGATCGAGTCCAGGAAGATGACCACGTCGGTCCCGTACTCGACCAGCCGGCGGGCCTTCTCGATCACCATCTCGCTCACCTGGACGTGCCGCTCCGGCGGCTCGTCGAAGGTGCTCGACACCACCTCCACCCGCGGCCCGACCACCGTCCGGCTCATGTCCGTCACCTCCTCGGGCCGCTCGTCGATGAGCAGCACGATGACGTAGCACTCCGGGTGGTTGTGGATGACCGCGTTCGCCATCTTCTGCAGCAGGACGGTCTTCCCGGTCCGGGGCGGGGCGACGATCAGCCCGCGCTGCCCCTTGCCGATCGGGGTGATCAGGTCGACCACCCGGGTGTCCAGCTCGTCCGGGGCGGTCTCCAGCTTCAGCCGGCGGTCCGGGTGGAGCGGGGTGAGGTCGTCGAACACCACCTTCTGGGTGAGCAGGTCCGGCTCGTCGAAGTTGACCGCCTCGACCCGCAGGAGGGCGAAGTACCGCTCGTTCTCCTTCGGCGGGCGGGTCTGGCCGGCGACGACGGCCCCGGTCCGCAGCCCGAACCGGCGGATCTGGCTCGGGGAGATGTAGATGTCGTCCGGGCACGGCAGGTAGTTGTAGTCCGGGCTGCGGAGGAACCCGAACCCGTCCGGCAGCACCTCCAGGGTGCCCTCCCCGAACATCAGCCCGTTCGCCTTGGTCCGCTCCTTCAGGATCCGGTACACCAGGTCCTGCTTCTTCAGCCCGGCGACCTCCTCCTTCGGGATGTTCTCGTCCCTCGCCGCCTTCTGCAGCTGGGCGATGGTCATGTGCTGCAGCTGGGTGATGTACGTGTTCCCCCGCTTGATCTCCTCGTACCGGGAGTTCGTCTCGGCGTCGAACCCGTGCTCGTTCGGGTCCACCTTGGGCGCGGCCGGGCGGGGCGGCTCCGGCCGCGTGGCCTCGGCCCGGGGCGGCTCGGGGGCCGCCGGCTCGGGGGCGGGGCGCTCCGGCTGCGCGGCGGGGGCGGGCGGGTCCACGATCCCGGCGGCGAACCCCTCGTCCTCGGCGGGCGGGGCGTCGGACTTCCGGGCGGGCCGGCGGGGCGCGGCCGGGCGGGCGGGCTTGGCGGCGTCGGACTTGAGTTCGGACATGGTGGTCGCCGGTGGTGAGTTGTCGGTGGTCAGTGGTGAGTGGTCATTCGGACGGGCAGCCGAGTCCCCAATCGGTCAGCAAGCGATCGACCTGCTCGGTTAACTCCGCCGGGCCGCGGTCGTTGACCAGGGCGGCGGCGGCGGCGGCCCGCTTCCGGGCGGCGGGCCACTGGGCGGCCTCCCGGGCCGCCAGATCGGCGTCGGCCCACCCGGACCGGGCGGCGACCCGGGCGAGGCGCACGTCGCGGGGGGCACTCACGTAGACGAGGCGGTCGGCCGCGTTATTCCACCCGGCCTCCAGCATCACCGCCGCGTCGAGCACGACGAACCGGGCCGCCGGGTCGGCCATCGCCTCCCGGACCTGTCCGGCCACGCCCTCCCGGATCAGCGGGAACACCATCGCCTCCAGGGCGGCGCGCTCGGCCGGGTCGGCGAACACGACCCGCCCGACGGCCCGGCGGTCGAGGCTCCCGTCCGGCTTGCGGACGCCGTCGCCCCAGCGCCGCACGGCGGCGGCGACCACGGCCGGGTCGGCGAGGGCGGCATGGCCGAGGGCGTCGGCGTCGATCACCCGCCCGCCGCGGGCGGCAAGGAGGCGGGCGACGGTGCTCTTGCCGGCCCCGATCTCGCCGACCAGCCCGATCACCGGCTTCGGCCCGTGGCGGAACGCGGTCACGGGCAGCCTCTGCCGAGGGTCGCCTTCAGGCAGTCGACCTTAGCCGTCAGGCCCGCGACCGCCTGCTGCCCCCGGTCGGCCCGGTCAACCGCCTCGGACAGAAGCCGTTCCGCGACGAACAACTCCTCCTCCAGCCGGGCTGGCCCGCACGGCGAAACCCGCGGGTCGGGACCGACGAACTCGATCCGGAACCCGAGGTCGCTGAACGCGACCGCGCGGCCGGTCGCCCAGAACGGGCGGTACACACCATTCCGCAGCCGGTGCGCCTGAAACGACGGGCGCATCGCTTCGGCGGTCGGATCGTACAGGTAGTACTCGCGGACCCCGGCGGTTAGGAGTAGGTCGGGCTTGTCGTAAAACTCTTCTTCACACCCGGACTCCTTGGTGACGACCTCGAACACCAACTCGGGCAACACGTCCGGCCCGAGTCGCGGTCCTCGGGCGTCGGTCACCACCGCGGACCCGGCGGCGACAACCGCGAGGTCGAAGGTCATGGCCTCGCGGGTCGGACCGAAGTTGTCCGGGCGGTCCCAGCCGACTCGGGTGAACACGTCCCACGCGCCGGCCGGGGCGAAGTGCGCGCGGAGCACACCCGCCAGCTTCGCCACCGTCGCGTCGTGGGGGTTCTCGGGCATCGTCCCCTCGGCCTCCGCGGACGCATCTCCGATGCGTCGCTAACCGGGTGGTGTCGCGTCACACGTCCTCGACGTCGAGCCAGTTCGGGCCGGCGGCCACGTCCACCTTCAACGGCACCGTCAGCGTCATCGCCCCGGTCATCTCCGCCCGGGCTAACGCCGCCAACTTCGCCACCTCGCCCGGCGGGGCCTCGAACACCAACTCGTCGTGCACCGTCAACAGCACCTTCGCCGCCATCTTCTTCTCGGCCAGCCGGCCGTGCACCGCCAGCATCGCCCGCTTCATCAGGTCCGCCGCCGACCCCTGGATCTCCATGTTGATCGCCTCCCGCTCCGCCCCGCCGCGGTTCCGGTAGCTCGACCGCGGGGAGATCGCGTCCGGGCTGAACGCCCGCCGCCGGCCCAGCAGCGTCCCGACGTACCCCGTCTCCCGCGCCTTCGCCAAGAGCGCGTCCTGGTACGCCAGCACCTTCGGGTAGCGGGCGAAGTACGCGTCGATGAACTCCTCCGCCTCCTTCCGCGGGATCCCCAGCCGGGCCGATAGCCCGGCCGCGCTCATCCCGTACAGCACCCCGAAGTTCACCGTCTTCGCCATGCCGCGCTGGGCCTTCGTCACCTCGGCTTCGGGCACCTTGAAGATCTGCGCGGCGACCGCCGCGTGCACGTCCCGGTCCTCGGCGAACGCCGCCACCAGCGTGTCCTCGCCGCAGAAGTGGGCCAGCAGCCGCAGCTCCACCTGCGAGTAGTCGGCCGTCACCAGCGTCCACCCGTCCTTGGGGACGAACGCACGCCGGAGCCGCGCCCCTTGCTCGGTCCGGGTCGGGACGTTCTGCAGGTTCGGGTCGCTCGAACTCAGCCGCCCGGTCTCGGCCGCCGCCTGGTTGAACGACGTGTGCACCCGCCCGGTCTTCGGGTTCACCAGCGCCGGCAGCACGTCCACGTAGGTGTTCTTCAGCTTGCTCACCTGCCGGTACGCCAGCAGCTTCCGCGGCAGGGCGTGGCCGAGCGCCGCCAGCCGCTCCAGCGACTCGTGGTCGGTGCTCGGGTCGCCCTTGATCCCGGTCCGCTTCTGCACCGGCAGCTTCAGCTCGGCGAACAGGACCGCCTGCAGCTCCTTCAGCGACGCGATGTTGAACGCCCGGCCGGCGAGGGCGTGGATCTCGCCCTCCAGCCCGGCCATCTCGGCCGCCATCTCCGCCCCGAGCTTTTCGAGGAACGGCACGTCCACCCGGATGCCGGTGAGTTCGAGGTCCGCCAGCACGCCGACGAGCGGCAGTTCCAGCTTCTCGTACAGGTCCTTGAACCCCTCGGCGGCGATGTCGGGTTCGAGCCGGGCGGCCAACCGGAGGGCGGCGTCGGCGTCCTCCCCGGCATAATCCCGCACCCGGGCGGTCCGGACGTCCGCCATCGTCACCTGCTTCTTCCCCTTGCCGATCAGGTCCGCGATCTTGATGTTCTCGTGCCCGAGCAGGTCGCGGGTCAGCACGTCGAGCCCGTGGGCCCGGGCGCCGGGGGCGAGCAGGTAGTGGGCGAGCATCGAGTCCCCGGCCACCCCGGCGAGCCGCACCCCGTGGGCGGCCAGCGCGATCTGGTCGAACTTGATGTTGTGGTTCCGCTTCTCAACCCCCGCGTCCTCGAACACCGGCTTCAGCGCGGCGAGCGTCGCGTCCGGGTCGAGCTTCGGGTCGTCCGCCGGCCCGCGGACCGGCAGGTAGTACGCCGTCCCCTCCTGCCACGAGAACGCGTACCCGACGATGTCGGACCCGACCGGGTCGAGGCCGGTCGTCTCCAGGTCGAAGACGAACGCCGGCTGCCGCTTCAGGTCGGCGAGGTAGGCGGCGAACGCCTCCGGGGTGTCGACCAGGGCGTACCCGGCGTAGCTCCACCCGTCGTCCGGGCGCGGCGCCTCGGCCGGGGCTTCGGGGGCCGGGGCCGTGCCGTCGATCTGGTCGAACAGGCTCGGGGCGGCCGCCTTCTTCGCGCGGGACCGGGCGGGCTTGGGCTTACCCTCGCTGGCGCTCGGACTCGGACCCGCGCCGTTCGCCAAGCCGGCGGCCGCCAGCGCCTCGGCGTTCTTCTTCGCCCCGCTGCCGGCGAGCGTCTTCCGGACCCGCTCGGCGTACCCGCGGAATCCCCACTCGTGGAACAGCTCCAACAGCCGCTGCCCGTCCCAGTCCTTGCGCCGCCACCCGTCCCAGTCGAACGCGAGCGGGACGTTCCGGTCCAGCCTCACCAGTTGCCGGCTGCGGGCCAGCTTGCCGTCGGCGATCGCGTCCTTCAGCGCCTGCCGGGTCTTCGGCCCGCCGGACACCTTGTCCGGGTTCGCCACGATCGCGTCGAGCGACCCGAGCTGGTTGATCCACTTGGCCGCCGTCTTCGGGCCGACGCCCGGCACCCCGGGGACGTTGTCCACCGCGTCCCCGACCAGCGCCTGGAAGTCGACCACCTGGTCCGGGCGGACGCCCCAGTCGGCCTGGATGCCGGCGGCGTCGAGCACCTCCATGTCTTTGCGGAGGTTCAGCATCTTCACCTTGTCGGTCACCAGCTGGCGGCAGTCCTTGTCGGCGGTGCAGAGGAACACGTCCAGCCCGCGGGCGGCAGCCTCCCCGGCGACGGTCGCCATCACGTCGTCGGCCTCGTACCCCGGGACGCACAGGAACGGGATGTGCATCGCCTGGAGCACCTGCTGGATCATCGGCTCCTGGGCGGTGAGGTCCGGCGGCGGGGGGTCGCGGTGGCCCTTGTAGTCCGGGGCGATCGCGTCCCGGAACGTCGGCTCCCCGCAGTCCAGGGCGGCGATCAGGTAGTCGGCCCCGCGGTCGTACAGGTTCATCAGCGCCCGGGTGACGCCGAACACGGCGTTGGTCGGGCGGCCGTCCGGGGCGGTCATCGGCCCGACGCCGAAGAACATCTGGAAGATCAGCCCGTGGGCGTCCAGCAAATACAGGCTGCCCGCGGTGGCCGGGTCCGGCATCGGGAGGGGGCCCTGGGTCGGGGTTGGCGGGCGGGCGGCGGGGGCCGCGGGTCGTTCGAGGGTCGAGACCTGAGCGGTGACGGTGTGGTGTCAGGATACGAGCCGGGCCGCCGGGGTGTCAAGGCCGATGCGGTGGCGACCGTCGATGCGTGCCCTCGCTCAGTCGCTCAGCCGGCGGCCGAGGCGGTCCCGGAGGGTGGCCCGGGTGGCGGCGTCCGGGAGGCAGCCGCGGACGTCCAGCTCGCACAGCGGGGAGAGGTACTCGGACTTGGCTAACGGCAGCAACCCGTCTGGTTTCAGCTCTGCCCCGGGTCCGCTCAGGTCGAGCCAGGTGAGCCGGGAGAGCCGCGGGGAGGCGGCCAACACCCGGACCACGTCCTCGACGGCGACCCCCCCGCCGAGGCCGAGGCCGGTCAGCGCGAACCCCGGGGCGCTCAGCAGCTGTTCAACACCGGCGGCGGTGACGTCCGTCTGGTTCAGAACGAGAGTGCGGAGGCAGGCGAGGGTCGTGCTCTCCGCCAGCGCCCGCACGCCGGCGTCGGTGATCTGCTGGTGCGGCTCCGCTGGGTCATGCAAGATGGTGTATCCGTCCAGGTGCAGGGTGCGGAGGCGGGCGAACCGGCCGGACCCGGCGATCAGCCGCAGCGCCTCGTCGGTCAGGTTGTTCGCGGACAGCCCGAGCCACGTCAGCGACCCGGCCCACGGGGCGTCGCACAGCCGCCGCACCCCAGTGTCGCTGACGTTGTTCAGGCTGACGTCCAGAACCCGCAGCCCGGGGGGGCCGGCGGACTCGAACATCGGGTCGAGCCAGTGATCGGGGATCGTGCTGTTGTGCAGCCGCAGCTCCTCGGCCTGCGTCCAGAACCGCGACGCGGCCAGCGCCCGGATGTTCGCCATCGCGCTGCCGCACCGGTTCAGCTCCAGCGCCCGCAGTTCCGACAGCGACTCCTGCCGGAGCACGTCCTCCAGGCCGATCGCCCCGAGCGGGGTGCCGCTCAGGTCGAGTTCGCGGAGCCGGCAGCGGGCGTGGCGGAAGGCGGCCCCGCCGTCCGGTTCGAGTTGGTTGTCGCGGACGTCCAGCGAGGTGAGGTCCCGGCAGCAGTCGGCGGCGAGTAACCCGCGGACGTCCTGCGACGTCAGCATGCATCCGGGGAGCGCGAGTTCGGTGAGCCGGGCCGGGGCGAGGGCGCGGGCCAGGTCGGCGGCGTCGAGCGGGTTGTCGTACCCCCCGCCGCACCGGAGCACCGCCAGTCGCTCACGAAAGGGCGCCCTCTCCAACACCCCCGGCAGGTCGTCGAGGCCGAACACGCCGGTCAGGTCGAGTTCCCGCAGCCGGTCGAACTCCGACCGGGTCAGGAACCGCTCCAGCTCGCCGACGCTCTCGAACCACCCGGCGAGGTCGACCGCCTCCAGCCGGCGGAACCACGGCCGCCGGCCGGCGAGCCGCAGGTCGTCGCCGAGGTCCCCCTGCGACCCCATCACCCGCCACCGCCGGACCGGGTGGGCGGCGAGCAGGTCGGCCCCCTCGTTCAGCAGGAACGTCGGGGTGGCCGCCACCTCCCGGACGAACCCGCGCTCCCACTCCCACTCGGCCAGCCCGTTGGCGGCGGGGTCGGCACCGAGCCAGTGCTCCTCGTGCTCGGCGAGCAGGTCGTGTTCGCGGTCTTCCAGCGCGGCCCGGGCGGGGTCGCCCTCCGGGGTGCGGGCCAGGGCCACCTGCACCCGGACGAACTCGCCCCGGGCCGGGTTGCCTTCTTCTTCCACGAGGTCCGCGTACACCAGGCGCGCGGTATCGTCGTCCGGGTCGTCGCGGATCGTCCGGAGCAGGGCGGCTTCGGGGGACATGCCGACAGGATAGCAGACCCGGCCGGCCTACAGCAGCGACGGGTCCTTCGGGTCGACGGCCAGCACCCCGGGGAACGACTTCAGCACCTCGACCGCCGACAGGTAGTCGTTGAAGTGCTCCATGAACGGGTCGGGGGTGTCGGTCCACACCTCCACCCGGCGGTCCGACCGGGCCAGCGCCTCCGCCTCGTCCCGGTCGAACCCGGCCAGCTTGTCCGTGATCCCGACCGTCTCGTCCGGGACGTGCGGCCCTTGCACCACGGCCGCGTACAGTTCCCACCCGCCCTGCGTGACCGTCACCGCGTCGCCGTACCGGGCGGACGACGACCCGGGGATGCGGGCGACCAGCCGGGCGGCGGCCGCGTCGAGGTCGAACTCGGCGTCGGGTCGGAGGAGGCCGTAGGCGCGGTACATCGGAGACTCGGAGTGCGGAGTTCGGAATGCGGGACGAAGACACCCGGTCTTCGGCCCGCTGCGGCGATCATACCGCCGGCCTCGGCCGGTCCGCATTCCGAATTCCGCATTCCGCAATGCTCAGGCCCGCACCACCCGCTCCCGGTCGGCCACCGCCTTCGTCGCGTTCCGGGTGTCGACCACCAGCCGGCTGTGGGCGGCGACGAACCCGTAGTCGTAGGCGGTGTGGTCGGTCGCGATCAGGACGCAGTCCTGGGCGGCCAGGGTCTCGGCGGTGAGCGGGGTGCTGGCCATGTGCAGGTGAGGCCAGTGCCTCATCCGCGGCAGCTCCGGGATGTGCGGGTCGTTGTACCCCACCTGTGCCCCCTTCCGCAGCAGGAGGTCCATCAGCTCGAACCCGGGCGACTCCCGCGGGTCGTCCACGTCCTTCTTGTACGCCATCCCGAGGATCAGCACCTTGCTCCCGCGGACCGGCTTGCCGGCGTCGTTCAGGGCGTCCGCCACCTTCGACACCACGAACCCCGGCATCGCCGTGTTCACCTCCCCGGCGAGCTCGATGAACCGGGTGTTGAACCCGTACTGGCGGGCCACCCACGTCAGGTAGAACGGGTCGAGCGGGATGCAGTGCCCGCCGAGGCCCGGGCCGGGGTAGAACGCCTGGAACCCGAACGGCTTCGTCTTCGCCGCCTCGATCACCTCCCAGACGTCGATCCCCATCCGGTCGTAGAGGAGCTTCATCTCGTTCACCAGGGCGATGTTCACCGCCCGGTACGTGTTCTCCAGGATCTTGCACGCCTCCGCCACCTCCGGCGTCGAGACCCGCACCACCTTCGGCACGATCGTCTCGTACAGGGCGCAGGCCGCGTCCCCGCTCGCCTCGTTCAGCCCGCCGACCACCTTCGGGATGCAGGTGACGGAGTGCGTCGGGTTGCCCGGGTCCTCTCGCTCCGGGCTGAACGCCAGGAAGAAGTCCCGGCCGGCGGCCAGCCCGCCGCGCTCCAGCAGCGGCAGCACGACGTTCCGCGTCGTCGTCGGGTACGTCGTGCTCTCCAGCACCACCAACTGCCCGCGGCGGAGGCCGGCGGCGATCGCCCGGGCGGAGTTGGTCACGAACGTCAGGTCCGGCTCGCGGCTCTCGGTCAGCGGGGTCGGGACGCAGACCAGGATGGCGTCGGGTTCGCCGAGCCGGTCGAACCGGTCGGTCGCCTCGAACCCGCGGCCGCGCATGTCGGCGACGGTGGCGTCCGGGATCTGCCGGATGTACGACCGGCCGGCGTTCAGCTTGGCCACCTTCCCGGGGTCGATGTCGAACCCGAGGACGCGGAGGCCGGCGGCGGCGAACGCCCGGGCGAGCGGCAGCCCGACGTACCCGAGGCCGATGACGCCGACGGTGGCGGTGCGGTTGGTGAGCCGCGCGAGCAGCGCGGGGAGTGCGTCCGACATTCCGTTCCCGTCCGTCCGTGGAGGGGGCGAGGAGGCGACACCGTAGGGGCGGGATGATGGCCCGGACGCGGCGGGCGTGTCAACCCGGACCCGACCGGCGGAAAACGGAACGCGGATGACGCGGGATCAAGGCACGCGGATCAACGCCGGATCTGGACAAATCTCTTGGTTCGATCCGCGTCCATCCGCGGGGTTTCATCCCGCGTCATCCGCGTTCCGTTTTCCCCGCGGTCCAATTCTGTAGAATTCCGTCCCGGGCCGTTGATCCGATCGCCCCCCGGGTGATACACTACTCTTCCTACCCGCCCGCGCCCCCGCGTCCCTCCTCCCGCCGGGACCCGCACCGATGCCGATCCGCCTCCCGCTCGCGCTCCTGGCCGCCGCCGGGGCCGCGACCCCCGCCCGGGCCGACGAGCCGGCCAAGGTCAGCTACTTCAAGGACGTCCGCCCGGTCTTCCAGCAGCACTGCAACGGCTGCCACCAGCCGGCCAAGCCGCAGGGCGGGTACGTGATGACCGCCCACGCCGACCTGTTCAAGGCCGGCGAGCGCGGCAAGCCCGGGGTCGTCGCCGGGAAGCCGGCCGCCAGCTACCTGCTCGACCAGGTGCGGCACGGGAAGTCCGGCAAGGCCGAGATGCCGAAGGGCCGCGACCCGCTCACCCCCGAGCAGGTCAAGCTCTTGACCGCATGGGTCGAGCAGGGGGCGGCCGACGACACCCCGGCCAGCGCGAAGGCGGTCGCGGTCGACGCCGAGCACCCGCCGAAGTACGCCGCCCCGCCGGTCGTCACCTCGCTCGCCTTCTCCCCGGACGGCGCCACCCTCGCCGTCACCGGGTACCACGAGGTCCTGCTGTACGACGCCGCGAAGTACGACCTGAAGGCCCGGCTCATCGGCATCTCGGAGCGGGTCCAGGCGGTCGCCTACTCCCCGGACGGGAAGAAGCTGGCGGCCGTCGGCGGGGCGCCGGGCCGGTTCGGCGAGGTGCAGGTGTGGAACCCGGAGACCGAGAAGCTGCTCGTGTCCGCCCCGGTCACCTTCGACACCCTGTACGGGGCGAGCTGGTCGCCGGACGGGAAGGGGCTGGCGTTCGGGTGCGCCGACAACACCGTCCGGGCGGTGGACCCGCTCACCGGCAAGCAGACGCTCCAGATGGGCACCCACTCCGATTGGGTGCTCGGCACCGTGTACGCCCAGGACGGCGAGCACCTCGTCTCGGTCGGCCGGGACATGAGCATGAAGCTGACCGAGGTGGACACCCAGCGGTTCATCGACAACGTCACCAGCATCACCCCCGGCGCCCTGAAGGGCGGGCTGATGGCCCTCGACCGCCGGCCGGTGAAGGAGCGGCGGATGACGAAGGTGCCGCAGGACGAAGCCGGGAAGTTCGTCGAGAAGGTGTACGACGAGGTGGTGGTGGCCGGGGCCGACGGGACCCCGCGGCTGTACAAGATCCACCGCGAGGTGAAGCGGGTGATCGGGGACGACGCGAACAAGATCCGGGAGTACGAGAAGATGCCCGGCCGGGTGTCGGGCCTGGCGTTCAACGCCGACGGGACGAAGTTCGCCGCCGCCAGCAGCCTCGACGGCAAGGGCGAGGTGCGGGTGTACGACACCGAGAAGGGGGCCAAGGTCGTGTGCGAGAAGGTGTCCGGCCCGGCCTACGCCGTCGCCTGGCACCCCGAGGGCAAGCTGATCGCGTCCGCCGGGTTCGACGGCACCGTCTGGCTCCACGACCCGGCCACCGGCAAGCTGGTGAACAGCTTCGTCGTCCTGCCGAAGGACGCCCCGAAGGCAGGGGCGCGGTAGGACCCGTGCGGCGAAGAACTCAGGGCGTTGCCCTGGGCTGAGATTGTCGCAGACCTTCGGCCTGCAAGACGTTGTTGACCCCGAAGGGGTCGCACAACCTCAGCCCAGGGCAACGCCCTGGGTGCCATCGACGAACGACGACCCACGAACCACCCGGGCCACCCCGAGACCCCCCGCCATGACCCTCCCCCGCTCGCTCCTCGCCGCCGCGGCCGTCCTCGCCTGCGGGGCGCCGGCCTTCCCGCAGGACAAGCTCCCGGACGGGGCGAAGGTCGCCAAGCTCGACGTCCGGCCCGCGAAGGTCGAGGTCGCCGGCCCGTTCGGGTACACCCAACTGCTCGTCACCGCGACGCTGGACAACGGCGAGACCGCCGACGTCACCCGGCTCGCCGCGTTCGAGCTGCCGAAGGGCTTCACCCAAACCGCGGGGCTGGTCCGGGCGACCGCCGACGGGACCGGCTCGGTCCGCATCTCGCTCGGCGGGGAGAGGGTCGAAGTCCCGGCCAAGGCGGCCGGGGTCGCGGCGACCGACGTCCCGGTCAGCTTCGTGACCGACGTCCAGCCGGTGCTGTCGAAGCTCGGGTGCAACGCCGGCACCTGCCACGGGGCGGCCCAGGGGAAGAACGGGTTCAAGCTCTCCCTCCGCGGGTACGACCCGCTGTTCGACTTCCGCGCCTTGACTGACGACCTCGAAGGCCGGCGGTTCAACCGGTCCGCCCCGGAGCGGAGCCTGATGCTGCTGAAGCCGACCGGGGCCGTCCCGCACCAGGGCGGGGTCGCGATGCAGTTCGGGGACCCGAACTACGAGGTCGTCCGGCGGTGGATCGCCCAGGGGCTGAAGCTCGACCTGGGCGCCACCCGGGTGAAGGGGATCGAGGTGTTCCCGAAGGACCCGACCGTGTCCCGGCTCGGGCAGCGGCAGCAGTTCGCGGTCCTCGCCACCTACGCCGACGGCCGGGTCCGGGACGTGACCGCCGAGGCGTTCCTGGAGAGCAGCAACACCGAGATCGCGACGGTGGACAAGACCGGGCTGGTGTCCGCCCTGCGGCGCGGCGAGGCGACGATGCTCGCCCGGTATGAGGGGGCGTACGCCGCGTCCACCGTGGTGGTGATGGGCGACCGGACCGGGTACGCCTGGCAGCAGCAGCCGGTCCACAACTTCATCGACGAGCTGGTGGACGCGAAGCTGAAGAAGGTGAAGGTGCAGGCCAGCCCGCTGTGCACCGACGAGGAGTTCGTCCGCCGGGCGCACCTCGACCTGACCGGGCTGCCGCCGTCCGCCGACGAGGTCCGGGCGTTCGTCGCCGACGGCCGGCCGGCCAAGGCGAAGCGGGACGAGCTGGTCGACAGGCTGGTCGGCAGCGAGGCGTTCGTCGAGCACTGGACGAACAAGTGGGCGGACCTGTTGCAGGTGAACCGGAAGTTCCTCGGGGCCGGCGGGGCGGCGGCGTTCCGCGCCTGGATCAAGGAGCGGGTGGCGGAGAACACCCCGTACGACAAGTTTGCCTACGACGTGCTGACCGCGAGCGGGTCGAACATGGCGAACCCGCCGGCGTCGTACTTCAAGATCCTCCGCACCCCCGACGACCTGATGGAGAACACGACGCAGCTGTTCCTCGCGGTCCGGTTCAACTGCAACAAGTGCCACGACCACCCGTTCGAGAAGTGGACCCAGGACCAGTACTTCAACCTGGCCGCGTACTTCGCCCAGGTCGGCCGGGCGGAGGACCCGAAGTACAAGGGGCAGAAGCTCGGCGGGACCGCGGTCGAGGGGGCGAAGCCGCTGGTCGAGGTGATCACCGACGCGAAGGCCGGGGACGTGAAGCACGAGCGGACCGGGGAGGTGGTGAGGCCGCAGTTCCCGTACGCGGTCAACGCCGAGCTGCCGGCCGCCGACCCGCGGCGGGTGCAGCTGGCGAAGTGGGTGACGGCGGCGAAGAACCCGTACTTCGCCAAGAGCTACGTCAACCGCGTCTGGGGGTACCTGCTCGGGGTCGGGATCATCGAGCCGCTGGACGACATCCGGGCCGGCAACCCGGCGACCAACCCGGAGCTGCTGGACCGGCTGACCGAGGAGTTCGTGGCCGGCGGGTTCGACGTCCGCAAGCTGATCAAGACGGTGTGCAAGAGCCGGACGTACCAGCTCTCGGTGGCGACGAACAGGTGGAACAAGGACGACGACATCAACTATTCACACGCCCCGGCCCGGCGGCTGCCGGCGGAGGTGCTGTTCGACGCGATCCACAAGGCGACCGGGTCGGCGAGCAAGATCCCGGGTCTGCCGCCGGGGTCGCGGGCGGCGCAGCTGGTGGACAGCAGCGTGGAGCTGCCGGGCGGGTTCCTGGACCTGCTCGGCAAGCCGGTCCGGGAGAGCGCGTGCGAGTGCGAGCGGACCGGCGGGCTGAACCTCGGGCCGATCCTGGCGATGGTGAACGGGCCGATCGTCGGGGAGGCGGTGCGGGACCCGGAGAACCGGATCAACAAGCTCGCCCTGGCCGAGAAGGACGACGGCAAGGTGGTGGACGAGATCTACCTGTCGGTGCTGAACCGGCTGCCGCGGGCGGCGGAGCGGGAGGAGGGGGTGAAGGCGCTGCGGTCGGCCGACAAGGACCACGCCGAAATGAAGGCGGCACACAAGGCCAAGGCGGCGGCGTTCGAGGAGTACGGGAAGACGCTGGACGACAAGCAGAAGGCGTGGGAGGCCGGCCTGCGGACGATGAAGCCGACGGAGTGGACGACGGTCGAGGTCCACCGGGCGACCTCCCAGCACGGCCCGCCGGCGACGCGGGCGCCGGGGGCGACGCTGACGGTCGGCAAGGACATGGCGGTGACGGCGAGCGGGAAGCAGGACTCGCGCGACCTGTACACCGTGGTCGGGCTGGCCGACCCCGGGGCGCCGGTGACGGCGATCCGGCTGGAGGCGCTGTCCGACCCGGCGCTGCCGGCGAAGGGGCCGGGCCGGGCGGAGAACGGGAACTTCGTCTTGAGCGAGTTCCGGGTGAACGCCCGGCCGCTGGACCGGCCGGACGTGAACGCCCCGCCGGTGAAGCTGACCGCGGTCGCCCAGACGTTCGAGCAGGCCGGGTTCGGGACGGCGAAGGCGGTGGACGGGGACCGGGCGAGCGGGTGGGCGGTGTCCCCGCAGTTCGGCCGGGACCACGCGGCGGTGTTCAAGTTCGACAAACCGGTCGGGAGCGCGGCCGGGGTGGCGCTGACGGTGCAGCTGGACCACGAGTACCAGCAGTCGCCGAACCACGTGATCGGGAAGTTCCGGCTGGCGGTGACGACGGACCCGAACCCGCGGCTGGGGAGCGCGCTGACGCCGGAGCAGACGGCGGTGCTGGCGACCCCGCCGGAGGCGCGGACGGCGGACCAGAAGGCGAAGTTCCGGGCGCTGTACCTGGCGCAGGACAAGGAGTACCAGCGGCTGCAGGCGGACGTGGCGAACGTGCCGCCGGCGGACGCCCGGGTGCTGGGGGCGCAGGACCTGGTGTGGGCGCTGATCAACAGCCCGGCGTTCCTGTTCAACCGCTGAGCGGGGCGCCGGCTGATGAACGACTGGGAAGCCGTCACCTGCGCCCAGCCGTGGCGCGTCCCCGAAGGCGGGGACGCGCCGGTCCGGCGGGTGCGCGGGGCGTTCCGCCCCGCCGCAGGGTTCCGTACCGCGTTCCCCCGGTTGACCGAACTGCTCCGCCGCGCGAGGCGGTCGGAGGTGACCCTCCCGGAAGGCCCCCACGTGCTGTTCGCCTGGGGCGACCTGGCGACCGGAGTCAGGGCGTGGCTGTCGCCGGCCCCGCCCGGGATCGTTCCGGAAGCGGCCGCGCCGGATCACCGGATTCTGCTCGGACACCTCGGCGGGGTCGCCGAGCGCTTCAACGAGCCGGACGACAACTGGCTGCTCAACCACAACCAGGCTCTCACTGCCGGCGAGGTGGCCCGCGACGCTTCGTTCATGGCCGATTACGCCTGGGCGTTCGAAGCGTGCGGCGGCATCCCGGTCGACGTGGCTGCGTACTATCCGGCCGCCTGGGAGGCGAACGGGAATTGCGTTCTCTGTGCCAGGGAGGGCGGCCGATTGCTGTTCTTCGCCCCGGACCACGCCGACGACGGGCTCGCCCCGTTCGGCCGGTGCCCGGTGTACACCCTCCACACCCGCCGCGGCGCCGGGACCCTGCGGGAGTGGGTCGAGCGGATCGCGGAGCAGTGGTCGGCATAGGCGAACCGTTCGGCCCCCGGTTCTTCGAGCTGGGGCGAACGAGGCGGAGGGCGTTGGGTGCAGACGCAGGCCTTTGACGCCGTCCCGGGGCTGTTCGTCTACCCCGACTACTTCCCGCCGGTGGCGTGCGCGGCGCTGCTGCGCGAGTCGCTGGCCCTGTACGCCCGGCTGGAGGACGCCGCCGAGCCGGGCAAGGTCGAGAAGGTCCACGTCCCGCAGCCGGAGTTCGTCCGCAGCGCCCGCCACAACCTGCCGGGCGAGGAGTTCTACACCCGCGTCTCGCTGGAGGAGGCCGGCGGCCGCGCCTTGAACTGCGAGTACTTCCCACGGTACGGCGAGGACGGCCACGCCCTGTGCTACTTCCGCGGCGGCCCGAACCTGCCGGACTTCGTCCGCGGCGACCTGGTTGACCGGGTCCGCGGGACGATGGAGGAGGCGGGGCTGGCCCGGCCGGACCAGGAGCTGACCTGGAAGCTGACCGCGAACTTCTACCGGAGCGTCGGCGGGACCGTCGCCGGGTTCCCGTTCCACGTCGACATCCCGGCGAACGGCGTGGTGACGATGATCCTGAACGTGCAGCGCGAGGCGCTGTTCCAGATCGCGAAGGGCGAGGCCAGCATGGACGTGCACATGCCGGTCGGGTGCCTACTGGTCTTGAGCGGCGAGAGCCGGTACGAGTGGAAGCACCGCGTGCTGCCGTCGCCCGGCGGGGGCGGGGCGCCGGGCGGGGTCGAGCGGGTGTCGCTGGTGCTCGGCTTTCAGTAGGGCACGGGCCGGGGGCTGACGGATGGCGTCCGTGTGCGACTTCGCCGCGTCCCTGCCCGGGGAACTCGACCTCCTCGCCGCGGTCGCGGCCGACCCGGCCGACGACACCGTCAAGCTCGCCTACGCGGACTGGCTGGACGAGCACGACGACCCCCGCGGGCCGTTCCTCCGGGCGTTCGTCGCCGCGGCCCGGGACGGGGGCGACCTCCCGGAGCCGGCCGCCGGGACGGCCGGCTGGCGGGACGTCGTCGGGGTGCCGCTCGAAGCCATCGTCCGCTCACACGGGCTGTCCGCCCACCGCGACGCGTTCTTCCGGGTCGCCCGGCCGGCGGTGGCGATCACCACCAGGCCGGCCCCCGCGAGGTTGCTCCCGGTCGGCGGGTCCCGGTTCGGCGGGCTGCCGGGCCTGCCTCGGGGCGCGGGGTGGCCGCGATGCGAGCGGGCGCCGCTGCAGTTCTTGGCCCAGTTCGACCTGGCGGAGCTGCGGCGGACGGTGGCCGGCCGGGCGCTCCCGCCGGCCGGGCTGCTGTCGTTCTTCATGTACCACGACTACGACCGGGACGAGTACGGGACGCCCGAAGGCCGCGGGGTCCCTGGCGGCCTCCGGGTCATCCACACCCCGCCCGGCGCCGACCTGGTGGCCGCGGACCCGCCGGACGACCTCGCCCCGGGTTTCGGGCGGCCGGGACGGGCGTGCCGGCTGGCGCTGACCGACGCCCTCGACATCCCGGACTTTGCGGCCGGGTGGCCGGCGTTCGAGAGCAACGACTGGGGGTTACCCGTCGACCGCGCCGGCCACCAACTCTTCGGGTACACGCACGTCACGGTCCTGGCCGAAGACCCGACCCCCGGCCCGGAGTGGGAGCAGCTGATCCGGTTCGACTCCGACCACCAGCTGCGGTGGGGGTGGGGCGACGGTCACCGGCTGTTCTGGTACATCAGGAGTGCCGACCTGCGGGCCGGCCGGTTCGACGACACCGTCGCGATCGACGGGTAGCCGGTCACCCGCGTCCGGAGGCGGTCCATGCAGCGGCTCATCCAGGGCATCCACCAGTTCCGCCAGGACACCTTCCGCCCGCTCCAGGGGCTGTTCGAGCAGCTCGCCAAGGGCCAGAACCCGGACACTCTGTTCATCACCTGCTCCGACAGCCGCATCGACCCGAACCTGCTCACCCAGTCCAAGCCCGGGGAGCTGTTCATCCTCCGGAACGCCGGGAACATCGTCCCCCCGCACGGGGCGGCGAACGGCGGGGAGGCGGCCACCATCGAGTTCGCGGTCGCCGGCCTCGGGGTCCGGGACATCGTCGTCTGCGGGCACACCCACTGCGGGGCGATGAAGGGGCTGCTCGAGCCCGAGGCGGTCGCCGCCCTGCCGGCCGTCGGGGCCTGGCTGCGGCACGCCGAGACCACCGCCCGGATCGTCCGGGACAACTACACCCACCTGTCCGACACCCCCCTGCTGACCGCCACCGCCCAGGAGAACGTCCTGGTCCAGCTCGAGCACCTCCGCACCCTCCCGTCCGTCGCCTCCCGGCTGGTCAAGGGGGACCTGAAGCTGCACGGGTGGGTGTACAAGATCGAGACCGGCGAGGTGTTCGCGTTCGACCCCCAGTCCGGGCAGTTCGTCCCGCTCGCCGAGTACCGGTTCCCGGACAGCGAGGCGGCCGTCCGCCGCCGGGCGTCCCACCTCATCTGACGGCCCCGATGTCCGACCCCGCGATCCACGACACCCTCCGCCGGTGGCTCGAGTGGGCCGTCCAGGTCGGGGCGTCCGACCTCCACCTGGCCGTCGGGCACCCCCCGGTCGTCCGCCTCCACGGCGACCTCACCGAACTGCCCGAGCCGCCGCTGGCCGCCGACGCGGCCGGGCCGCTCCTCACCTCCGCCTGCACCCCCGAGGCCCGCGCCCGCCTCCGCGACACCCGCAACGCCGACTTCTCGTTCGAGACCGCGGTCGACGGCCGGCCGGCCCGGTTCCGCGCCGCCCTGTTCTTCGCCGGCGGGCACCCCGGGGCCTGCTTCCGCGTCATCCCGGACGACATCCCGGACCTCGACTGGGCCGGGTTCCCCGGCGCCCTCGCCGCCCGGCTCACCGGCCTCCGGGACGGGCTGGTGCTCGTCACCGGGGCGACCGGGTCCGGGAAGACGACCACCCTGGCGATGCTGGTGAACGACCTGAACCGAGCCGGCGGGGTGCGGGTGGTGACGGTCGAGGAGCCGGTCGAGTACCTGTTCCCGCGGGTCGCCACCTCGGTCGTCACCCAGCGGGAGGTCGGGGCGGACGTGCTCAGCTTCGCCGACGGGCTGAAGCACGCCCTCCGCCACGACCCGGACGTCATCCTGGTCGGCGAGGTGCGGGACCCCGAGACGGCCCGGATGTGCCTGAGCGCCGCCGAGACCGGGCACCTCGTGTTCGCCACCCTCCACACCCGGGACGCGAAGGGGGCGGTCACCCGGTTCCCGGACTTCTTCCCGCAGGAGTCGCAGGCCGGGGTCCGCGGGCAGTTGGCGATGAGCCTGCGGGCGGTGGTGAGCCAGCGGCTGCTCCCCGGGGTGGAGCGCGGCGGCCGCCGGCACCTCGCCCTGGAGGTGCTGTGGAACACCCACCCGATCGCCAGCGCGGTCCGCACCGGGAAGGTGGAGAGCATCGACAACTACCTGGTCACCGGCCGGGACGAGGGGATGGTGAGCTTCGACGAGTCGGTCCGGCGGCTCTTGCGGGCCGGGTTGGTGACCCGCGAGGTGGCCGAGCGGAACGTGTCGGACGTGAGCGTGCTGCACCGGTGAGGCGGAGGGGCGGGCCGCCGCGGAGGGCGGCCCCTACCGCGGCGGCCCGGCGGTTCACCCGGCCCGACCCTTCCCGGCGAGGGTCCGGGTCTCGGTCAGCACCAAGTCCATGAACACGTCGTGCGGGGCGACCGGGATCTCGTCGAACACCTGGCAGTCGAACGCCATCCCGACGAGCGGGGCGTCCGGCCGGGCGGCCGACAGCAGCCGGTCGTAGTACCCCTTGCCCTGGCCCATCCGCCCGCCGCGCGGGTCGAACGCCGTCCCCGGCACCATCACCAGGTCCAGTTCCTCCGGCCGCACCACCTTCGCCGGCACGGTCCGCAACTCCGCCTTCGGCTCCAGGATCTTGTACGCCCCCTCGACCAGCTCCCCGACGTCTTCGAGCAGGAAGAGTTCGAGCGTGTTCGTCTCGACCACGCACCACGGGACGACGACCCGCTTGCCGTGGGTCAGCGCGGCCGGCAGGGCGTGGCGGGTCCGCACCTCGCTGCCGGCGTCGACGTACCACATCACCGTCTTCGCCGCGGCGTAGGCGGGCAGGGCGGTGAACCGGTCGCAGACGACCCGGCTGACCTCGTCCTTGTTCTTCTGGGCGACGCGGTTCTTCCGGGCCTGCTCGCGGAGGGCGGCCTTGCGGGCCTGCGGGTCGGCGTCGGTCATCGGCGGCTCCGTGGGTGCACCGGGAAATCTAGCGTCCGGAGCGGCCACCGGCATTGGTGGTGGACGGGCGTTCGCCTATAATACACCCATCACCCGACCCACAACCCCGCCGCGAGGAGCGAGGCGATGACCGCCGCGCCCGAACCCCCGTTCACCCTCATCACCACCCTGCTGCCCGGCCCGGACCGGAAGCGCACGCCCGCCCCCTACCACTTCCGCGTCACCTACCGGAACCCGGACCCGGCCGAGTGCGGGTGCGTGGTGACGTGGGAGGTCCGCGGCGGGCGGGAAGAGTACCAGGTCGCGCTGGAGCGCCCGGCCCCGGGCGAGCTGGTGTGGCACTGCTCGTGCCCGGACGCGGTCTACCACGAGGACTACCGGAACGCCCACCACTGCAAGCACGTGCAGGGGCTGATGGGGGTGTTCGAGACGATCGGCAACCCGGTCCGCCGGCACTCGGCCCGGGCCGCCGCGTGACCCGTCACCTCGCCCGCAGCCGCCTGCGTGCCGCCACCACCCCCAGGCCGGCGGCGGCCAGCGCGACGGAGGCCGGCTCCGGGACGGCCGCGGCCTCGAACTCGACGACGTAGAACAACCGGTTCGTCGGGATCACGTCGTTCCACTGCCCGGGCGACCCGAACGGCCACCCGCTCAGGGAGATGCCGGCCGCGTCCTGGGCCCCGCCGAACGAGTTGTCCGGCTCCCGCTGCCCCGGGCCTCCGGCCGGGCCGGTCGGGCCCCAGTTGAAGTAGACGCTGGACATCCAGGGGGGCGCGCCCATCGGGTTCGGGGTCGCGGGCCCGACCCCGGTGCCGAGCAGCGGCCCGACCCCGTCGAAGTCCCCGTCCCAGATCCAGACGCCGTCGGTGGTGATGTCCTGGGCCCCGATCCAGACGTACGCCCCGTTCCCCCCGTCCGGGGCCCGGGTGAGGTTGAAGTCGGCGGCGGGGATGTTGGCCAGGAGTTGGGCGATGATGGCCGCGTTCTCGGCCGCGTCGTCGATCCGGACCAGGGCCCCGGGCCGGCCCCCGACGGTGAGCGACCGGGCGGCCGCGGCCGCGTCGGTCCAGGTCGTCGGGGTGGTCACGACCAGGTACGTGTTGTCGGCGTAGGTGAACATGAAGTCGGCCCGGGCGGCCGGCCCGGTCGACCCGAGGACGGCGGCGGCGAACAGGCAGCCGAGCGCGCGGCGCATGGCGGTCACTCCTGACGGGGCACGGGCGGCGAGGGCGGGCCGGCCCCGGCGTCACTTCTAGCCTGCCGAACCGCCTCCGCCCACGCGCACGCTGTCGGGAGTTTTCCTCACGCGGGCGGGAACCGGTCCTGCAGCGCCACCACCGTCAGCTCTCGCTCCCGCAGCGCCCGGCACGCTTCGGCGGCCGCGTACGCGGCCGACAGCGTGGTGATGCACGTCACCCGGTTCGCCACCGCCGCCGCCCGGATCTTCCCCTCGTCGGTCGAGCTGCCCCGCCCGCTCGGGGTGTTCACGATCAGCGCCACCTGCCCGTTCTTCATGAAGTCGATCAGGTTCGGGCGGCCCTCGGCCAGCTTCGGCACGTCCTCGACCGCGATCCCCCGCCCGGACAGGTACCGGGCCGTCCCGCGGGTGGCGATCAGCCGGAACCCCATGTCGGCGAACGCCCGGGCGACCGGCAGCACCCCCGCCTTGTCCCGGTCGGCGACCGACACGAACACCGTCCCGCCGGACGGGAGCGGGGCCCCGGCCGCCATCTGCGCCTTGACGAACGCCATCGGCATCGCGTCGTCGATCCCCATCACCTCCCCGGTCGACTTCATCTCCGGCCCGAGCAGGATGTCAACCCCCGGGAACTTGCTGAACGGGAACACGCTCTCCTTGATCGAGAAGTGGGCCGGCACCACCTCGTCGGCGACCCCCAGCTCGTCCAGCGTCTTCCCGACCATGACCAGCGCGGCGAGGCGGGCGAGCGGCACCCCGGTCGCCTTCGACACGAACGGCACCGTCCGGCTCGCCCGCGGGTTCGCCTCCAGGATGTACACCTGGAACGGCAGCCCGGACACGCTCCCGCCGGGCGTGACGCCCTCGTCCTTGAACTGGACCGCGAACTGGATGTTCATCAGCCCGCGGACGTTCAGGGCGGCCGCCAGCTTCCGGCTCTGGGCCTTGATCTCCTCGACCACCGCCTTCGGGAGCGAGTGCGGCGGGATGACGCAGGCCGAGTCGCCGGAGTGGATGCCGGCCTCCTCGATGTGCTGCATCACCCCGCCGATCGCCGTCCGGGTGCCGTCCGACAGGCAGTCGACGTCGACCTCGGTGGCGCTCTCCAGGAACTGGTCGATGAGCACCGGCCGGGCCGGGGACAGGTCCGGCTCGACCCGGGCCATGTACCCGGACAGCTCGTCCTCGGTGTACACGATCCGCATGTCCCGCCCGCCGAGCACGAAGCTCGGGCGGACGAGCACCGGGAACCCGATCTTCCGGGCGACGCGCAGGGCCTGGGCGGCGTCCACCGCCGTCCCGTTCGCCGGCTGCCGCAGCCCGAGTTCCGTGACCAGCCGGGCGAACCGCTCCCGGTTCTCGGCCACGTCGATCGAGTCCACGCTGGTGCCGACGATCGGCACCCCGGCCGTCTCCAGGGCCTTCGCCAGGTTCAGCGGGGTCTGCCCGCCGAACTGCACGATCACGCCCTCCGGCCTCATCCGCTCGTAGACGTTGAGCACGTCCTCGGTGGTGAGCGGCTCGAAGAACAGGTGGTCGGAGGTGTCGTAGTCGGTGCTCACCGTCTCCGGGTTGGAGTTCACCATGACCACCTCGTACCCGGCGTCCCGCAAGGCGAACGCGGCCTGGACGCAGCAGTAGTCGAACTCGATCCCCTGGCCGATCCGGTTCGGCCCGCCGCCGAGGATCATGATCCGCGGCTTCCCGGTCGGGGGGCGCACCTCGTCCTCGGCGGCGGGCAGCGAGGAGTCGTCTTTCCCGCCCCCACGGCCCGCCCCGCGCTCGTAGGTCGAGTAGTAGTACGGGGTGTACGCCTCGAACTCGGCGGCGCAGGTGTCCACGCTTTTGAACACGGCGCGGATGCCGAACCCGGTTCGCACCCGCCGGACCTCCGCCTCGGGGCAGTCCCACAGGTTCGCGAGCTGCCGGTCGAGGAACCCGGCCTGCTTCGCCGCCAGCATCGTCTCCGGGGTCGCCTTGTCGACCGACCCGAGCGCGCGCAGCTCGTCCTCGAGGTCGACGAGTTCGCGGACGGCGCGGAGGAACCACGGGTCGACCTTGCTCCGGGCGGCCACCTCCTCGACCGACATCCCGGCCTTGAGCGCGTACCGGAGGTACCAGAGCCGCTCGGCGTTCGGGGTGGCCAGCTTCTTGGTGACCTCCTCCCGGGCCGGCGGGTTCGCGGTGCCCCACCGGTCCTTCCGGTCGCACCCGAGGCCGAACCGGTTCACCTCCAGCCCGCGCAGCGCCTTCTGCAGCGACTCCTTGAACGTCCGCCCGACGGCCATCGTCTCCCCGACCGACTTCATCTGCGTCGTCAGCGTCGGGTCGGCCTCCGGGAACTTCTCGAACGCGAACCGCGGGATCTTGGTGACGACGTAGTCGAGGGTCGGCTCGAAGCACGCCGGGGTCTCCCGGGTGATGTCGTTCCGCAGCTCGTCCAGCGTGTACCCGACGGCCAGCTTGGCCGCGATCTTGGCGATCGGGAACCCGGTCGCCTTCGACGCCAGGGCGGACGACCGCGACACCCGCGGGTTCATCTCGATCACGATCATCCGCCCGTCCGCCGGGTTGGTGGCGAACTGGATGTTGCTCCCGCCGGTCTCGACCCCGATCTCGCGGATGATCGCCTTGGCGGCGTCCCGCATCCGCTGGTACTCCTTGTCGGAGAGCGTCTGGACCGGGGCGACGGTGACGCTGTCCCCGGTGTGCACCCCCATCGGGTCCAGGTTCTCGATCGAGCAGACGATGACCACGTTGTCGGCCCGGTCCCGCATCACCTCCAGCTCGTACTCCTTCCACCCGATCACCGACTCCTCGACCAGCACCTCGCCCACCGGGGACAGGTCGATCCCCTTGGTGATCAGGTCGATGAACTCCTCCCGGTTGTACGCGATCCCGCCGCCCGTCCCGCCCATGGTGAAGCTCGGCCGCAGGACGCACGGCAGCCCCACGGCCTCGACCGCCTCCAGCGCCTCGGCGAGCGTCCGCACCACCACCGACCGCGGCACCTCCACCCCGATCTTCACCATCGCGTCCTTGAACTTCTGCCGGTCCTCGGCCTTGTCGATCACCTCCGCCTTCGCCCCGATCATCTCGACCCCGTACCTCTCCAGCACCCCGTGCTTGACGAGGGCCATCGCGGTGTTCAGGGCGGTCTGCCCGCCGAGGGTCGGGAGGAGGGCGTCGGGCCGCTCCTTGGCGATGATCTTCTCGACCACCTGCCAGGTGATCGGCTCGACGTAGGTGCGGTCGGCCGTCTCCGGGTCGGTCATGATGGTGGCCGGGTTCGAGTTCACCAGGACGACCCGGTAGCCCTCCTCGCGGAGGGCCTTGCACGCCTGGGTGCCGCTGTAGTCGAACTCGGCGGCCTGGCCGATCACGATCGGCCCGGACCCGATGAGCAGGACGGTCTGGATGTCGGTGCGCTTCGGCATGGTCTCGGGGGCTGGGGTGGGTTCGGCGCAAACTCCGAATGGTATACGGACGCCGCCGGCGGGCACAAGGGGCGGGCGGGGCTGGCCCCCCGCGGCGGTTCGGGTAGCATGTCCGGCGGCCGCCCCCGCGAGGACCACCCGTGCTCCGCCCCGCCCTGTTCGCCGTCCTCGCCGCGGGCTGCTCCCAGAAGCCCGGCCCCGCCCCGGACTCCGCGCCGCCGGACGCCGCGTTCGCCCTCAAGGTCGTCGAGGAGCAGCCGGGGCAGAAGGTGGCGGTGGTGCGGACGCAGTCCGGGACGAACACCCTGTCCGTCGGGGCGACGACCCGGACCGAGAAGGGGGAGCGGCGGGCCGAGTACGTGGAGACGGTCCACGAGGTCGCCCCGGACGCCCCCCGCCCGACCCGGCTCACCAGGGAGTACACCACCGCCCTGGCGAGCGGCCCGACCGGGGCGCTCCGGCCGCTGTCGTACTCGGGCAAGGCGGTCGAGATCCGGCGGGCCGGGCCGAAGGCCGGGTACACGTTCACGGCCGGCGGCCAGCCGCTCCCGGCGGCCGAGGCGGCGGACCTGGCCAGGGAGTTCGGCAAGGCTGCCGTGCCGCGGCTGGAGGCGCTGTTGCCGAAAGCCCCGGTGAAGGTCGGGGAGGAGTGGGCGGCCGACCCGGCGGCGGTCGCAGCCCTGGCCGAGTCCATGACCGCGGACGTGCCGGCCGCCCTCGACCGGGGGCGGAGCGGGCTGACCGGGAAGCTGGTGAAGGCGTACCAGAAGGACGGCCGGCAGTGGGGGGTGGTCGAGTTCCGGCTGCGGATGGAGTTCGCCCCGGGCGGCACCGCCGCCGCCGACGCCACCCTCGACGCCCCGATCGACGGGTCGGCCCGGGCCGGCACCCTGAAGTGGACGCTGAAGGGCACCCTGACCACGAAGGACCCGAAGCGCGGCGAGGTCACGCTGACCGTCGACGGCGCCCGGGAGCAGACCGTCACCCCGGCGGGCTGACCGCCGTCCCCAACCCGCTTCCGGAGGTCTGACATGCGTCGGTTCGCGCTCGGGCTCGCCGTCCTGGTCGCCACGTCCGCGGCCGCGGGGCAGGACGCGGTGACGATCAAGCCGTTCCGGCCGAAGGCCGGGGACCGGACGAAGGTCACGATCGACGAGAAGGCGACGAACAAGACGACGGTCGCCGTCCAGGGGAAAGACCAGGCGATGGAGGTGACGGGGTCGAAGGCGTTCGTGTACGTGAACGAGGTGGTCGAGGCGGGGAGGGACGGGGCGCCGCCGGCGAAGGTGAAGCGGACCTACGAGAAGGCCCGGGTGGGGAAGGGCGGGGACGTCACCACCCTGCCGGTCGAGGGGAAGACGGTGCTGATCGAGAAGGCGGGGGACAAGTACACGTTCACGGCGGACGGCAAGCCGGTCGAGGGCGAGGCCGCGAAACTGCTGACCGCGGAGTTCGACCGGGCCGGGCGGAAGGACATGGAAACGGCCTTCCTCCCGCCGAAGCCGCTCAAGCCGGGCGAGACGTGGGCGGTCGACGGGGCGGTGCTGAAGGAGGCGATGAAGGCGGACGGGCCGCGGATCGACCCGGACAAGGCGAAGGCCGAGGGGAAGCTGGTGAAGGCGTACCAGAAGGACGGCCGGCAGTACGGGGTGGTGGAGGTCACCGTGGACGCCCCGATCACGGGCCTCGCGAAGGTGGACGTCAAGGAGGGCAGGCTGTCGGTGGCCGTGTCCGGGGACGGGGTGATCGACGGGACCGCGGCGGCCGGCACGACGAAGACGGTGACCAAGGTCAGCCTCCGCGGGACGACGATGGGGGTCGAGTTTAAGGTGGAGGCCGAGTCGGTGGAGACCCGCACGGTGGAGCCGCTGAAGAACTGAGCCGAGGGCGGGCCGCAGGGTGTCTCACCTCTCCCCGGCGGGGAGAGGTGAAGACATAGGGCCGCCCCGGTAGTCCGCGCCCGCCCCCGCAAGCCGGGGGGCTTCGCGACCCTTCTCCCGCGGGCGTTTTCGCCCCACGTCCCGTTGACACCACCCCGCCCCCGGGTATACCCGCCGCCTCTCGGTGCGACCGCCGACGGGGGAAGCGAGCGGCGGCCGCACCGGGGACCACCGGACCGACACCATGCCCGACCCGACCACCCCGGTGGCGGCGCTGAAGGACGCGATCCGCCGGTTCGCCGCGGCCCGCGGGTGGGACCCGTACCACACCCCCAAGAACCTCGCCATGGCCCTGGCCAGCGAGGTCGGGGAGCTGTGCGACGTGTTCCGCTGGTTGACCCCGGACGAGTCGGTCGCGGCGGCCGCCGACCCGGCGCTCCGGGAGGCGATCGCGGACGAGCTGGCGGACGTGGCGAACATCGTGTTCCTGCTCAGCTCGCACACCGGGATCGACCTGTCGGACGCGGTGGCGGCGAAGCTGGCGAAGAACGCGCTGAAGTACCCGGCCCCGGGGCCGGGCGGCGGGGCGGGGTGAACGGGGGCGGTCGGGGGACCGGCAGACCTGTCGAGGGGGGACGAGCCGTGCGAAGGAGACCGATGCTACTCGCCGCGGCGGCGACCGCGGCGGGCCTGGCCGTGCTCGGCACGGTCGCCGCCCAGGCGCCGCCGGCGCCGTTCCCGGCCAAGGCCGGGGCCGGCGCCGCGCCCGTCCGCCCCGCGGGGCAGGTCCCGCCCGGGGCGTACCCGGCGCCGCAGCCGGCCGGCGTCGGCGCCCGGCCGGCCGGGTACCTGCAGCCGCAGACGCCCGCCGGGACCGGCGGGGCGACCCGCCCAAGGCTCACGAACCCGGTGATGGCCGGCCCCGACGGGGTCCGCCCGGCCGGCGGCGAGGTGCCGCCGCCGAGCCTGGAGCCGCCGGCGGTCCGCCCCGGGATCGGGGCAGCGCCCCCGGTCTCCCTGCCGCCGCCGAGCGTGTCGCAGGACCAGGCGGACTCGAAGGACGCGAAGGCCCCGCCGGCGGCGCTGCCGGTCGACCCGCCGGTCGGGGTGCCGAGCCTGCCGCCCGCCGGCCCGGCGGTCACGCCGGCCGAGCCGCGGCCGCTCGTCCCGGTCCCGCCGGCGGTCGGCGGGACGGGCGGGGCGCCCGCCCTGCCGCCGGCGGTCCCGGTCCTGACGCCCGTCACCCCGGGGAGTGACACCGTGGTGTCACCGCCCGGCGCCGCGGCGGCCCCGGCCGGGGTGCCGGCGGCCGCCCTGCCGGGGAAGGCGACCCACTCGGTGACCCTCGAGGCCGTCTGCCCGGAGTCGGTGGTGTTCGGCGAGGAGGTCCGGTACGAGCTGGTGGTGCGGAACGCCGGGACGGCGCCGGTCGGCGGGGTGCGGGTCGAGGACGAGGTCCCGGCCGGGGCGAAGTACGTCGGCAGCGACCCGCCGGCCGAGGCCGTCGGCGACCGGCTGGCCTGGGCGGTCGGCACCCTGGAGGCCGGGGCCGAGAGGCGGATCGCGGTCCGGGTCCGGCCGGCCGACGAGGGCGAGCTGCGGAGCCGGGCGACGGTCACCTGCGCGGCGGCGGTCGAGGCCCGGACGAGGGTCACCCGGCCGCGGCTGGCGGTGGCGGTGACGGCGGCCGAGGGGTGCCGGGCCGGGGACGAGGTCGGGTTCCAGATCAAGGTGACGAACACCGGCACCGGGCCGGCCCAGAACATGGTCGTCCAGGCCCTCCTGTCGGACGGGCTGTTCCACCCGCAGGCCCCGAAGCCGCCGCAGGAGGCCCGGCTCCAGATCGACGTCCCGAGCCTGCCGCCGGGGGAGGCGAAGACGCTCACCCTGCCGGTCACCGCGGTCAAGCCCGGGCAGCAGTGGTGCCAGGTGACCGCGTCCGCCCCGGGCAACCCGGCGGCGACCGGGAAGGCGGCGGTGGTGGTGGTCGAGCCGCAGCTGAAGGTCGCCCAGGCCGGCCCGGCCCGGTGCCTGGTCCGCGGCGAGCCGGCGTACGAGATCACCCTGTCGAACCCGGGCACCGCCCCGACCGACCCGGTGACCGTGTACACGCTCCTGCCGGAGGGGTTCGAGTTCGTCTCCGGCAGCGACGGGGCGGCGTTCAGCGGGGCGAACCGGGCGGTGGTGTGGAAGGTCCCCGGGCTGCCGGCCGGCGGGACCAAGGCGCTGGCCCTGAAGGTGCGGGCGGCGGCCGCCGGGGACGGGCTGCTCCGGACCATCGCCCAGGCCGGCGGCGACCCGGCCCCGCAGGGGGCGGTGCCGGCGTCGGCCGGGGCGCCGCCCCGCCCGGCCGGGCGGGGGCTGGAGGCGAAGGCGGACACCGCGGTGAAGGCGGAGGGGGTGGCGGCGGTCCGGTTCGAGGTGGCCGCGGTGGAGGGGGTGGTGGAGGTCGGGAAGGAGGCGGTGTACGAGATCCGGGTGACCAACCCGGGGACCGGCCCGTGCACCAACGTGCAGCTGGTGGCGGCCCTGGCGGACGGGCTGGCGTACACCGGGTCGAGCGGCCCGACGCAGGTGAAGGCCCAGGGCCAGAACCTGTTCTTCGAGCCGATCCCGACGCTCCCGGTGAAGGGCGAGATGGTGTACCGGGTGAAGGCCCGCGGGGCCGCCGCCGGGGACCTCCGGGTCCGGGTCCAGCTCACCTGCGACCAGGCCCGGACGCCGGTGGTCAAGGAGGAGAGCACCCGGTTCGTGAAGGAGTAGGCGGCGGGTCGGTGGGGCGGTGAGGCGGGAGGCGGTGGGGGGCGATGGGGGTCGCCCCCGACCCGCGGTGGCGGGCGGCTCAAGGGGGAAGGAGTCCGTTCATGAGCACGGGACGTGCGCGGGTGGTGGACCGGACCGGGACCGGGGTCCACATCCGGTGGATGATCCGGCGGGACATGCCGCAGGTGACGCGGGCGGAGCGGGCGTGCTTCGACGTGTCGTGGACGGAGGACGACTTCCTCCGGTGCCTGCGGCAGCGGAACTGCATCGGGATGGTGGCCGAGGTGAACGACGCCCTGGCCGGGTTCATGATCTACGAGCTGCACAAGACCCGGCTGCACGTGCTGAACTTCGCCGTCGCCCCGGGGGCCCGGCGGCGCGGGGTCGGGGGGGTGATGGTCGGGAAGCTGGTGTACAAGCTCACCTCCCACCGCCGGCAGAAGATCACCCTGGCGGTCCGGGAGCGGAACCTGCCGGCCCAGATGTTCTTCCGGGCGCACGGGTTCCGGGCCACCCGGGTGCTGCCGAACTACTACGCGGACGGCCGCGAGGACGCCTACCAGATGGAGCTGCTCGCCCCGCCGTACGACCCGTTCGACGGGTTCGGGGTGATCGGCCCGGTCAACCGGGTCGCTCAGTACGAGGGGAGCTGACGGGGCGGCCCGCGGGGGCGGGTCGCTAAGGTCGCGCCGGACACGGGGCAGGGGGACGCCCGATGAGCGAGGCAGGACGCAGGCGGTGGTGGCGGGTGGCCGCGGCCGGGGTGGTCGGCGGCGGCGGGCTGACCGCGGCCTGGCTCGGGTTCACCCGGCCGGCGACCGCCGAACCGGTGCCGCTGCCGGCGCCGGCGGCGCCGGAGCAGTGGGCGCGGCCCGCGGCCCCGCCGCCGTTCCACCAGCCGAAGCCGGCGGCCGCGGCCCCGGTCCCCGGCCCGCAGGTGACGGCGAACGACGTCCGGACCCTCGCGGTCCCGCCGCCGCCCGCGCAGACGGCCGCCCTGGTCGTCCCGGCGGCCGCGGCGTTCCCGCCGATCCCGGCCCCGCCGACCCCGGACATGCCCGCGCCGGCCGCCCTCCCGATCCCGGTCCCGCCGGCCGGCCCGGTCGGGGTGCCGGCCCCGCCCGCGCTGCCGCCGCTGCCGGCCGCCGACAGGCCGGCCGTGCCGCCCCCGCCGGCGGCCCCGGACCTGATCCCGCCGGCCCCGAGCCGCGACCCGAAGCCGATGCCGGTGCCGCTGCCCGCGCCGGGCATCCCGGCCGCGGAGTTGCCGAAGGTGCCCGCGGCCGCGCCGGCGGCCCCGGCCGACCCGCCGAAGCTGCCGCCGCTGCCGGCGATCCCGATGGGGACGCCCGAGGCGCCCGCCGACGCCGCGAAGCCGGCCGCCCCGCCGCCGATGCCGACCCCGGCGGTGCCGTCGGCCGGCCCGGTGGTCCCCCCGCCGATCGGGCTGACCCCGCCGCCGGCCCAACTGGATCCGGTCCCGCTGCTCCAGCCGATCACCCCGACGAAGCCGGTTTCCGACTTGCCTCGCGGGAACATCGGGAATAGTGTCAATCCGGACGGTCCGGGCGCGGCCCCGGGTCGGATCGCGCCGGCACTGCCGCCGATCCCGATGCCGGACCTGGTGAAGCCGCCGCTCCCGGTCCCGGCGGACCCGGTCGAGCCGCCGCTGGCGAAGCCGGCTGTGCCCGACCGGCCGAAGGCCCCGGACGTCCCGTTCGGGAACTCGGAGAAGTCCACCTTCGCGCCGCCGTCCTCGCCCGCCGCACCACCCGTACCGACACCCGGAGACGCACCCGTGAACCTCAAACACGCGGCGACGGCGGCCGCCCTCGGCGGCGCCCTGCTCGCCCCCGCCCCGGCCAAGGCCGACGACGCCGAGATCAAGGCGTTGAAGACCCAGGTGGAGGCGTCGAACACCCGGCTGGCCGACATCCAGACCCAGCTCAAGACGCTGACCGATCTGCTGAACGGCAAGCGGGACAAGGACGGGTACCAGGTCGGGCCGTCCCAAGGGCTGGTCGCCGACATGAAGAAGTTGCGGGACGATCTGGACCGGTTCGACCGTGAGCTGCAGGCGCTGAAGTCGACGCAGCAGACGGCGCAGCGGCCGGCGAGCCCGGTCGTCCCGGCCTCCCCGGTCCTGCCGGCGCCGGCCGGGCGGGGGACGGTCCGGGTGGTGAACGAGTACCCGGTGTCGGTGTCGATCACGGTGAACGGGACGCCGTACCGGGTCGCCCCGCAGAAGTCGCTCGACGTGGACGTGGCGGCCGGGCGGTTCACCTACCAGCTCGAGTCGGCCGCGGCGGCGACCGAGAGCACGGTGAACGACAAGGAGACCGTCCGGCTCCGCATCCGGTGAGGTCACTTGCCGGTCGAACCCGGAGCGTGAGCGACGGGGTGACGGCCACACCCCGTCGCTCACGCTCCGGGTTCGCCCAACCGCCCCTCGAACTCGGCCAGCCCCTCCCGGTACGCCCCGACCCACTCCCCGACCGGGGCAACCCGGTCGCGGAACCGGACCAGCGCCGCGACCGCGTCGGCGGCGGTGAACGCCCGCGAATCTCCCTTCGCCTGCCGGCCGTGCGTCTCCGCCCCGGCCAGTGCCGCGACCGCCGCCCCCAGCGCCGTCCCCTCGTCCGACACCAGCCGGTCCAGCGGCCGGCCGAGCACGCTGGCCAGCACCCGCACCATCAGGTCGTTCCGCGCGATCCCGCCGGACACGGTGACCCGCGTCACCACCTGCCCGGCGGCCTCGTGCGCCCGCACCCCGAGCGCGATCAGGTACGCGATCGCCTCGAAGCCCGCCCGCACCCGCACCCCGGCGTCCGCCGGCTCGGCGGGGTACCACCGGAACCGCGGGGCGGTCACCCCGAGCGACGGCTCCGACAAGAGGAACGGCAGCACCGCCGTCCCGCCGCAGCGGGCCGGCACCGCCTCGGCCGCCGCGGTGAGCGCCGCCCACTCGTCGGCGGTGCGGTTCGGCCCGACCACCCGGTCGAGGAACTGCGCCCCGTTCGAGTAGCACCGCATCCACAGGTACGGCCCCCAGTTCAGCTTCATCGCGTCGAGGTCGTCGGCCCGCGGCAGGTCCGCCGACGACGCGTTCACCACCGCCGAGTTGCCGAGGACGATCGCCACCTGCCCGGCGTCCACCGCCCCGCCGCCGATCAGCCCGGCCGCCTGGTCGTCGAGCGTCGGGAAGACCACCGGCCGGACGCCGGGCGGGAGGTCGGCGTCGAGGGCGACCGACTCGGACAGCGGCCCGACCGGGTCGGCGGCGTCGCGGATCGGCGGCAGGCAGTCCCACGCCCGGGCGCGGTTCTCCGGCTTGGCGAGGGCGTCGAGCATGCCGCGGGACCAGGTGTTCGTCCGCAGGTCCATGATCCCGGTGGACGCGGCGGACGAGACGCTGATCGCCCGGAAGTTGCCGGTGAGGTAACCCGCCGCGAGCGGGCCGTGCGGCAGGACGAGCGCGGTCCGCTCCCACGCGGCCGGCGGCAGCGCCTGCTCGTCCTTGACGAGGTGCGAGAGCGAGTACCGGACGGCCCACGGCCCGCCGGTCAGCTCGCGGGCGCGGGCCTGCCCGCCGAGCCGCGCCAGCCCCTCCGCGTGGAACTTCGCGAGCGTCTGGTCGTTCCAGCAGATCGCCCGCCGCACCTGGTTCCCGCGGGCGTCGATCCGCCCGGCCGAGTGGTGCGTCGCCGACACGCCGATCACCTTCCAGTCGGCGAGCCGGCCGGCGCGGCGCAGCTCGTCGGCGATCAGGCGGGTCGCGGCGCGGGCCTGCCCTTCGAGCTGCATCAGGTTCAGTTCCGACACCCCGCCGTCGGTCCACAGGTCGGTCGGCAGGCGGACCGCCGCGACGGTGTTCCCTTCCGTGTCGAACGCGACGGCCTTCACGCCCCCGGTGCTGAAGTCGTACCCGACCACGACGGCGGACGGCGGGACGGCGAGGAGCGGTTCGGGCATCGCGGCACCGTGGGGAAGGGGTGCGGGCAGTTTCCCCCGATCCCGGTTCGTCGGCAAGCGGCCCGGGGGTACAATTCCGACGACCGAAGAGGAGTGATCCGCAGATTACACAGATGACACAGATTGAAAAACAGAAGAGGGCATCCAGACGGCGGAACGGTGTCTCCGTTCGGCCCGCCTTCGTCTTCCATCTGTGTCCATCTGCGTAATCTGCGGATAACTCTTCGCATTCCGCCCGGAGTTCGCCATGCCGCGGACGCTGCTCCCGCTCCTGCTCGTCCTGGCCGCGCCGGCCGCGCTGCCCGCCCAGCCGAAGGCCGACCCCGCCCCGGCCCCCGGCGACGCCGGGGCGAACGTGTACCGGCAGGTGCTCCGCTCGACCGTGTGGGTCCACTCCGACCGCGGCGGCGGGAAGCTGGCCACCGGCAGCGGGTCGCTCGTGGACAAGGGCCGCCGGCTCGTGCTCACCAACTACCACGTCGTCGGCGACGTGAAGCGGGCGACGGTGTACTTCCCCGACTACGGGCCGGACAAGAAGGCGTACTCCGACCGCAAGCACTACCTGGAGCGCGGCCGGCTCGGCATCCCCGGCGAGGTGGTCGAGGTCGACCGGGAAGGGGACCTCGCCCTGATCCGCCTCGACCGCGTCCCGGACGGGGTGCCGGAGTTGCCGCTGGCGGCGTCCAGCCCCGACCCCGGGCAGACGGTGCATTCGATCGGCAACCCCGGCAAGAGCGGGGCGCTGTGGGTGTATACCCCGGGGAAGGTGCGGCAGGTGTACGGGAAGAAGTGGAAGGCCCGGCTCGACGAGCGGACGGTGCTGCAGTTCGAGGCGAAGGTGATCGAGACCGACTCCCCGACCAACCCCGGGGACAGCGGCGGGCCGCTCGCCAACGACAAGGGGGAACTCGTCGGCGTCACCCAGGGCGGGGCGACCGACGCCCAGGCGCTGAGCATCTTCGTGGACCTGTCCGAGGTGAAGCGGCTCTTGAACCGCCGGTCGGTGCAGGCCCTCCGGTCCGACGCCACGACCACCGCCGACAAGCCGAAGGACCCGCCGAAGCCGCACCGGGACGCGGCCCTCAAGAGCACCGACGAGGGGAAGTTCTTCTCCGAGGAAGCGTGGAAGCAGGTGGCGGCCGCGGCCGAGAAGCTGCTGAAAGAGAAGGGCCTCGACCTGCAGATCGAGACGTTCGCCGCCCCGCCCAAGGGCGACGCCGAGAAGGTGAAGGCGATGACGCCGGGCGACCGCGAGAAGTTCTTCCGCGACTTCGCCCGGGAGCGGGTGAAGGCCGAGAAGCTGGTCGGGCTGTACGTCGTGATCAACAAGGCGCCCGGGTCGCTGTACGTGGAGCGGTCGGAGGCGGCGGGCGGGAAGGTGTCGGACGAGGTGGTGAACAAGGTGAAGGCGGCGCTGCTCGGGGCGTTCAAGGAGAAGAAGTTCGACGAGGGGCTGGCGGCCGCGCTGAAGGTGGTGCTCGAGTCGCAGGGGCTGGGCGGGAAGGCGGAGGAGAAGAAGTGACCGCGGACGGGCTGGTGCTGACCGACGACCTGATCTTCTTCAGCCGGATCGCCGGGGCGGCCCGGGCGGCGGGGCGGGTCGTGCGGCAGGCGAAGACCGCGGCCGAGTTGCTCGCGCTGGCCCGCCAGCACCCGCCGGGCGGCGTGATCCTCGACCTGCAGAACCCCGGCCTCGACCTGCCGGCGCTGCTCGCGGGGTTGAAGGCGGCGTGCCCGGTGGTGCCGCGGGCGGTGGCGTACGGGTCGCACGTCGAGGCGGCGGCGCTGCGGGCGGCGCGGGAGGCGGGGTGCGACCGGGTGCTGCCGCGGAGCAAGTTCGCGGAGGAGTTGGAGGCGTCCGTCGGGGAGTGGCTCACACCCGCCCGCGGCTGACGAGCGCCCCGAGGCCGGCGACGTGCTTGCAGTGCCCCCACCGGAGGAATCCGAGGCACTCGCACGACCGGTCCTCAGGCGGCCCGACGCGGACGTGGTACAGGGTGCCCTGGCCGAGCCGGTGGACGGCGAACCCGCGGCCGCCGATCTCGCACGGGACCTCGCGGAAGGCGTAGAACTGGGCCTTCCGCCCCTCGCCGAGGCGGAACACCCCGATCCCGCGCCGGCACGGCCGGCGGACCAGCGTGATCGTGCGGCCAGGTGCGTCGGCCATTGGATCAGACAGAAAACGGAACGCGGATGACGCGGGATCAGAGCCCGCGGATAAAGGCAGGATAAGGCCAGTGAGGAGGGGGGAACAAGGGTCTCTGCCCTGTCTTCGTCCCTGCTTCCGTCTTATCCTGCGTCCATCCGCGGGGTTTCATCCCGCGTCATCCGCGTTCCGTTTTTCGCCGGCGAGACCCCGCTATGCGCTTCGTGAAGATGCACGGGATCGGCAACGACTACGTCTACCTCGACTGCGTCCGCAACCCGCCGCCGGCGGACCCGGCCGCGCTCAGCCGGGCGATCAGCGACCGGCACTTCGGGGTCGGGTCGGACGGCCTCATCCTGGTCTGCCCCAGCGACCGGGCCGACGCCCGGATGCGGATGTTCAACGCCGACGGGTCGGAGTCCGAGATGTGCGGGAACGGGCTGCGGTGCGTGGCCAAGTTCGTCCACGACCAGGGCATCGCCCGCAAGCCGCGGCTCGCGATCGAGACCGGCCGGGGCGTGCTGACCGTCGACCTGGAGTTGGCCGGCGGGGTGGTCCGCCGGGCGACGGTGAACATGGGCGAGCCGATCCTGAAGTCGGCCGACATCCCGACGACGCTGCCGGGCGACCCGCCGGTGAACGCCCCCGTCGAGGCCGCCGGCGCCGCCTACGAGGCGACGTGCGTCTCGATGGGCAACCCGCACGCGGTGATCTACCACCCGGACGTGGCCGCCGTCCCGCTGGAGGCGGTCGGCCCGCGGCTGGAGCACCACCCGGCGTTCCCGCGGCGGGTGAACGTCCACTTCGTGCAGGTCCACTCGCCGGCCGAGGTGACGATGCGGACGTGGGAGCGCGGCAGCGGGATCACCCTGGCGTGCGGGACCGGGGCGGCGGCGGTGTGCGTCGCCGGGGTGCTGGCCGGGCGGACCGGTCGGCGGGTCCTCGCGCACCTCCCCGGCGGGGACCTGGAACTGCACTGGTCGGAGGCGGACAACTGCGTGTATAAGACCGGCCCGGCGGCCGAGGTGTTCTCGGGCGACTGGCCGGGCTGAGCCGACCGGGGGCGACATGAGGCTGCGGCACCCAAGCGTGATCGCCGCCGCCGGGTGGTGCGGGACGCGGGTCGTCCGGCTCCTGTCCGCCACCCTCCGCTTCGACCACCATTCCGTCGGCCCGACCCCGGTCGACCCGCTCCAGCCGCCTGAGCGCGAGCCGTTCCTGTTCGCCCTCTGGCACGAGAACTTCCTGGTCCCGATCGCCCGGTTCGGGAACCCCGGCGTCGCGGCCCTGGTCAGCCGCCACGCCGACGGCCGGCTCCTCGCCGCGCTGCTCGGCTCGACCGGGACGCGGGTGGTGTACGGCTCGACCGGGCGCGGCGGGGCGGCGGCCGTGCGCGAGCTGCTGAAGCCGGGGGCCGGGCACCTGGCGGTCACCCCCGACGGCCCGCGCGGCCCGCGCCGGGTGGTGCAGCCGGGGGTCGTGTACCTCGCCTCGCGGACGGGAATGCGGGTCGTCCCGATCGGGGTTGGGTACCGCCGGCCGTGGCGCGTCGGGAGCTGGGACCGGCTCGCCGTCCCGCGGCCGTTCTCGCGCGTCCGCTGCCTGTTCGGCCGGCCGCTCGCCGTCCCGCCCGGGCTGTCGCTCCCGTCCCTCGGCCCGCACGTCGGCCGCCTGCAACTCGAACTCGACCGGGTCAACGCCGCCGCCCAGGACTGGGCCGACACCGGCCGGCTCGAACCGCCCGAAGTCCCCCACGCCCGCGCCGCGGCCGTAGAACAGCCCCCGCGGAGCACCGAGGTCGTGGGGGCGACTCGTGGGCGAGCAGGGTGAAGCCGGGGCCGCACCACCGCGCCGGGCGGTGGCCGTCCTCCTCTGGGCCGCGACCCTCGCGGTCGCCGCCTTCCACCTTTGGCACGCCCGCCGGTGGCTCGAAGACCCGCCCGGCACCCCGCCCGAGCGGCGGCGGGCGGACGGGAGCAGCGGGCACGCCCAGATCGACTTCGGCGGGCAGTGGCTGATGGGCCGGATGGTGGCCCTCGGGCACGGCCGGGAGCTGTACCACCGGGCGCGGCAGTGGCAGGTGGTGCGGGCCGGGTTCCTTGAGGCGGACGAGTCGCCGCTGGCCCGCGGCGAGGCGACCGCCCCGACCGACCCGGCGGTCACCGGCCGGGACGCGGCCCGGCACCACGACGCCGACAACCTGATGTACTGGATGATGGGGGCCGACCCGCCGGCGTGGAAAGCCGTCGGCGGGGCCGCCGCCGCGCCGCTCGGCCCGGACCTGTTCGGCAACCCCTTCGTCACCGCGGCGCGGCTCCGGGCGGCCGCCGACGCCGTCACCCCGGCAGTGGCCGAGGACGTCACCCGGCCGGCGGTCGGAGGCCCGCTGTACCCGCCGGTCCACGCCCTCCTGTACGCCCCGCTCGGGCTGATCGACCGCCCGCGGACCGCCTACCACGTGATGCAACTGGTCGGGCTGGCGGCGGTGTTCGCCGCCGGCCTCGGGGTGCGGGTGCTGTCCCGCGGCCGGGTGCCGTGGGCGGTCGCGACCCTCGTGCTGCTCGTCTTCCCCGGCGCCCGCACCGGTCTCGACCTGGGCCAGAACCCGGCCGTCTCGCTCGCCGTCCTCGTCTGGGGCTGGGCGCTGGCGTCGCGCGGGTACCACGTCGCCGGCGGGATGGTGTGGGGCCTGTTCGCGTTCAAGCCGGTGTGGGGGCTGGCGTTCGCCGTCGTCCCGCTGCTGGCCGCCCGGTGGCGGTTCGCCGCCGCGATGGCCCTGACCGGGGCCGGCCTCGCCGCGGCCACGCTCCCCGTCGTCGGGCTGCAGGCGTGGTTCGATTGGCTGCAGGTCGGCAAGGAAGCCGCCGCCCTGTACGACGTGAACCGGAACTGGATCCACCTGAGCCGCGACCTGCACGGGGTGCCGCGCCGCGCCCTCCATGACTTCAACCTGCCGGAGTCGGAGCGGGATACCCCCTTGGCCCGCGGGCTGGCGTGGGGGCTGTGGGGCACGGTGCTCGGGGCGACCGCGGCGGTCTACCTGGGACGGGCGGACCGGCGGCGGGCGACCGGGGTCGGGGCGGGGTTTCTGTTCCTCGGGGCGTACCTGACCTGCTACCGGTTCATGTACTACGACGTGCTGCTGGCCGCCGCCGGGTGTGCCGTCCTGTTCGCCGACCCGCGCCCGTTCTTCCGCACGCGGGTGTTCGGCCTCACCTTCACCCCGCAGACGCCGCTACCCGCGGGGCGGGGGCTGAGCGTGCCGCCGGCGGCGCCGGACCCGGGCGGGCCGCGGTGGGCGGGGTACCTGTCGTCGTTCCCGCTCACCGTGCTCGCGCTGCTGGTCCTGTACGACACGGTGGTGAGCGGGTGGGACGTGCGCGGGACGATCGGGTTCGGGCACCTCGCGCGGGTCACGACCGGCCCGGGCGGGGCGACCGGGACGCGGGTCGCGACGCTGGAGGCGGACACCGGGCTGACCTACCCGTGGGAGACGGGGCTGGTGCTGGCCCTGTGGGCGTGGTGCGGGTGGCGGCTGCTCCGCGGGGCCGAGCGGGGGTCACGCCCCGCGGAGTCGTAGGGTGGGCCGAGTCCGGCTCTGCGGGCGAGTCCCACCACCCCCGGGCGCCGGTGGGACTCGCCGGCGAAGCGCCGGCTCGGCCCACCCTACACGCCCCGCAGCGCCGCGAGGGCGGCCCCGACGTCCGGTGACCGCATCAGCGACTCGCCGACCAGCACCGCCGCCACGCCGGCCGCCCCGAGGCGGAGCACGTCGGCGCGGGACGTGATCCCGCTCTCGCTCACGACCGCCCGGTCCGCCGGGATGCGCGGCATCAGCTCCAGGGTGTGGTCGAGGCGGGTGGTGAAGGTGCGGAGGTCGCGGTTGTTGACCCCGATCACCTCCGCCCCGGAGTCGAGCACCCGCGGCAACTCGTCGGCGTCGTGCAACTCGACCAGCGTGTGCAGCCCGAGGGCGAGCGCCTCGCGCTGGAGGGCGGCGAGGCGGTCGCCGGGCAGGCACTCGGCGATCAAGAGGACGGCGTCCGCCCCGGCCGCCCGGGCTTCGACGAGTTGGTAGCGGTCGAGGACGAAGTCCTTCCGCAGCACCGGGCGGCCGACGGCGGCGCGGGCGGCCGTCAGGTACTCGAGCCGGCCCTGGAAGAACTCGGCGTCGGTGAGCACGCTGACCGCGGCCGCCCCGTGGGCGTCGTAGGTGCGGGCGATGGCGACAGGGTCGAAGTCGGCCCGGATCAGGCCGGCGGACGGGGACGCCTTCTTCACCTCGGCGATCACCGCGACCTCGCCGGGCCGGCGGACGGCGGCGGTGAAGTCGCGCGCCGGCGGCAGGCCCGCGGCCCGGCGCTCGAGGTCGGCCTCGGGGACGGCGCGCCTCGCCGCGTCGATCTCGCGGAGCTTGGCCGTGGTGATGCGGTCGAGGATGGTCGGCATCGGCGGTGCCCGCCCGTGGTGTCCGGAGCGGGCATTCTACGGGGCCCGCCGGGTCACTCCAGCATGGCCGCCGGCTCGTCGGCGGCCTCCGCCGGCGGGGCCACGTCCGGGTGCGTCGTGATCATCCGGGCGCAGCTGTTCCACCGCAGCAACGGGTCATCGTTCGCCGGCGGCCGCAGCTTCTCGGCCCTCTCGTAGTGGGCCATCGCCCGGCGGAAGCAGTCGTACGCCGCCTCCCCGCCGCGCGGCTTGTTCGACCGGAGCCACGCCACCCCCTCGCGCTCCGCGATGATCCCGGCGTAGTACTCCCGCTCGTACTCGCCGCCCAGCCGCGGGAGCAGCTTGCGGGCGGCCGCCGGGGACGCCGGCCGGGTGTCGTGGAACCGGTCGGCGAGCGCCAGCACCAGCGTGGTCAGGGCGGCCTGGTTGTCCGGGTCCACCCGGAGGACGTCCTCGCAGATGCTCTCCGCCTGCTCCGGCTCGTTCAAGAGCCGGTACCGGTGCGCCTTCTCCAAGGCCGCCGGGACCCCCTCGCGCGTCAGCGACTTGAGCTCGAACATGGGTGGCCCTCCGGAGGTCACTTCTTCCGCGGGCGGAACACGAGCTGGATCAGCTTCAGCACCGGGTCATAGAACTCGTCCACCACCCGCTCCTTCAGCGGGATGATGGCGTTGTCGGTGATCGTGATGTGCTCGGGGCACACCTTGGTGCAGCACTTGGTGACGTTGCAGTACCCGATCCCGTACTCCTTCTTCAGCTCCGGGACGCGGTCGCCGGTGTCGAGCGGGTTCATCTCCAGCGAGGCGGCGTACACCAGGAACCGCGGGCCCACGAACTCGGCGTGCTTGTGGTGGTCCCGGAGGACGTGGCACACGTCCTGGCACAGGAAGCACTCGATGCACTTGCGGAACTCCTGCACCCGGTCGGCGTCCTCCTGCGCCATCCGCCACGTCCCGTCCGGGGCGTCGGGCTCGCGGGGCTGGAACGGCTTGATGAGCCGCTTCACCTCGTAGTTCCACGACACGTCGGTGACGAGGTCCTTGACCGGCGGGAACGCCTGCATCGGCTCGACGATCACCGGCTGGTCGGCCGGCAGGTCGTCGAGCCGGGTCATGCACATCAGCCGGGGGACGCCGTTCACCTCGGCGGAGCACGACCCGCACTTGCCGGCCTTGCAGTTCCACCGGCAGGCGAGGTCCGGGGCCTGGGTGGCCTGGATCTGGTGGACGGCGTCGAGGACGACCATCCCCTCGCCGGCCTCGGCGGTGTAGTCCCGGAACTCGCCGCCTGTGGCGTCGCCGCGCCAGATGCGGAACGTGGCCTGGCCCATCGGTGTCGCCCCTCTACAGGACCGCCTTCAGCCCGAAGGGCTGGGACAACGTAGCCCGGGGCAACGCCCCGGGTACCCGGCACGGACCACCTCGCAGCCCGAAGGGCTGGGACACCGGGCGTGTCGCAGCCCTTCGGGCTGCATGCCCCACCGCCTGCCGACCCGGGGCGTTGCCCCGGGCTACGTTGTCCCAGCCCTTCGGGCTGAAGACCCGGCACGCGGTGCGTGCCCTACTTCAGCTCCTCCGGCAGCTTCCCGCCGCCCTCGGCCGCGATCGCGTCCTTCAGCTCGGCCGGCATCGGCGGCACGGGTTCGAGCCGGACCTGCATCCGCCCGTCCGGGCCGCGGGCGGTGACCGTGTTCACCCGGCCGAAGTTCGCCGTGTCCTTGTCCGGGAAGTCGTCGCGGAACTGCGCCCCGCGGCTCTCCTTCCGGACCAGCGCCGCCCGGGTGATCGCCTCGGACACGGTCAGGAGGCTGTGCAGGTCCATCGCGGTGTGCCAGCCGGGGTTGTACTCGCGGTTCCCGGGCACCTTGCACCTCGCCGCCCGCTGCCTGAGCTGCTGCAGCCCCTCCAGCGCCCGCAGCATCTCGTCCTCCCGGCGGACGATCCCGACCAGGTCCTGCATCATGTCCTGCAGGTCCTGCTGCACCTGGAACGGGTTCTCGTCGCCGGCCCGCTCGAACGGCTCCAGCGCCCACCGCCCGGCCGCGTCCACCTGGTCGGCGTGGACCTGCCCCGCCGCGGCCTCCTTGGCGTACTTCGCCGCGAACTCGCCGGCCCGCTTGCCGAGCACGAGCAGGTCCGACAGCGAGTTCCCGCCGAGCCGGTTCGCCCCGTTGATCCCGGCCGCGCACTCCCCGCACGCGAACAGCCCGGGGATGCGTGACATCTGGGTGTCACTGTCCACCCGGACCCCGCCCATGACGTAGTGCGTCGTCGGCCCGACCTCCATCGGCTCCTTCGTGATGTCCAGCCCGCCCAGCTCCTTGAACTGGTGGTACATGCTCGGCAGCTTCTTCTTCCAGTGCTCCTCCGCCTTGAACCCGCGCTTCTGCTTTCCGAACCACCCGGCGAACGTCTGCAGTTCCAGGAACACGCCGCCGTGCGGGCTGCCGCGGCCCTCCTTAACCTCGCGGACGATGCACCGGGCGACGTGGTCGCGGGTCAGCAGCTCCGGCGGGCGGTTCGCGTCCTTGTCGCCGAGCACGTACCGGAACCCCTCCTCCTCGTCCTTCGCGGTCTGGTGCCGGTAGTTGTCCGGGATGTCCCCGAACATGAACCGGTCGCCGGTGCTGTTCCGCAGCACCCCGCCCTCGCCGCGCACCCCCTCGGTGACGAGGATGCCGCGGACGCTCGGCGGCCACACCATCCCGGTCGGGTGGAACTGGACGAACTCCATGTCGATCAGCTCCGCCCCGGCGTCGTAGGCCAGGGTGTGGCCGTCGCCGGTGTACTCCCACGAGTTCGAGGTGATCTTGAACGCCTTCCCGACCCCGCCGCACGCCAGCACCAGCGCCTTCGCCCGGAACACGGTGAACCGGCCGCGCTCGCGGTCGTAGGCGAGGGCGCCGGCGATGCGGTCGCCGTCCTTCAGCAGCCGGACGACGGTCCGCTCCATGTAGACCGAGATGCCGCGGTGGACGCCGTGGTCCTGCAGGGTGCGGATGAGTTCGAGGCCGGTGCGATCGCCGACGTGGGCGAGCCGCGGGTACTTGTGCCCGCCGAAGTTCCGCTGGAGGATGCGGCCGTCGGCGGTGCGGTCGAAGACGGCCCCCCACGCTTCGAGTTCGCGGACCCGGGCCGGGGCCTCCTGGGCGTGGAGCTGGGCCATCCGCCAGTTGTTGACGTACTGCCCGCCGCGCATGGTGTCGGCGAAGTGGACCTTCCAGTTGTCCCGGTCGTCCACGTTGGCCAGCGCGGCGGCGATCCCGCCCTCGGCCATGACGGTGTGGGCCTTGCCGAGGAGCGACTTGCACACCAGGCCGACCGACACGCCGGCGGCCGACGCCTCGATCGCGGCCCGGAGGCCGGCGCCGCCCGCGCCGATCACGATGACGTCGTGCTCGAACGTCTGGTGGTCCATCGGCCGACCCCTCGCGGGTGTGCGACTCAAACGATCCGGTAATCCGTCCACACGCCCATCGAGCAGAGGCGGACGTAGAGGTCGGCGGACATGACCGAGAACAGGCTGAACCACGCCCACCGCCCGTGCCGGCGGTTCAGGGCGCTGCACCCCTTGTACATCGCCCGGCACGCCGGCGAGTCGGTGAGGCAGTCGCGGCGGCCGCCGACGAGGTGCCGGAGCGAGTGGCACCCGAACGTGTACCCCGCGAGCAGGACCACGTTGAGCGTCAGCACCAGCGACCCGACCCCGACGCCGAACCCGTCGGAGAACCGGAACGCCATCACCGCGTCGTAGGCGAGCAGGCCGATGAACAGGACGGCCAGGTACATGAAGTACCGGTGGACGTTCTGGAGCTTCAGCGGCCAGTTGCTCTCGCCGATGTAGCCCTTGCGCGGCTCGCCGACGGCGCAGGCCGGCGGGTCGGCCCAGAACGCCTTGTAGTACGCCCCGCGGTAGTAGTAGCAGGTGAGCCGGAACCCGGCCGGCGCCCACAGGATCAGGATCGCCGGGGAGTACGGGAGCCACCCCGGCCACCAGGACGGCGGGGGCCCGAACCAGGCGTGCGGCGAGTTCCCGAACAGTTCGGGGGAGTAGAACGGCGACAGGTACGGGCCGTGGGTGTAGTGCGCCCCCTGGAACGCGGCCCAGGTGGCGTAGGCGACGAACAGCGACAGGCCGGCGAACACGAGCGCCGGCGGGAGCCACCACCGGTCACGCCGGGTGGTCTCGCCGAACGACCGCTGGCGGACCGGGAGAGGAATCCCCGCCATGCGACGCTCCGGGTGAACCGGGGTCAGATCGGAATGTGCCCACGATAAGCGCGGGGCGGGGCGGTCGCAAGGGGGCAGGTGGCGGAAAACGCGGCGGCCGGCGGACCGCCTCCCCGGCTGCGCCGCCCCGCGGACGAGCACCGACAGTTGTCGCCGAGTCGCGTGGCAAGACGCGCGGGTCGACTTCCTTTCCTGTGTGGGGGTAAGCGCCGAAGAATTTAGGATTCTGAGTTGCGTCCGCCCTGACTCACATTTACCCTCACCCCCGACGCTCGGTCCTTCGCAAGGTTCGTCCACTCCGGCCCGACTCGGCGGGGTGCCGGCGTCGACCCGAAAGGACGGCAAGTATGAGGTGCTTCAGACTCGTCGTGCTGCTCGGCGCCGCCTGGGTGGGCACGCCCCAGGCCCGGGCCGGGGTGTTCGTCCTGACGAACAACACCCCCGGCATCTTCGACGGCAGCTCCGGCACCCGGTCCGTCACCGTCACCGGGACGGAGCCGGGCTTCGGCACCGGCGTCCTCGTCAGCGTCACCGTCGCCATCGACTACCTGAAGGCGGACGGCGAGGGCCCGGCCCCGCCGCCCCCGCCCCCGCTGCCCGGCTCCCCGTTCTTCAACGAGATCGTGTTCCGCGTCGACCGCGCCGGGTTCCCGAGCACCACCCTGATCGCGGCCAACACCTACTCCGTCGGCGACGCCGGGGACTTCTTCTCCGGGGTCCAGACCTTCGCCACCGGCGCGCCGGCGATCCCGCTCGACAGCGAGCCGGCGGCCGGCACCTTCTCCCCGACCGGGCCGGGGTCGCTGGCGGCGTACAACGGCAGCTCGGCCCTGGGCGTGTGGACGCTGTTCATCCAGGACACCGTCGGCCTCGACGCCCTGCGGTTCCGGTCGGTGACGTTCACCTTCACCACCCAGGACGCGCCCGCGGCCGTCATCCCGGAGCCGGCCAGTTGCGTGCTGCTCGGGGTGGGCGCGGCCGGGCTGGTGGGCTACCGCCGTCGCCGCCGTCACGCCGGGTGAGCCCGGCGGCCGGCGCGAACCGGGGCGGGGGTCTTCGGCCGGCCGAAGAGCCCGGTCCCGGTCCGCCCGTGGCCGCCCGGTCACTTCTTCTCGGCCAGGCACCACAGGTGCTTCGCCCCGCGGACGAACACCTCCCCGTCCGAGAACGCCGGGGACGCGAACACCCGCTCCCCCAACACGTTCTTCGCCAGCACCTCGTACTCGGCCGCCGCCTTCACCACGAACGTGATCCCGTCGTCCGACACGAAGTACACCCGCCCGTCCGCCGCCACCGCCGACGCGTGGTGACCCTTGCCCCCCAGCCGCTCCTTCCAGTGCTGCTTCCCGGTCTTCGCGTCCCAGCAACTCGCCACCCCCTTGTCGTCCACCAGGAACAGCATCCCGCCGCGGGCCACCGGCGACGGCACGTACCCGCCCTCGCCGAGCTTCGACCACAGCACGTGCGACTTCGTCACGTTCCCGCTCCCGGTCGGGTCGATCGCCATCACCCAGTGCTGCGGGAACCCGGCCGTCAGCAGCAGCACCCCGTCGTGCAGGACCACGCTCGACACGAACTGCTCCGTCGGCCCGTTCACCAGCCACAACTGCTTGCCGGTGTCCGGGTCGTAGCTCGCGACGCACTTGCTCCCGGTCAGCACCAGCTGCGCCCGCCCGCCCGCCTCGACCACCACCCCCGGGCAGTACGACCGCAGCTTGTTCGGCCGGTCCGCCCGCCACCGCTCCTCCCCTGTCTTCCGGTCCAGCGCGACCAGGTACGCCGCCTGCCCCTTCGGGGCGTCCTGGTCGGCGTTCACGATCACCAGGTCCTTGTGCAGCGTGACCGCGCAGCCGAACCCGTGGACGGAGTGGAACTCCCCCGGCGTCTTCTCCCACAGCAGGTTCCCGGCGTGGTCGTAGCAGTACACCCGCAGGTGCGGCTTGTCCCAGAACGTGACGTACACCCGCTCCCCGTCGGCCGCCGGGGTGGAGCTGGCCCAACTGTTCTCGTTGTGCTTCTTCTCCAGGTCGGCGACCACCGCCACCCGCTCCCACAGCAGCTTGCCGCTCGCCCGGTCGACGCAGTACAGGACGCGCTTCTTCTCCGCCTCCACGCACCCGGTGACGAACACCTTCCCTTTGCTGACCACCGGCGACGAGTGCCCGGTGCCCGGCAGCTCCGTCTTCCACTTCACGTTCTCGGTCGCGGACCAGGTGAGCGGGTAGCCGGTGTCGGAGACGGTCCCGTCGGACCGGGGGCCGCGCCACACCGGCCAGTCTTCGGCGGCCGTCGGGAGTGTGACTGCGAGTGTGAGTGTGAGGGAAGAAAAGATGCGCAGGTGCATCGGCGGGTTCTCGGGTGGGTGGGCGCGTCGGCGGGACTTCGATTACACCACACAGCGGACGGGCGGGGAATCGGGAAAAGCCTGTGTGCGGGACACTACAACAACCCGCAACCACCCCCAAGGTTCTGCCATGCCCGTCACCCGCCGCGCCTTCCTCGCGTCCGCCGCCCTGGCCACAGGGGGCTTACGCCCCCCACTCAGTTTCGCCGCCGACACCCCCCGCAGCCGCCCGCCGAAGCGCGCGAAGCCGGCCGACAAGCGCGTCGCCGTCGTGACCACGACGTACCACTACCTGTCGCACGCCTACCACATCGCCGGCCGGTCCCTCGACGGCTACCTGAAGGGCGACCGTCACCACTTCCCGGAGTTCGGCGTCGCCTCCTGCTACGTCGAGCAGGTGAAGGCGACCGACCTGAGCCGCGGCCTCGCCAAGGAGCACGGGTTCCGCGTCTCCGACACGATCGAGGACGCCCTGACCCTCGGCACCGGCAAGCTCGCCGTCGACGGCGTCCTGCTGATCGCGGAGCACGGCGACTACCCGTACAACGACCGCGCCCAGAAGCTGTACCCGCGGCACGAGTACCTTAAGAAGATCGCCGCCGTCTTCGAGGCGTCCGGGAAGTCCGTCCCGGTGTTCTGCGACAAGCACCTGAGCTACGACCGCACGAAGGCCGCCGACATGGTGGCGACCGCCCGGAAGTTGCGCTTCCCGCTGATGGCCGGGTCGAGCCTGCCGGTCACCTGGCGGCGGCCGGAGCTGGAGTTCCCGCTCGGCACGAAGGTGACCGAGGCGCTGGTCGCGTCGCGCGGCGAGCTGGAGATCTACGGCATCCACGCCCTCGAAGCCCTGCAGAGCATGGTCGAGCGGCGGTTCGAACCAAGCGGGGGGCGCCAGCCCCCTGTGCTCCCACAGCAGGGCGTGAAGGCCGTCACCTGCCTGCAGGGCGACGCGGTGTGGAAGGCGGGCGACGACGGGCGGTGGTCGTGGGAGCTATTGGAACACGCCCTCGGCCGCAGCACCTCGCGGAACGCTGGGGACGTCCGGGCGAACTGCAAGCGGTTCCCGCGGCCGGCGGCGTGGGGGAACTTCGTGAAGGGGCCGATCGCGTTCCTGGTCGAGTACGCGGACGGGCTGAAGGCGACCGTCCTGCAGCTCGACGGGCACGTCGCCGACGACACGTTCGCGGCCCGGGTGGACGGCAGGGCGAAGCCGGAGTCGTGCCTGTTCTGGCTGCCGCCGCCGCCCGGGGCGGCGTTCCTCGAAGCGCTCGCGTCGCACGTCGAGACGTTCCTGGCGACCGGCAAGCCGCCGTACCCGGTCGAGCGGACGCAGCTCACCGGCGGCATCCTCGACTACGCGCTGGAGTCTCGGGTCAAGGAGTCGAAGCGGCTGGAGACGCCGGACCTCGACGTCCGGTACGACCCGCCGGCCGACAGCGGGTTCATGCGCGGCGACTACGCCAACCCGGTGAAGTGACCGGGCGAACCCGGAGCGTGAGCGACCGGGTTGGCGCCGCCCCGTCGCTCACGCTCCGGGTTCGCCCGGCGGGATTCGCCGTTGCCCCGCACCGCGGACATGCTCTAATAAGTGCGTCCCTCCCGCCGGCCTCCCGCCACGCCTCGTTCCGAGGACCACGCCTTGACCGCCCCCCAACGCCACGCCGTCGGCGTCACCCGCCGCGAACTCCTCCAGGTCGGCTACTCCGGGCTGCTCGGCGTCGGGCTGGCGTCGGCCGCCCGCGGCGGGGCGCCGGTCGGGAAGGCGCCGAAGTCGGTCATCATCGTCTTCCTGACCGGGGCCGCGAGCCAGCTCGAACTGTTCGACCCGAAGCCGGACGCCCCGGCGGAGATCCGCGGCGAACTCGGGTCGATCGCGACCAAGACGCCCGGGCTGTTGGCGTGCGAGGCGCTGCCGAAGCTGGCCGCCCGGTCCGACCGGTACGCGGTCGTCCGGACGCTGGCGCACCGCGACAACAACCACCTCGTCGCCACCCACCACGTCCTCACCGGGCACCAGCAGCCGGGGGCGTTCTTCGACAAGATCGCCAGCCGCGACGACTTCCCCAACTACGCCGCCGGGACCGGGTTCTTCCGCCGACCGCCGGACGGCACCCCGGTCGGGGTGAACCTGCCGACGTACCTGATGCAGGGCCCGCTCCTGTGGCCCGGCCAGCACGCCGGGTTCCTCGGGCCGAAGTACGACGTCATGCAGGTGACCCAGGACCCGAACCAGCCCGACTTCCGGATCGACAACCTCCGCCCGGCCGACGGGACGGACGTCGATTCGCTGCGCGACCGGATGTCGTTGCTCGGGGCGGTGAACGCGCAACAGCGGTGGCTGGCGGAGTCGGCGGAGACGCGGAAGCTGTCGGACCAGCAGCGGGAGGCGGTGGCGGTGCTGACCAGCGGGAAGGTGGCCCGGGCGTTCGACCTCGACCGGGAGCCGGCGGCGGTCCGGGACAAGTACGGCCGGCACGCGTTCGGGCAGTCGATCCTGTTGGCCCGCCGGCTGGTCGAGGCCGGGGTGCCGGTGGTGCAGGCGAACATGGGCCGGGTGCAGAACTGGGACACCCACGCGGACAACTTCAAGCGGCTGAAGAACCAGTTGCTGCCGCCGGTGGACGCCGGGGTGTCGGCCCTGCTCGACGACCTGGGCGACCGCGGGATGCTCGACGACACGCTGGTGGTGATGGTGGGCGAGTTCGGGCGGGAGCCGAAGGTGAACAAGAACGCCGGCCGGGAGCACTGGGCGCCGTGCTTCAGCGGGCTGTTCGCCGGGGCGGGGGTGCGGCCGGGGCAGGTGATCGGGCGGAGCGACAAGAATGCGGCGTACCCGGCCACGACCCCGTACTCGCCGGACGACCTCGGGGCGACGGTGTACACGGTGCTGGGGGTGGACCCGCACGCGGAGGTGCGGGACCGGCTCGGCCGGCCGGTGCAGTTGAACCGCGGGCGGGTCATCGCCCCGCTGTTCGACGGGTCGGGGGATTGAACGAACCGAGCGGGGGGCGTGAGCCCCCTGTGGAGAGAACACAGGGGGCTCACGCCCCCCGCTCGGGCGCGGTCACTTCTTCTTCAGGCTGTTGGTGGTCCGGATCAGGACGACGATGTCCCCGGCGACGATGTCCAGGTTGTCCAGGGCCGCGTCCTTGTGCCCGCCGAAGTCGGCCTTCGCCGCCCGCAGCTCGTCCCGGGCGTCCCGGACGTCGGACAGGGCGGACCGGAGCCGCGGGTTGTCGGCGAACCGGTTGTAGTAGTCGTCCTTCCGGTCGTACCCGACGAACGTGTTCACGTCCTTGACCGCGAGGATGGCCTGGACCTCCTGCATCGCCCCGTCGAGGTGGGCGAGGGCCCGCTCCTTGAGGCCCTGGGGGTAGTTGACCCGGGACTCCTGCAGCATGGCCCGGGCCTCCCGCATCTCGTGCAGGGCGGCCCGCAGCCGCGGGTGGTCGACCTTCCCCTGGCCGGCGGCCGGCCCGGCCGACAGGGCGGCGGAAGCGAGACCCAGGGCGAGGCAGAACAGGCGGCGCGTCATGGCGGTCCTCCGGTGGGGCAGGGCTGGCGGCCTGCCGCCCGCCCCTACCTGAAAACCACGTGCCGGTCACCGCCGCTTCTTCTTGTTCTTCTTCCGCTCCTCCGCCCGCTCCTTCGCGCTCTTCCGGTGCCCGGTGTTCCCCTTCAGCTTCATCTGGTCCATGCCCCCCGGCATGAACGCCCCGGCCTTGCCCAGCCCGGTCACCATCTTCATCCGCTGCCACAGGGACATGTTCGCCATCTGCTTCATCAGCCCGCGGACCTGGTCGAACTGCTTCAGGAACTGGTTCACCTCGTGCGGCTCCACCCCGGCCCCCTTCGCGATCCGCCGCCGCCGCGGGGTGTCGATCGAGTCCGGGTCGGCCTTCTCCTTCTTGGTCATCGAGTCGATCATGCCCTGGACCCGCTTCAGGGCTTCTTCCGGGTCTTCGCCCTCGGGGATCATCTCACTCATGCCCGGCATCCGGGACATCATGTCCTTCATCCCCATCTTCGCGATCATGCCGAACTGCTGGCGGAACATGTCCAGGGTGTACTGCCCCTTGACCATCGCCGCCTGCTGCTTCTCCATCTCCTCCTGCGAGACTTCGCTCTGGATCCGCTGGATCTTCTCCACCACCCCCATCAGGTCGCCCTGGCCGAGGATCCGCCCGGCCATCCGCTCCGGGACGAAGTCCTCCAGCTTGTCGACCTTTTCCCCGACGCCGACGAACTTGATCGGCACCCCGGTCACGCCCTTGATCGACAGCGCCGCCCCGCCGCGGGCGTCGCCGTCCAGCTTCGTCAGGATGCAGGCGTTCAGCTCCAGGGCGTCGTTGAACGCCTTCGCGACGTTGGCCGCCTCCTGCCCGATCATCGCATCGACCACCAGGTAGCACTCGTCCGGCTTCACCAGCTTGTCGATCCGCTTCAGCTCGTCCATCAGCTCGGCGTCGATCTGGAGCCGGCCGGCGGTGTCGAGGATGACGCTGTCGCAGAGCGTCCGCTTCGCCTCGGCGACGGCGTTCCGGCACACGTCCACCGGGTTCGACTTCTCGCTGTAGACCGGGACGCCGATCTGGGTGCCGAGCGTCTGCAGCTGCTCGACCGCCCCGGGCCGCTGGAGGTCGGCGGCGGCCAGCAGCGGCTTCCGGCCGCGGCTCTTCAGCGTGAGCGCGAGCTTGGCGGCGGTGGTCGTCTTACCCGACCCCTGGAGGCCGCAGAGCATCAGGACCGCCGGCCGGTCCGCCCGCTGCGGGATCTTCGGGTCGACCGGCCCCATCAGGGCGACGAGTTCCTGGTAGACGATCTGGACGATCTGCTCGGACGGGTCGACCCGGGCGAGGACGTCCTGGCCGAGCGACTTGGCCTCGACGCGCTGGATGAAGTCGGACAGGACGTTGAAGTTGACGTCGGCTTCCAGGAACGCCCGGCGGACCTCGCGCAACCCCTCCTTGACGTTCTCGGCGGTCAGCCGGCCCCGGCCGCGGAGCTTCTTGAACGCGTCCGAGAGCCCGCGGGTGATGCCTTCGAACATGGGTCGCGCCTTTCGGTGGCCCGGGGGTGGGTCGGGGCCGTCCGGTTACTCTAAGACATCCCGGACCGCGGTACAACCGGACCGAAAGCCGCCGCCGGCTCGCCGGTATCCACCATGACCCTACCCGTTTAGCCGCGACCCGGAGTCTTCGGAGGGGAGCGCGGGCGCCTGCCCCCGCGCTCCCCTCCGAAGACTCCGGGTCGCGGCTAAACGGGGTCACCATTTCGGAGCCGCCATGCGAACCGCGTTCGGAGTACTCGCCTTCGCCCTCGCCGGGGCCGCCGCCCGGGCCGACGACTGGCCGCAGTGGCTCGGCCCTCAGCGCGACGGCGAGTGGCGCGAAGCCGGGATCGTCGAGACGTTCCCGCCGGGCGGGCCGAAGAAGCTGTGGTCGGCGCCGGTCGGGATGGGGTACGCCGGGCCGGCCGTCGCCGCCGGGAAGGTGTACGTCCCGGACCGCCGGCTCGACGCCGGGGCGGCGAACCCGGACAACGCGTTCTCGAAGGGGAAGGTGAAGGGGACCGAGCGGGTGCTGTGCCTGGACGCGAAGACCGGGAAGGAACTCTGGGCGCACCCGTACCCGGCCGAGTACGCGATCAGCTACGCCGGCGGGCCGCGCTGCACCCCGGTCGTCGAGGGCGACCGGGTGTACGCCCTCGGGGCGATGGGCCACCTGTTCTGCCTCGACGCCGGCACCGGCAAGCCGGTCTGGTCGAAGGACTTCATCAAGGACTACGAGTCGGCCCTGCCGGTGTGGGGGTTCGCCGCCCACCCGCTGCTCGACGGCGACAAGCTGATCTGCCTGGTCGGCGGGTCGGACGGCCGGCTCGTCGTGGCGTTCGACAAGAAGACGGGGAAGGAGCTGTGGGCGGCCGAGAGCTGCGGGGGCGACTTCGGGTACAGCCCGCCGATGGTCTACGAGTTCGGCGGCCGGCGGCAGTTGATCGTCTGGCACACGAAGGCGGTGCTCGGGCTGGACCCGGAGACCGGCAAGCGGCTGTGGCGGGTGGACTTCGAGGTGAAGGCGGCGCTGACCGCCCCGACCCCGCGGAAGGTCGGGGCCGACGGGCTGTTCGTGACGTCGTTCTACAACGGGTCGATGCTGCTGAAGGTGGGGGCGGACAAGGCGGACGTGGTGTGGAAGAGCAAGGCCCGCGGGGAGCTGCCGAGCCTGACCACCGACCTCAGCTCGATCATGGCGACGCCGGTGATCGACGGGGCGCACGTGTACGGGGTGTGCAGCCACGGGGAGCTGCGGTGCGTCGAGGTGGGGACCGGCAAGCGGGTGTGGGAGACGATGGCCGCGACCCGCGGGGCGCGGACGCCGAAGAAGCTGGCCGACAAGGAGGAGCCGGACCTGTCCGAGCGGTGGAGCAACGCGTTCCTGGTGCGGAACGCCGGCCGGTACTTCCTGTTCAACGAGCAGGGCGACCTGATCGTGGCGAAGCTGAGCCCGGGCGGGTACGAGGAGGTCGGCCGGGCGCACCTCCTGGACCCGACGAACAAGGACGCCGGCCGCGGCCGGCTGGTGGCCTGGACGCACCCGGCGTTCGCGGACAAGTGCGTGTTCGCCCGGAACGACAAGGAGCTGGTCTGCTACAGCCTGGCGAAAGAGTAGCAGGCACACTCCGTGTGCCGCCCGCCGCGGGGAAAGAAGCGGGCGGCACACGGAGTGTGCCTGCTACCCTCCGGCCGCGAACCCGCGGAGGAGGGCGAGGTTCACCGGGTCCATCGGCTCGCCGGCGTCGTTCTCCTTCGGCGTCTCCAGGACCATCGGCCGGTCGGCGAACCGGGGGTCGGTGACCAGCCGGCGGAACGGGTCGAGGCCGATCCGCCCGAGGCCGAGGCCGGCGTGCCGGTCGACCCGGCTGCCGCGCTCCCGGACGCTGTCGTTGAGGTGGAACAGCTCCAGCCGGCCGAGGCCGACCACCCGGTCGAACTCGTCGAACGTGGCGGCGTACTCGTCGGCGGTGCCGAGCGGGTACCCGGCGGCGAACACGTGGCAGGTGTCGAGGCAGACCCCGAGCCAGTCGGCGTCCTTGACCGCGGCGAAGACCGCCCGGAGGTGCTCGAACCGGTGGCCGAGGCACGTCCCCTGACCGGCCGTGGTCTCCAGCAGCACCCGCACGTTGACCCCGCGGCAGCGGCGGCGGACCTGGTCGAGGCCGGCGGCGACGCAGGCCAGGCCGGCGTCCTCGCCGCTGCCGGTGTGCGCCCCGGGGTGGGTGACGAGGTAGGCGAGGCCGAGGGCCTCGGCCCGCTCGACCTCGGCGGCGAACGCGGCGACCGACTTCTTGAACGCGGCCGGGTCGGGCGAGGCGAGGTTGATGAGGTACGAGTCGTGGGCGGTGGGGAACCGCAGCCCGGCGGCGGCGACGGCACTGCGGAAGGCCCGGGCGTCGGCGTCGGCGATCGGCTTGGCGTCCCAGGCGTTGGGGCTCTTGGTGAAGATCTGGACGGTGCCGCACCCGAGGCCGGCGGCGGCCTCGGCCGCCTTGTGGAGTCCGCCGGCGACGGACAGGTGGGCGCCGAGGACGGGCATGGGGTGCCTCCGTGCGGGGGTGCGGTACGGACACGTTCGGGGCCGGCGGCGGGGTCGGCAAGGCCGGTTGCGTGGAGGGTGCGCAACCCCGTCGAAAGAGTGAAGGGTCGACGGGTCGGCGTCAACCCGCCGGCACAAGGCCGTTCGGCAGGATCAGGTCCGGCAACGGTTCGGGCGGAGTGACTTGTTGCCGGCGTCCGGACCAGGTACGGTGTGCGGGTTCGGCCGATTGGAAGGTCAGGGTGCGGAGAGGGTGAGGCAGACCGGCCGTCTCGCCCTGGCGCGTGCCGAGTGTCAGCCCCGTCCCGACTTCTGCAGGAGGGCGAGGACATCCGACCGACACGGCTGATCTGGGTGGACTGGGTCGCGGCGGCTGTGGCCGGGGTGTTGGTGTTGTCCCTCCGCGGGTGGCTGGCCGACCTGTACGGGCTGCCGGCGGCCCTGCTGCTGGTGGTCGGGGTAGTAAACCTGGCGTACGGCGGCGTCTCGTTCACGCTCGCGGTGTCCAGCCGGGGCGGCCGGGTGCCGTTCCTCCGTGCGGTGGCGGCGGCCAACATGGCGTGGGCGGTCTGCTGCTTCGTGCTGGCCGGGGTGTGGTCCGGCGAGGCCAGCGCGTTCGGCATAGCCCAGCTCGTCGGCGAGGGGCTGTTCGTCGGCACCCTGGGCGTTCTGGAATGGCGGGCGGGTGGTTTGGGTGCGGCTCCCGCCCTCGACGCCGGTCGGTCGCGGCCGTCGGCGAGGGGCGGTCAGGCCGGACCGAGTGCCGCGCCCGACACCGGCCGCCGGTAAGCTCTCCGTGACGCGTCGGCGCCGGGTACCGGGCCCGGCTGGGGTCCGACCGGGCGATGGTCACGGTACTGTGTGACGAGCAGATGGGCGACGGCAACCGCGACCTCGAGAGGAGGCGAGAACCTCACCCGCGATTCGACTTGCCGTGCGGGGTTCCTGAGCGGAGAGGGAGGGATTCGAACCCTCGAGACCCTTGCGGGTCTATCGGTTTTCGAGACCGACGCATTCGACCACTCTGCCACCTCTCCGAAATCCTGCCCACCTGATGTCCGAGTCTAGCAGGCCCCGCCGCGCGCGGAAAGCCCCCGCCCGCCCCAAGAAGCCGCACCCCGACTTCCCGCCCAACGGCGCGTTCACCCCCGACCCGCCGCCGGGGTGCCGGCCCGGTCCGGCCCGCACCCGGGGACGAAAGGACGGCTCTCCGTACCATAAGTTCGAGGCGACGTAACCGAACTCCGGAACCGCGCCGGGCGCCGGGCGCCCGTCCGCCCACGACCGCCCGACCGGGCAGGAGAGGTGGCCGATGTCGACCGAGGTTCCCCCCGCCGCCCCGGCCGGGTCCGACCGGGTGGAGGAGGTGGTCATCGTCAGCCACTCCGCGTTCTTCTACTGGTGGCCGCTCTGGGCCGTCGGGTTCCTGATGGCCGCCCTGACCTACTGGTACGGCCACCAGGTCGCGTTCGTCCCCCGCGGCACCACCGTCGAGCGGGGGGCGGCGGTCGCCGGGCAGGACGGGCCGCGGGACGTCCTGGTCGCCCCGGCCGGCGCCCGCCTGCCGGTCGCCGCCGAGCCGGACTCCGACCCGTCGAAGCTCCCCCGGCTGACGATGACCGCGAGCAACAACCCGGGCATCATCTGGGCCCTGACCCTGTGCGCCCTGGTCGTCATCACCCACATCGAGCTCCGCGGGGTGTGGTCGGTGATCGCCATCCTCGGGTTCGCGTTCGTCACCATCCTGCTCGCCGTCTTCGGCCTCTGGGACCTGATCTTCGCCGCCTTCCTGGTGCTCGACATCCACATCAGCGCCGCCGGGTACCTGGCCATCTCGTCCTTCCTGTTCCTCCTCTGGCTGGTCACCTTCCTGCTGTACGACCGGCGGGAGTACATGGTGTTCACCCGCGGCCAGCTCCGGGTCCGGAAGGCGATCGGGACCGGGGAGGTGGCGTTCGACACCCGCGGGATGGTGGTCGAGAAGAAGCGGGACGCGGTGTTCCGCCACTGGCTCCTCGGGTTCGGGTCCGGGGACCTGGTCGTCAACACCTCCGGCACCACCGCCCGGCAGTTCGCGATGCCGAACGTCCTGTTCATCGGGTACAAGCTCGCCCTCATCCACCGGATGCTCCAGGAGCGCGAGGTGGTCAAGGGGCGGTAGCCGGGACACGAGCCGGAGAAGAATCCGAGTACCCGTTCGGTCGTCCGGAAAGTCGGTGGACGAGCCGTCCCGGTCTGGTAAAACTCCCGACACCACGTCATGTGATCTCCCCTCCCGGGACGGATTTCGGGGGGCCGCGCACCCGCCGAGGCCGACGTCATGGCTTCCCCCGACACCGTCGGCCCCGGGCCACGCCGCCGTCCCGGGGCGGGGCTGGTCCTCGCCCTCGCGGCCGGGTGCGCCCAGCCGCCGCCCCCGCCGGAGCCGGTCCGCCCGGTCCGGACGGCGGTCGTCGCGGCCGGGGACGAGACCCACGTCCGCCAGTTCCCGGGGAAGGTCGAGGCGGCGCGGAAGGCGGAGCTGGCGTTCCAGGTCCCGGGGCTGCTCGTCGACCTGCCGGTCAAGGAGGGGCAGGCGGTCAAGAAGGGGGAGGTGATCGCCCGCCTCCGCCCGGACGAGTTCAAGGCCCGGCTCGACTCCCTCAAGGGCCGGCTCGACCAGGCCCGGGCCGCGCTCACCGCCCTCCGGGCCGGGGAGCGGACCGAGCAGCGGCGGCGGCTCGAGGCGGAGGTCCGGGCGGGGGAGGCGAAACTCGCCAACGCCCGGGCCGAGATGGACCGGATGGACCGCGGGCTCCGGGCGGCCGCCGTCTCCCGGACCGACTTCGACGTCGCGGTCCGGAACTACAAGCTCGCCCAGGAGAACCTGGAGGCCGCCCGGCAGGCGCTGGAGAAGGGGCAGTCCGGGCGGGAGGAGGACATCGAGGCCCAGGAGGGCGCCGTCCGCGGGCTCGAGGGGCAGGTGGTCGAGGCCGACCTCCAGCTCGCCGACACCACCCTCCGGGCCCCGTTCGACGGGGTCATCGCCCGGCGGTTCGTCGAGCAGAGCCAGAACGTCCCGGCGAAGCAGCCGGTCGTCCGGTTCCAGGACGTGGACGAGGTCGAGATCAAGGTGGACGTCCCGGAGGCGGTCATGGCCACCGTCCGGGCGGCCGACATCGTGTCCCTGGCGGCCGAGGTCGCCGGGGCCCCCGGGGTGCAGTTCCCGGTCGCCCTCCGGGAGGTCGGCCAGGTCGCCGACCCGGTCACTCAGACGTTCCAGGCCCGGGTGGTGATGAAGTCCCCGGACGGGGTCCGGGTCCTCCCCGGGATGACCGCCACCGCCACCCTCACCTACCGCCGGGCGGCCGTCCTCGGGGACCGCATCCTGGTCCCGGTCGCGGCCGTCTCGAAGCAGCCGGCCGGGGAGCAGGTGGTGTGGGTGCTCGGGCCGGACGGCGCCGTCTCCCCGCGGCCGGTCAAGCTCGGGGCGGCGACCGGCGACCGGGTCGAGGTCCCCGACGGGCTGCGGCCCGGCGACCGGGTGGTGGTCGCCGGGGTCCGGTTCCTCCGCGACGGGATGAAGGTCCGCGACCTCGGCGACGCCCTCGGGGGGGAGCGGCCATGAACCCCGGGGTCTTCTCCGTCCAGAACAACCGGGTGGTGTTCGTGGCGATGGCCCTGGCGCTGGCCGGCGGGGTGGTCGCGTACCGCGAACTCGGCCGGCTCGAGGACCCGGAGTTCACCATCAAGGAGGCGGTGATCGTCACCCCGTACCCCGGGGCCAGCGCCGAGGAGGTGGCGCTGGAGGTCACCAACCCGATCGAGAGCGCCTGCCAGCAGCTGAACCAGCTCGAGCGGGTCGAGTCCGAGTCGTCCCGCGGCCGGTCCGTCGTCAAGGTGGTGATCAAGGACCGGTACGACCGGCACCGCATCCCGCAGGTGTGGGACGAGCTGCGGCGGCGGGTGACCGACGTCCAGCCGCGGCTCCCGCCGGCGGCCCGCGGGCAGTCGGTGGTGGTCGACGACTTCGGGGACGTGTACGGCGTCTTCCTCGCCGTCACCGGGGACGGGTTCACCTACCCGCAGCTCCGCCGGTACGCCGAGTTCCTCCGCCGCGAGCTGCTGCTCACCCCCGGGGTGAACAAGGTCGACCTGTTCGGGGAGCAGCAGGAGCAGGTGTTCCTGGAGATCTCGCGGCCGCGGCTCGCCCGCCTCGGGATCAGCGAGGACCAGATCTACGCCCTGCTCCAGGCGAAGAACGTGGCCGCCGACGGCGGCCGGGTCCGGGTCGGGTCCGACCACCTGCCGGTCGACCCGGAGGGCGGGTTCCGCTCCCCGGACGACATGCTCGACCTGGTGATCGGGTCCGACCGGACCGGCCGGCAGCTCACCCTCCGGGACGTGGCCGAGGTGGAGCGCGGGTACGCCGACCCGCCGCGCCGCATCCTCCGGTTCGACGGCCGCCCGGCGATCGGGCTGGGCATCTCGACCGTCCAGGGCGGGAACGTGGTGCGGATGGGCGAGGGGGTGCGCGCGAAGCTCGCCGCGCTGAAGCCGGACCAGCCGGTCGGGGTCGAGGTCGGGGACGTCAACTTCCAGCCGGAGGCGGTCAGCGCGGCGACGAACGAGTTCGCTTTCAACCTGGCCAAGGCGGTCTCCATCGTCATCGTCGTCCTGCTCCTGGCGATCGGCCGGAAGACCGGGCTGATCATCGGGCTGGTCCTGCTCTTGACGATCATGGCCACCTTCCTGGTCATGTACGTCAAGGGCGGGCTGCTGCTGGAGCGGATCTCGCTGGGGGCGCTGATCATCGCCCTGTGCATGCTGACCGACAACGCGATCATCCTGATCGAGAGCGTGAAGGTCCGGATCGAGGCCGGGGAGGACAAGCTGGCGGTGGTGCGGGAGGTGGTGGCCGAGAACCAGTGGCCGCTGTTCGGGGCGACCGCGATCGGGGTGCTGGCGTTCGCCGCGATCGGGCTCTCCGAGGACAGTACCGGGGAGTACTGCCAGTCCCTGTTCTGGGTCATCCTGATCGCCCTGAGCCTGAGCTGGGTGTCGTCGGTCACCGTCACCCCGCTGCTCGCCGCCCTGTTCTTCAGCCGCCTCCCGGCGGCGGCCGGCGGCCCCGCCGACCCGTACGGCGGGCTGGTGTTCCGCGCCTACCGCCGGCTCCTGGCCGCGTGCCTGCGGCTCCGGTGGCTGGTGGTGGTCGCCTGCGCCGCCGGGCTGGTGCTCGCGGTGTACGGGTTCACGAAGGTGCCCCAGAGCTTCTTCCCGCCGGCCACCCGCCCGCAGTTCCTGGTGGACGTGTTCCTCCCGGCCCCGACCCACATCCGCCAGACCGAGGCGTTCGCCGAGAAGGTCGAGGACTACCTGCGGTCGAAGCCGGGGGTGAAGCACGTCACGTCGTTCGTCGGCGGGGGCGGGCTGCGGTTCCTGCTCGTGTACTCCCCGGAGGCGGAGAACCGGGCGTACGTCCAGTTCCTGGTCGAGGTGGACGACCCGGCGAAGATCGACGGGCTGGTGGCCGACGCCCAGAAGTACCTGGACGAGGCGCACCCGGACGCGAACGGGGTGGCGAAGAAGTTCCTGCTCGGGCCGGGCGCCGGGGGGCGGGTCCAGGCCCGGTTCCGCGGCCCGGACCCGGCCAAGCTGCGGGAGATCGCCGACCAGGCGATGAAGGTCCTGGAGAAGGACGGCGGGGCGAAGGGGGTGCGGCACGACTGGCGGGAGCGGGAGCCGGTGGTCCGGCCGGCGCTGCTCGAGTCGCAGGCCCGGCGGAACGGGCTGACCCGGGTGGACGTGGCCCGGGCCCTGGCGACCGGGCTCGAGGGCCGGGTGGTCGGGTTCTACCGGGAGCCGGGGAGCGCCGGGACCGGGGCCGGCACCTACCCGCAGGAGACGCGGCTGTTGCCGATCGTCGCCCGCCCGCCGCTGGCCGAGCGGGCCGACGTGGCGGCGATCGAGGGGATGCAGATCTGGAGCCCGGCGGCCGGGCGGATGATCCCGCTCGACCAGGTGGTGTCCGGGGTCGGGACGGCGTGGGAGGACCCGGTGGTGGTCCGCCGGGACCGGTTCCCGACCGTGACCGTCCACGCCGACCCGCGGGAGGGGCTGCCGAGCGCGCTGTTCAACCGGGTGCGGGCCGGGGTCGAGGCGGTCGAGCTGCCGCCGGGGTACTCGCTGGAGTGGGGCGGCGAGTACGAGGACTCGTCCCGGGCCCGCACGGCCCTGGCCGAGCCACTCCCGTACTTCCTGGCGATGATGGTGTTCATCGTGGTCTGCCTGTTCAACTCGATCCGGGTCACCGCCCTGATCTGGTTGGTGATGCCGCTGTGCCTGATCGGGGTGACGGCCGGGCTGCTGCTGACCGGCAAGCCGTTCGGGTTCATGGCCCTGCTCGGGGTGCTGGCCCTGGCCGGGGAGCTGATCAAGGCCCAGATCGTCGTCCTGAGCAAGGTCAAGACCGAGGTCGACAAGGGCGCCCCGCCGTACCGGGCGCTGATGGCCGCGGGCACCGCCAAGCTGCGGCCGGTGTCGATGGTGGTGATCACGACCGTCCTCGGGATGATCCCGCTCTTGGTCGACCCGTTCTTCGGGGCGATGGCGGTGTGCATCATGTTCGGGCTGTCGTTCGCCGCCGTCCTGGCCCTGTTCGTGACCCCGGTGATGTACGCCATCTTCTTCAACGTCCGCCCGGACACCCCGGCCCCGACACCCCAACCGGCCCCGCCGGTGGAGGACGAGGCGGCCCAACCCGCGTGACGTTCCGGGTGGGGCAGGCATTCCTGCCTGCCTCTGTCACTCGGGCAGGCAGGAATGCCTGCCCCACCGAGCACGAGGAGCGAGCGATGACCCCACGGACCGCCGCCGAAGCTCCCTACGTCTCGACCGGCCAACTGCCGCCGCCCGACCGGGTGGGGGCGCTCGTGGCCGAGGCCCACGCCACATTCAAGTCGGACGCCGCCGGGAAGAACTCGCAGGTGTACCCGGCGCTCGCCCGGGTGCCGAGCGGCCTGTTCGGGCTGTGCGTGGTCGGGACCACCGGCACCGTGTACGCGGCCGGGGACGCCGACCACGAGTTCACGATCATGAGCGTCTCGAAGCCGTTCGTCTTCGCGCTGGTGTGCGAGGTGCTCGGCGCCGAGCAGGTCCGCGAGAAGGTCGGGGTGAACGCGACCGGGCGGGCGTTCAACTCGGTCGAGGGGGTGGAGCGGGGCGACGACGGGCGGACCAACCCGATGGTCAACTCCGGGGCGATCGCCACGACCAGCCTCGCCCCCGGGGCCACCCCCGCCGAGAAGTGGAAGTTCATCCACGACGGGCTGTCGCGGTTCGCCGGCCGCACCCTGCCGCTGAGCGACGAGGTGTACGCGTCGGCGTCGGAGACGAACTTCCGGAACCAGAGCCTGGCCCGGATGCTCCAGGGCTACGGGCGCGTCTACACGGACCCGGCCGAGGCGGTCGACCTGTACACGAAGCAGTGCTCGCTGAACGTCAGCGCGCGGGACCTGGCGGTGATGGGCGCGACCCTGGCCGACGGCGGGGTGAACCCGGTCACCAAAGAGCGGGTGGTCAGCCCGACGGTCTGCCACTACGCCCTGGCGGTGATGGCGACCGCCGGGCTGTACGAGACGTCCGGCGACTGGCTGTACGACATCGGCCTGCCGGGGAAGAGCGGGATCGGCGGCGGGATCGTCACCGTCTCGCCCGGGAAGGGCGGGCTGGGGACGTTCGCCCCGCTGCTCGACGCGGCCGGGAACAGCGTGAAGGGGCAGTTGGCCGCCAAGTTCCTGTCGCAGCGGCTGGGGATGGACCTGTTCGTGTCGAAGCCCGAGGCGTGACCCGGACCACTTCCCGACCCGACTCCGGAGGCCTGCCGTGGCGACGACCGTGGACTCCCCCGCGCCGGCCGAGGCCGCGACGCGCGACTCGTGGGTGCCGATGATCGTGATCGCCATGGGCCAGATGCTCATGTCGTTCAACGTCGCCGCCATCCCGGTGTCGATGGGCGGGATGGTGGAGAGCTTCGGCACCCCGCCGACTACGGTCGGGACGGCGATCGTCCTGTACTCGCTCGGGGTGTCCGGGTTCATCATGCTCGGGGCCAAGCTCGGCCAGCGGTTCGGGTCGAAGGTGTTCTTCCAGGCGGCCGTCGGCCTGTTCCTGGTCGCGATGGCGACGATGGTCCTCAGCCCGACCGCCGAGGTGATGCTCGCGGCCCAAGGGCTGGCCGGGTTCGCCGGGGCGGCGCTGGTGCCGACGCTCGTCGTCCTGATCGCCGACCACTACCGCGGGAGGCAGCAGGCGGAGGCGGTCGGTTGGCTCGGGTCGGCCCGGGCCATCGCCGGGGTGCTCGCGTTCGTCATCGTCGGGACGGTCGCCACCTACCTGAGCTGGCGGTGGGCGTTCGGCCTCCTGATCGTGCACGCGGCCGCCATCCTCGTGCTGAGCTTCAAGCTGAAGCGGTCGGTCGGGAAGCCGGAGGTCGGGATCGACGTGGTCGGGGTGCTGCTGTCGGCGGCCGCGATCGTCATGATCACGTTCGGGTTCAACAACCTCCGCAACTGGGGCGTCCTGCTGGCCCGGCCGGCGGCCCCGTTCGACCTCGCCGGGGTGTCCCCGGCCCCGGTCCTGATCGTGGTCGGCGTCGTGGTGCTGACCGGGTTCCTGTTCTGGACGGCGCGCCGGGCGGCCGGCGGCGGGACGCCGCTGTTGGCCCTGGAGGTGGTCAGTTCGCCGCGGGAGTGGGCGACGGTGGCGGCCCTGTTCACGATCGTCGGGATGGAGGGGGCGATCAACTTCTCGGTCCCGCTGTACATCCAGATCGTCCAGGGGAACACCGCGTTCGCGACCTCGATCGCGATGATGCCGTTCATGCTGACGGTGTTCTTTACCGCCATCCTGATCGTCCGGCTGTACGCCCGGTTCGCCCCCCGGCAGATCGCGACCGCGGCCTTCCTGCTGGTCGCCGCCGGGACCGCCTGGCTGGCGTTCACCGTCACCAACGACTGGGGGACGGTGCCGGTGATCGCCGGGCTGGTCACCGTCGGCCTCGGGCAGGGGGCGCTGGTGACGCTGCTGTTCAACGTCCTGGTGACCGCCGCCCCGAAGGGCGCGGCGGCCGACGTCGGGTCGCTCCGCGGGGTGACGCAGAACCTGGCCGCGGCCGTCGGCACCGCCCTGGTCGGGGCGACGCTGGTCGGCATCCTCGGGGCGACCATCGTCGGCCGGGCGGCCGACAACCCGGTCATCTCGGCCGAGCTGAAGGACGAGGTGAACCTGACGAACCTGAACTTCATGAGCGACGCCCAGGTGACGGCACGGCTGGCGGACACGTCGGCCACCCCCGAGCAACTGGCCGAGGCGCTGCGGATCAACGCCGAGGCCCGCACCCGGGCGCTGCGGACCGGGTTCCTGATCCTGTCCGGGCTGGCCCTGCTCGCGCTGCTCCCGTGCCGCCTGCTGCCCGACTACCGGCCCGGCGAGGTGCCGGGCCGATGAGCGCGCCGGGCGACCCCGCGACCGACCCGGCCCCGGTGCTGGAGTTCATGCTCCAGCTCGGGCAGGCGTACCTCGCGTGCGGCGAGCAGACGGCGGTGGTCGAGCGGTACCTCCGGGCGGTGGCCGCCGCCCGCGGGCTGAAGCGGCCGCGGGTGGTGGTGTTCCCGACCGCCGTGTACGTCGCCGTCTCGGACGGGGCGGCCGAGCACGTGACCCTGTCCGGGGGGCCGAACCTGCGGGTGCGGCTGGACCAGATCGCGGCGATCTACGCGCTCGGCGACGAGGCCCGGCGCGGCGGGGTGTCCCCGCGGGACGGGATGGAGCGGCTGGAGGGGATCGCCCGGATGGGGCCGCGGTTCGGGACGGCCGGGGTCGTCCTGGGGCACGCCGTGCTGGCGGTCGGGCTGGCGACGGTGCTGATGCCGTCGGCGGAGAACCTCCTGGCGGCGGCGGCCCTCGGGCTGGTGGTGGGGGGGCTGAAGGCGCTGAACCGGGACCAGCCGGTCCTGTCCGCCCCGCTGTCGGTGGTGGCGGCCGGGGTGGTGTCCGCGCTCGTCTTCCTGGCCCGGCGGCACGGGCTGCCGGTCGACACGGTGTACGCCCTGGTCCCGCCGCTGGTGACGTTCCTGCCCGGGGCGATGCTGGCGTTCGGGCTGGTCGAGCTGACGACCGGGGACATGGTGAGCGGGGCGAGCCGGCTGATCACCGGGTTCGTCCAGCTGCTCTTGCTGGCGTTCGGGCTGACGGCCGGGGCGCTGGTCGCCGGGTACCGGCCGGACGACCTGCTGGACGGGCACCGGGAGGCGGCCGCCCCGCTGTGGGCGACGGCGGCGGGGGTGGCGGTGTTCGCCCTCGGGGTGTTCGTCCACCACTCCGGGCCGCGGCGGTCGCTCCCGTGGGTGCTGCTGGCGGTGTCCGCGGCGTTCGCCGGCCAGCGGCTGGCGGCCGGGGCGGTCGGGCCGGAGGTGAGCGGGTTCTTCGGGATGCTGGCGGCGACCCTGCTCGGGAACCTGATCCAGGACCGGTTCCGCGGGCCGCCGTCGATGGTCACCTTCCTGCCGAGCTTCTGGCTGCTGGTCCCCGGGGTGCTCGGGCTGATCAGCGTGAAGCGGGTGCTGGCCGAGGGCGGCGGGTCGGACGGGGCGGTGACCGTGCTGTTCGCGTTCACCTCGATCGCGCTCGGGGCGCTGGTCGGCGAGTCGCTGTCGAAGTGGCTCGCCGACCGGTGGCGGGGGCGTCAGTAGCGGAAGATCGCCGCCAGCCCGGTCCCCGTCGGCATCTTGTCGCCCGGGACGACGACCACCTCGCCGCCCGCCTTCAGCACCAGCTCGGCCAGGTCGTCGAGCTTGTCGTCCACCTTCGGGTCGGCCAGCTCGGCGGCCAGGACCGCCCCGGTCGCGTCGATCCGCCCCGGCTGGACCTGGTCCGCGTCGATCAGCAGCTTGCCGACGCGGCCGGCGACCGCGGCCTTGGCCGCGTCGGACAGGTCGCCGGTCCCTTGCTGCCGGGACTGGGCCGTTCCGAAGTCCCGGGTCAGGGCCTCAAGCCGCCGGAGGTAGTCCTTCTCCACGACCGCCCAGGCCCGGGCCCGCAGCCCCGCCGCGTCCAGCGCAAACGGGTCGACCCCCGTGACGCCGTCGGCCAGCAGGTGGGGGTTCTTCGCCGCCGCCCGGAACGGGGTCGCGTTCTCCGTCAGGGAGGCCAGCACCAGCGGGGTCCCGGCCGGCTTCGACACCTCGTCGGCGACCGCCTGGTCGACCGCCCGGAAGTACGCCGCCATGCCGTCGCCGCCGACCCGCTGGGCCGTCGGGTCGGACGGCGCGGGCGGGCGGGCCGACACCCTCGGGGCCGGGACCGGGTCGAGGGCGTAGCGGTTCCCCTCGAACACCGCGAACTTGTCCTCGGCGACCGCCAGGACGTGGTACCGGTCGGCCGACTGGGTGTACCGCAGCAGCGGCTTGACGTGGAACGACCCGGCCACCACGGCCAGCTCCGGGACCGCCCGGGGGAGCTTGATCGCGTCGAACCGGGTCGCGGAGGCGAGGACCGCCAGCCCGTCCAGGGTGTGGTTCCAGAACTCGGCGTCGCCCTCCAGCTTCCGCAGCGGCTCCATCAGCGCCCGGACCTCGCGCACCGGGTAGTCCCGGGTCAGCGACTCCTCGACCCGGGCGACCAGGTTCTTGTACAGGATCGGGTCCCGGGCGTTGTCCGGGTGGTTCCGGTGCGTCGGCAGGTAGACCGAGACGCACGGGGCTTCGGCGGCGGCGAGGGCGGCGGTCAGGTAGTCGCGGGACGGGAGCGGCATGGGTGGAACCTCGGGTGAAGTGTGGGGCCGATTAGCTTTCCAGGGTTGCGAGGGCGACCGCCAGCCGGCAGCCGCGGAGGAACTCGGGCACGTCCACGTACTCGTTCACCGTGTGGATCTCGTACTGCCCGGCCCCGATCGTGACCGCCGGGACGCCGTGCCCGACCAGCCAGTTCGCGTCCAGCCCGCCGTTCGAGAACAGGACCGTCGGGGCGAGGCCCAGCGTCGCCGCCGCCTTCTTCGCGCGGGCCACCGCCGGGGCGTCTTCCGGCACGCTGAACGGCGGGTACGAGGTCTTGGCCGTGAACGTCACCTCGGCCGTCGCCCCGGTCGCGTCCTTCACCTCCGCCCGGGCCTTCTCGAACGCCCCCCGGTACGCCTCGGCGATCGTCGCCGCGAACTCGGCCGACGGGCTCCGGGCCTCGCCCCGGACGTGCACGTAGTCGGTCACCACGTTCGTCGCGTCCCCGGCCGGCTTCCCGTCCTTCCCGCCGAACACCCCGGGGTTGCTCGTCCCGGTCCCGTCCGGCTTCACCACCTTCCCGAACCACCCGGTCCGGTGCGCCTCGGTCAGCGCGATCGACGCCACCAGCGTCGCCGAGATCCCCTTCTCCGGGGCGACCCCGGCGTGCGACGCCTTCCCCTTGATCTCGACGTCCCAGTTCGTCTGCCCGACCGCCCCGGTGATCAGCTCGGCGGCCAGCTTGCCGTCGACGTTGAAGCACATCGCGGCGCCGCCGAGGTCCTTCGGGTCGAGCTCCCGGGCGCCGTGCAGCCCGCTCTCCTCGCGGACGGTGAACAGCAGGGTGATCGGCGGGTGCGGCAGCTTGTGCTTCAGCAGCGTCTCGGCGAGCGAGACGAGGACGGCGCAGCCGGTCCGGTTGTCCCCGCCGAGGGCGGTGGTGCCGTCCCCGACGATCTTGTCCCCGTCGCGCCGCGGCTTCGCCCCGGCGCACAGCGGGACGGTGTCGAGGTGGGTGGAGAACAGCAGCCGCGGCCCCGGGTGGGTGCCGGGCAGGTCGACGAACAGGTTCCCGACCTCCGTCGGCAGCGGGATCCGCTCGTGGGCGGTGTCGTGGCGGATGGCGGCCGCCGGCACCCCGACCTTCTTCAACTCGTCGGCCACCACGGCGGCGATGGCCTTCTCGTGCCCGGTCACCCCCTCCACGAGGAGGAACCGCATCAGGTGGGCCTCGGCGGCCTTCTCGTCCAGCGGGACGGCGGTGCTCATGGCGTGGTCCGTGGGTGCGGGGGCGTTACTTGGCCGGGTCGTTCGGGAACGTCGACTTGTGGACGCACAGCCGCAGCTTGCCGTCCGTGCCGCGGCGGAACACGAACGTCTTGTCCACCTTCACCTCCGTGCCGTCGGCGCCGGTGAGGAACACGTTCCCCATCGTGATGGCGAGGTCGCCGTGGATCTGGATGCCGTTCTCGGCGGCGTTGTTGTCGTAGGTGACCTTGGTCCAGTGCTTCAGGGCGAACCCGGCGTCCTCCGGGAAGTTCTTGTCGCCGCCGACGAAGTAGGCGAGCGCCCCGTCCCGGGTCGGCCGGAACGCGTTCTTCCCGGACGCCAGCGTCGGCCGGAAGAAGACCTTCCCGTCCTTGTAGTCGTAGAGGTCGTCGATCACCTGACCCGCGGCCGCCCGGTAGTCCCCGCCGTCCTTGTGGACCTTCCCGATCTTCACCAGCCCGTCGCACCACGCCTGCTGCGCGGCGTTGACCTCGGCCTCGGTGATCGGCCCCGGCTTGGCCGGGTCGGCGGCCCCGGCGGAACCGAGCAATGCCAGGCCGGCGGCCGCCAGGGCGGCCCGGAAGAATCCCGTCCTCGACATGTCGCATCCTCCCGGTGAAGGCCACCCCCGGGTCACAAGCCCCAGGGGAGGCCGAGCAGGTACCAGGCGACGAACAGGAGCGTCCAGGTGAGCGTGATCCAGATCACGTACGGGAGCATCAGGGCGACGACGGTGCCGATCCCGGCGCCCTTGTCGTACTTCTGGGCGAACCCGACCACGAGGGCGAAGTACGCGTTCAGCGGGGAGATCGCGTTCGGCCCCGAGTCCCCGACCCGGTACGCCGCCAGGACCGCCGCCGGGTCCATGTTCAGGGTCACGAACAGGGGCACGAACACCGGGGCGAAGATCGCCCACTTCGCGATCGCCGCGGTGAACACCATGTCCAGGATCAGGACGACGCCGATGAACCCGACGAGCAGGAGCAGCGGGCCGATGCTCGCCGCCTTCAGGACGTCGGCCATCTTCACCGCCATCAGAGTCGGGATGTTGCTGTAGTTGAAGTACGCGATGAACTGGCTGATCACGAGGAACAGCAGGATCGTCCCGCCCAGCCCGGACACCGCCTTGGTCATCGCGGCGATCACGTCCCCGGCGCTCTTGACCGTCCCCGCCCCGGCCCCGTAGGCGATCCCGGTCACAAGGAACACGAACATGATCGGGACGATCAGGCCGTTCATGAACGGGGTGTTCCCGATCAGGGCGCCGGTCTGCGGGTGCCGCAGCGGGGCGCCGGGCGGGAGGGCCAGCAGGGCGAACACCGCGAGCACCCCGAGGAACCCGAACAGGGCGTACCGCAGCCCCCGCGCCTCCGCCGCGGACAGCCCCGACTCCGCCGCCGGGGCGGGCGCGTCGGCGGCCGCCGGCTCCCCGGCCGGCCGGTACGTCCCGAGGCGCGGCTCGATCACCCGCTCGGTGATCCACGCGATGACCACCGTGAGGAGCGGGACGGACGCGACCGAGAACCAGACGTTCGCGGTCAGGTCGACCGACTTGGCCGGGTCGACCATGTGGATCGCGTCGTTCGTGATCTCGGTCAGCACCGCGTCGAGCGGCTTGATCATCAGATTCACGGTGAACGCCCCGGCGACCGCCGCGAACCCCAGTGCGACCCCGGCCACCGGGTGCCGGCCGACGCTCAGGAAGGCGGCCCCGGCGAGCGGGATCAGGACCACGTACCCGGCGTCCGAGGCGATGCTCGACAGGATGCCGACGAACGCCAGGATGTACGTCAGGGCCCACGCCGGGGAGACGAGGACCAGCTTCCGGATCAGGGCCTTGATCAGCCCCGCCTCTTCGGCCACCCCGACCCCGACCATCGCCACGATCAGGAGGCCGATGGCGGTGAACCCCATGAAGTTCGGGACCAGCCGGACGTACATGTCCCGGATCCCGTCGGTGGTGAGCAGGCTCCGGGCGGCCGTCGTCTGCGTCTCGACCTGGTGCGTCTCCGGGTTGATCACCTGGAACGAGACGGCCGCCCCGGTGAGGTACAGGACGTGTGAGAGGACGAGCACGACGGCGATCAGGATCAGGAAGATGATGACCGGGTGCGGGACCCGGTTCCCGACCCGCTCGACCACGTCGAGGAGCTTCTGCATGAACCCCTTCGGGGGTCCGGCCGGCGGGGCGTCGGTCGGGGAACTCATGGGGCGGTCCTGTCGGGGCTCCCCGGGCGGCCGGGTCAGAACGGGAACACGACGGGCACCAGCACGACGGTGACGACCAGGACGACCAGGCTGAACGGCACCCCGACCTTCACGAAGTCGCCGAACCGGTAGTTCCCGGGGGTGACCACCAGGGTGTTCACCGGGGACGACACCGGGGTCATGAACGCGGTCGACGCGGCCAGGGCGACGGTCATCGCGAACGGGTACGGGGACAGCCCCAGGTCCTTCGCCACGGCCAGCGCGACCGGGGCCATGAGCACCGCCGTCGCGGTGTTCGAGATGAACATCCCGAGCACGGCGGTGATCCCGAACAGGGCGGCCAGCACCCCGCGCGGCCCGACCCCCTCGGTCACCGCCTGCAGGGCGTCGGCCGCCTTATCCACCCCGCCGGTCCGCTGCAGGGCGACGGAGAACGGCAGCATCCCGACGATCAGCACGATCGTCTTCCAGTCGATCGACCGGTACGCGCTGTTCAGGTCGACGACCCCGAGGGCCCCCATCAGCAGGCACCCGAGCAGCGCCGCCTGGACGTTCGGCACCACCCCGGTCGCCATCAGCACCACTACCAGCCCCAGGCACGCGACCGCCTGCGCCGCCTTCCCCGGGACCGGCAGCACCTCCCGGACCTCGGCCGGCAGCCGCAGGACGACCACCCCGGCGGCGTCCGGCCCGAGCCGGTCGATCTCCTCCCACGGGCCGACCACCAGCAGCGTGTCCCCGAGGCGCAGGGTTTCGCCCTCCGGCACCCGCGCGGCGGTCCCGCGGCGGAGCCCGATCACAGTCAGCCCGGTCCGGTCCCGGAACCCGGACGCGGCCACCGTCCGGCCGACCAGGTCGGAGTCGGCCGGGACGATCACCTCGGCCATCCCGATCTCCTGGGACCGGTCGCGGAAGTACGCCCCGGATAGCGGCATCGCCTCCAGCCCGTACTTGGCCCGCACGGCGTCGGCGTCGGCGGCCGCGAACAGGTCGACGAGCAGGACGTCGCCGGCCCGGAACTCGGTCTTCGGCGTCGGCCGGAGCAGCGCCCCGCCCCGCTCGACGGCCAGCAGGTGCGCCCCGGACGTGTCTTCGAGGCTGACCTCGGCCACCGTCCGGCCGACAAGCGGGGACCCGGGCGGCACCCCGACCCGCTGCTCCCGCCCGGCCAGTTGGTACTGCTCGACCCAGTCCGCCAGGGTCGGGCCGGTCGGCGACCCGGCCCCCGGCCCGGCCCCGGCCGGCAGCAGCCGGCGGGCGAACAGCATGTAGGTGATGCCCAGCGCCAGGATCGGCAGGCCGAACGGGGTGAAGCTGAAGAAGTTGAACCCGCCCGCCTCGCCCCGCGCCTCCAGGTGGCGGACCAGCTCGGCGTTCACCACCAGGTTCGGGGCGGTGGCGACGAGCGTCGTCATCCCGCTGATCAGGGCGGCCATGCTCAGCGGCATCATCAGCCGGCTCGGGGACGACCCGGTGGTCTGGGCGATCCGTAGGGCGACCGGGATGAAGATGGCGGTCACCGCGGTGGAGGACATGAACGCCCCGAGGCCGCAGACGGCGGCCATCAGCAGGACGGTCAGCCGGGTCTCGCTGCTCCCGGCCTTGACGATCAGCCAGTCCCCGAGCTGCCGGGCGACCCCGGTCCGGACCAGCCCGTCCCCGATCACGAACAGGGCGGCGATGAGGACGATGTTCGGGTCGCTGAACCCGGCCAGGGCCTCGTTCACCGTGACCACCGGCCGGCCGGTGACCACCCCGACGAACGGCAGGGCGGTGAGCACGATCAGGGCGACCGCGTCCATCCGCGGGCGGTTCAGCGCGAACATCGCGACCGCCGCCGCGAGCAGCCCCAGGACGATCGCGAGGTCCGTGGTCATGTGCCGCCTGACGGGAGGAGTCGGCGCGGCGCGAGACGGCGGGGCGGAGCCCCCGGAGATCGCACACCCGAACCCGATCGACGTTGTCGCGGCAGTTGTACCGAGGTCGGACGACCGCGGCCAGAAGAAACTACCGGAACTCCCGACAAGCCCGCGGCCCCGCGCTGGCCAGACCGCGTTTCACGACCGTGTGGCGGCCGGGGTTGGAGTCCCGGCTTCAGCCAGTGCTTCCGGCCGGAGACCGGCTGAAGCCGGGACTCCAACCCCGGCCGCCACACGGACCCGAAGGGCGCCCTAGAAGTTGTACTGGAACAGCAGCTGGAGGCGGTTCGCGTCGGCCCGCTGGCCGGTCAGGTTCTTCCGCTGCCCGAACAGGTACTCGGTCCCGATCGACACGTTCCGGACCGGGACGTACCACAGGTTCACCGCCAGGTACTTCCCCCCCGCGTAGGTGGCCCCGGGCTGGGCGCCGTTGCTCCCGGCCTGGGTCATCGAGTAGGTGACGCTGGACAGCCACGACTCGCTGAACCAGTGCTCGTAGGCGACGAGCCAGCCGGTCACGTACGGGACGTCGAACCCGCCGGTGGCCGGGTCCACCTGCCCGTCGATCCCGAGGCCGACGGTGTCCTGCAGGTACCGGGCGACGCCCCAGCCGAAGGTGTACTGCCCGACCACCCGGCTCTTCGTCAGCCCGGTCGGGTTGGCGTCCCGGACCGGGTTCGTCCCGGCCACCGCGGCCCACGGGTGGAACGCCCCGCCGGCCGACATCCCGTACCCCATCCGGCGGGTCGTCGTCCCGCCGGTCGGCCGGTACCCGAGGGTCCGCACGAGGCCGGCCACCTGGGCGTGCCCGAGGTCCGCCTCGTACCGCACGTGGGTGGCGAAGTCCGGCACGTCCTGGACGTTGGCGCCCAGCCCGTTGGTGGTGATGTCGGAGAACGCCTGCTCCACGCCCCCGGCCACGAACAGCTTGTCGGCCACCGGGAGGGTCACCCGCATCCCCGGCCGCCGCTGGTTCACCCACCCGGCCGGGCCCTGGAAGTCGACCAGGGTCGGCCAGGTGGTCGGGTCCATGAACACGGTGTTCTGCTGGCCGACCCGGAAGTACCCGAAGTCGACGAACGCGTGCCGCAGGCGGAACGGGTTCCCGCCCCCGCCGGCGGCCTGCCCGGCCCCGTTGAAGAAGTCGGCCTCGACGAACGTGTGGACGTTCCAGTCGAACACCGTGGTCGGCGTCCAGGTCTCGACCGCGATCCGGCTCGGGCGGGCGGTGAAGTTCGCGTTCGACCCGTCCCGCCGTGGCACCGGGATGGTGTTCGGGACGAAGCTGTCGACGCTCCCGATCGGGTTGATGTCGTACAACCCGGTGAGCCGGACGAACCCGCGGAGGCGGAACGAGGTGTTCGTCCCGGGGACCAGGAACGACCCCGGGACGATCCCGCGGACGACGTACCGCAGCCGCTCCTCCGGGGTGACCGGGACCGGCGGCGGGATCGGGCGGAACTCCGGCACCCCGGGGCCGTCCTGCTGGTCCCGGGCCTCGTACCCCGGCGGGGCGTACTCGACGATCGTCCGCGGCTGGACCGCGTACCGGGTGGACACCGCCTCCCGCAGCATCACCGGGTACAGGTCGACCCCGGCGTACGGGTTCGCCCCCGGGGTGTTCTGGTAGTCGTAGTCCCGCGGGTACGCCCCGGGCGGGGCGTAGTCTCGGACGCCCGGGGGCGGCGGGGCGGGCGGGGCAGGGGGTACAGCCGGGGCCGGCGGGCTGGGCGGAAACCCGCCGTCGGGGAACACCACGGACGGCGCCCCCGGGGGCGTCGGCATCCCCGGCAGGACCGGCGGTCGGGGCGGGGCGGGGCCGGGTGACATCGGACCGGGCGGCACCGGCCCCTGCGCGGCGGCGGACCCCGGCCACCCGACCACGACGGCGGCCAGCAGGCCGCGCAGGCTCAGACGACCGGGTGCGGTCCGCATGGCTCCCCCCCGACCGCCGCGTTCCCCCGAACGCCGGCCGCCGCAGAGTTCATGAACTTGAGTGCGACGGCCAATATTCCCATCGTCCCGACGTGTCAACACCGGCCGCCCCGCGCCGCCCGGCCGGGCGGCACAGGCGGGACGACCGGGTGCCGGGGCCGCCGCGGGCCGGGGCGGGCGGACGTTCCGGCCCACGCCGGACCGTGCCCCGCGCCGAATGGAGGGGTGAACGGGGTCGAACACCGCCACTCGCCACGGAGGGTGAGTCCGTCATGCTGAGCCGCCGAAACCTCCTCCTGTCTGGGCTCGCCGGCCTGCCGGCCCTGGCCGCCGCCCGCGCCGCCGACCCGCCGGCCCCGGCCGGGCTGGGGTACCAGATCGTCCTCCGCTCCCGCACCGCGACCGCCACCCCGCTGCGGGACAAGGACGCCCAGACCGGCGGCGGGTCGGTGACGGTGGAGCAGCCGGAGCCGCACACGATCATGGTGGCGATGGCCGGGTCGGCGGTGGTCGGGTCGGACTTCCACGCGTCGTCCGCCGGGATCGCCTTCGACCTGGAGCAGGACCTGGAGATCATCCCGACCCGGAAGGGGGTGCGGCCGCCGCGGGTCGGGATGGTCGGGCGGGTGGTCGGGACGCTGAACGTGACCGACCCGGGGAAGTGCGGGAAGGCGTGCGGCACCGCCGACCAGGGGCCGGCGGCCGCGTGCCTGGCGGGCGGCGGCACGACCCTGCTGTCGCTGGCGGTGAAGCCGTCGGCGGTCGGGGCCGGGGGGGAGTCGTCGGTCAACCTGCGGGAGGGGCCGGTGGAGTCGCCGGCGGCCGCCGGGGCGTACCGGCTGACCGCCTCGTTCCGGATCGGGGTGACCCAGGGGAAGGGGGTGTTCCACCGCCAGTTCGCGGTCGCCGACTTCGACCCGGCCCCGCAGTTCGACGGGTTCTGGACGGACGCCCTGCGGCCGTTTCGGGCGGTCCCGCGGAAGGACTTCGGGTTCCAGCTGATCGTGCGGGTGGTCGAGGAGCCGGACCGGTGAAGCCGGGTGCAGCGGCCGTTTAGCCGCGACGCGGAGTCCTCGGAGCGGAGCGCGGGCGCCAACCCCGCGCTCCGCTCCGAGGACTCCGCGTCGCGGCTAAACCGGGGCTTTCGACTCACGGCTCCAGCCCGAACAGCACGCGGGAGGCGAGCACCAGCCGCTCCGGCCCGGTCACCCCGGCCCACTCGTCCCGGACCCGGACCAGCGCGTCCGGGTCCGAGGTGAGGATGTTGTCCGCACCGCGCTTGATGAACCGGGCCATCTCCCGCGGGTCGTTGACGGTCCAGACGTGCACCTCCCGGCCGCGGCGGTGGGCCTCGCCGATCAGCTCGTCCGTCAGGTGGTCGGCCCGGACGTTCAGCACGTCCACGTCCAGCCGGCTGACGTCCCCGACGGCGTGGGCGACGATCAGCCCGGTCCGCACCCGCGGGTTGTGCCCCCGCACCTCGGCCAGGTCGGCGGGGTGGAACGACGTGAGCAGGGTGTCGGCCTCGACGCCGAGGTCGCGGACCAGGTCGGCCACCGCCCGGGCGAGGCGCGGGTCGGGGCCGGGCGACTTCAGCTCGACGTTCAGCCTGATCCGCCCGCGGGCGAGGTCGACCACCTCCGCGAGCGTCGGCACCCGCTCCCCGGCGAACGCCGGGCCGAACCACCGCCCCACGTCCAGCGTCCGGACCTCGGCGAGCGTCAGGTCGGCGAGCCGCCGCGGGTCCCCGGCGACCCGCATCAGGTCCCGGTCGTGGAGCAGCACCGGCACCCCGTCGGCGGTCAACTGGACGTCGATCTCGGCGTAGTCCGCCCCGCTCTCGATCGCCTTGCGGATCGCGCTGAGGGTGTTCTCGGGGGCGGCCCGGGCGTGCCCGCGGTGGGCGGTCACCGCGACCGGCCGAGGGTCCTCCAGCCGGCGGGCCAGGTCCAGCCCGACGAGGACCGGGGCGACCGGGGCCACCGCGAACAGGAGCCACGCCGCCCGCCGCGGCCAGGGCGAGGCCGGCCCGTCGGCGGCCGGGCCGGGCGGCGGGGGGATGCCGAGCTGCTCGTTCCGGTGGAGGTACAGCCGGAGGGTCAGGACGGCGTGCCCGACCACCGCCACGAAGGACACCACGGCGAGCAGCCCGCCCTGGGCGGCGAGGAGCAGGACGACCCGGCCGGTGGGCCGCTCGCCCGCGCCGTCGAGCACCGCCGCGGCGGCGAGCCGGAACCCGGCGGCCGCGGCCGCCCCCGCCAGGAACACGGCGAGCTGCCACCCGACCAGGACCGCCCCGACCCGCCACCCGACCCCGCGGACCCGCTCCCGGCTGGCCCGCAGGGCGGCCCCGGGCGGGCCGCCCTCGAACAGCAGGATCGGCAGGGCGAACGCCCACCGGACGCACAGCGCCAGGCCGGCGGCGACCGCGGCCGCCAGGGTCACCGCCCCGATCCCGGCGGCGACCCAGAAGACCGGCGGCCGGTCCTTCCAGTAGAAGTACAGGTCGTGCCGGGTGAGGAGGGCGGCGTAGGTCAGCCCGGCGAGGAGGACGAACGGGGCGAGCGCCAGGGCCAGGAGCACGAGCTTGCCGAACCCGAGCCGGGCGACCCGCCACGCGCCCCGCGGGACGGCCCGGAGGGGCGGCCGGGCCGGCCCGGCGACGAGCATCAGGCCGGCCTGCTCGAGCAGCAGCAGGGCGACGGTGACGGTCCCGAGGAGGGCGGCGTACAGCACCCCGGCGGGCGTGAGGAGGAAGTCGAGGAGGTCGCGGTTGGTCACCGCGACCCGGCCGGCCCCGGCCAGCACCACGGCCAGCAGGGCCGCGACGGCCGGGGCGAGGAGGACGGCGGCGGCGAGCTTGAACAGGACCTCGAACACGACCACCGGGGCCCGGGCCCGGCGGTAGTCGTGCCACGCGCCCCGGGCGACCGTGCGGAGGGGAAGGGGGGTGCTCATGCGTCACGCACCCGGCCGCGCCTCCACAACGACACGGCCCACGCCATCACGGCGACCTGTGACAGGGCGACCCAGAAGCCGAGTGCGGAGATCAGGACCGCCGCCGGCGTGAGCCAGGCGAACGCCCGCGCCTTCACCGCCGCCGCCCGCTCCCGCACCTCCCGCAGCCGCGGCTCGTACTCGGCGAGCAGCCCCCGCGCCGCCCGCACCGCCGCCTCGGTCGCGGACAGCTGCGCCCCGGCGTCCCCGTCGGGGTCCGGGTCCGGCTCCCCGAGGCGGCGGCTCAGCTCCCACGCCGCCGGGGAGACGGCGGCCAGCCGCCCGTTCAGGTCCGCGAGCCGGTCGGTGTCCAGCCCGGCGGCGGACAGGAACGGCAGGCCCCCGACGTCCTCCAGCACGGTGTTCACCACCAGGGCGGCCTCGGCGACGGTGTGCAGCTTCTCGTGAGCGTTGCCGAGTTCCGGGGCGATCTGCCGCTGCACGGTCCGCCCGAGCATCCGGCCGAGGGCGTTGCCCCGCTGGGGCTCCAGGGCGAGGCGCCGCTGCTCCGCACGGACGCCGTCCAGCCGCTCGGCCGCCCGGTCCAGGCTGGCCTTGGCCTGTCCGACGGCCTGGTCCGCGAGGTCGAGGGCGGCCTCGGCCCGGGCGAACGCGTGCCCCGCCTTGGCCGCGGCCGGCCCCTTCACGACCCAGACGCCCACGCCGGCGGCGAGGCCGGCGAGCAGCACCGCCGCGGCCAGGAGGAAGACGAGCCCGGCCAGCAGGCGGCGGAGGACGTTCATCGCGACTCCGGGCTCGGGCCGCCGCGCCCGGCGTCGGCTTCGGCCCCGCATCGACGTTCCGCGCGGGGCCGGGTCGCTGCGGTCAGTTTTCCGTGGCGGAGATCATACCGCATCGGCCGGCCCGCGGTAAGGGGACGCCGCGGGCGCCGACAGGGCACGCGCCACTCCCGGTCGGGGCGGCGCCGGACCCCGGAGTATCCCCGCCGGGGACGAAGCCGTACCAAGAATTGTGTCACGGTTGGCCGCCGCGGCCGGGTACAACGGGGCGACCCAGCCGCCCCCGGGACCGGTCGGCGCCCCGCCCCGCGAAGCCTTCCACCCGGGCGGAACCCCCTCCCCGCAGGAGACGGCCGTGCCCCGCCTCACCGCACCGCTCGCCCTCGCGGCCGCCTGGCTCGCCGCCCTCGCGCCCGCACCGGCGGACGACCCCGCCCGGCCGCCCCCGCGGCGGATGGAGAAGCTCGGGCGCGGGGTGGTCGCGGTCCACCAGGGCGGCGGCAAGGTGTTCGTCTCCTGGCGGCTGCTCGGCACCGACCCGGACGACGTCGCGTTCCACGTCTACCGGCAGCCAGGCGACGCCGAGCCGGTGCGGCTGACGAAGGAGCCGCTCGCGAAGGTCACCTGGTTCGCGGACGCCGGGGTCGAGTTCGCCAAGCCGGTCCGGTACACCGTCCGGGCGGTGGCCGGCGGGAAGGAGGGCGACCCGAGCGCCCCGTTCACGCTCCCGGCCGGCGCCCCGGCCCAGCCGTACCTGTCGGTCCCGCTGAAGACCCCGGCGGGTTACAGCCCGAACGACGCCTCGGCCGGCGACCTGGACGGGGACGGCGAGTACGAGATCGTGCTGCACCAGGCCGGCCGCGGGCGGGATAACTCCCAGGCCGGACCGACCGACCCGCCGATCCTCCAGGCGTACAAGCTCGACGGCACCCGGCTGTGGGAGGTCAACCTGGGGCGGAACGTCCGCGAGGGCGCCCACTACACGCAGTTCATGGTCTACGACCTCGACGGCGACGGCCGGGCCGAGGTGGTGTGCAAGACCGCCGACGGCACCACCGACGGGGCAGGGGCGGTGATCGGCGACGGGAAGGCCGACCATCGGAACGCCGACGGGAAGGTGCTGGACGGGCCCGAGTTCCTCACCGTGTTCGACGGCCTCACCGGCAAGGCGCTGGCCACCGCCGACTACGTCCCGCCGCGCGGCCGGGTCGCCGACTGGGGCGACGCCACCGGCAACCGGGTGGACCGGTTCCTGGCCTGCGTCGCGTACCTGGACGGGGTCCGCCCGAGCGTGGTGATGTGCCGCGGGTACTACACCCGGGCGGTGCTCGCCGCGTGGGACTGGCGCGGCGGCAAGCTGACGAAGCGGTGGGTGTTCGACACCGACGACGGCACCCCCGGCAACCGCGCCTACCGCGGGCAGGGGAACCACAACATCAGCGCCGGCGACGTGGACGGCGACGGGCGGGACGAGATCATCTACGGGTCGTGCGTGATCGGCAGCGACGGGAAGGGGGTGTACTCGACCGGGCTGGGGCACGGGGACGCGATGCACTTCGGCGACCTCGACCCGGACCGGCCGGGGCTGGAGGTGTTCAAGGCGAACGGGGACAACGCGAACCCGGCCGGCATCCAGCTGCGCGACGCCCGGACCGGGAAGCAGGTGTGGGGCGTCGCGTCGACCGGGAAGGGCGGGGTCGGGCGGGCGTGCGCCCTGGACATCGACCCGCGGCACCCCGGGATGGAGATGTGGGGCAAGGGCACGGGCGTCGGCGGGCTGTACAGCGCGAAAGGCGAGAAGATCTCCGACGCCGCCCCGCGGACCTGCAACATGGGCTGCTGGTGGGACGGCGACCTGCTCCGCGAACTCCTCGACGGGGTGAACATCAGCAAGTGGGATCACAAGGCGGGCCGGGAGGACCGCCTGTTCAGCGGCGCGGATCACGGGGTGGTGTCGAACAACGGGTCGAAGTCGAACCCGTGCCTGTGCGCCGACCTCCTGGGCGACTGGCGGGAGGAGGTCGTCGCCCGCACCCGGGACGGCAAGGAGCTGCGCATCTTCACCACGACGGTCCCGACCGAGCACCGCGTCCCGACGCTGATGCACGACCCGGTCTACCGCCTCGGCGTCGCCTGGCAGAACGTGTCGTACAACCAGCCGGCGCACACCGGCTTGTACCTCGGCCACGGGATGAGGCTCCCGGTGCCGCGGCCGAACATCACCACCGCCCCCGTGAAGCCGTAACGGAGGGAACGACAATGCGCACACTGATCGCGGCCGCGCTGCTCGCCGCGGCCGCCCCCGCCGACGAGCCGGCGGCGAAGGCGCCGACCCTGTTCCTCGTCGGCGACTCGACCGTGCGGAACGGCACGAAGGGCCAGCAGGGGTGGGGTGACCCCGTCGCGGCCCTCTTCGACAAGACGAAGATCAAGGTCGAGAACCACGCCATCGGCGGGCGGAGCAGCCGGACGTTCCAGACCGAGGGGCGGTGGGACAAGGTGCTCGCGGCGGCGAGGCCGGGCGACTTCGTCCTGATCCGGATGGGCCACAACGACGGCGGCCCGCTCGACGACCCGGCCCGGGCCCGCGGCACCCTCCGCGGCACCGGCGGCGAGACGAAGGAGGTCGACAACCCGCTCACCGGGAAGAGGGAAGTCGTCCGCACCTACGGCTGGTACCTGCGGAAGTACGTGGCCGACGCCCGGGCGAAGAAGGTGACCCCGGTCGTCCTCTCGCCCGTCCCGCACTGCCCGCAGCGGCCGGTGCAGAAGGGCGACGTGGAGAAGAACAGCTACGTCGCCTGGTCCGAGGAGGTGGCGGCGGCGGAGAAGGCGGACTTCGTCCACCTGAACAAGCTGGTGCTGGCCCGGTACGCGGCCCTCACCCCGGCCGACGTCAAGGCGAAGTACTTCACCCCGGCCGACAACACCCACACCAGCCCGGCCGGGGCGGAGTTGAACGCCGGGTGCGTGGCCGAGGGGCTGCGCGGCCTCAAGGACTGCAAGCTGAAGGACCACCTGCTCCCCGAGAAGTGACCCCGACTCCGGCGGCCCGCGGCGGTGCCACCGAAGAACTACCCGAACGCCCCGCCGGTCAATCACGGCCGCCGGCCGAGCCGGCCGTCAGCCGGAGCAGCCAGTCGTCGCCGCCCGCCGGCGGGGCGAGGCCGCGGCCGTCGGCCGTGGTCCCGCCGGCCCGCCGGTCGGTCGGTTTACGCGCGTCGATCCATTCGACCCGGTACGGCCCGCCCCGGACCTTCACGCTCACCTTCCCCGGCGACTCCAGGTAGACCAGGTAGTCGTTCCCCTCGTCCGCCAGGCAGTAACCGGCGTCAACGAGGTCGGGCCGCGGCCGCGTCCGGTGATACGGCACCGTCTCGAAGACGTCCCACACCCGCCGGACGGTGTCGTGCCGGGCCTGGACCTTGTCCGCCGGGTCGAGGGTGCCGCTGAACCCGGACGACGAGTCCCCGGCCATGTCTCCGAAGTTCAAGGCCGCCCCAGACATGCCGATCACGAACGCGTTCTTCCGCAGGTCGTCGTCCGTGTACCTGGGGTGGCCGCGGTCGTTCCCGGCCCACAGCGTCTCCTGGGCGTACAGCGGCTTCCCGGGGTGGTGGTTCTTCAGCAGCCCGGCGGCGAGCCGCGCCCGGTCGGCCGTTTTCGGGCCTTGCAGGGTGCCGAAGGTGAGCCAGTCGGCGTCCTTGAACGCGTCGTCCCCGGTCGGGTTGTGGACCGTCAGCGGGTGGCCGAACACGTCCACCCGGCGGACGAGCCGGCCCAGCCGGTGGACGTCGTCGGCCGACAGGTACGTCTTGTTCCGCAGCAGCGGCTCGGGGCCGCCGACGTTCAGCACCACGTTCCAGTACGGGCCGAACCGGGCCAGGGCGTACCGGACGTACAGCTCCTGGTCCTTCGAGTCCTTGGGGAAGTCGGCCGCACGGCCGAAGAACCCGGCGAACGGGAACACGGCCATCCGCCGGCGCGACAGGTCGTCGAGGACTGCTTCCGCCTTGCGGTACTCGGCCGCGTCCGGCGGCCACAGCTTCGGCGTCTCCCACCCCTTGCCGCGGCCGTCGGCGTCCCGGTTCAGGAAGAAGCTGGCGACGGACAGCGTGTTGTACCCCTGGCCCTCGGCCCAGTCGAGGAACGCGGCCCGCTTCGCCGGCTCCCAGTTGGCGGCGAAGAACCGGTCGCCGACGTGCAGGCTCCGCACCAGGAGCGGCGACCCGCCGTGCCCGTCCCGGAACCCGAACCAGACGGGGTTCGGCTCGTACGCCGAGACCACGCCCGGCACGCCCGACGGGACGCAGCGGAACGTGCCGTTCGTCCCGGCGCTGCCGTCCGAGAACGTCGCCTCGTACTTCCACACCCCGAGCTGGTCGGGCATGAACCGGACCTTCCACGCCGCCCCGCCGTCGTGGAAGCCCCAGAACTTGACCGCGGTACCGTCCGGCCGGGTGTAGGTGACGTCCAGGGAGACGTCCCGGTACGGGTCGGCGTACCGCTTCGGGTTCTCGACCGCCGCCTCGAACCGGTCCCACCGGCCGACCGGCTTCGCGTCCTTCGGGTCGGCGGCGGGCGCTGGGCGGTCGCCGGCCTTGACGAGCGGGTTCGGGCCGGTGACGTTCGCCTCGATCAGGTTCGCCAGCCCGGCGGCCGCCGGCTTCTCGCTGACGTCCACCCCGGCGTAGACAATCCCGAGCCGGTGGTTCCACAGGACGCGGGTGCCGCCGCGGCCGGCCGCGTACGCCCACGCCCGGTCGGCCCCGGGGTATAGGTCGCCGGCGGTGTTCACCCAGGTCATGAACCCGTACGGGGCTTCCGGGAACTTCGCCCGGTTCTCGTGGAACCAGCCCTGGCCGACGTTCCCGTCGTCCGGCCCGTCGTACACCGGCCGCATCCCGTGGGTCTGCTTCCGCTCCAGCTCCTCCACGAACCAGCGCGGCACGAGTTGCTTGCCGTCCCAGGCGCCGCGGGCCAGCACCAGGAGCCCGAGCCGGCCCATGTCCTCCAGGTCGAGGACCAGCCGGACGCCGTCGTCGATCGCCTTCGTCGACCACCCGCGCATCCCGATGGCGTCGAAGTAGGCGGCCTTCAGGACGTCGGCGTACCCGTCCCGGAAGTCGGTCTTGCCGTACACCTTGGCGAGGGCGTTGCAGAGGCGGACCAGGTTCTTGTCCGAGTACGTCCACACCTCGCCGGGCCGCGGGTCGCCGAGGTCGCGGTGGGTGTCGGACGGGAAGTCGAAGGCGGACGACTGGGTGATGACGTGCCACCAGGTGGCGGCGGCGTCGCGGCCCTTCAGGTCCGGCTGCCAGACGTCCAGCCGCTGGTGGAGGGACGGGACGCGGCCCTGGCCGATCGCCGCCCCGACGGTGAGGGCGTGCCACGTCTTGCGGAGGGAGGCGACGTCCTGGGTCTTGTTCCAGTCGCCCTCGGCGTGGACCAGGTGGCCGTGCCGCCACAGCGCCCACCGGGACGCCTTGCCCTTCAGGGCGTCGACCACCTTCGGGTCCAGCCCGACGGCGGCCGGGGCCTTCCGGCTCTGGCGGTCGAGCCCCTCGCCGGGCGGCGGGAAGTGCCACCCGTCGAACTCGCCGGCGGCCGCCGGCGGTGCGGGCGCGACCAGGGCGGCCGCGACGGCGGCCGACCACCAACCCGACCGGGGGGAGCTGCGGGTCACGGCCGGCGGGCCTCGGGGTGACGGGGCGATCGGCCGATTCTCCCGCCGGCCGGCCGGTCACCGCAACCGGGGAAGCGTCGAAGGCGGCGCCGGTTTTATCGAACGGCGGCCGTCAGCAACCTTGACCGCCTGTTCACTTTCCGGGGCAACGCCCGTCCGCTTGACTTAACTCGCGCGATCGTTCCCACCCGCATACTCCGCCGCCATGACGCCACACGCCTTCGTGCGCCAGTGGCAGGATGTCGAACTGTCGGAACGGAGTTCGTCCCAGTCGCACTTCAACGACCTCTGCACCTTGCTCGGCGAGCCGAAGCCGGTCGAGGCGGATCCGAAGGGGGAGTGGTACACGTTCGAGAAAGGCGTCAGGACGCCGGACGGGAAGAACGGATTCGCCGACGTCTGGAAGAAGGGGCACTTCGGCTGGGAGTACAAGCGGAAGGGTAAGCACAAGAACCTCGGCGACGCGTACGCCCAACTCCTCCGGTATCGCGAGGCACTGGACAACCCGCCGCTGCTGGTCGTGTGCGACATCGGCCGCTACGAGATCCGCACCAACTTCACGAACCACACCACGCGAGTCGAAACCCTCACACACCGGGATCTGACCGACCCCGCGAAGTTGAACGTCCTCCGCCGGGTGTTCCGCGACCCCAACTCGTTCGACCCCGGCAAGACCCGGCGGCAGCTCACCGAGGAGATCGCCGGCCGGTTCTGCGAGGTGGCCGACGGGCTCCGGGCCCGCGGCATCGACTCGGACCGGGCGGCCCACTTCCTCGTCCGGCTCGTGTTCTGCATGTTCGTGGAGCACGCCGGACTGCTGACCGTCGGCCGCGGCCCGGAACGCGTCTTCACCGACACCCTGCGGAAGTACCGCGACCGCCCGGGCCGGCTGGCCGGCCGGCTGGCCGACCTGTTCGACAAGATGTCCAGGGGCGGGGACTTCGGGTCGGACGAGATCCGGCACTTCAACGGCGGGCTGTTCGACGGGGCCGAGGTGGTCGAGTTGACGCCGGCCGAGGTCGGCGTCCTGCTGGAGTGCGCGGAGTTCGATTGGGCGGCGATCGAGCCGACGATCTCCGGCACCCTGTTCGAGCGGATCATCGACCCGGCCAAGCGGGCCCGGCTCGGCGCCCACTTCACCAGCCCGGAAGACATCGAGACCCTACTCCGGCCGGTGTTCCTCGACCCGCTGCGACGGGAGTGGGCCGCGGTCCGGGCGGAGGCGGATGACCTGTGGGCGAAGCTCCAGCCGGCCGCCCGCGAGGCGTCGCTGGCGACGCGCCGGAAGGAGGACCGGAAGCTCCGGGACCGGTCCCGGACGGCCCGAGAGCGGTTCGACGCCTGCCTGCGCCGGTTCTTCGACCGGCTCGCGACCGTGACGGTGCTGGACCCGGCGTGCGGGAGCGGGAACTTCTTGTACGTCGCCCTGCGGATGCTGCTCGGGTTGTACAAGGAGGTGTGGCAGTACGCCTCCGCCCGCGACCTGACCAACATCCCGTTCGTGAGCCCGCGGCAGTTTTACGGGCTGGAGGTCAACGAGTACGCCCGGGAGTTGGCCGAGACGATGCTGTGGATCGGCTACCTGCAGTGGGGGCGCGAGAACCCGATCCGGGAGCCGGACAAGCCGGTCCTCGGCGCGATGAACAGCGTCGCGCGGACCAACGCCATCCTCGACCTGAGCGTGCCGGACGACCCGAAGGAGCCGGTCTGGCCGGATGCTGATTTTATCGTCGGCAACCCGCCGTTCCTGGGCGGGAAGATGCTTCGGATGAACCTTGGCGACGCCTACGTGGACGCGATGTTCCAAGTGTGGCGGGGGCGGGTCGGGTCGGAGTCTGACCTTTGCTGTTACTGGTTCGAGAAGGCGCGGGCGATGATCGAGGCGGGGCGGGCGAAGAGGGCCGGCCTCCTCGCCACCCAGGGCATCCGCGGCGGCGCGAACCGGCAGGTGCTCAACCGCATCAAGCGGTCCGGGGACATCTTCTTCGCGGTCAGCGACCAGGACTGGTGGGACGACGGCACCGCCGTCCACATCAGCATGGTCGGGTTCGACGAAGGCACAGATCCGATCCGAGTCCTCGACGGTAAGCCGGTCCGCACGATCAACCCGAACCTCACCGCGTCAGCGGACATCACCACCGCCCGGCGGCTCGGGGCGAACGCGGGGGTCGCGTACATGGGCGACACCAAGGGCGGGCCGTTCGACATCACATGCGGGCACGCGCGGCAGTTGCTCGACGCGCCGAACGTGAACGGGCGGCCCGGCAGTGACGTGGTGACCCCGTGGTGCAACGGGCTGGATGTCACACGACGGGGACGAGACACGTGGATCATCGACTTCGGGCCGGGGATGACCGAAGGAGTGGCCGCGCGGTACGAGGCCGCGTTCGCACACGCCAACACCGAGGTCCGTCCCGAGCGGCACCACAACAAGCGCGAGGCTTACCGACTGAGGTGGTGGCTTCACGTCGAGGCCAGGTCTGGCATGCGGGCCGCCCTCGCCCCGCTGCCGCGGTTCCTCGCGGTTGCTCGGGTCGCCAAGCACCTCATGTTCGTCTGGATGGGCGCCCCGACCCTGCCGGATTGCCAACTGATCGCCTTCGCCCGTGCCGACGACTACTTCTTTGGCGTCCTCCACTCTCGCGTCCACGAGGTGTGGGCGAGGGCTCAGGGCACGCAGGTGCGGGAGCGGGAGAGCGGGTTCCGGTACACCCCGACGACGTGCTTCGAGACGTTCCCGTTCCCCGCCGAGCCGTTCCCCGCCCACCGGGACGCGATCGCGGCGGCCGCGAAGGAACTCGACCGCCTCCGGACGAACTGGCTCAACCCGCCGGAGTGGACGCGGACCGAAGTGCTCGAGTTCCCCGGGTCGGCCGACGGCCCGTGGAAGCGATACGTCGCGGACGCGGACCCGGACACCGGGGTCGGCACGGTCCGCTACCCGCGGGTCGTCCCGAAGGACGACGCTTGCGCCGCGAAGCTGAAGGCCCGGACGCTCACCAACCTGTACAACGAGAGGCCGGCGTGGCTGGCGAACGCCCACCGGGAACTCGACGAACTGGTGTTCGCGGCTTACGGCTGGCGGCCCGACCTCTCCGACGACGACCTGCTCGCCCGGCTGCTCGACATGAACCTCGCCGCCGCATCCGGCCCGCCGGTCGGTGCCGGCGACGGGTCGGTCCGGCCGCGCAAGGCCGCCCGGCGGTGACTGGGACTCGCCTCAGCCGAGTTTGAACGCCTCGCGGAGGCAGCCCAGTGCCTCCTCCCCGCGGGCCTTCTCCACCACCACCCCGACGCACACCTCGCTCGTGTTGATCATCGCGATGTTGATGCCGCGCGCCGCCAGCGCCCCGAACATCGTCCGCGCCACCCCGGTGTGCGTCCGCATCCCCACCCCCAGCACGTACAGCACCGCCACGTCCGCGTCCCCGGCCACCCGGCACCCGGCGTCGATCCCGCACACCACCTCCTGCGTCCGCTGCAGGGCCCGCGGCAGGTCGGCGCGCGGCACCGAGAACGACAGCTCCGCCCGCCCCGGGCCGGTCAGGTTCTGCACGATCATGTCGACCAGTATCCCGCCGGCGGCGACCGCGGTGAACACCCGGGAGCAGTTCCCCGGCGCGTCCGGCAGGTCGTGAACCGTCACCCGCGACTGCGCCGCGTCCAGGTGGACGCCGCTGACCAGCACGTCCTCCATCCCGCCCAGCCGGGCGATCGCCGCCTCCCGGTCGGCCGCCCCGGGGACGACCGCCGGCGTCGGCCGCGGGGTGAACCCGTTGCCGCTGCCGTCCGCCGGGACGCCGGCCCCCTTCCGCGGGTTCGCCAGCCCGAACGCCGCGTGGACCGCCCGCAGCGCCTTCCGCCCGCGGACCGCCCGCCGGGCCTCCAGGTGCGCCTTCTTGACCGGCTCACCCGCGACGTCGTCGGACGACGGGGCCTCGCCGTCCTCCTCGACCAGCACGCTGATCTTGATGTCCCCGGTGGTGATCATCTTGACGTTCACGCCCTCCGCCGCGAGGGCCTGGAACATCTTCTCGGCGACGCCGGACAGGGTCCGCATCCCGGCCCCGACGACCGACACCTTGCTCACCTTCCCGGTCTCGCTGAGCGTCGCCCCGAGGTCGGCCACGATCGGGGCCAGCGTCTTCTTCGTCTTTTCCAGGTCGGCGTTCAGCACCGTGAACCCGATCGCCGCCTTGCCCCCGGTGCCGACGCTCTGGGCGATCATGTCCACCGCCACGCTCGCCCCGGCCAGCGCCGCGAACACCCGGTGGCTCACCCCCGGCCGGTCCGGCACCCCGTCGAGCACCAGCCGGGCCTCGTCGTGCGCCAGGGCGCAGCCGCACACCGGGAACTCGGCCATCCACGCCGCCTCCGGCACGATCCACGTCCCGACCGCGTCGGACCGCGAGTTCCGGACCATCAGCGGGACGTCGTACTTCTTCGCGAACTCGATGCTCCGGGAGTGCATCACCCCGGCCCCCATGCTCGCCATCTCCAGCATCTCGTCGTAGCTGATGGCGTCCATCTTCCGGGCGTCCGGCACCACCCGCGGGTCGGTCGTGTAGACGCCGTCCACGTCGGTGTAGATCTCGCACGCCACCTCGTACCCGGCGAGCTTCAGGGCGGCGGCGACGGCGACGGCGGTGGTGTCGGAGCCGCCGCGGCCGAGGGTGGAGATGTCGCCGAGTTCGTCCACGCCCTGGAACCCGGCGAGGACGGCGATGTTCCCGCCTTCGACCGCCTCCACCAGCCGGCGGGTGTCGATCGACTTGATCCGGGCCTTGCGGTGGGTGGTGTCGGTGACGATCCCGACCTGCGGGCCGGTGAAGCTGACCGCCCGCTCGCCGAGTTCCTGGATCGCCATCGCGGCGAGGGCGATCGACACCTGCTCGCCGGTGGCGAGGAGCATGTCCATTTCGCGGGCGGACGGGGCGGCGGTGATCTCGGCCGCCTTGGCGATCAGGTCGTCGGTGGTGCTCCCCTGGGCGGACACGACGACCACGACGCGGCTGCCGGCGTGCTTCGCCCGGACGGCCTTGCGGGCCGCCTCCATGACGCGGTCGGCGTCCTTCAGGCTCGACCCGCCGAACTTCTGCACGACGACCCGCACGGCAACCCCTCTCGACGTCGAGAAACCCATTGTGGACGGTTGTTGTAACGGTCGGCGGATCGGACTTCCAGGGACGCGGCCCGGCGGGTATGCGGCCGGGGAACCGTGACCGTCCCGGAGGTGGCCGTGCGGACGACGCTCGTTCTCGCCGTGGTGGCGGCCTTAACCACGCGGGCGGCCGCACAGGACGCGCCCCCGCCGGGCTTCCCGCTCGGCGACTTGGCGGCCCGGGCGACGCACATCCTGGTGGTTGACGCCCGCGGGGTCGTCCTCGACGTTTGGAAAGGCGATGCGGCGCCCGGCGACGTCGTCCCCCTCGGCGGGCTGTTCAGCGACGCCGGCTCCGACCCGCGGGACCTCTCCCGCGTCCGCCACCTACGGGTGTACCCGTACGCCCAGCCGCCGCGGACCGGGGCGACGGTCCTGTTCCTGGTGAAGCTCCCGAGGCCGAGGCCGGCGCCGAAGCCGGACACCGCGGTGTACGGCCGCTGGGGCTCCCGCCGGTGGGAGTCGCCGCCGAACCCACTGGCGGACGTCGGGGCGGCGGCGTTCGACCGGGTTGTCGGGTGGGGACACGATCCGAGTAACCGGTACTCCTGGACGGCCCGCCAGGTGCCGTCGCCCGGCGGGTGGCTCCCGGCGAACCCGGCCGGGGAAATCGAGGCGTCGACGGCGTGCCTGGACGACGCCGGACTCATCCGCGTGTTGGACCGGGCGCCGACAGACCCCGGCCGCCGGGTGGAGGAGGTCGGGGCCGTACCCCGCTGGCAGGTGGTCGGCACCGCAGACCAGTTCCGGTGGCGGCTGGAGGAGGCCTGGCGGGCGAATCACGCCGCGGGGTGGTAGCCGCCGCGGAGTTGCCCCGGGCCGGCGGCGCGGGTACTCTCACCTGTACCCGCCTCCCGACAACTCCCGCCCCCGGAGACCCACCCCCGTGAGCCGCACGCTGCCCGCCGTCTTGCTCCTCGCCCTCGCGTCACCCGCCCCCGCCGACAACTGGCCGCAGTGGCGCGGCCCCAAGAACGACGGCCACTCCGCCGAGAAGAACCTGCCGGCCGAGTTCGGCCCGGACAAGAACGTCGTCTGGAAGCTCGCCCTCCCGGGGATCGGGTCGTCCACCCCGTGCGTCTGGGGCGACAACATCTTCATCACCACCATCGACGGGAACGACGTCGCCCTGATGTGCGTCGGGACCGACGGGAAGCCGAAGTGGAAGCAAAACCTCGGCCCGGCCGGGAAGGCCGGCCGCGGGGACGAGGGGAACTTCGCGTCCGCCTCCTGCTCCACCGACGGGAAGCACGTCTGGACGTTCGTCGGCAGCGGGAAGGTCGTCTGCTCCACGGTCGACGGGAAGCCGGTGTGGGACGCCGACCTGCAGAAGTACGGCAAGTTCGCCATCCAGTTCGGCATCCACTGGACCCCGGTCCTGTACAAGGGCAACCTGTACCTCCAGGTGATGCACCGCGGGGCGCAGGCGGTCGTCGCCCTCGACGCGGCCACCGGCCGGGAGCTGTGGAAGGTGGACCGGCCGGGGTACGGGAAGGGCGAGAGCCCCGACACCTACTCGTCCGCCTTCATCTGGGAGGGGGAGGGCGGGCCGCTCCTGGTCGCGCACGGCAACGACTACTGCACCGGGCACCGGCTCGACACCGGGGCCGAGGTGTGGCGGGTGCAGGGGCTGAACCCGTCGTCGAACGGGGCCTGGCGGTTCGTCTCCAGCCCGCTCGTCACCCCCGACCTGATCGTGGTGCCGTCGTGCAAGAACGGGCCGACGGTCGCGTTCAACCCGGTCGGGGCGAAAGGCGACATCACCCCCGACAACAAGAACGAGCTGTGGCGGTTCGCCCGCACCCCGGACGTGGTGTCGCCGATCCGCGTCGGGGACGTGGTGTACCTGATGTCCGACGGCCCGCTGACCGCCGTCGACGCGAAGACCGGAAAGGAGCTGTACCGGCAGCCGGTGGGGAAGGGGATCCACCGGGCGCACCTGGTGGCGGCTGACGGCAAGGTGTACGTCACCGGCCGGGAGGGGGGCGTCAACGTGGTGCAGGCCGGGCCGGAGTTCAAGCTGCTGGCGTCGAACACGCTGCCGGACAAGTTCTACGCGTCGCCGGCGGTCGCCGGCGGCCGCATCTACCTCCGCGGGCACCAGTTCCTGTGGGCGATCGGGGCGAAGTGAGCCGGCGGCCGTGGGATCCGGCCGGGAGCGGCTATTCACCTGGCGACCGCGACCCGCCCCGGCGGAGGGGCCACCCCCGATGGATGCGGACGCCTCGGCCGAGTTCGTCGGGCAGGTGACCCGCGCCCAGCGGCGGCTGTACGCCTTCATCTACGCCCTGGTCCGCCGCCCGGCCGACGCCGAGGACGTCCTCCAGGAGTGCAACCTGGTCCTCTGGCGGAAGGCGGGCGAGTTCCGGCGCGGGTCCGACTTCATGGCCTGGGCGTGCCGGGTCGCCCAGCTCCAGGTGCTGGCGTTCCGCAAGCGCCGGGCCCGCGCCCGGGAGCACTTCGACGACGCCCTGATCGCCCAGCTGGCCGACGAGGCCGGGCGGCGGCTGGGGGAGTTCGACCGCCGCCAGCAGGCCCTGCTGGAGTGCCTGGCCCGGCTCCCGAACGCCCAGCGGGAGTTGGTGGCCCGGCGGTACGAGCCGGGCGGGTCGGTGACCGAGATGGCCGCCGCCGCCGGCCGCTCGCCGAAGGCCGTGTCCGAAGCCCTCCGCCGGATCCGCGAGGCGCTGCTGCGGTGCGCCGAGCGGCGGCTGGCCGCGGAGACCGGGTCGTGACCCCGCCGGACGAACTGCCCCGGCTCCTCGCCGCCCTCGCCGACGGGGAGCTGACCGACGACGAGGAGCGGCGGCTGGCGGACGCCCTCAGGCGGGACCCGCGGGCCCGGACCTTGTACCTCGACCACGTCGCACTGCTGACGGCCCTGCACTGGGAGTACGCGGCGGCCGCCGTCCCGGAACCGGTCGGCCCGGGTCGATCGGTCCCGCGGTGGGCGGTCGGGCTGGCCGCGGCGGTGCTCGTCGCCGCGGGGTGGGCGGCGGGCCGGCTGACTTCCCCGGCCCCGACGGCTCAGGTACCGGCGCCAGGCGCCCCGGACCGACCCCGCGCCCCGGCGCCCGTCCCCGGGCCCGCGGCCCGGGCCGCCCAACACGCGGCGGGGGTGGCGGCGGACCCCGCCCCGGCGGCCCAGCTGGAGGCGTTCGAGCGGCTCGCGGCCGAGGTCCGGGCCGACGCGGTCCGGCGGGCGGCGGCGGGGGACCTGGACCCGCTGCCGCGGCTGGCCGGGCTGCACGACCGAGTGCTCAAGCTCGGCGCCGCGCGGCAACTCGCCCGGGTCCCGGAGGCGGCCCGGGCGGCCGCCGCGGCCCGGGTGGCGGACGGGCTGGACCGGGCGGCCGACGAGGTGGCGGCGGCCGCCGGCGGGCTGCCGCCGGTCGTCGGGGACCTGCTCCGCCCGCTGGCCGCGTCGTGCCGGGAGACCGGGGCGGCGCTCGGGCAGGGGGGGCCGCCCCCGGCCCCGCCCGACTGGCCGTCGCCGCCCACCCCGCTAGAGGCGGTGGCCGCCCAGGCGATCCGGGTGGCGGACGCGGCCGACCCGCTCGCCCGGGCCGGCGAGGCCGCCCACCTCGCCGCCGCCCTCGCCCAGGTCGCCGCGGGCCTGTCGGTCGCCGGGGCGGACGACGACGCGACCCGGGTCGGGGAGGCGATGGGCGGGGTGCTCGAGCACGGCGTCGCCGCCAACCTCGACCGGGTGACCGCGGCCGACCCCGCCGGCCGGTTCCGGAAAGAGGTGTCGGAGGTGCGGGAGCGGGCGGGGCGGGCGGCGGACGTGCTGGAACGGAACCTGGCGAGGGCCCCGCCGGCCGCCCGGGCCGGGCTGGAGCGGGCGCTGGCGGCGTCCGAGGCGGGCCGCGGGAAGGCGGCCGGGAAGGGGGCCGGGAAGCCGGCCGGCACCGGCCCGCCGTGGAAGAAGAACGACGGGGACCACCCCGGCAAGGGCGGCAACCCGCCCGGCTGGCAGAAGAAGTCGTGACCGCGGGGGTCGCGACGCCGGCGGCCCCGGAGGCGGAGCCTCCGCCCACAGCAACCCCGGCCACGGCCGGCACACCCGGCCACCCGGCAGGCTGACCGGCGGGACGGTCGGTGACGGGTTATCGTCCCCTTACGCAGAGATCGCCATGAAGTCCGGACTCGCTCGTCCCTGGGCCGCGGTCGCACTGGCCGCGGGGGTCGTCGTACTCTGCACCGCCCGCGGCGCGACCGCCCAGGCGGGAAAGGTCGGTCCGGGCATCCCGCCGGCCGCCGGACCGGCCCCGGCCGGCGGGATCGCCGGCGGGGTGAAGGTCGGCGGCGGGGGCATCGTCGGCGGCCGGATGGCGGCGAAGGCCGCGGCCGGGCCCGGGATAGTCAAGGCCCCGGCCGTGCCGGTCGCGCCCGCCCCGGCCGGGGTGATGGTCGGCGCGGGGATGCCGAAGGCCCCAGCCGGGGGCGGGATGATGGCCGCCGGGGTGGTGGGCGGGAAGGGCGGGAAGCCGCCCGCGCCGGCGATGCCGAAGGCCCCGGCCGGGTTGGTCGGCGCCGGCGGGGGCGTCGGGGGGAAGGGCGGGAAGCCGGTCGGGGGCGGCGGGATCGCAGGCGGGGCGAAGGCCGGCGGGGCGATGGTGGCCGCCGGCCGGAACGGCCTCGGCCCGCAGGTGTCGGCCCTCACCCATCAGGGCGTCCACGGCCAGCAACTCGCCGCCATGATCCACCAGCTCCACGCGGCCCGGGGCGGGGGCGGGGGCAAGGGCGGTGGCGGGATGCCCGGCGGGGCGATGGCCGGCGGGATGGGGAAGGGGAAGGGCGGGATCGCCGGCGGGGTGGCGGCCGGCGGGGGCGGGATCGCCGGCGGGATGGCGAAGGGCGGCGGGAAGGGGAAGGGGGGCGGAATGCCCGGCGGCGGGATGATGCCGGGCGGGATGATGGCGAAGGGCGGGATGATGGCGAAGGGGGGCGGGCCGGCGGCGGTCGGCGGCGGGTTGGTGAAGGGCGGGGGTGGGAAGGGCAAGGGCGGCGGGATGCCGGGCGGAGACCCGGGCGGGATGGCCAAGGGGAAGGGCGGCGGGGGGATGGCGAAGGGCGGGGGCGGGATGATGCCCGGCGGTGCGGGCAAGGGGGGCGGCCCGGACCCTGGGAAGGGGAAGGGCGGCGGGGCGATGCCGGGCGGGGGCCACGCGGCCGGGAAGGTCGGGGCGGCGGGCGGGAAGGGCGGCGGGATGCCTGCGGCCGGCGGGCACGCGGCCGGCGTGGTCGGGGCCCGCGGCGGGATGCCCGGCGGCGGGGTCGGCAAGGGGAAGGGGAAGCCCTGAGTTCGCGTCGGACCGGTTCCCGCGGCCCGCCGGTCGTCAACCGGGCGGGCCGCGTCCTCACCAGTCAGGGGGTAGGTCATGCCCGCGCTCCGCTCCTCGGTCGGCGTCGCCGCCGTCCTGTTCGCGGCCCACACCTCGCCCCCGACGCCGGCCCAGCCGCCGACCCCACCCCCGGCCGGGCTGCAACCCGGGCCGGGCGCCGACGCCGTCCCGGTCCTGACCGAGACCGTCGGGCTGCTGTCCGGCCTGCAATTGTACCAGACGTACCTGAACGTCGGGCTGCTCGCCGACGCCCGGGCCGAGGGGGTGTACGAGGCGTCCGAGCTCGCCCAACTGCTCGGGTCGGTGGTCACCCCGCTGGAGCAGGTGGACAAGCAGCTCGAGCGGGTCGCCGCACTGAAGGGGTTGGGTAAGGACGACGCGGCCGCCGTCGCCCGGCTGCGGAAGATCCTCGCCCACCTCCAGGCCCAGGGGAAGTCGCTCCAGAGCTACTGGGACACCGGGGTCGCGGACCACGCGAAGAAGTACGAGGCCGCCCGGCAGGCGGCGTGGAAGGAACTCGACGACCTGCTCGGGCTGACCGCGACCGAGGGCGTCGCCCCCGAGCCGAAGGCGGTCGAGAAGCGGCCGTGACGGCCGGGCGCCGGCGGTCACGGCGCCGCCCGCAGGTCGTAGCAGCGGACGCCCTGGACGGTGCGGGCGAACAGGAACCCGCCGGCGAACGCGTCGTACAGCGGCATCTCGTACCCGCCGGTCGCGACGTGGGCCGGCGTCGGCCCGTTCACCTGCCACCCGCCGCCGAGCTTCGCCAACTTCGCCGGGTCGGCGTCGTAGAGCTGCCACACCTCCGGGTTCGCCCCGCGCGGCCGGTGCTGGGTGTCCGACACCGCGACGACACGGTCGCCCCAGACGTGGAACTGGTTCGCCGGGAACGGCTCCGACTTCAGCACCTTCCCGGTCGCCAGCTCGATGACGTGCAGGGTGCGTTCCTTCTTCACCTTCTCCCCGGCCGCGTCGAGCGCCTTCTCCGGGTTGGTCAGGTGGTACACCAACCCGTCCCGGGCGACGACGCGGCGCGACGGCCCGGCGTCCACCGACAGGACGTGGGCCGACTCCCACGGCTGCGCCCACAGCTTCTTCGGCCCGGCGTCGGTCGCGCGGTAGGCCGCGAGGACCCCGACCGGGTTCACGTCCGGGTTGTTGGCGTCCACCTTCTTGCCGATGTCCGCCCCGGTCAGCTTCGGGTTCGACTCGAACACCACGAGCACGTCGCCGAGGCCGACCGGGTGGGTCAGGTGCTGGGCCTTCAGGTCGTGCGTCCACAGCACCTTCCCGTTCGCCGGGTCGGCGAGGCGGAGGTGGCCGAGGCGGTTCATCGCCGCCACCCGGGCGCGGCCCTCGACCGCCACCACCGCCGGCATGTTGAACGGGCTCGTCCACTCCTCCTTCCCCGGCGACGCCCACAGCCGCTTGCCGGTCGCCGGGTCGAAGGCGACGAGACCGCGGTTCAGGTCGGAGGTGACGAGCGCCCCGCCGGCGACCACCGGCATGCCGTACACCGCCTGGAAGTTCCCGCCGGCCGCCGGCAGCACCGTCTTCTTCTCCAACGCCACCTTCTTCTGCTCTTCGAGTTGCTTGTGGCGCGGGCCGACGTCCGACTCCCAGAGGAGCTTGCCGGAGGCGAGGTCGAGGGCGTACACCCGGCCGGTGGTGCCGACCGCGAACACCTTGCCGCCGGCGGCGCACGGGGTCACCCCGTACCCGCCGCGCTTGCCCATCGGCAGCGACGCGCCCTTGCCGGCGGCGACGAACTTCCACCGCGTCTTCCCGGTCGCCGCGTCCATCGCCAGCACCACGTCGTCCGCCGACACCTTGTACCGCACCCCGGACGGGTCGCGGCCGCCGTCGCGCTCCTGGAACGCCGCGTCGACCACGTCGCCGGACGGGGTGAAGTACGCGAGGATGACGAGGCCGCCGGCGACGACCGGGCTGGCGATCCCGGCCGGCGGCAGGTCGCCGAACTCCTTCGGGACGCCGGTCGTCGCGGTCTTCCCGTATCCGACGCGCTGCTCCGAGTCCCAGACCGGGCGGAGCCGGGTCATGTCGTCGAGCAGGCGGACGTCGGCCGGGCCGGCGAACGCCCCGTTCGCGCCGGCGTAGGTCGGCCACTCGCCGCGGACCGGCGGCGGGTCGGCGGCGGTGGCCGGGGCGGCGAGGGCGAGAACGGCGACCGTCGGGAGGGAGAGGCGGGACATGGTCGGTCTCCGGAACGGGGTCACGGAATGAGGGACCGTGGACGTGGGACCCAGGCCGTTGGCCTGGGCTGAGGGAGGGCGGCCCTTCGGGCCTGAAGAGTCTGAGCACCGAAGGTGCGTCCTCCCTCAGCCCAGGCCACCGGCCTGGGTTCGGGCGGGGCGGGGCGGTCCGCGTCATGGGACCGGCGCCGCCGCATAGAGCGCCTGGTCGGTGGTGACGTACAGGGTGCGGCCGTCGGCCCCGCCGAACGTCAGGTTCGTCCCGCTCCCCTTCGGCACCTTCACCTCGCCGACCTTCTTCCCGTCCGCGCCCACCACCGCGACGACCCCGCCGGCGGTCACGTACAGGTGCCCGTCCGGGCCGAACGCCAGCCCGTCCGGGGCCGGCACGTCCGCCCACTTCTTCGCCTTGCCGGCGGCCAGGTCGAGCGACCCGTCGGCGGCCAGCGGGAACCGGTACACCCCGGACTTCTTCCGGTCCTTGTAGTTCGAGACGCCGACGAACACCGCTTTGCCGTCCGGGGCGACCGCGATGCCGTTCGGGTTCGACAGGTCCGCCTCCTTCTCGCCGTCGAAGGCCACCGCCACCGTCTTCTTCGCCACGTCCACCACCGACACCCGCCCCTTCTCGGGGTCCTTCAGGGTGGTGAAGTACACCATACCGGCCGGTGACACCGCGATGTCATTGAGCGACAGCTCCTTCCCGCCGGCGGCCGCGTCGAGGATCACCTTCGGCTCCCCGCCCGGCCGCCACGACGCCAGCTTGCCGCCGAACACCCCGTACAGGTGGCCGTCCGGCCCGGCCTTCCCGCGGCGGCCCTCCCGCACCTCCGTCACCTCGCCGGAGGCGGTCACCTTGAACAGCTTCCCCGGCTCGATGTCGGACACGATCAGGCAGTTGTCGGCCGGCAGCCAGGCCGGGGTGTCGAGCTTGGTGAACCCGCCCTTCACGAGGGTCAGCGGGCCGTACTCCGTCGGGACCGGCGGGGCGGAGATCGGCTTCGTCGCGGGCTCGGGTTTCGCCTCGGTCGCCGCGTACTTGCCTTCCGTCCGGACGGGGTCGAGGCTCGGGACGTACCCCTCCCGGGACGCCGGGTCGCCGCCGGGGAGCTTGTCCGGGCCGACGAACGGGCGGACCGGCTGCTTGTCCTTGTCGTCGGTCTTCCAGTCGGCCGGGAGGATCGTCCCGGTGGTCAGCTCGACCCGGACCGGCCGGCCGGTCTTGTCCTTCGCCCCCTTCACCGCGACGACGCGGAACTCGAGCACGGTGTAGTCCGGGCTGACCCGGTAGCAGGCGTACCCGGGCCGCGGCGCCGACTTGAAGTACAGCGGGGCGTAGTCGACGATCCAGTGTGCCCGGTTGAACGGGGCCAGGACCGCGTCCCACTCCGCCGGGGTGAGGAAGTCGTTCACCCCCAGCTCCTTCAGGATTGTCCCGTCCTTGCGGTAGACGACGACGCGCCGCGACAGGGCCTCGTGCGTCCGCTTGTCCTCGGCGACCGACCCCGGCCGCTCGCCGTTCACGACGCCCGCCCCGTGCCCGTGCGACTTATCCGGGAACCACAAGGTGATGTGATTGAACAGGGCGAACGTCTCCCCCCCGGGGGGCACGAACAGGTGGGCGTACACTTGGCCCCCCTGCACGCCCTTCGCGTCGAACGTCTTCGCCTCCCCGGTCTTCGTGTCCTTCCAGGTGAACCGCCACTTGTGCGGGCCGTGCGCCGGGTGCGGCTTCGGCGGCCCGCCCTTGGTCCCGGCCTTCGGGTCCACCACCTGCGCGGCGGTGACCACGAACCGCCCGTCCGGGGACTGCCCGCCGTCGATGTACGACGGCTGCTCGTACCCGGCGCGGGCGGCGGCCGGGACGAGGACGAGGGCGGCGAACAGGTGGCGGCGCATCGGGATGGTTCCGGCGAGCGTCGGGGCGTAAGCCCGACGTGTCTTGTTCCGCCATGTCGGGCTTACGCCCCGACGCTCGCCCCGGATCACTCCGCGAACAGGAACGCCGGGTGGCTGGCCACCCGCTTCCCGTCGGCGGCGACGCCGACGGCGATCAGGGCGTGGATCCCCTTGTCGAACTTCACCCCGTCCAGTTCGTACGGGGCGGCGGTCGCGGCCCCGAGCACCTTGTCCCCGTCCCGGAACTCGACCTTCGCGTACGCCCCCTTCACCTCGGCGACGACCTTCACCGGGGCGCCGGCCGGGGTCGGCTTCGAGTACCCGATCCCGCAGTCCGAGCGGTCCCCGCCGTGGTACTCGGTGACCGGCGACTTGATCCTCAGGTCCGGCTTCGCCGAGTGGAACGCCCGGTACACCCAGGCGGCGTACTCGTCCGGCAGCCAGACCGGGTTGACCATCCCCTTTGCCTCCCGCGCCGGGGCGATCGGCACCCACTCGGACACCGGGTTGAAGTCCGACACCCACCCGTCCTCGAGCTTCAGCGGCTTCAGCGGGACGGGCTTGCCCGGGGCCGCCGGCTCGGCCGGCAGCCGGGCCTTGATGCACCGGTCGAGGTAGGCGACGAAGAACCCGTACTTCGAGTAGATGCCGTGCTTGAACCCGTAGGTGGTCGCCCGGCAGGTCAGCGTCGCCGGCGGGGTGAGCATGTCCTTGATCGCGTCGCCTGCCTTGGCGCGGTCGGCGTCGCGCTCCTTCACGTCGCCGCCCAGCTCCCAGGCGTAGGCGTATGGCACCTTGGCGGTGATCGCGGTGATCGCCGCCATGCGGTTCGGGAACCCGTCGGACCACGCCAGGACCCGGTCCGGGGCGCGCTCGAACAGGTCCTTGACCAGCGGCGGGCCGTTCTGCCCGAGCCACCCGACGATCGGGGCGGTCGCCAGCTCCGGGTGTCCGGACTCCTTCCCGGCGATCTCGAGGTACTTCAACAGGTAGCCCATGTTCCCGGACGGGTGGCCGAGCTTGAACCGGCCGTTCCGCTTGTCGTTCACCCCGACGTCGTACTCGACCGGCCACGGGTAGGTGACGAGGGCGAAGTCCCACGCCCGGGCCGCGTGCCGCGGGTCGGACGAGTGGAACTGGAAGCAGAAGAACACCCCGCGCACCGTCTTCACGCCGGGCGGCAGGTAGAACCGGACCTTCGGCTCCTTCTCGTCCGCGTCCCGGACGCTCTGCCAGGTCTCGGCGTCGGGCATGTTCGTGATCGGGAACCATCCCGGCGGGTAGTCCTTCTCGGCCGCCGGCACCTCCTTGGTGGTCGGCGCCGGCTGGCGGGCCGGGGCGGTCGCGACGAGGAGCGCCCCGGCGGCGAGGGCAGCGAACGCGGTCTTCACTGGGGAGGTCTCCGGGGCGGGGGTTGGCGTCCCGGGGTTGAAACCCCGGGCTATTGCGGGTGACCCCTTCGGGGTCCAACGTCTTGTGGCCCCAACGGGGCCACCGGTAATAGCCCGGGGTTTCAACCCCGGGCGGGCAACCCCGGGCGGGCAACCCCGGGCGGCGGTGCCGGGTCACTTCGGGCCGAAGCGGCCCGCGACCCGGACCGGGTCGGGGCTCGGGACGTAGTCCTTCTGGTTCCCGCGGCCGCCGGCGATCACGTCGCCGACGAACGGCCGGCCGGGCACCTTCTGCGGGTCGGCGGGCTTCGCGGCCGGGTCGAGCAGCTTGCCGGTCACGAGGTCGACGCGGACCGTGCGCGGGGCCGGCGGGGTGACGCCGTTCTCCTTCGCCTTCCGGGCCGCCTCGTCGGTCGCCCCGACCAGCGTCTCCAGGACGGTGGAGTCCGGGCTGACGCGGTACAGGGCGTACCCGACCCGCGGGGCGTTGTCGCGCGTCAGCCCGGGGTAGTTCGCCTGCCAGTACGCCTGCCGGCCGTAGCAGAACAGCCACTTCCAGTCGTCGTCGGCGAGGAAGTCCTTGAGGTCGAGCCGGGACACCACCTCGCCGGTCTTCCTGTACACGGTCAACCGGTGCGAGAAGCCCTCCCAGGTGCGGGCTTCCGGGGTGGAAAGGTCCGGCCACTTCGCCCCGGTCGGGTTGGTCGGGGCGAGCACGTTCGGGTTCCAGACGGCGAACGTCTCCCCGGCAGGGGCGACAAAAATATGCCCGTGGACCGGCTCGAACACGCTGCTCGCCCCGCTGCGGAGGCCCTGGAGCTTGCCGGCGTGCGACGTGCCGGCCTTGGTGTCCTTCCAGGTGTACTTCCAGTGGAACGCCGCCGGCTTCTTCCCGGCCGCCGGCTCCTCGACCAGCTCCGGGGTGACGACGAACCGGCCGTCGGCGGACTGGCCGCCGTCGAGGTACGGGTGGCGGGAGTGGCCGGCGGGCGCGGCGGCCGGGACGAGCAGCAGGGCGGCGGTAGTCAGGGAGCGGTACACGGAAGTCCCTCCACGGGGGTTCACCCGATCAGTTCGCTCACCGGCTTCGCCTTCGGGTCGAACAGGGTGGTCCGGGACAGCGGCGGGACCATCAGCCCGTCGCCCTTGATCGGCTTCCCGGTCGACGCGTCCCACTCCGTCTCCCCGTCCACCCCGAGCAGCCGGCAGACGGTCGCCAGCAGCTCCGCCGCGTTCACCGGCCGGTCCTTCACCGCCGTCCCGTCGGCGGTCGTCGCCCCGACCACCTGGCCCACCTTCACCCCGCCGCCGGCGAACACCGCCGGGAACGCGACCGCGAAGTGGTCCCGGCTCGCCCCGGCGTTCAGCTTCGGGGTCCGGCCCATCTCGCCCATCGCCACCACCAGCGTACTGTCGAGAAGCCCGCGGTCGGCGAGTTCGGACACCAGCGTCGGCAGGGCGGCGTCGAGGCTCGGCAGGAGCACGTCCTTGAGCGTCGGGAAGTGCTTCTTGTGCGTGTCCCAGTCGCCGTCCCCGGTGAGCACGTTCGGGTACGTCACCTCGACGAACGGCACCCCGACCTCGACCAGCCGCCGCGCCAGCAGACAGCCCTGCCCGAACGGGTGCCGGCCGTACGCGTCGCGGACCTTGTCCGGCTCCTTCCCCAGGTCGAACGCGGCCCCGGCCGGCGACCGCATCAGGGCCAGCGCCGCGTCCACGTTCGTCCGGTGCGACTTCGCACTTTCCGCCCCGGTCCGGGCCGCGTGCTCCCGGTCGGCCTCGGCGAGCAGGGACAGCCGGTCGGCGGCCGACGCCGGGTCGAACTTCGCGGCGAGGTTCGGCAACCCGGCGGCCGCGTCGGGGACCGTCATCGGGGCGTGCCGGTACCCGAGGTAGCCGGGGGTGACGACGCCAGGGTCGCGGCCGGGGGCGTTCCCGACCATCACGAAGTTCGGCAGCCCGGTCGCGGGGTTCGCCCGCCCGGCCGACACCACCGACCCCCAGTTCGGCCGGTCGATCGTGTCCCGGCGGTTCGGCACCCGCCCGAACCGGACCAGGTTGTGCGCCCCGGCGTGCTGGACCGCCAGGCTCGGGGTGGTGCTGACCGACCGGAGCAGGGCGAACCGGTCGAGCGCCTTCGCGAGCCGCGGCAGGTGCTCGCACACCCACACCCCCGGCAGCGCCGACGCCACCGTTCCGAATTCGCCGCGAACCTCGGCGGGGGCGTCGGGCTTCGGGTCGAACGTCTCGAACTGGCTCGGCCCGCCGCTCAGCCAGAGGACGATGCACGACTTCGGCCGGGCGGCGGGGGCGGCCGCCGCGACCCCGGGCAGCCAACTCCGGCCGGCGAACCCGACCCCGCCGGCGGCCGCCAGCCGGAGCGCGTCGCGGCGGGTCAGACCAGGTTGCGAAGGCATCGCGTTCTCCGGGTCAGGGAACCGTGACGAACTCGGCGCTGTTGCATAGCACCCACAGGACGCCGGCGTACCCGGCCCCGTGGGACGGCTGCCGGGTGACGTAGTCGGTCATCCGCCGGCTCTCGTCCGCGGTCGGCCGGCGCGACAGGCTCCCGAGGTACAGTCGCTCCACGACGGCCGCCGGGGCGCCGGCCTCCTTCGCCAGCCGGGCGGCGAGCGCCGGGCCGCCGTCGAACGGCCCGCCGTTCATCAGCCGCAGCGCCTGCAGCAGCCCGAGCCGGTACTCGGTCGGGTCGGCCGCGGCCGGGGCGAGTAGCTGGTTGATCGCCTCGTTCCGCGGTCGCATGGCGTTCAACTGCTTGACCGCCGCCCCCTCGAACGGCGACGCCTTCTTCGGGTCGGCCGGCGGCGGGGTCTTGGGGAGGAAGTCCGCGAGCCGCGGGGCGGCGAACGGCGCCTCCCCGGCGGCCAGCGCGAGCGAGTCGAGGATCGGCTCCGGGCCGAGCACCTTCGGCGACTGCCGGGCGAACAGCCGGGCCGCCGCGTCGTCGTTCCGCCGGGCCACACTCGTCCGCCGGTAGGCGTCCGTCAGGCAGACGCAGCGGAACAGGTGGCGGTAGTCGTACCCGGACGCGACGAACTCCCGGGCGAGCCGCGCCAGCACCTCCGGGTAGGCCGGCCGGTTCCGCTCGTCGAGGTCGTCCACCGGGTCCACCAGCCCGCGGCCGAAGCACTGCCACCAGACCCGGTTCGCGGTGGCCCGGGCGAACGCCGCGTTCTTCGGATCGGTGACCCACGCGGCCAGGGCCGGGCGGTACGGCGGGTCGTCGCCCAGCTCCGGGACGGTGCCGTCGAGGAACCGCGGCCGGACCACCTTCCCGACGTTCGTGGCCGCGTCCACCGGGATCTTCAGCGCCCCCCTCGGCGGCAGCGCCTTGTAGGCGTTGAGCGACCCGCCGCCCGCCGGCACGTCCTCGGTGACCGCGGAGAACGCCACCTTCCGGTCGAGCACCCCGCCGTTCTTCGACCCGCGGGCGCGGCTGAAGAACGCCACCAGCCCCCAGTGGTTCTCCTGGCTCCACCGGGCGTACGGGTGGTCGTGGCACTCGGCGCACTCCAGCCGCACCCCGAGGAACAGCCGGGCCGCCTTCACCGCCGCGTCCTTCGGCTCCGCGTGGGCGGAGAAGAACGCGGTCGCCGGGCTCTCGCCGTACCGCCCGGTCGCGGTCAGCAACGTGGTCACCGTCTTGTCCCAGCCGCGGCCGGCGTCGAACCCGTCGGCCAGCCAGTGCCGGAAGTCGGCGACGAGGACCCGGCGGTTGTTGTCGAGCGGCATCAGCAGGTCGTGCCAGACCGCCGCCTGGTGCCGGCCGTACCCCGGCGACGCGAGCAACTCGTCGATCAGCTCGGCGCGCTTGTCCGGCGACTTGTCGTCAAGGAACGCGGCGGCGCGGTCGGCGGGCGGGACCCGGCCGGTCAGGTCGAGGAACGCCCGGCGGACGAACGCGGCGTCGTCGGCCGGCGGGTACGGTTCCAGCTTCTGGTCGGCCAGGCGGGCGGCGATCGCCTTGTCGACCGCGGCGGCGACGGCGGCCGGGTCGCCCGGCTTCGCCGGGGCGGCGGTGTCGTCCCGGGCCACCGCCGGGGCGCCGGCCGCGATCCACGCCTTCAGCGTCCCGGCCTCCGCGGCGGTCAGCTTCTCGCCCTCCTTCGGCATCTCTCCGGCCGCCACCTTCTTCCACAGCGGGCTCTCGTCCGGCTTACCGGGGACGACCGCCGGGCCGGCCTTGCCGCCCTGCAGGACCGAGTCCCGGGTGCGGAGGTCGAGGCCGTTCTTCTTGGTGACGCCGCCGTGGCACGAGACGCACGCCGACCGGAGGATCGGCAGGACGTCGCCCTCGAAGGTCGGGGCGGGGGGCGCCGCGGCCGCCGCCGGCCCGAGGGCCGCGAGGCACGCCGTCGCGGCGAGGCGGAGAAGGTTCATCGCTCGGCCCGGTGGGGTTACTTCTTCGGCGGGGGCGGCGGGATCACCTGATCCGCGACCGGCTTCTCCGGCACGTCCGACAGCTTCTCGCAGACGAACAGGTTCATCGCCCCGTCCGACTTGAACTCGGTCGGCCGGACCGGCTTGGCCGGGTTCGGCGTCTCGTTGTAGCAGATGCGGAGCTTCTTCCCGTCCAACTCGTAGATGCCGGGCAGGACCACGTCCTTCGCGGCCGGGTCCCGCTTGTGCTGGCCGATCTCGATCGTCTTGACCGGCTTCGCGGCCTCGTCCAACTTGACCGCCTTCCAGTTCACGTTCGTCAGCCCGGCGACCAGCTCCCGGACGCCGCCGTCCTTGCCGGGCCGCAGCACGTAGCACTCGTCGGCGGTGAACACGAGCCGCGGGTACTTCTCCGGCCCGTCCTTCGGGGTCAGGGCCCGGCCGGTCAGCCGGCCCATCTTCTCGCCCCCGTCGTCGTGGTACTCGACGATCTTCCACGTCCCGACGAGGGCGTCGCGGTCGGACTTCGGCTTGTCGTCGGCCGCCGCGGCGAGGGCGGCGGCGAGGAGGACGGCGGTCACGGCGGAGACCTCGGGTGGGTGAACGCGCTCTTCCGGGTGGTGCGGCGGCCGTTGGAGTCCCGGCTTCAGCCGGTCCGGGGACCGAAGGCCGGCTGAAGCCGGGACTCCAACAGGCGCGCTAGGCGATCAGGCCGGGGACGACTTGGCCGTGGACGTCGGTCAGGGTGTGGTCCCGGCCGGCGTACCGGTAGGTCAGCTTCTTGTGGTCCAGGCCCATCAGGTGCATGACGGTGGCGTGCAGGTCGTGGATGTGGACCGCGTCCTTGGTGACCGTCATCCCGGCCTCGTCCGTCTCGCCGTAGTACACGCCCCGCTTCGCCCCGCCGCCGGCGAGCCAGTACGTGTACCCCTTGGCGAAGTGGTCCCGGCCGTCCTTGCCCTGCGCGTACGGGGTCCGGCCGAACTCCCCGCCCCACATCACCACCGTGCTGTCGAGCAGCCCGGTCCGCTTCAGGTCGGTGAGCAGGGCCGCCATCCCCTGGTCGGTCACCTTCGCGTTGTGCTCGACCGCCGCCTTCAGGTTCCCGTGCTGGTCCCACCCGCGGCGGCCGCCGACGCAGACCGTCACCACCCGCACCCCGCGCTCGACCAGCCGGCGGGCGGTCAGGCACATGGTCGAGAAGTCCTCGGTGCTGTAGCTCAGCCCCCGCCCGGCCGGCTTCGCGGCCGGCTTCCCGCCGCCGATCCCGTACAGGTCGAGCGTCGCCTTCGACTCCTTGGACAGGTCCACCGCCTCCGGGCAGGCCATCTGCATCCGGAACGCCAGCTCCGCCGCCTCCACCCGGGCGTCGAGGGCCGAGTCCCCCGGGTGGCGGTCGGCGAACCCGCGGTTCAGCGCCGCCAACTCGTCGAGCAGCACCCGCTGCTTCGCGTCCGTCTCCAGGGCCGGCCGGCGGAGGTTCGGGACCTTGTTCCCGACCGGCATCCCCTGGCACTCGGCCGGGAGGAACCCGCTGTGGTGGTTGTGCCCCTCGGCCAGGTACACGTACCCCGGCAGGTTCTTGTTCGCGCTGCCCAGCCCGTACAGGAACCACGCCCCGAGGCTCGGCATCCCGACCCGGGTGTACCCGGTCAGGGCCTGGGTCTGGCCGGACGGGTGGGCCGGGCTGTCCGACGTCATCGACCGGACCACGCACAGCTCGTCCAGCACCCCGGCCATGTGTGGGAACACCTCCGTCGTCGCCACCGCCGACGACTCGCTCCGGACGTACTTGAACAGCGGGGCGGTGATCGTCGACCCGGGCGAGAACCGGACCGTCCCGTCCTGCCGGCCGGTGACGTCGGGCGGGGCCTTCCCGTCCCACTTCGCCATCTCCGGCTTGTAGTCGAACGTCTCGAACTGGGTCGGCCCGCCCTGCATGTTCAGGAAGATCAGGCTCTTCGCCTTGGCCGGGTGGTGCGGGCCGGGGGACTTCGACCCGGCCTCGGCCCGGGCCTCGTCGGCGAGCAGGGCGGCCAGCCCCAGCCCGCCGACCCCGCAGGCCATCTGCCGGACGAGTTCGCGGCGGGACGGGAGGAAGGCGGGCATCGGCGATCTCCAACGCTACCCAGGCCGGCGGCCTGGGCTCAGGTTGTGTGACCCCGTCGGGGTCAAGACTCTTGCAGGCCGAAGGCCTGCGACAATCTCAGCCCAGGGCAACGCCCTGGGTTCGGGGGTGGGTGACGGTCGCTACTCCACGTACAGGAACTCGCTGGAGCAGAGCAGCAGGTGGCAGTACCGGTCGAGGCCGTGCTTGCCGGCGAACGCCGCCTCGGCCGGGGTCGGGCCGCGGCCGAGCAGGAGCCGGGTCGCCGCCTCGGGGCTGCCGGCCCGCTTCGCCGCCAGCTTCGCCAGTTGATGCACGCCCGGGTTGTTCAGGAAGAACAGCATCTGCGGGGCGGTCACCGACTCGTCCCGGCGGACGGTCAGCAGGTCCGGGTCGGCGGCGTCGAACATCTTCGCCGGGATCAGCCCGACCCCGTGGACCGCCCGGTACCCGCCGACCGCGCCCCGGTCCTTCTCGACCGCCGGCGGCTTCAGCGCCCCGGGGCCGTTCGGCTTCGCGTCGAGCGGCGGGGAGCCGAGGTCGAGCACCCCGCCGACGAAGTGCAGGGTGTCGGCCAGTTGCTCGGCGTCGAGCCGGCGGACCGGCATCCGGGCGAGCAGCGCGTTCTCCGGGTCGGCGGCGAGGACCGCGCCGATCGCCCGGCTGCCCTGGCGGAAGGTCCGGGACGTGACCACGCCTTTCAGCAGCGCCTTCACGCTCCACCCGTCGGCGACGAACCGGGCCGCGAGGTGGTCGAGCAGCTCCGGGTTGACCGGCTTGTCGCCCATCGCCCCGAAGTCGTTAGGGGTGCCAACGATCGCCCGGCCGGTGGCCCACGTCCAGACGCGGTTCACCATCACCCGGGCGGTCAGCGGGTTGTCCTTCGACGCGACCCAGTTCGCCAGCTCCAGCCGGCCGCTCCCCTTCGTGAACTTGCCGAGCGGGGTCTGGTTGTCGCCGGCGAGCACGACCGGGAACCGCCGCGGGACGACCGGCCCTTTCTGGCTCTTCTCGCCGCGAACCAACAGGTTGGTGTCGCCGGCCGATTTGACCGAGTCGCGGAGCGTGGGAACCTTCGCGCCCGGGGCGGTGGCCAGGGTGACGGCGGTGGTGAACTCGCCCTTCGGGGCGCCGGCCACGCCGGTGCTGGTGAACACCCCAGCGAGGGCGTAGTAGTCGTGCTGGGTGAAGGCGTCGAACTTGTGGTCGTGGCACTTCGCGCAGTTGACCGACAGCCCGAGGAGCTGCTGCCCGGCGACCTCCATCATCCCCTCGATGACGTCCATCTCGCCGAGGTTCAGCGTCAGCATGTGGGTGGCGATCCGCCGGTCGTCGTCGGCCCGCGGGTCGCCGGCGGGCGGGAGCAGGTCGCCGGCGAGCTGGAGCGTCACGAACCGGTCGTACGGCAGGTCGGCGTTGAACGCCCGGATCAGCCAGTCCCGGTAGTGGCCGACGCCCGGCGCCGCCTGGTCGTACCGCACCCCGTCCATCCAGTGCCGGGCCCAGTACTCACCGAACCGCGGGGACGCGAGCAGCCGGTCGGCGGCCGCGGCGACCGCCTTGTCCGGGTCGGCCGAGAACGCCGCCTCGAACGCGGCCAGTTCGTCCGGGGTCGGCGGCAGGCCGGTGAGGGCGAACGTCATCCGGCGGAGGAGGGTGTGCGGGGCGGCGTCCGGCGCGGGGGCCAGCCCCTTCGCCTCGATCCGCGACAGGACGTGCCGGTCGAGGTCGGTGCGGGGCCAACCGGCGTCCTTCACCGCCGGGGCCGCCGGCGGCTTCACCGGCTGGTACGCCCAGTGCTTTCGGGCCTCGGCCCAGTCGATCCCCTTCCTCGCCGTGGACTTCCCGTCCCGCGGGTCCGGGGCGCCCATCGCCACCCACTTCTCGAAGTCGGCGGCCACCTCGTCCGGCAGCTTGGTGGTGTCGTTCGGCATCTTCAGCCCGTCGTGCCGGAGGGCCTTCAGGATCAGGCTCTCCTTCGGCTTGCCGGGCACGACGGCCGGTCCGGTGTCGCCGCCCTGGGTCAGCCCCCCGCGGGTATCGACGGCCAGGCCGCCCTTGAACGTGTTCGCCTCCGCCGAGTGGCACTTGTAGCACTGCCCGACCAGCACCGGGCGGACCTTCTTCTCGAAGAAGTCCACCCCGGCGGGGTCGGCCGCGGCGGCCGGGGCCGGGGCGAGGGCGGCGATCAGGGCGAGCAGGCGGAGACACATGGGTATCAATCCGGAGAATGAACCACAGAGTCACAGAGAACACAGAGGAAGAGGAACACCGAGGGGAAGACTGTCTTCGAACCCTGCATTCTCTCTGTGTTTCGTCTTCCCTCCGTGTTCTCTGTGACTCTGTGGTTAAATCCTCTTCTCCCTCACGCCAGCAGCTCTGCGATCGGCCCCTTCTGGTCCACGTCCTTGCCGAGCAGCGGGTCCGGCTGGCCGAACGTCTCCCGCTTGTCCCCGGCCGCGTTCAGCAGCGTCGTGTACAGGTTCCCGATGTGCTTGTGGTCCTTCGCCCCGTGCCCCGGCAGCTCCAGGTACCGGCCGGCCTTCAGCTTCCCGCCGAGGTCCCCGACCAGCACCGCCGGCCACTCCCAGCACCGGCTGTGGTGCCCCTCGGCCCCGTCCGACAGGTACACGACGAGCGTGTTGTCGAACATCGTCCCGTCCCCCTCCGGGACGGCCTGCAGCTTCTTCACCAGCCGGGCGATCAGCTCGAAGTGGAACTTGCGGATGCTGGTGCTCAGGTCGTCCCAGGTGCGGCCGTTGAAGCTCCCGCCGTGCCCGATCGAGTGCTTGTCCAGGTTGATCCCGAGCCCGTTGAACCGGACCGAGAAGTACGGGTTGCCGGCCCCGCTGGCGATCGTCACGCTGTTCGTCAGCCCGGCGACGAGGGCGGCGGTGGCGAGGTCGAACTGGGCGTCGAGCCGGTCGGTCTCGACCGCGGAGGTGAACTTGTCGGTGACCGGCGGGGCGTTCTTCCTCAGCACCGCCTCCATCTCGACCAGCTTGGCGTGCCGGTCCCGCATCGTCTCGAACGACTGGAGGTAGCTCTGCAGCTTCTCCCGCTCCGGGCCGGCGAGGCCGGCCTCCGCCCGCTTCGCGTCGGCGGCGAGGTGGTCGAGCAGCGGGGCGCGGCCGTCGAACGCCCTCTTCGCGCCCCCACCCGCCGCGCTGCCGAACAGCGCCTGGTACGCCAGGGCCGGGCTGCACTGGGTCGGGGCGGCCTTCCCGGCGGCGACCGCCGAGCAGTTGTACACCACGGTGTGCTCGGGCCGGTCGGTGATCCCCAGCCCGACGTGCGGGAACACCCCGCCGAGCGCCTTGCCCAGGGCGCAGTCGATCGTCGGCCCGGCCGGCAGCCCGGAGCTGCCGACCCCGCCCTTGCCGTTGTAAGCCCCGAGCGCCCCGAAGTCGTTCGAGTGCCCGCCCCCGTTCATCTTCCCGCTCAGCCCCTGGAGCACCGTCACCCGGTCCTTCACGAACGACACCGGGTCGAGGGCGGCCGACAGGTCGTGGTCCTTGAGCGGGATGTCGCGGACGCCCTCCCGGACCTTGTCCCCGCTCCGCCCGGTGTAGCTGCCGCTGGACACGAGCTGCTTGTTCCGGTCGATCCCCTTCGGCTGGATCTGGTGCCACGGCACCCCGTTCCCCTCGACCACGAACACCACCCGCTTCGCAGGGGCGGCCCCGGCCGCCTCGGCGTGGAGCCGGCCGAGCATCGGGGTGAACAGCGGGCCGGCCGAGGCGGCGGACGCGGCGAGGAACTGGCGGCGGTTCGCGGACACGGGCGGCCTCCGGGGGAACGGGTGGTCTCGGATTGGTGGGGCAGGCATTCCTGCCTGCCGTATGTTGACCGGCAGGCAGGAACGCCTGCCCCACCGGCTTCACTTCACGGTGCGGTACAGGAACGACTCGCTGGTCAGCAGGGACGCGATCAGCGCCTTCATGCTCCCGCCGCTCTTCAGGTACGCGGCGTCGGCGGCCATCAGGGTGCGGGCGTCCCCGGGGTTCTCGTCCCGGCCCGTCCAGAACCGGAACGCGTGCCGGACGAACACCTGCCGGGCGCGGTCGGTCTTCGCCAGCTTCCGCACCATCTCGACCGCGCTCGCCACCGGCCCGTCCACCGCCGGGTCGCCGGTCCCGTCGATCACCCCGGTGGTGTCGACCGCGACCTGCTTGTACTCCGGCGGCAGCGGCTTCCCCTTCGCGTCGGTCTTCTTCCCCTCGACCTCGACCCGCTCGGTCGTGCGGTACCGGCCGAAGTGGTCGAACTGCTCGAACGCCAGCCCGAGCGGGTTCATCTTCTGGTGGCACTGCCAGCAGTACGCCTCCCTGGTCACGGCCATCCGCTCGCGGAGCGTCTTGTGCGGGGCGTCGGGCAACTGGGCGTCGACGGTGATCGGCAGGTCCGGGACGGTCCCGCCGAGGAGCCGCTCGCGGACCCACTTGCCGCGGCGGATGGCGTGGTTGTCGAAGTTCTCGGAGTGGGCGACGAGCCACGCCGGCTGGGTCAGCACCCCGGCCCGCTGCTCCCTCGGCAGCTCGACCGGCTGGGCGGCCGGGAAGTCGGCGAGGTTGTACGCCAGGTGCAGCCGCTTGCCCTCGACGTTCGGCGGGTTCTTCTTCGGGTCCTTCTTCTTCGCCTCCTCGAACTTCGACAGGGCGTCGTCGAGCTGCTTCTTGTTCTGGTCGGACGCCTTGTGGTGGGCGTAGCTCTTCGTGGTGGTGAGCAGCTCGGCGAACACGTCCTTGTCGGCGGCAAGCACGTCGAGGATCAGCCGGTCGGTGTCTTCGACCAGCCCGCGGGCGTTGTGGGCCGGGAAGTCCTTCTGCTCCTTGAACACCTCCGGGGCGCCGGCGTAGGCGAAGTACTCGCGGAAGAACCGCATCACCCGCGGGTTGTCGGCCGGCGACCGGGCGAGCAGCCGGGCCGCCTCCCGGGCGACGTCCTCGGGCGACTTGAGCCGGCCGCCGTCGGCCGCCTTCAGCAGCTCGGCGTCCGGGGCCTTGTCCGACAGGGCGTAGGCGAGGGCGAAGGCGATCTCGCGCGGGGCGAGCAGCCGCCGCCCGGCGGCGGCCGGGCCGGCCCCGACCTCGGACCGGAACGTCGCCTCGGGGTGGAGCAGGGCGGCGACCAGCACCGCCCGGGCGCCGGCCTCCGGCCCGCCCGCCTTCACCCCGGCCGCGTACAGGGCGGCCGACCGGTCCCGCTCGTCGGCCTTCGGCTCCCGCTTGAGCACGAGCTTGAACTGGTGGGACAGGGCGGCGTCCAGTTGCGCCCGGGTCGGGGCGGCCTCCAGCAGCGGGGCGAACTCCTTCAGCGGCTTCTTCGCCCCGAGCTTCTTCGTCGACAGCCCGAGCTGCTCGTCGGCGATCGCCTCCGCGTTCCGCATCAGTTGGGCGGTGGTCGACTCGTCAACCGTCCCGCCGGCGGCCTTGTCCTTGAACCCGTCGCCCGGCGGGAGGGTGAACGGCTGGGCCAGGGTGACGTTCTTGAACTCCTTGGCCGCGTCCGAGTAGATGAACGGGCTGATCCGCCAGACCCGGGGCGGGTTGTCGAGGGCGAACGCCCCGGCCTTCGGGCCGAACAGGAGGTCGTGCGGGACGTGGTTCCCGGTCCGCAGCGACCCGGCCGCGACCGCCCCGGTCTTGCCGGCCTTGGCCAGCTCCGCGTCGACCCAGTCGGTGACCGCCCGGATCGCCTTCGGGTCCGGCTGCTTCTCGTCCGCCGGCGGCATCTCGCCGGCCTTGAGCCGGTCGGCGACCGCCTGCCAGACGTCGGCCGCCTTGCCCGCGGCGAGTTCGCCGGGGACGGCGTGCAGGGTCAGCTTCCCCTGCGCCTTCTGCTCGCCGTGGCAGCGGACGCAGTGGGCGGCGAGGAACGGCTTGACGGTGGTGCTGAAGGCGTCGAGGTCCGGCTTCGCGTCCTGGGCGGACAGCGGGGCCGGGGCGAGGGCCAGCGCGACGAGGGCGGCCGGGCGGCGGAAGATGCGGGATGAGGGCATCGGTCGGTGGTCCGGGCAGGCGGGTGGATGACTTCGGCGGGTCGGCGGTCGCTCAACCCCCGGGGGTCGGGCGAATTTAGTATCCGGAATCCCGGGAATCGCCCGGCCGGACGGAAACCGTGTACCAAATTCCCGCCGGGGCCGGGGATTGGGGCAGGGGACGCACCGATGCGCGACGCCGGGCCGAGCGAGGAGCTGATCCTTCGGCTCTGGGTGCGGAACCAGGCCGACGTGTACCGGTACGTGTTCGCCCTCCTGCCGAACCCGACGGACGCCCAGGAGGTGCTGCAGGCGACGTGCGTCGCGCTGTGGCGGAAGGCCGGCGACCTCGACCTCGATCGCCCGTTCCTCCCGGTCGCGTTCCGGTTCGCGCTCTTGGAGGTGAAGAAGCACCGGGAGAAGAACCGCCGGTGGGCGTCGTTCCTCGGGGACGAGGCGCTGGAGCAGGTGGCCGCGGAGCGGGCCGAGTCGCACGACCTGCTCGAACTCCGCCGGCAGGCGCTCGACGGGTGCGTCGGGCAGCTGCCGCCGGCCGACCGCGACCTCCTCGACCGGCACTACCGCCGGCAGCAGACCGTCCCGCAGATCGCCGGGGAGACCGGGCGGAACCCGCACACGCTGTACAAGGCCCTGCAGCGCGTCCGCCGGCTCCTGTTCGACTGCGTCACCTCCCGCGTGCCCGCCGAGGACCAAGTGTGACCCCGCCGACCGAGCTCGACCGGCTCCTGTCCGGGCTGTGCGACGGCACCCTGTCGGCCGCCGACCTCCGGCTGCTCGGGGAGACGGTCGCCGCCGACCCGGCGGCCCGCGCCCGGTACCTCCAGTACCTCGACCTGCACGCGGCGCTGGGCGGCTCGGTCGGGGCGGCGCTTCCCGAACCGGCCGCGCCCCGGCCGGTCGAGCGGTCGCGCCGGTGGCGGTGGGTCGCGGCCCCGGTGCTGGCCGCGTCGGTGGCGCTCGCCGCGTGGCTCGCGCTCCGCCCGGCCGCCCCCACCGGCCCCGGCCCGCAGCCGCTTCCGCCGGAGGTCGCGTCGGTCCGGTTCGCGGAGGTGTGGGGGCGGGCGGAGGTGCGCGACGAGGCGGGGGCGGTGGCGGTGGCCGAGGCCGGCACCCCACTCCGCCCCGGCCTGACCATCCGGACCGAGGCGGGCGACGGGTTCGCCACCCTCGACCTCGGCGGCGGGTCGCGGGTCGAACTTGGGCCGGACGCCCAGTTGCGCGTCGCCGAGGACGTGCCGGGCGCCGGGCTGCGGCTGATCCTCTCGGCCGGCCTGCTCCGCGGGGACCTGCGGGCGGCGGGGCTGACCGTGGTCACCACCCAGGCCGAGGTGCGGGCGCACGACGCCCGGTTCCTGGTGTCGGCGGTGACCGCCGACGCGACCGACGTGGAGGCGGAGTCGGGGACGGTGCGGGCGGTGCGGACCGCGGACGGGCGGGCGGTAGACGTGCCGGCCGGGTCCGGGGCGGTGATCGCCGCCGGGGACGCGATGGGGGTGCGGCCGGCCCCGGTGGCGGCGCGGGCCCCGGCCGCGACGTACAAGGTGCAGGCTCACTTCGGGCTGGCGTTCGCCGCCGACGGCGGTCGGCTCGTCGCCCGGCTGAAGGCCAACCGGTGGGCGGCGGTCGATCGGGTGACCGGAGGGGTCGAGAACGGCCCGGCCCTCCCGCCGTCGGACAAGCTGCTCGCCCTGTCTGCCGACGGCCGGACGGGTCTGGTGGCCCGGGCGGGCGGGCGGGTCGACCGGTGCGACACCGCCACCGGGGCCGTCCGCGGCGGGTTCGACGCGGCCGACGCGACCGCCGCGGCGTTCGCCGTCTGGGGGCTGTCGGCCGACGGGCGGACGGTGGTCGCGGGGCAGTACAGCTTGAAAGGCCCGACCGCGATCCGGGTCTGGACCGACGGCGAGCCGGACCGCCCGCCGGTGCCGCTGACCCGGGCGGCTCGGGCGGTGGCCGTGTCGGACGACGGGAAGCTGGCGGCATGGGCGGTCGACCAAGCGGGGCAGCGGCCGGTCCACACCCTCACCCTCTGGGACGTGGCCGCCGGGCGCGTGGTGACGACGGTCCCAGTGCCGGGCCGGGGGCTGCGGGTGCTGGCGTTCGCACCGGACGGCCGGCGGGTGGCCGGGGCGACCGACCACGGGGCGGTCCACGTCTGGGAGGCGGACGGCGGGCAGTGGGTGGCCGGCCGCGGGGCGGACGACGGGTGGACCCGGCCGGTCACCGCCCTGGCGTTCGCGCCGGACGGCCGGCGGCTGGCGGCCGGCCGGTCGGACGGGCGGGTCTGCCTGTGGGACGTGGCCGGCGGGGGCGAGGCGGTGCTGACCGCCGGCACCCGGAACGTTACGTGCCTCGCGTTCGCGCCGGACGGGTCGGCCCTGGCCGCCGGCCCGCTCCGCGAGCCGGTGTGCGTGTGGGACGTGTCGCCCCACGCCCCGTGACGGCCCCGGGACAACTCTTCTCCAGCCCCTCGCCCTTCCACGCCAACGGGCGAAACCGGCCGGCGGTTGTGACGGTAACGTTACCGGCCGCCGGCTTGCGGCCCGCCCCGCCCGTCACTAATCTGAACACCCGGACGGACTCGCGCACGACTCGCACGACGCCCCGGGCACGGGGTGCCGGTCGTGTCCGGAGGGCAGGAGATGCCGGACCCGGACTACTTCGGGGACGACCCGACCGACGCCCGCCCGGTCGCCGGGTACCGGTGGCTGCGCCGGCTCGGCCGCGGGGCGATGAGCGTCGTCTACCTGAGCTACGACCCGGCGGCCGGCGGGCCGGTGGCGGTGAAGGTGCTGGCCGACCACCTGACCGGCGACCCGGACGCCCTGGCCCGGTTCTCCCGGGAGGCCCGGCTGAGCCGCCGGCTCTCCCACCCGAGCCTGGTCCGCGGGCGGAAGGCCGGGCTGGACCGGGCGTCCGGGCGGTACTACCTGGTGCTCGAGTACGTGGACGGGCCGACCGCCCACGCCGCCCTGGAGGCGGCCGGCCCGTTCCCGGTCGGGGTGGCCGTCCGGGTCGGGATCGACATCGCCCGGGCGCTGGGGTACCTGCACGACCGGCGGTACGTCCACCGGGACGTGAAGCCGGACAACATCCTGCTGGAGCCGGGGGCCCCGGCGAAGTTGGCCGACCTCGGGCTGGCCAAGGAGCAGACCGGGGACGGCCAGATCACCTCCGACGGGGAGAGCGTCGGGACGTCGTTCTACATGTCCTACGAGCAGGCCCTCAGCGCCGAGCTGGTGGACGGGCGGAGCGACGTGTACGCCCTCGGGGCGACCCTGTACCACCTGCTGACCGGCGGGGTGCCGTTCCCCGGGGCGACGCACGAGGAGGTGCTCCGGGGCAAGGCCCGCGGGGCGTTCCGCCCGGTCGGGGAGCGGAACCCGGCCGTCCCCGCGGCGGTGGCCGACCTGATCGCCGCCACCCTCACCCGCGACCCCCGGGCCCGCCTCCAGTCGGCCGGGGAGCTGGCCGACGCCCTGGAGGCGACCGGGCTGGCGACCCCGGTCCCGGAGTTCGGTCCGGCCGCCTCCGGGTGCGGCCCGGACGCCCCGACCCAGACCGACCTCCGGTCCCCGGACCCGCTCCGCTCGTCCGCCCGCCGCCCCGCCCCCGCCCGCTCGCACTGACCCCCCATGCCCGCCTCCCCGTCGTCCGCCCGGGCGCTGCTCGCCCTCGCGGCCGTGCTCTGGAGCCTCGGCAGCGTGTTCATGCGGCTGCTCCGCGAGCCGCTCGGGCTGGGCCTCGAAGCCCCGCCCCTGTCGCCGCTGCAGATCGCGTTCTACCGCGGGCTGTTCGGCGGGCTCGCGCTGCTCGCGCTGGTCCGCCGGCGGCACGTCACCTTCCACCCGCTGATGCCGGTGATGGTGGTCACGTTCACCGTGATGAGCGGGCTGTACCTGTCGGCGCTCGGGCTGGGGGCGGCGGCGAACGCCATCTTCCTCCAGAACACCGCCCCGGTCTGGGTGTACGTGTTCGCGGTGCTGGTGCTCCGCGAGCCGGCCGACCGCCGCGGGTGGGAGGCGGCGCTCCTGGCGGCGGCCGGGGCGGTGGTGATCGTCGCCGGCGGGTGGCCGCGCGACCTCGCCCCGGAACAGCGGGGAGACGCGATCCTGGTGCTGTTCATGGGCGTCGGCAGCGGGGCGGCGTACGCCGCGGTGGTGCTGTTCCTCCGCGTCCTCCGCGGCCACGCCGCGGTCTGGCTGGTGACGATCAACCTGCTCGGGACGGCGCTGACGCTCGGGCTGTACGTGCTCGCCGCCGACGGCCCGGCCGGGTTCGCGGCGTGGGCGCGGGCCCCGAGCCCGGCGCAGTTCGGCGTGCTCGCGGCGGCCGGCGTCTTGCAGATGGCGGTGCCGTACTGGCTGTTCACACGCGGGCTGCGGACCGTGTCCCCGCAGGAGGCGGCGCTGATCACGCTGATCGAGCCGCTCCTGAACCCGGTGTGGGCGTACCTGCTGACGCCGGAGAAGGACGCCCCGACGCTGGCGATGGGCGTCGGCGGCGCGCTGATCCTGCTGGCGCTGGCGTGGAAGTACCTGCCGCGGAAGAGGCAGGTATTAACCACAGAGTCACAGAGGGCACAGAGCGAAGTGAAGCACCGAGAAGAACCGAGTTCATGATTCTCTCTTCCTCCGTGTTGCTTTCCTCGGTGCCCTCTGTGACTCTGTGGTTAATTCTCTTCACCGACCCATGCCATGCCGCCACTCCACCTCGCCCCCTTCTCCTGCGACGTCACCCCGCCGGACGGGCACCCGCTGTGCGGCGGGTGGATCACCCCGGTCCGCGGCGTGGACGACCCCCTGCGGGCGCTCGGGGTGGTGCTGCTCGGGGCCGGGAAGCCGGTGGTCCTCTGCGCCGTCGACTGGACCGGGCTGCGGAACGAGGCGTTCCGCGCCTGGCGCGGGGCCCTCGCGGACGCCGCCCACACCACCCCCGAGCACGTCTCGGTCCACTGCGTCCACCCGCACAACACCCCGTTCGCCGACACCCAGGCGGAGAAGCTGATTGCCGCCGCCGGGGCCGCCCCGTCCCTCGACCTGAAGTTCTTCGCCGACTGCGTCAAGCGGTCCGCGGAGGCCCTGACGGCGGCGCTGCCGAAGGCGGCGCGGTTCACCCACGTCGGGACCGGGGCGGCGGCGGTGAAGGAGGTGGCGTCGAACCGGCGGGTGCTCGGCCCGGACGGGACGGTGAAGTTCACCCGCACCAGCGCGACGAAGAGCAAGGAGGCCCGGGACGAGCCGGAGGGGCTGGTCGACCCGGACCTGCGGACGCTCAGCTTCTGGGACGGCGAGAAGGCGCTGGCGGCGCTCCACTTCTACGCCTGCCACCCGATGAGCTACTACGGCGACGGCCGGGTGAGCGCTGACTTCTGCGGGCTGGCCCGGCAGGCGCGGCAGGACGAGACCGGGGTGTTCCAGGTGTACTTCAATGGGTGCGGCGGGAACGTCACCGCGGGCAAGTACAACGACGGGGCGAAGGAGAACCGGGCGGTGCTGCGCGACCGGGTGAAGGCCGGGATGGCGACGGCGTGGAAGGCGACGAAGCGGGCCGAGGCGAAGGACTGGGACTGGCGGGTCGAGGCGGTGACGCTGCCGCCGCGGCGGGAGGCGGGCTTCGGCGAGGAGGCGAGCCGGGCGGCGCTCGCCGACCCGAAGGCGGCCGCGGCGAAGCGGAACAACGCCGCGTTCCAGCTCGCGTGGCTGAAGCGGGCCGCCACCCCGATCGAGGTGAACTGCCTGGACTTCGGCGGGTCGGTGCTGAGCCTGTTCCTGCCAGGCGAGGCGTTCGTCGAGTACCAGCTCGCCGCGCAGAAGATGCGGCCGGGCGCGGCGGTGAACGTCGCGGCTTACGGGGACGGCGGGCCGGGGTACATCCCGACGGCGAGGGCGTACCTGGAGGGCGGGTACGAGCCGACGGTTGCCCTCGCCGGGCCGGAGTCCGAAGACATCCTGCTGAAGGCGATGCGGAAGCTGCTCAAGACCGAAGGGGGAAAGAAATGAGCCGTTCACAACGGCGAGCGGGGGGCGTGAGCCCCCTGACCCGTCGCGCATCAGGGGGCTCACGCCCCCCGCTCGCCGGCGTGGTCGCGGCATTGCTGCTGGCCGCCCCGGCCCCGGCCGCCGACCCGGCGTACAAGGCCGGCGTCGCGACCGCCGTCATCACCCCCGAGAAGCCGATGTGGATGGCCGGGTACGCCGCCCGGAACAAGCCGTCCGAGGGGACGCGGCACGACCTCCACGCCAAGGCCCTGTGCCTCGAGGACGCCGCCGGCAAGCGGCTCGTCCTCGTCACCGCCGACCTCATCGGCATCCCGCGGTACCTGTCCGACGAGGTGTCGGCGGAGGCGGCCAAGCAGTTCGGGCTGAATCGGGACCAGCTCATGCTGACGGCGTCGCACACCCACTGCGGCCCGGTCCTCCGCGAGAACCTGATCGACATGTACGGCCTCACCCCGGAGGAGGCCGCGAAGGTCGCCGCGTACTCGAAGAAGCTCAAGACCGACCTCGTCGCCCTCGTCGGCGCCGCGGTCAAGAACCGCGAACCGGCCGCGCTAAAGGTCGGCGAGGCGAAGGCGACGTTCGCGGTCAACCGCCGCGAGGCGACGGAGAAGGGGGTGAAGATCGGCGTGAACCCCGGCGGGCCGGTCGATCATTCCGTCCCGATCCTGGTGGTCGAAGGGAAGGGGGGCAAGCCGAAGGCGGTGGTGTTCGGGTACGCCTGCCACAACACCACGCTCGACTTCTACGAGTGGTGCGGGGACTACGCCGGGTTCGCCCAGATCGGCGTCGAAAAGGCGTTTCCCGGCGCCGCGGCGATGTTCTGGACCGGGTGCGGGGCGGACGCCAACCCGAACCCGCGGCGGACGGTCGAGCTGGCCGAGCGACACGGGAAGGAACTCGCCGACGCCGTGGTCGGGGCGGTGAAAGGCGAACTGAAGCCCGTGACCGGGGCGTTCGGGTCGAAGTACGAGACGGTGACGCTGAAGATCGAGGCGGTGCCGACGAAGGCCCAGCTCGCCGCCGACTCGCTGAGCAAGACGCCGGCGGTGCAGAAGCGCGCCGAGCGGCTGCTGAAGGAACTCGAAGCGACCGGCAAGATCGCCGACACCTACCCGCACTACCCGGTGCAGACCTGGACGCTCGGCGACCAGGTGTTCTGGGTCGCCCTCGGCGGCGAGGTGGTGATCGACTACAACCTGCGGCTCAAGAAGGAGCTGCCGAAGGACCGCACCGTCTGGGTGGCCGGGTACGCGAACGACGTGATGGCGTACATCCCGAGCGCCCGCGTCCTGAAAGAGGGCGGGTACGAGGCCGACTCGTCCCAGGTGTACTACGGCATGCCGGGCAAGTGGAGCCCGGCCATCGAAGACCTCATCGTCCGCAAGGTGCTGCAACTGGCCGGGGCCGCGGCCGAGCTGCCGAAGCCGCCCGGGCCGCTGTCCCCGAAGGACGAGCGCGCCACCTTCAAGGTCGCCGACGGGTTCGACGTCACCCTGGTCGCCGCCGAGCCGGACGTGGTCGACCCGGTGGCGATGTGCTTCGACGCCCGCGGCCGGCTGTTCGTGTGCGAGATGCGGGGCTACCCGAACGGCGGGGTCGGCACCGGGAACGAGACGCGCGGCCGGGTCAAGCTGCTCGAGGACCGCGACGGCGACGGCGTGTTCGAGACCTGCTCCACCTTCGCCGAGGGGCTGCGGTTCCCGATGGGGATCACCCCGTACAAGGACGGCGTGATCGTCGCCGTCGCCCCGGACCTGCTGTACCTGCGGGACACCGACAACGACGGCAAGGCGGACAAGACGACGGTCCTGTACACCGGGTTCAACCTCAAGAACATCCAGCAGATGGTGAACTCGCTGCAGTGGGGCCTCGACAACTGGGTGTACGGGTGCGCCGGGAGCGACGGCGGGACGGTGACGTCGGCCGAGAAGCCGGACGCCCCGCCGGTCGCCCTGCGGAACCGCGGGTTCCGGTTCAAGCCGGACGTGCCCGGGAGCCTGGAGCCGACGAGCGGCGGGGGGCAGTACGGCCTCGCGGCCGACGACTTCCAGCGGTGGTTCACCGCGACGAACAGCCAGCACCTCCGGCAGATCGTCCTCCCGGACCACTACCTGAAGCGGAACCCGCACCTGCCGGTGTCGGCGGTCACCCTCGACATCCCGGAGCACGGCCCGTCCGCCCGCGTGTTCCGGATCTCGCCGTTCGAGCCGTGGCGCGTCGAGCGGACGGCCCGCAGGGCCGGCGGGGCGGACGCGAAGCGGTTCGCGTCGAACGAGCTGGTGCCGGGCGGGTACTTCACCTCCGCGTGCAGCCCCCTCATCTACACCGCCGACCTGTTCGGCAAGGACTACTACGGGAACAACTTCGTCTGCGACCCGGCGAACAACCTGATCCACCGCGAACTGTTGAAGGAGACCGGGGCGGCGTTCACGGCGGTGCGGGCGTACCCGGACCGCGAGTTCCTCGCCTCGACCGACAACTGGTTCCGGCCGGTCCACCTCGCCACCGGCCCGGACGGGGCGGTGTACGTCCTCGACTTCTACCGCGAGGCGATCGAGACCCCGCTGTCGCTCCCGGACGACATCAAGAAGCAGCTCGACCTGGAGAGCCGCGGCCGCGGGCGGGTGTGGCGGATCGCCCCGACCGACTTCAAACCGGGGAAGCTGCCGGACCTGTCGAAGCTGAAGCCGGCGCAGCTCGCGGAGGAGTTGACGAGCCCGAACCCGTGGCGGCGGCTGACGGCCCAGCGGCTGCTGGTCGGGGGGAAACGGGCGGAGGCGGTGCCGTCGGTCCGCGGGCGGCTCGGGGGTGCGGCCGGGACGCCGGGGCGGGTGAACCTGCTCTGGACGCTCCACGGCCTGAGTGAACTCAAGGTTGCCGACCTGCAAGCGGCGACCCACGACCCGCTCGCCGGGGTGCGCGAGCAGGCGGTCCGCCTCGCCGAGCCGGCCTCGGCCGACTCGGAGCCGCTCCGCCAGGCGGTCGCGAAACTCGCCGCCGACCCGAGCCCGAGGGTTCGCTTCCAGGTCGCGTTGTCGGCCGGGGCGCTGCCCGACTGGAACACGGCGGGGGTGCTGGGGGAAGTCCTGGCGCGGGACGCCGGCGACCCGTGGACGGTCACCGCCGCCCTAAGTTCCGCGGCCCGGTGCGCGCCTCCGCTCCTCGACGCCCTCGCCGCACGGCCGAAGCCCGACCCGGCCCTCGTCGCCCGGGTCGCCGCCCTCGTCGGGGCGAAGGCGGACGAGAAAGAAGTCACCCGCGTCCTGATGCTGATCGCCGACGGCAAGGCCGGGCCGGCCGCGGAACTCGCCCTGCTCGACGGGCTGGGGCAGGGGATGCGCGGCGGGAAGACGTCGCTCGCGGCGTGGCTGGCGAAGCCGCCGGCCGGGGCGGGGGCGGCCACGGCCGCTCTACGGAAGCGGTTCGAGGCGGTCGCCGCGACCCTGAAGGACGAGAAGGCCGCCGACCGGCCCGCCGCCGCCCGGCTGCTGGCCCACGCCCCGTTCGACCTCGCCGGCCCGGCTCTGGCCGCCGCCCTCGCCCCGACCGTCCCGGGCGACGTGCAGTCGGCGGCCGTCCGGGCGCTCGCCGCCCACGCCGACCCGAAGGTCGCGGACCTCCTGCTGAAGGACTGGAAGGGGTACGGCCCGGCCGTCCGGGCGGCGGTGCTCGACGCCCTGCTCGCCCGCCCGGACCGGTCGCTCGCCCTGCTCGCCGCGGTCGAGGCGGGGGCCGTCCCGCCCGCGGCCGTCTCCCCGGCGCAGGTGCAGCAGCTCAAGGCCCACCCGGATGCGGCGGTGAAGGCGAAGGCCGGGGCGGTGTTCAAGCAGGCGCTCGACGCGGACCGGGCGAAGGTAGTGGCGGCGTACAAGCCGGCCCTCGACCTGAAGGGCGACGCGGCGGCCGGCAAGCAGTTGTTCGCCAAGCACTGCGCCGCCTGCCACAAGCTCGACGGGGTCGGGCACGACGTCGGGGCGAACCTGCTCGCCACCCTCGGGAACAAGTCCGGTGAGGACCTGCTGGCCGCGGTGTTCGACCCGAACCGGGAGGTGGACCCGCGGTACCTGACGTACCAGGTCGGGACGGCGGACGAGCGGGTGCTGACCGGGGTCGTGGTGGCCGAGACGCCGACGAGCATCACCCTGCGGCGGGCGGAGGGGCTGGAGGACGTGATCCTGCGGGCGAACCTGGCGTCGTTCCGGGCGACCGCCCTGTCGCTGATGCCGGTCGGGTTCGAGAAGGAGCTGAAGCCGCAGAACGTGGCCGACCTGTTCGCGTACCTGAGATCGGCGGGGGGGTGAGCGTGAAAGCGGAACGCGGATGACGCGGGATCAGAGCCCGCGTCATCCGCGTTCCGCTTTCCGCCGCCGCGCTCACTGCTCGTACTCGTTCTGGGCCGGGACGTTGGTCTTCACGTCCTTGATGTCGGCCACCGCGATCACCGGGATGTACACCTCGGCCCCCGGCTTCCCGCCCGGCACCTGCAGGAACTGGATCTGCCCCTTCACCTCGACCCAGCTCGCGTCCGGGACGTTGTTCACCGCCTGCGGGACCATGATCCGCACCTTCAGCGGGACGGTGTCCGACGCGCAGCACGTCATCTTCAGCCGGAACAGGGTGAACTGCTTGTCGGCCACCCGCTTGAACCGCCCGACCAGGGTGGCCGTCTGCCCCTCCATGCTCTCCCGCTTCGCCGGGTCGAGGGCGGCGTCGTTCAGGTCGTTGAACCGGAGCACCGTCCCGCCCTTCGCCGCCACCTCCCGCAGCCCCGCCACCTCGGTCTCCTTCCCGACCATGTTCAGCTGGGCCGCCGCGCTGAAGTTCGCGTTCGGCAGGTCGAGGAAGAACAGCAGGACCGGGAACACGAGCACCAGCATCCGGGCGAACACCCACGACATGTCGTGGCTGTGCCCGTGGTCGTGGTCGTCGTGGTCATGGTGATCGTGCCCGCCCGGCCCGTGGTCGTCGTGGTCGTGGTCGCAGTCCGGGCCGTGCTGATGGTCGGCGGCGCACGCCGCCCCGCTCGCCGCCTGCAACTCCCCCGCCTCCCTCCACACCGCGACCGCCCGGACGACCACGAGGGCGAGCACCGTCACCCCGCCGACCAGCACCCACAGGTGGAACTGCGGGGCCAGGGTCTTGTCGAGCATCCCGGTCCGGTACAGTTGGACGGCGGCGAACCCGAACAGCCCGCACACCAGGACGGTGAGCAGCTGCTCGACGAAGTACCCGCTCGCGGCCTCGCCGGCGTGGTGGTGGTCGTGGGCCACGGGTCGCCTCCGGAATGAGGTCGGGGTTCGGCTACGGGGTGCGGGCGGCGGCCGGCAGGCCGGACCACCCGTTCCACTCGTACACCTGGTGGACGAGCAGGCAGAGCACCAGCACCAGGGCGGACGTGGTCAGCGCGATCGTCACGATCAGCCGGGGGCGGAAAACCCGGGTGTACATCAGCAGCAGCTTCAGGTCGAGCATCGGGCCGAGGACCAGGAACGCCAGCTTGGCCGACACGTGCAGGTCGGTGAAGCTGGCGGCCACGAACGCGTCCGCCTCGCTGCACAGGCACATCACCACCGCCATCAGCATCATCGCCGGGATCGTCAGGTACGGCTCGTTCCGGGACAGGGCCTGGACGTCGGCCGGGGCGACGTTCACCTTCACCAGGGCCGCCAGCACCGCCCCGAGGATCAGGAACACGGTGATGTCCACGAAGTCGTGCAGGGCGGTCGCCGAGACGTTGCTCACCCGCTTCATCAGCGGCTTCCGCTCCCCGGGCGGGTACGGCGGCTCGGGCGTCGCCCCGGGCGGCGGGGTCTCGCCGACGACCGCGAGCGGGATCGCCGTCGGGGCCGGCGGCTCCGGCTGCGGGACCGCGGCCGGCATCAGCAGGGCGTTCCCGTACTTCCGGTACTGGGCCTGGACGACGAGGGCGGTGACGCACGCCACCACGAACGCCAGCCCGACCCGCAGCCCGACCATCTCCGGCCCGATCCCGTGGTCCTTGAACGCCACCCAGGTGCTGAAGATCACCACCCCGTTGATGACCGGCCCGGCCAGCATGTAGGCGACGCAGCAGGACAGCGGCAGCCCCTTCCGCAGCAGCCGCCGCATCACCACCAGGATGCCGCACTCGCACATCGGGAACACGAGCCCGAGCAGCGCCCCGACCATCACCGCCGGGACCACCGCCTTCGGCAGGAACCGGGTGATCGCCTGCTGCGGCAGGAACTCCTCCAGGATGCCGGCGACGACCGCCCCGAGGACGACGAACGGCATCGCCTCCCACAGGATGGCGCTGAAGTGGATGATGAAGTCGGAGATCTTCGGGTCCACGGCTCACCGTCGCGGGGGCGGGTCACCCGTGCCTGCTACGCCGGCGGCGGGCGGGGGGTTCGGTCCGGGTCAGGGGCATTGTCCGAACCCGTGGTCGCCGGAACAGGTGTCGTCGTGGACGTGCCGGCGCGCCCCGCCGGGCATCGGGGCCAGCCCGAGGACCGGGGCGAACCGGTTCCACACCGCACCCGCGACCATCGTGCCGAAGAACAGGGCGACGCTGGCCACCACGATCACCCCGCTCGGCCCGAACCCCACCGGGGTCCCGCCGCCCACCCGCACCTCGACGCTGTTGCGGACCGCGAACCCGGCCAGCCCGGCCCCGACGGAGAACAGGACGGTGAGCCAGAACATCTGCCGCAGGTTCCGGGACAGGTTCGCGGCGGCCGCCGCCGGGACCACCAGCATCGCGTTGATGAGCAGCGCCCCGACCGCCTTGATCGACACGTTCACCACCAGCGCCAGGACGACGATGAACAGGTAGTTGTTGACGGTGACCGCCAGCCCGCGGGTGCGGGCCAGGGTCGGGTTGAAGCTGGCCGCGACGAGCTGGTTGTACCGCCACGCGAACAGCGGGGCGACCAGCACGGCGGTGGCGAGGAGGTAGACGAGTTCCTCGTCCGGGATGAGAATCAGGTTGCCGAGGAAGAACGTCTCGGCGTTGAACCGGAACCGGACGTTCAGCACCTGGTAGAGCATCGCCCCGAACCCGATGGCCAGGGCGAAGAACACCCCGATGACGGTGTCGTGGGCCAGCCCGGTCCGGTCCCGGACGTACACCATCAGCGCCCCGACCGCGACCCCGAACCCGACCATCGCCAGGGTCACCGCCCCGGTGTCGGCGGCCGGGTCCCGGCCGGCGAGGAACACCCCGAGGTACCCGAGCGACACCCCGGCGAGGGCGCAGTGGGCCATCGCGTCGGAGAAGAACGCCATCCGGTTCCCGACCACCATCGACCCGAGCATCCCGCACAGCCCGCAGACGAGGACGACGGCGAGCACCCCCTTGACCACGTGCGGCAGGGTGCCGGAGGCGTCGGCCAGCCACGCGACGGACTCGGACAGCCACTCGGTCGGCATGGGTGCTCCAAAGTAGCAGGCACATTCCGTGTGCCGTCGGCCAGCGACGGCACACGGAGTGTGCCTGCTACTTTCAAACGACCTTGTCCGGGGCCGTCGCCAGGCGGGCGGCCGCGTCCGCCATCACCCCGACCGCCGCCCGGGCCTCGTCCACGGTGATGACCAGCGGCGGCGCGACCCGGACCACCTTCTTCGACAGCGGGCCGAGCAGGTGGACGCCGTCCCCGCCGTCCGCCGCGTAGCACGCCAGGACGAGAGCGTTCGCCCACTCGGCCGCCGACCGGCCGGCGTGGTCGCGCGTCTCGACGCCCCACACCATCCCGCCCTTCTCGCCGCGGACGTGGGCCACGAACGGGTACTCCTTCAGCCCGACCAGCCCCCTCTCGATCTCGGCGGACGCGGCACGCATCCCGCCGACCACGTCGCGCTCCTCGAACTCGTCGAGCGTGGCCAGCACGGCGGCGCAGCAGAGCGGGTTCGCGCTCCAGGTGTCCGACCCCTCGCCGTAGTCGAGCACCCCGAACACGTCGGCCCGGCCGACCGCCGCCGCCACCGGCACCCCGTTCCCGAGGCCCTTCCCCAGCACCACGAGGTCCGGTTCGATGCCGTACGTCTCGTAGGCGAACACCGACCCGGTCCGGCCGAAGTTCGCCTGCACCTCGTCCAGGATGAAGAGGACGTCGTTGTCGCGGCAGAACCGCTCCAGCAGTTGGAGGTACGCCTTCGGCGGGTGGTACGACCCGCCGCCGCCCAGGTACGGCTCGGTGATCAGCGTCCCGATCTTCCGGCCGAACTGGTGCAGCAGGCCGTCGAGTTCGCGCTTGTAGGGGGCCGGGTCGAACGGCCGGTCGCGCTCGGCCACGTCCCGGCACTCGGCGGCCGGGAACGAGATGAACCGGACCCGCGGGTCGCGCTCGGCGTCGGCCTCCGAGCCGGTGACCGCGTTCGCAAACCCCTTCTTCCCGTGGAACCCGTTGCGGGTCGCCAGGATGATCGGGCGCGACTTGTCCCGGCTGAGCGCCGCCCAGACCGCCTTGTGGACCGCCTCCGACCCGGACGCCGCCCACATCACCCGCTCCATCCGCCCGCCGCCGGGGAACCCGCGGAGGAACTTCAGGAGCCGGTCGCTCGCCTCCACCTCGACCGGGGTGACGGCGTTGTACGCGGTCATCGGCGCGGCCGGGGTGAACCCGTTCGCGCCGCCGAACCCGCCGGCCGGCCAGCCGAGGTACTCCGCGTACCGCCGCAGCCAGCCGGAGGGATTGTGCCCGAGGTTGGAGACGAGGACGCCGGAGGTGAAGTCGTACAGCCGGCGGCCGTCGGCGGTCCAGTGGAAGACGCCGGCGCTCCGGGCGATGACGGCCTGGGACGGGGTGAAGGTGCGGAGGGACTTCGGCTCGGCGGCGGCGAGGCGGGCGCGGAAGGCGTTCCCGGCCACTTCGCCGGCGTGGTGGGGAGGGGTCATGCGGGGGTCTCCGGGGTCAGTAGTCGAAGGTACTCCGGGGGGACGTGTTCCACAAGCCAGACGCCGTTGGCGGACCGGAAAAAGACGTGCCCGGCGCGGTGCATCCCGGCCGCGTCCACGGCGAACAGGACCGGCCGGCCGTGGCGGGCGCCGACCTTCGCCGCGGTGGCCGTGTCCGGTGACAGGTGGACGTGGTGGCGGGCCATCTTCAGCAGCCCGCCGCGGGCGATCGCGTCGGCGGTGGCGTGCCCGGTGCCGTGGTACAGGACCGCGGGCGGGTCGGCCGGTTCGAGCTGGAGGTCGACCTCGGCCGAGTGGCCCTGGTTGGCCCGGATCTTCGCGCCGGACTCGTCGAACGCGAACCGCTGCTTGTCGCTGGTGCGGACGACCTCGGCGAGGTCGTCGGGCGTGAGCGGGACGCCGGCGGCGGCCGCGCCGGCGAGGAGGTCGGCGACCGGGACCCACCCGCCGGGTTCGAGTGACAGCCCGGCGTCACCGGGGACGTGGCGGAGGACGCGGGAGAGGAACTTGCTGACCCGGACGCGGTGTTTCTCGTTCATGAGCCGGCGCCCGTGTAGGGCCGGCTGTGCCGGCCGGGTGACATCGGCCGGCACAGCCGGCCCTACCTCAGACCCGCCCGGGATAGAGGACCGTCGGGGCGGCGGTCCCCGGCTCGTACAGCGCGAGGCCGCCGGCGGGGCCGTTCACCTTCACGAGGCAGCCGGGGGCGCCGGCCGCGGCGCGGGCGAGGATCGCCTCCATCGCCTGGACGATCGCGACGCAGTTCCGGTCGGCCGACAGGTCGTTGTACGTCAGGCCCCTCATCTCCCGGAGACGCGCCGCGCGGTCCGCGGGTTCGCCCCCGAACTCGACGTGGGCGACCTCGCGGAAGAACCGGTCGATCACCTCGACCCCGTACCCGCGCTGCGACCGCTCGCCCCAGGGTTCGAGGAACGTGCCGTTGTAGTGGTAGTTCGGGGTGTTCTTCAGCTCGTGCGGGGTGCGGCCCTCGACCGTCAGCTCCACCCCGCGCTTCCGCTGGTGGGCGGCCCAGACGGCGTTGTCGAACCGGAACTGCACCTCCTGCTCGACGTACCCCGGGAAGTTGTCCGGGGTGACCCAGCTCGTGTGGACGTCGAACGTGGCCTCGCGGGCGTCCGGGTGGCGGTAGGTGATTTGGAGCTGGACCGAGTCCCAGGTCGGGCCGTCGGCCGGGCCGACGAGGCCGCGCTGGCCGGTGGCGGCGACGCGGTCGAGCGCCCACGCCGGGCCGAACGAGAAGTCGATCAGCTTGAGGTAGTGGACGGCGACGTAGGTGCCGGGGTTGCGACCCGTGACCCACTCGGCGAACTGGCCGCCGGAGATCGACTTCGGCTCCAGGAGCGAGCAGTACCCGTTGTTGACGTGGCGGAGGACGCCGTCGGCGACGAGGGTGCGGAGCTTCTTGTGGTCCGGGTCGGCGAGCTTGTGGTACACGACCTTGGCGAGCACCCCGTGCCCCTCGGCGAGGGCGACCAGTTCGTCGAGCAAATCGAGGCGGAGGACGGACGGCTTCTCGATCAGGACGTGGCACCCGGCGGCGAGGGCGGCGCGGGCCGGCTCGAAGTGGCGGTCGTCCGGGGTGGCGACGCAGACCGCCCGGACCCCGGCCGCGACGAGGCGGGCGACGGCGTCCGGGCCGGCGAAGTTGGCGAAGGCGCCGAGGGCGGGCTCGGCCGCCGCGAGGCGGTCGGCGCGGGAGCCGGTGCGGGTGGCGACGGCCGCGAGCCGGCACGCAACCGGCCTGCCAGGCGGGACGTAGAGCGGCAGCCGGCGGCCGGCCCGGAAGAACGGCAGGTAGGTCTCGTCGAAGATCATCCCGAGGCCGACCATGCCGGCGGGGAGGTCTTCGGGCGTCGCGAGGGTACTCATGCAGGAAGTGTGTAGCGGGCACGGCCGCCTCCCGCCAACCGCCGCGGGCTCGAACCGAACATAACGGTCATTATCGGACGTTGCGACCCGGCCCGTCCTCGGGCCGCGGACGGTTCCGACGGCCCCTCTCGTCATACGCGCCCGTCGGTTCCGCGGCGACGTCGGTGACGCCGGCGCATCCCGGGCGTAACCTGATCGCACCCGAAGGCCCGAGTCCCGCTGCCGCCGTCCGCCCCCGCCCGCGAGTCGCTGCGCCGACCCTAACCGACCCCGACACGCCGACGGAGGCCGACCGATGACCACGCCCGAGCCGGCGGCCCGGTACCACGCCCTCGACTGCCTCCGCGGATTCGCCATGTTCCTCGGCGTCGCCCTCCACGCGGCGCTCTCGCTCACCGAGCCGGCGGCCCCGTTCTGGCCGGTCCGCGACGCCCACCCGACGCCCGCCGCCCCGCTCTTCCTCGTCGCCGTCCACGACTTCCGAATGCAGCTGTTCTTCCTCCTCGCCGGGTTCTTCGCCGGCCTCCTCACGTGCCGCTACGGACTCCGCGGGATGGCGTGGCACCGGGTCAAGCGCGTCGCGGTGCCGTTCGCCCTCGCCCTGGCCCTCGTCGTCCCGACGGTGCTCGCGGCCGGGCTGTACGCCGAGGTCGAGAACGTCCGCGGCGGGCCGGTCCGGGGCGAGCCGTCGGCGGCCCGGGCGTGGGCCGCCGAGCTGGTCGCGGCGGACCCGGACGCCGCCACCGGCCGGGTCGTCGCCGGCGCCTGCCTGTCCGGCGACCTGTTCCGCCGCATCCTCCCGCTCCACCTCTGGTTCCTCTACTACCTGCTCGTCTTCTACGCCGCCGCCCTCCTTCTGGTGCCGCTCCTCGGGCGGCTGTCCGGGACGCGGCTCCTCGCCGCCGTCGACGCCGCGTTCCGCCGCGTGGTCGCCGGGCCGACCCGCGTCCTCGTCCCGGCCGCCCTCACCCTGCCGCTCATGCTCGCGATGAACTGGGTGGTGGACACCCCGACGGACTGGCGGATCCCGCCGCACGTTCTGGGGTACTACGCCGGGTTCTTCCTCTTCGGGTGGGTGCTGTACCGCCACCGCGACCTCGTCCCGGCCTTCGGCCGCGGGTGGGGGTTCAACCTCGTGGCGGCGAACCTGCTCGTGTTCCCGGCGATGGTCGGGCTGGTCGCGACCGGGGCGGAGGCGGAGCGGGCGGGCCAGGACGTGACCGGGTTCCGGGTCGGGGCGGCGGCCGCGTCGGTCCTGTACACGTGGCTGATGGTCACCGGGCTGTGGGGGGCGTTCCTGCGGCTGTTCGCCCGCGAGTCGCGGTGGGGGCGGTACCTCGCGGACGCCTCGTACTGGTGCTACCTGGCCAGCATCACGCCGGTCGTGGTGCTCCAGTTCTGGGTGCGCGACTGGGACGTGCCGGGCGTCCTGAAGCTCGCCTTCGTGACCGCCGCGGCGACGGCCGTGCTGCTGGCGAGCTACGAGTGGCTCGTCCGGTACACCGCGGTCGGGGCTGTCCTGAACGGGCGGAAGTACCGGACCGCGGGCCGGGCGGCGGCCGCGCCCGCGGCCCCGGCCGGGCTGGTCCCGGCCGGTCGGGACGGCAGCTAGAACCCGGCCAGGTTGACGACGAGGCCGTCGCCCTTCCGGACGAGCAGCTGGAACACGGCGTTCGGGATGCCGTACCGGATGTGCTGGACCGACCCGTCGGCGAACAGGGCGTTCATCCCGCCCGGGTGGGCCGACCCGAAGAACTGCCACCCGGCCGCCCACTGGCTGCCCGGTTCGCCGTACGGGGCGTCCCGGTGTGGCCCGCTCATCGAGCAGCGGCAGGTGGACCAGTTCGCCCACCCGTTCAGCCACCCGGTGTCGGTGAACGCACAGTTGCCCCCGCAGTTCCCGGACGCCGCCGTGTCGTCGGCCGCGGCCACCGGCTGGTACCGGGTCGGGTCCACGAACTTCTCGCCCAGGAGCATCGTGCTCGAGGTGCCGTCCTGGATCCCGGTCAGGGTGACGGTCGGGTACCCGGTGGCGTTCGCCGGGGTGCCGCGGCGCCCGCCGCGGACCAGGGCGGCGTTCGAGTAGAACGGGTAGTTGGTCAGGTCGGTCTGCGACGGCGGCCGGGTGGCGTCCCCGGCGTCGCTCCAGAAGCCCCAGCACCCGCCGGTGGACGCGCCCCCCTCGGGGATGGTCGACCCGTCGTCGGCCCGGCGGGCGATGCCCCACATCGGCACCGCGTAGTCGTTCACCGCGACCGGGCTGTTGCCGAACCCGATCCGGGTGGTCGGGCCGCGGCGGGCCGGGCAGAAGTAGATCTTGACCGGGGTCGACTGGATGGCGCCGTCGCTCGGGCTGTCGTACAGCGCGTTCTGCTCGATGAACGGCAGGATCTGGAAGAACACCCCGGCCGTCTGGTACCCGGACGCCGGGTTGTTCGGGAACGCCGGGTCGGTGCTCTTCGGGGTCGCCGGGGTGCCGTTGAACCGCCGGACGCCCCCGCCGCTGCCGTGCGTCGGCAGGTGGTTGTACGTGTCGTGGTAGTTGTGGATGCCGACGCCGATCTGCTTGAAGTGGTTGGCGCACTGGGTCCGGGCGGCGGCCTCGCGGACCTTCTGGACGGCCGGCAGCAGCAGGCCCACCAGGACGGCGATGATGGCGATGACGACCAACAGCTCGATCAGCGTGAACGCCGACCGGCGGGAACAGGCGCTCCGGGGCATGGCGGACTCCGCGGGATGACGAGGGATCACTCCTTGGCCAGCAACTCCTTCAGGCGGGACTCGTCGGCGAGTTCAACCTTGGCGTTCGCGAACACGACGAGCCGCCGGCCGGCCTTGCCGGCTTTCTCGTGGGCGACCAGCGGGGCGTCGGTCCCGCTGACGCCGGCGATCTTCTTGCCGTACAGGACGACGAACGGCTCCCCGTCCCGATCGGACCGGAACAGGCCGTCGATGTCGTTGCGGTCGATCCCGACCGGCTGGAGCACCTGGTCGGGCTTGCCGCGGACGTACGCCTTGAACTGGGCTTCGGCGGAAGGCCCCGCCCCGTTCTTCGCGACCGCGTGGTCGAGGTACATGTTGCCGACGGCCCGGAGCTTGGCCGCGGTCGGGGAGTCGAGTTCGTCCGCCCCGCAGCCGGCGGCCGAGACGAGGGCGGCGCCGAGGACGGCCGAGGCGATGAGTGGCCGGGTGTTCGTGCCCGAACGCATAGGACCTCCGCGGCACGGGCCGCGGTGGGTGTGGCAAGCGAGAGGAGGGCAGCCAATTAACCCCGATCATGGCCAGGCGGACTGGGAAAGTCAATCACCGGCCCGATTTCCTCTCGGGCCGGGTCGGCGAGGGGTTGGCTGTCAGTCGGACGGGGGGGAAAAGGCAGAGTGGGCGATACAGGATTTGAACCTGTGACTTCGTCCGTGTGAAGAACGCACTCTAGCCGCTGAGTTAATCGCCCGTGTCGCCCGCGGGGTGCGGGCCCAACGCTGTTCTTACACCCCGCCGCAGGGGGCGTCAAGGGTCGCACCCCGCGGCCGGGTCAGGCGGTCAGACCTTCGGCGGCACGGCCGGGGCGGCCGGGGCGTCGTCGAACGTCGGCTTCGGGGTCGCCGGGGTGACCCGGGTCGGGGCCTTGGCCGGCTCCGGCTCGATCGCCGCCCGCGCCCCGCCCGGCTCCGACACTTCCTCCTCGAGCCCCTTCACGCCCTTGCGGAACTCGACCACCGTCTTGCCGAGCGACCGGCCGACTTCGGGCAGCTTCCGGCCGAACAGCAGGACGCCCAGGACCGCGATCAGGATGACCTCTTGGATGCCGATCCCGGGAATGATCCCAAACATCGGACGTCCTCCTCGTGGGGGTGGGGTGAGAGACCGTTCGGGAGGAGGTTGAAGGTAACCCCGACCGGCGTGGCGGCGTGCAAGCCTGCGCCCACTATACAACCCTAACCCCGCCCCGGACAAGGCGGACAGCGGATTTCGGGTCCCGGATTTCCTGCTACGGGGCGACCTTCAGCGTCAGCAACACCGGGAAGTGGTCGGCGTACCCGCGGCCGACCGCGTCGTCCTTGGGGTTCCCGTACCGCCACGGCTGCCGCGCCGAAGCCCCGCGTCGGGTCAGCCCGTCGGTCGGCACCTCCACCGACCCGGCCACGTACCCCCACCCGGCCGCGTCCAGCATCCCCGGCGACAGCCCCACCTGGTCGTAGATCAGCGGCCTCCCGTAGTAGTGCGTCCCGTACTCCTTCGGGTCCTTCCCGGACAGCGGGCCGAACAGGTTCGGCGGGTCCGCCCCGGGCACCACGGCCGCCGCGTCCCCGGTCAGGTGCAGCTTGTTCGCGACCGCGTCGGCGTCCGGGGCGTCGTTGAAGTCGCCGCACACCAGGTAGTCGAGCCGCGGGTCGGCCTTCACCCCCGCCGCGTAGGCGTCGTAGATGGTCGTCGCGTACCGCGCCCGCCCGCCGTCCTCCTTGCCCGTCTTGTCGGTCAGCTGCGACGTCCAGTGCGACGCCACCAGCGTCAGCGGGTGCCCGTTCGCCGTTACCGTGACCTGGAGAATCCGCCGCCGGCTGCCGAGCAGCTTCGCCCCGCTCAGAGGCAGGCGGGAGATGACGCACGGGGCGATGTGCCGGCCGGCGTCCAGCTCCTCCATCGCCACGTGCTCGTACTTCGCGGCCCCTGCCGGCAGGCCGGCGTTCAGCGCGTCCTTGAGCAACTCGGCCGCGCGCCGGCTCTCGACCTCGTTCCCGACGATCACGTCCGGCCCCTTCCCGCCGTTGCGGGTCAGGAGCCACCCGGCCAGCTTCTCGTACTTCTTCTCGCGGTCGCGCGGCGAGTCGGTGAACCACTTGTCGTACCGCTCGTCCACGTCGCGGCGCTTGTCGTCCTTGTCGTCGAACAGGTTCTCGAAGTTCCACAGGCAGAAGACGACCGTCCGCGACCCCTCGGGGAACACGGTCGGGGCCGGCCCGGGCGGCGGGGACGGGGTGCGGGTGGCGAAGTACCAGACGGCGGCGCCGACCAGGACCAGGGCGACGACGGCGGCCTTCGCCTTCCACGGCAGTCCGAGGAACGCCGCGACGAGCTGCCGGGCGAGCTGCGCCCCCGCGTCGGTCTTCCGCGCCATGTGCCCCCCCGGTTCGCACCGACAGCTTACCGCGCCCGGGCCGGCGGTTCGAGTTCGGCTGGACACGGCCGGCGGCGGCGGTATGCGGGGGCATCCGGAACGATCCAGGCGCGAGGGGGGCGGGCCATGCGCACGGCGGTGGCGGCGGGGGTGGCGGCGCTGGCGGGGGCGGGCGGGGTGGTCGCCGCCCTGTTCTTCCTCGCCCCTACCCGGCCGGCGGGGGCGGCGTCGAACGACCGGTACGGGGACTTCATCGTCGCCACCGGGGCGGTGTCGGTGAACCCGAAGGTGCAGACCGACGGGGTGTGGCTGCTCGACTACAAGGCCGGGAAGCTGCTCGGGACGGTGATCGACCGGGTGCAGGGGAAGATCGTCGGGTGGGCGGAGGTGGACCTGACCGCGGAGTTCGGGCTGCAGGCCCGGGCGGACGTCCACTTCATGATGGTCACCGGGTACATCACCCAGGGGCAGTCGGCCCTGTACCTGGCGGAGACGGCGACCGGGCAGTTCGGGGTGTACACGATGGGCCCGGGGGCGGACGGGAACGGGGTGGCGATCCGCCGCCACGACCTGACCAAGTTCCGCCAGCAGGTGCCCGCCGCCCCGCCGGCCCCGCCCGCCCCGAAGCCGTGAGCAACCCGTCTTGTGGCACAGGTCTCCAGACCTGTGACACTTTCACAGGTCGGAGACCTGTGCCACAAGACCGTCACCTTCGCCCGTCCCAGACCGCGAACTGACCTTCCCCGGCGGTGAGCACCAGCCCGCCGCCGGCGGCGAACTCGACCACCGTCACCGCGACCGAGTGGCGGCGGGCGCCGAGCAGTTCCGTCCCGGTCCGCAGGTCCCAGAACTTCACCTCCCCCGTCGCCCCGCCGCTGACCAGCGTCCGCCCGTCCGGCGACGCCCCGAGGCCGGTCACCCGGCCGACGTGCCCGTACAGCGCGAACTCCTCCTTCCCCGCCGCGGCGAACACCTTCACCGACCCGCCGGGGCCGGTCGTCGCCACCTTCCCGGCGACGAGGCAGAACACCGCCGGGTCCTCGGCCGGCACCGTCCCGACCGCCGCCTTGGTCGCCACGTCCCACACCGCCACCCCGGTCGCGGTCGGGGCGGCGACGAGCTTCCCGTCGGCGGACAGGGCGACCCGGCGGACCGGCCGGCGGTGCCCAGTGTCGAACGTGCCGGCGGGCTCGCGGGTGCCGACCGCCCACACCGTCACCCGGCCCGCGTCGTCGCCGACGGCCAGGAGCTTGGCGTCCGGGGTGAGCGCGGCGGAGGTGGCGGTCCGGTCGTCCGTCACCGCCGCCCGGAATAGCTCGGTGCCGACGTTGCCGGACTGCTCCCGCAGCACCGCGGCCGGGCCGCCGAGGGTGACGGACCGGTTGGAGCCATCGGCGAGGAGCCGGACGACCCCGACCGGCCGGGGGATGGCGTCGAGCAACCGCCCTTCCCGCTCGCCGTCCTGGTAACGGGTGACGTGGTGCTCCGTCGCCAGGACGTACCCGCCGCCGTCGGGCCGGACGCCGGCGGCCACCACCCGGCCGTCGAAGGTGGCCGCCCGGTCGCGGACCGCGGTCGCCACGTCCCACGAGCGGACCACGCCGTCCTCGCCGGCGGTGAACAGCTTCTTCCCGTCCGCGGTGAACGCCCCCGCCCGGACCGCCCCGAGGTCGCCGGTCGCCAGGTCGTACAGCCGCCGGCCGTGGATCACCACCCGCCCCGGCGGCCCGCTCATCGCGTACCCCTCGGGCGACGACGCGACCCACCGGACCGGGCCGCCGACCGACGCCACCCAGGGGTGACACACCGGGGCGACCTCGAAGACGGTCCCGTCGGCGAACCCGATGATCGGCATCTGGTACGCGGACGCGGCTAGCGCCGTCACGCCGCCGCCGGGGAAGTCGTAGTCCCGGAGCGCGCCGTCGGCCGTCAGGTCCGGCTTCCACGCCCGGACCGACCCCTTCGCGTCGGCGGTCAGCACGCGGGCGCCGTCGGGGGAGACGGCGGTGACCGCCGGCCGCCCGGGGGCGCTCTCGACGGTGACCCCCGCCCCGTCGCGGAGGTGGAGCTTGAGGAACAGCCCGTTGTGCCCGCCGGCGTAGACCACCGTCCCGTCCGGGCTGACGGCGAGGCAGTGGACGCCCTTCCCGAGCGCCCGCCGCGGGGCCGCAGCGGTGCCGAGCGAGCCGTCCGCGGCCACGTCCCAGCCGAGCATCTGTTCGGTGCCGGACCGCTCCGGGCCGGCGGGTCCGGCGGTCACCGCGAACGTGCCGTTCAGCCCCAGCCCGACGTGGGTCACCGGCCCGGTGTGGGCGGCCACCGACCCGAGCCGCTTCCCGGTCTTCGCGTCCCACACTGCCACCGTCCCGTCGGCATGGCCGGTGACCAACCGGCCGCCGTCCGCGGCGGCCGCGAGCGCCGTGACCGAACCCGCCGGACAGACGATCGCCGGCTGCCCGGAGGTGAGGACGCCAGTGAGGTAGCGGTGGGTGACGTCCGGCTCCGCGGCCTTGCCGGCGCGGTCGAGTTCCGCGGCCGCGGTCCGGGTGTCGCCGCCGCGCCAGGCGAGGAACGCCGTCCGGACGTGCCCGGCGTACGCCCGCCCGTCCGGCGCGGGGCGGTCGTCCTTCGCGGCCGGCCGGGGCGGGTCGACCGGCGACCCGGCCCCGGCCGCGAGCAGAACGCCGCACACGGTCACCAGTGCCGCGAGGGCGGCCCACGGGCGGACGGGGCGGACGGAGTTGGGCGGGGTCATGGCTCACCGGGAAGGGTGTCGGGCAGCCCCCACTGTACCACAACCGCCCGGCCGGCCGTGTAACGACCCCCGGGCGGTCCTAGACTGACCCGGCCCCGCCCCGCACCGGGTCCGCCGATGATCGACTGCCACGTCCACGCGGTGCCCCCGAACCTGCCCGGGACGGGGGCGCTCGCCCCCCTCCTCCGCCAACCGGCCGAGGTGGTCGCGGCCGAGCTGCGGCGCGAGATGCAGACGACCGGGGTGACCGCCGCGTTCGCGATGGGGGCGTGGGACGCCGGGGACGACGACCCGCTCGGGGTCCGCGCCACCCTCAAGGTGGCTGAGCAGGTGCCGGGACTGAGGGCGATCGGCGTCGCCGACCCGACCCGGACCGGGGACGACCACTTCCGCCGGGTGGACGAGCTGCTCGCCGCCGGCACCGTCGTCGCGCTGAAGGGGTACCTCGGGTACCTCCACTACGAGCCGGCACACCCGAACTACCGCCGGTACTACGAACTCGCGGCCCGGCACAAGATACCCGTGATGTTCCATACCGGGGACACGTACTCGCCGCGGGCGAAGCTGAAGTTCGCCCACCCGCTCGGGGTGGACGAGGTGGCGGTCGACCACCCGGACTGCCGGTTCGTCCTGTGCCACGTCGGCAACCCGTGGACGACGGACGCGGCCGAGGTCGTGTACAAGAACGTGAACGTGTGGGCCGACCTGTCCGGGCTGCTGGTCGGGACGGACGAGGTGTTCGCGTCGGAGGAGGGGCGGGAGGCGGCGGCCGAGGCCGGGCACGCGGTCGCCCGGGCGATCCGGTACTCGGAGCGGCCGAACCGGTTCGTGTACGGGACCGACTGGCCGCTCGCCCCGATGGCCGCGTACCGGGACTTCGTCCGGGACGCGGTCCCGCCGGAGTACCACGAGATGGTGTTCGAGGAGAACGCCCGGGTGCTGTTCCGGGTGTGAACGGCGTCCCCGAGCGGGGGGCGTCAGCCCCCTGTGCCGCCGAACACACGGGGGGCTGACGCCCCCCGCTCGGGGACGTCACTTCTTCTTCGGCTCCGGCGGGGGGGTGCCGTCGGCGTCGTAGTCGGCCAGCTTCCGCACCCAGATGTTCCGGTACCGGACCGGGTTCCCGTGGTCCTGGAGGAACACGTTGAACTCCCCGATCTTGCCCGGGAACTCGACCGCGTGGTGGACCAACACCCCGTTGTGCAGCACCGTCAGCCGGCCCGGCCGCACCACCTTCCCCGCCTCGTCCACCTTCGGCAGGTGGGCGACGATGTCGAACGTCTGCCACTCGCCGGGTTTCCGGCTCGCGTTCACCAGCGGCGGGAACTTGCCGTACAGGGCGGCCGCCTGCCCGTCCGGGTAGGTGTCGTTGCCGAACGAGTCGAGCACCTGAACCTCCCCGAACCCGCCGAGCTTCACCCCGCTGTTCCCGCGCCCCTGGTCGCTCCCCTTCACCTCCGCCGGGGTCGCCCACTCGACGTGCAGCTGGCAGTCCCCGAAGCGTTTCACGGTCTGGATCGCCCCGCCCTTCGGTACGATCTCGGCGTACCCGTTCTCGACCTTCCACAGCGGCTTCGCCTCGTCCCCCTTCTTCCCGGCCCGCACCCACTCGGCCGCGAGGTCCTTGCCGTCGAACAGGATGATGGCGTCGGCCGGCGGCTTGCCCGGGGCGTCGCCCGGGTCGACGACCTTCGGCCGCGGACGGGTGCGGTCGCCGGACTTGTACGCCTTCGGCTCGGCTTTCTTGGGGTCGTCCTTCTTCGGCTCCTGGGCCGTGAGTGACAGGGCCAGCGCGGCGGCGATGCCGGCGGCGACGGCGAGGCGGGGCATGGGTGCTCCTGGCGGGTTCGTCGGCGGGACAGTCAGGGTAATGAACCCCGCGCCCCGAAGAAAGGGACGGCCCATTGCGGCCGATCCGACCCCCGAACCCAGGCCGTTGGCCTGGGCTGAGGAAGACCGCCCCTTCGGGGCTTCTGCTGTCTGAGGCCCGAAGGGCCGCCCTCCCTCAGCCCAGGCCAACGGCCTGGGTCCCAAGAACACGGCCCGGGTTCTACGTCGCCGGCGCGGCGACCCGTTGCGGTCGGCCGCGGGGTCGCATACGCTTGGGAACTGTAACCCTTCCCCGCCAGGACTCCTCCCCGTGTCCCACCGCATCACCCGCCGCGCCGCCCTGAAGGCCGCGGCCGCACTCGCCGTCCCGCACGTCTGGCGGCGGCACGCCCACGCCGCCCCGAGCGAGACCGTCCTGCACGCCAGCTTCGGGGCCGACGGCATGGCGTGGTCCGACATCGGCGCCCTCACCGCGGGCAAAAACCTCAAACTCGTCGCCGTCGCCGAGGTGGACGACGGCCGGGTCGCCAAGGTCAAGAAGCAGTTCCCCGACTGCACGGTGTACAAGGACTTCCGCGCCCTCCTCGACAAGGAGAAGGACCTCCACTCGGTCAACGTCTCCACCCCCGACCACATGCACGCCCCGATCGCGATGCGGGCGATGAACCGCGGCCTCCACGTCTACGGGCAGAAGCCGCTGACGCAGACGATCCACGAGGCCCGCCGGCTCGCCGAGGTCGCCGCCGAGAAGAAGCTGGTCACCCAGATGGGGATCCAGATCCACTCCCACCCGGTTCACAAGCTGGTGGTGAAGCTGGTCCGCGACGGCGCCATCGGGAAGGTGAAGGAGGTCCACTCCTGGAGCGGGAAGTCGTGGGGCGATACCAACCCGAAGCCGGACCGCACCGACCCGGTGCCCGCCGGCCTCGACTGGGACCTGTGGCTCGGGGTCGCGGCCGACCGGCCGTTCATCGGCGGGAACTACTACCACCCCGGGAACTGGCGGAAGCGGCTCGACTTCGGGACCGGCACGTTCGGGGACATGGGGTGCCACATCCTCGACCCGGTGTTCGGAGCACTGGGCGTCGGCAACCCGCTGTCGATCCGCTCGGAGCTGCCCGGCCCGAACGCCGACAACTGGTCGCTGGACGTGCAGGTCAAGTACGTCTTCCCCGGCACCGCGCACACGGCCGACCCGGTTGCACTGACGTGGTACAACGGCAAGGCCCGTCCGCCGGAGGGCGTGATCGCCCTCACCGGCCGCCGCCTGATGAAGGACGGGGAGAAGTTCGACCGCGCCGCCCACCTCGACGGCCAGGGGTCGATCCTGATCGGGACCGAGGGCGTGCTGTACTCGCAGTACGACTCGGGGGACACACCCATACTGCTGCCGGCCGACAAGTTCAAGGAGTTCAAGGTGCCGGAGGTGAAGGGCGACAACCACTACCTGCAGTTCGTGGAGGCGGTGCGCGGGAACGGCGAGACCTCGGCCCCGTTCCGCTACTCCGGCCCGCTGACCGAGATGGTGCTGCTCGGGTGCCTCGCGACGCGGTTCCCGAAGACCGACCTGAAGTGGGACACCAAGGCGCTGAAGGTCACCAACCACGACGCCGCGAACGCCTTCGTCCGCCGGCCGTACCGCAAGGGGTGGGAGGTCGAGGGGCTGTGACCGCCGACCCGTCCGACCTCACCGGGCAGGCCGGGCCACCTTGAACACGACGCCGGCATTCTTCTCCGGGCGGACGGTGTACGTCAGCCCGGACGTGTCGTACTTGCAGAACCGCGGGTCGATCAGCCGGGACGGGGCCTCGCCCGGGGGCGGCGGCGGGACCACCACCACCCGGTACTCGCCGGGCGGGACGCCGTCCCCCGGCTTGCTCGACGACAGCGTGAACGTCGCGTCCGGCCCGATCTCCCCGCGGGCGCTCGTCTGCCGGTCCGCCGACTCGAACTCCACCGCCCCGCCGCCCAGGTCCAGGGCCGGGGACCCGTCCGGCCACACGACGGCCCCCTCGACCGGGACGAGCCGCGGCCCGGAGCACCCGGCCGCGAGCGCGGCCGAGGCGAGTACGACGAGACCACCGCGGCACATGGGCGAACCTCGGCGGGGTTGGTCAGAAGTTCGGGACCGGCTCGCCGTCGTCCCGGACGGACAGCCGCTTCAGCACCGTCCCGCTGACCGCCGGCGGGAGCCCGCGGACGCCGCCGTCCCCGTACAGGAACTGGCACACCGCCCCGGCGTGGGCGCTGCCGAACTGGATGTTGTAGGCGTCGTTCGGGGACCGCGCCAGGGTCCGCCCGTCCCCGGCGATCCGGGCGGCGTTCTGGTTCGCCGGGTCCCCGTTGTAGACCGACCCGTCCCCGCTCCCCTGCTGGCCGAAGAACCCCGTCCGGACGTGCTTCTCCCCGACGAACAGGGTGTTGCTCAGCCCGTCCTTGATCGAGTCGATCCGGGTGTTCGACTTCCACGCCGTCACCGTCTCCGTGCCCTGGTTGGTGGTGTGGGTGGCGAGGACGATGGACCCGTTCGCGGTCGGCTCGTTGTAAGCCCCGGCCCCGGTGTTGTCGCCGACGGCGCAGGCGTAGTCCCCGAGAGCCCCCGGGTACGGGTTCGCGGTCGGGGTGTTGTCGTCCGGCTTGTCGCTCACCGGGTTGGTGGTGCTCACCCCGCCGGGGGCGCGGCGGGCCGGGCAGTAGTACAGCTTCACCTGCGTCTGCCGGACCGCGTCCGGGTGGACGTAGTAGTGCCGGGTGACCCCGGTCGCGGCCCACTGGTTGTAGAAGTTCTCCTGCTCGACGAACGGCAGGATCAGGACGCACCAGGTGACCCCGCCGTCGTAATCGAGCCGGGCCGGCGGGAGGGTGCCGTACACCCCGTGGTACCCGTGGATCGCGATCCCGATCTGCTTCAGGTTGTTCGCGCACTGCGTCTTGGCGGCCGCCTCGCGGACCTTCTGAACGGCCGGGAGGAGCAGTCCGATGAGCACGGCGATGATGGCGATCACCACCAGCAGCTCGATCAGCGTGAACCCGCGGCGCGGGTTCTTGGGCGAACGCGAGGCCATGACGGTCCCCCTTCGATGAACACGCCGGCCAGGCCGGCCCAGTTGTGAGGACAGCGGAACTTATTCACACGACCGTAACCCGGCCGGCGAAGTTCGTCAACCAAATTGTGTGAAATCGGTGAGAGTCAAGGTCAGGGAATGACGGCGACCTGTCCGTCGGCCCGGTCGCCGAGCCACTGGAACGCCTGCAAGTTGATGGACCGCGGCAGGAACCGGACCCCGCCGTCGGCGAACAGGAAGTGCGACCCGGCCTGGTGGGCGCTGCCGAACGTGCAGTCCGGGTTGCCCCACGGGCTGAGCGGCGGGCCGTTCATCGGCGAGGTGGTGTTCCGGGACGCGTGGAACCCCCACCGGTACCCCGGGCCGTCGGTGTTCGCGTCCGCCGGGTCGACGTACTTCTCCCCGACCGCGAACGTGTTCGAGGACCCGTCCGTGATGTCCGCGAACCGCACCCGGCTGTTCGCGTTGAACACCCCCTTCAGCTCGGCCGGGCTGGTCGAGGTGATCAGCCCGGTGCCGGCCGACAGGGCGTAGTCCCCGGCCGCGTACGCCCCGTTCACCTTCGGGGCGCGGCGGGCCGGGCAGAACAGCAGCTTCAGCGGCGTGCCGGCCGCGGCCCGGTTGTTCGGGTGGTTGTGGTTGACCCGGAAGTCCCACAGGTTGTGCAGGTTCCCCTGCTCGTAGTACGGCATCAGGAGGCCGAACGCGTTGATGCAGTTGACGGCCGCGACCACGTCCGGGTTGCCGTCGTACTCGGCGGCCGGCGGGAAGTGGCCGCGGGCGTCGTGGTAGCCGTGGAGCGCGAGGCCGAGTTGCTTGAGGTTGTTCTGGCACTGGGTCCGGGTGGCCGCCTCCCGGACCTTCTGCACGGCGGGGAGTAGGAGGCCCACCAGGACCGCGATGATGGCGATGACGACGAGCAACTCGATCAGCGTGAACGCACCTGGAGCGCGGCCGTCCCGGCCGCTGCCTTGCGGGGAGCGGCCGGGACGGCCGCGCTCCAGGACGGGCGTGAAGGCACGGCGGGTCATGGCGGGGTCCCGTCAGGGGGTGAGGGAGAGGTCGACGACGTTGTCGTCCTGCGGCCGGACGGCCGCCCGGAGCGGGGTATCGGCGAGCCGCATGTACTTAAGCGGGATGAGCGGCTTCGGCGGGACGTAGCCCTTCTCCCACTCGACGCCCTGCCCCGGGATCATCGACGTGACGGTCACCTTGTACTCCCCGGCCGGCGCCCCGTCCCCGGGCCGGTGGGTGGTCAGCTCGAACGTCCCGTCCGGGCGGATCTCGCCCTTCGCCAGCGGCGACGCCCCGTCGAGGTTGTGGAACGCCACGGCGCCGGTGGTCAGCCGCTGGCCCTGGTAGGTGACGGTCCCGGTGACGCGGAACGCCGGGGGCGTCGGCCCGCACCCGGCGAGGGCGAAGGCGAGGGCCGGCAGGGCGGTGCGGACGGACGGCATGGGGCGGGCCGCCGGCGGGGGACGGGGTGGAGCGGTCTCGGGTGAGGGTAGCCGTCCCGCGGCCCGCGGTCAACGGCGGCGCGGGCGGGCGGCGGGTGAAAGCCGCGGCCGGCGACCGGTGTATAACTCCACTGTCTCGCCCGAGGACTCCCCCCCGCCATGCGCATCGCCTACATCACCGCCGGGGCGGCCGGCATGTACTGCGGCAGCTGCATGCGGGACAACACACTCGTCGCCGCGCTCGGCAAGGCCGGGCACGACGCCCTCCTGGTCCCGACCTACACCCCGATCAAGACCGACGAGGCGGACGTCAGCCAGGACCGCGTGTTCTTCGGCGGGATCAACGTCTACCTCGAGCAGAAGTTCTGGCTGTTCCGCCACACCCCCCGGGTGTTCGACCGGCTGCTGAACTCCCGCTGGCTGCTCCGGGCGGTGTCCCGGTTCGCCGTCCGCACGAAGTACAGCCGGCTCGGCCGGCTCACCGCCTCGATCCTGAAGGGGGCGGACGGGAAACAGCGGAAGGAGGTGGCCAAGCTGACGGAGTGGCTGGCCGCCGAGGTGAAGCCGGAGGTGGTGGTGCTGACGAACGCCCTCTTGTCGGGCGTCGTCCCGGAGCTGCGGCGGGTGCTCGGGGTGCCGGTCGTCGTCACCCTTCAAGGCGACGACATCTTCCTGGACGAGTTGCCGGACCGCGACCGCGGGGCGTGCGTCGAGCTGATCCGGGCGAACTGCGCCGATGCCGCCGGGTTCGTTTGCACTAGTCGGTACTACGCCGACTACATGGCCGACTACCTGGGCGTGGCGCGGGACCGGATGCACGTCGTCTACCCGGGGATCAACCTCGCCGGGCACGGCGGCCCGCGGCCGGCCCGCGCCGACCACCCGCTGACGATCGGTTACTTCGCCCGGGTCTGTCCGGAGAAGGGGTTCCACAACGCGGTCGAGGCGTTCCTGCGGCTGCGGAACACGCCCGGCTCCCCGCCGGCGAAGCTGCGGGCCGGCGGGTGGCTGGGCGAGAACCACCGCCCGTTCTTCGACGAGCAGGTGCGGAAGCTGGCCGCCGCCGGGCTGGCCGCGGACTTCGAGTACGTCCCGTGCCCCGGCCACGACGACAAGGTGCGGTTCCTGCGGTCGGCGGACGTGCTCACGGTGCCGACCGTGTACCGCGAGCCGAAGGGGCTGTACCTGCTGGAGGCGTGGGCGAACGGGGTGCCGGTGGTGCAACCGCGGCACGGGTCGTTCCCGGAGCTGGTGGAGGCGACCGGCGGGGGGCTGCTGGTCGACCCGGACGACCCCGCCGCGCTCGCCGCCGGGCTGCGGCGGATGCTGGAGGACCACGAGTTCCGCGACCGGTGCGGGCGGGCGGGCGAGGCCGCGGTGCGGGACCGGTTCACCGCCCCGGCGATGGCCCGCGACACGGTCGCCGTCCTGGAACGCCTGACCGGGACCTGACGCCAACCCCACCACCTCACCACCCCACCACCGGATGTCCACGTTCGCCACCACCCGCCGCGTCGAGTTCGGGGACACCGACATGGCCGGGATCATGTACTTCGCGAACTTCTTCCGGTTCATGGAGGTGGCGGAGACGGACTTCCTCCACTCCCTCGGGCTGTCGGTCAGCCGGCGGGCGGAGGGGTGGGGGTTCCCGCGGGTGTCGGCGGCGTGCGACTACCGCCGGCCGGCCCGGTTCGAGGACGTCTTGACGGTCGCGGTCGTGGTCGAGCGGGTCGGGGCGAAGTCGGTCAGCTACCGGTTCGACTTCACCAACCAGCGCGGCGAGGAGGTGGCGGTCGGGCGGGTGACCACCGTGTTCTGCCGGGCGACCGAGGCGGGCGGGCTGGAGTCGGCGGAGATCCCGGCCGACGTCCGGGCGAAGCTGGGGGCCTGACGGTGGGCGACGCCGAGCCGTACCTGACGCGCCTGACCGTCCGCCTGCTGGAGGGCGTCGAGCGGCTGCCGGCAGGGGTGCGCGACCGCCACGCGGCGTTCGTGCGGGCGGCCCAGAACCCGGACGGCGGGTTCCCCGGCCGGGAGGGCGGGTCGGACCTGTACTACACCGGGTTCGCGCTGCGGTCGCTGGCGGTGCTCGGCGCGCTGACGCCCGAGGTGTGCGGGCGGGCCGGCGGGTTCCTCCGCGGCCGGATGACCGGGTCGGCCGGGGTCGTCGACCTCTTCTCGCTGGTGGTGAGCTGCTACCTCGTCCCGCTCGGCGGCGGGCCGGACGTGCTGGCCGACGCCCCGCCCGACTGGCGCGACCGCGTCGCCGCGGCGCTGGAGGCGTTCCGCAGTCCGGACGGCGGGTACGGGAAGGCGCCGGCCGCCCCGCACGGCAGCACCTACACCAGCTTCCTCGTCACGCTCTGCCTCCAACTGCTCGACCGGCCGGTCCCGGAGCCGGAGCGGCTGGCCGCGTTCGTCCGGTCGCGCCGCCGGCCGGACGGGGGGTACGTCGAGATCTCGGCGATGCGGCGGAGCGGGACGAACCCGACGGCCGCCGGCGCCGGACTGTTGCAGATCCTGGGCGGGATGGACGACGCCGACCGGGCCGGCACCGCGGAGTTCCTGGCCGCCCTGCCGTCGCCGCTGGGCGAGGGCGGGCTGCGGGCGAACGACCGCATCCCGGCGGCCGACCTGCTCTCGACGTTCACCGGCGGGTGGACGCTGGACCAACTCGGGGCGGCGGACCGGCTCGACTGGGCGGCGGTGCGGGGTTACGCCGAGGGGTGTGAGGTGGCGGGCGGCGGGCTCCGGGGCGGGCTGTGGGACGACCGGGCGGACGTGGAGTACACCTTCTACGGCCTCGGCACCCTGGCCCTGGCAGAGTTGCACCTCGGGTAGGCGGATGCCGTCCGTGTCGCTGACCCAGTGGCAGACCGGCCGGCGGCCGAGCCTGCTCGCGGTCGACGCCCAGTGCGCCGCGTCGCTGGCGGCGGTGCCGCCGACCCCGGTGCTGGCGGAGGAGAACGTCCGCGGGTACGTGTTGCTGTTGAGCGCCCACTTCCAGGGCTTCTGCCGGGACCTGTACACGGAGGCGACCCAGACCATCGTTCGCCGCTTCCGGAAGAGCCTTCAAGTTCTGGCCCAGAGGCAGTTCACGGCGCAACTCGCCCTGAACCAGGGCAACCCGAACCTCGGCACGTTGAGGCGGGACTTCGAGCGGTTCGGGTTCGACCTCGACCTGGCCGGGGACCCCGCGAACACCCCGCTCCTCGGGCACCTCGCCGCGATGAACACGTGGCGGAACATCGCGGCCCACCACGGCGTGGTCCCGGCAACCGGGTTGCCGACCCTGGCCACTCTTCGGGAGTGGCGCGACGCCTGTGACGGGCTGGCGACGGCCCTGGATCAGATCATGTACAATGAGTTGCGCAGGATCCTGAGGCGATCCCCGTGGCTGCCGTAGAACGGAGGAGAGGCCGATGCCCGACCGGAAGAAGAAGGGCACCGAGAACAAGGGCGGCGAGAAGCCGGTGTGGAACCTCTTCGAGCGCGTCGGCATCCGCTACTCGCAGCTGAAGGGCCGGATCGTCGAGTTCCGCGGCCCCCTTGGTGGGAACGGGGTGCAGGTCTACCGGATCGAGCTCCGCCCGGAGCCCGACCCCACCTACATTGAGGTCCGCGAGGACCAACTGGTCCGCCTCCCGCCCGAGCCGCAACCCCTGTCGGACTGACGCCCCGATGTCACTCGTCGCCGCCGGCCTGTCGAAGGAGTACCCGACCCGGGCCGGGCCGCTCCCCGTCCTGCGCGGCGTCGACCTGACCCTGGCCCGCGGCGACGCCCTCGCGGTCACCGGCCCGTCCGGGTCCGGTAAGAGCACCCTGCTCCACCTCCTCGGCACCCTCGACCGCCCGACCGCCGGCCGCGTCACCCTCGACGGCACCGACCCGTTCGCCCTGCCGGAGCCGGAACTGGCCGCGTTCCGGAACCGCCGCGTCGGGTTCGTCTTCCAGGACCACCACCTGCTGCCGCAGTGCTCGGTCCTGGAAAACGTCCTCGTGCCGACGCTCGTCAGCCGCGACACGACGCCCGCCGACACCGAGGCGTACGCCCGGCAACTCCTCGACCGCGTCGGCCTCGCCGGCCGGCTCGACCACCGCCCGGCGGAGCTGTCCGGGGGCGAGCGGCAGCGGGTGGCGGTCGCCCGGGCGCTGGTGCTCAAGCCGGCCCTCCTGCTCGCCGACGAGCCGACCGGGAACCTCGACCGGAAGAACGCCCGGGCGGTCGGCGAACTCTTGCTCGACCTCCACCGGCAGGAGAACACCGTCCTCGTCGTCGTCACCCACAGCGCCGAACTCGCCGCCATGTTCCCCCGCCGCGCCGAGGTGGACGACGGCACCCTGGTCACCGCCTGACATGCTCACCCTCCCCCGCCTCGTCCTGCGGAACCTTTGGTACCACCGGCGCGGCAACCTCGCCGTCCTGCTCGGGGTGGCCGTCGGGTCGGCGGTGCTGACCGGGGCGCTGCTCGTCGGAGACTCCCTCCGCGGCAGCCTCCGCGCCCGGGCCGAGCGGCAGCTCGCCGGGGTCGCGGCGGCCGCAGTCTTCTCGCGCCCCGTACGCGCCGACCTCGCCGACGGCCTGCCCGGCGACCCGGCCCCCGTCCTGATGCTGCCGGGGAGCGTCCAGGCGGTCACCGCCGACCCCGCGACCGCCCCGCACCTCGGCCGGGTCACCGTGCTCGGCGTGGACCGCCGGTTCACCCCCGCCGCGGACGGCGTGAGTTGGGACGGGGACGCGAAGGTCGTGGTCCTGTCCGGCCGGGTCGCGGACAAGCTGGGGGTGGCGGTCGGCGGGAAGGTGCGGCTCGCGGTCGAGCGGTTCTCGGACGTCCCGCGGTCGTCCGCCCTGGCCCGCCGCGGGGCGCCGGACGTGACCGCGGCCGACGAGTTCACCGTCGCCGCCGTCCTCCCCGCCGGCGACCCGAAGGCCGACTTCCAGCTCGCCCCGAACCCGGCCGCCCCGCTGAACGTGTTCGTCCCACTCCATGCCCTGTCGGACCTGGTCCGGCCGCGCTCTCCGGACGGCAAGCTGTCGCGGGACGACACCGTGCGGGCGAACGCCCTGCTCGCGGCGGACGGGGCCGCGGCCGCCCTGAACGACGCCCTCCGGCCGCGGCTCCGGCCGGAGGACTACGGGCTGAAGTTCCGCGACGTCCGGCGGCCCGAGCCGAAGGGGGCGAACCGGTACCTGAGCGTCGAGTCGGCCGGCCTCGTCCTCCCGCCGGCGACGGCGGCCGCGGTGGTGGCGGCGGCGAAGGACCTGGGGCTGCCGGCCGAGCCGACGGTGGTGTACATCGCCGACGCGCTGTCCCACGACGGCAAGGAGATCCCCTACCCCGTGGTCGCCGGGCTGAACCCGGCCGCCCCGCTGCCGCTCGGGCCGTTCCTGCCGCCCGGGCTGTCCGCTCTCGCCGACGGCGAGGTGGTCCTGCTCGACTGGCCCGGGTCGGAGTTGGCCGGGCTGCCGGACCTGACGCCGCTCCGGCTCACCTACTTCGACCCGGAGGTCGAGGGCGAGGGGCGGCTGAAGGCCGCGGAGCTGACCCTTCGCGGGTACCTGCCCCTCGCCGGCCCGGCCCGCGACCCGAACCTGCCGCCGGAGGTGCCGGGGGTGACCGAGGCCGGGACCAACTTTTACACCCTCGACCTCCCGCCGGTGCTGCCGAAGGCGAGGGTGCGGGAGCGGGTGCCGGACAAGGCGCCGAACGGCAAGCCGCACCCGCGCGGGGCGTTCTTCAACTCGCTGAACAAGGCCACCCCGATGGCCTACGTCAACCTCGCCACCGGTGAGAAGCTGTTCGGCAGCCGGTTCGGGGCGGTCACGTCGGTGCGGGTCGCGCCGGGTCCGGGCGAGACCCCCGAGCAGACCGGGGAGCGGCTGCGGGCGGCGCTGCCGAAACACCTCGACCCGGCCGCCGCCGGGATGGCGTTCGACCCGGTCCGCGACCGGCTGCTCACCGCCAGCCGCGGCGGCACCGACTTCGGCGGACTGTTCCTCGGGTTCAGCTTCTTCCTGATCGCCGCCGCCCTGATGCTCGTCGGCCTGCTGTTCCGGCTCACCCTCGACCGCCGGGCGAAGGAGGTCGGGCTATTGCTCGCGGCCGGGTTCTCGGTCCGGAAGGTCCGCCGGGTGTTGGTCGCGGAAGGGCTGTTGGTCGCGGTGGTCGGTGCGCTGCTCGGGCTGGCGCTCGCAGTCGGGTACAACCGGCTGCTGCTCGCGGTGCTGCTGACCCTGTGGCCGGACAAGGGAGTCGCGAACGTGCTGCGGTCGCACGCCGAGCCGGTGAGCTTCGCGATCGGATTCGGGCTGACCGTGCTCATGTCGCTCGCCGCGCTGTGGCTGAGCGTCCGCGGGCTGGTCCGGCTCAGCCCCCCTGCCCTGCTCCGCGGCGAGACCGAGCCGCCCGCGACCGGCACCCGCGCAGCGGGCCGGGTGTCGTGGCTCCTCGTCATCGCGTCCGTCCCGGTCGGCATCGCCCTCGTCGTGGCCGGGCGGTTCGTGGCGAACCCGGACTTCCGGGCGATGACGTTCTTCGCCGGCGGCGGGCTGCTCCTGACCGCCGGGCTGGCGGCCCTGTGGCGGCGGATGCGCCGCGCCCGGACCGGGGTGGTGACCGGCCGCGGGCCGGCGGCGCTGGCGGCGCTCGGCGGGCGGAACGCGGCCCGGAACCCGGCCCGCAGCCTGCTCACCGCCGCCCTGCTCGCGGCCGCCGCGTTCCTCCTCGTCGCGGTCGAGAGCTTCCGCCGCCAGCCGGGCGGCGACTTCGGGGCGAAGACCGGCGGGAGCGGCGGGTTCGACCTGATCGCCGAGATCGATTTCCCGGTCGCCAACCCGGTCGACTCGCGGCCCGGTCGGGAAGACCTCGACGCCCGGGTCCGGGCCGCCCTCGGCGGGTCCGCGGACGACCCCCGGTACCGGGCGGCCGTCGAGGCCCTGGCCGGCGCGGAGGTGTTCTCGCTGCGGCTCCGGGACGGGGACGACGCGAGCTGCATGAACCTGTTCCAGGCCGCCCGGCCGCGGGTGCTCGACGTCCCGGACGCCTTGATCGACCGCGGCGGGTTCGGCTTCTACGCGACGGAAGCCGCCACCCCCGAGGAGAAGGCGAACCCGTGGCTCCTGCTCCGCAAGGGCGAGCCGGGCGGCCCGATCCCGGTGTTCTGCGAGCAGAACACCGCCCAGTGGATGCTGAAGAAGGCGGTCGGGGACACGCTCACGATGCCGGCCGACGACGGGTCCGAATTGACGCTGCGACTTGTCGGCACGTTCGCCGACAGCCCGTTCCAGGGCGAGCTGGTGATGTCGGAGGGGTCGTTCGCCCGGGCGTTCCCGAACTCCGGCGGGTACCGGGTGTTCCTGGTCCGCAGTCCGCCCGGGCAGGAGGCGGCCGTCAACCGGGCGTTGTCGCTCGGGCTGCGCGAGAACGGGGTGGTGGTGACGCCGACGCGGGAGAAGGTGGCGGCGTACCAGGCGGTGATCGGGGCGTACCTGACGACGTTCCAGGTGCTCGGCGGGCTGGGGCTGCTGCTCGGCGTGCTCGGCCTCGCGGTGGTTGTGCTGCGCGGGGTGTGGGAGCGGGTCGGGGAGCTGGCCCTGCTCCGGGCGGTTGGGTACCGCCCGCGGCAGCTGCAGTTCCTCGTCCTGGCGGAGAACGCCCTGCTGCTCGCGGCCGGCCTCGGGATCGGGGTCGCTGCGGCCCTGGTGTCGGTCGCCCCGCACGTCGCCGCCGGGGCGGACGTGCCGTGGGGCCGGCTCGCCGCGACCCTCGGGCTGGTGCTCGCCGTCGGGTTGGGTGTGGCGTCCGCCGCCACGGCGGGTATCCTGCGGGTGCCCCTGATCCCGGCGCTCCGGCGCGAATAACCGGACCCAGGGCGTTGCCCTGGGCTGAGGTTGTGTGACCCCTTCGGGGTCGAAACTTGCTTGCAGGCTGAAAGCCTGCCACAACCTCAGCCCAGGGCAACGCCCTGGGGGCCCCACCCCGGCGAGGTTCCCATGATCCGCCTCGGCATCCTCGACTTCGACACCTCCCACGCGGTTGAGTTCACCCGGCGGCTGAACCACACCGACGGCACCCCGAAGGAGCAGCTCGTCGACGGGGCGAAGGTCGTGATCGGCTGTCCCGGTGAGTCGAAGCTGTCGCCGGAGCGGGTCGAGGGGTTCACCGCCCAGATGAAGAAGTTCGGCGTCCCGCTGGTCGAGAAGCCGGCCGACATGGTCGGCAAGGTCGACGGGATGCTGATCGAGGCGGTCGACGGCACCGTCCACCTGGAGCGGGCGAAGCCGTTCCTCGAAGCCGGCATCCCGTGCTTCGTGGACAAGCCGTTCGCCTGCTCCGTCGCCGACGCCCGGAAGATCCTCGACCTGTCGGCGAAGCACAAGGCCGCGGTGTTCTCGTCGTCGTCGCTCCGGTACGCCCCGGACGTGGTCGAGTACGCGGCCGACCCGAAGCGGGGGAAGCTGCTCGGCTGCATGGTGTACGGCCCGGCGTCGCTCTCCCCGGTCCCGGACCGCAACCCCGGCCTGTTCTACTACGGCATCCACCCGGTCGAGGTGCTGTACACGCTGATGGGGCCGGGGTGCGAGCGGGTGACGACGACCCACGAGAAGGGCGTGGACGTGGTCACCGGGCGGTGGAAGGACGGGCGGGTGGCGACGGTCCGTGGGACGCGCGAGGGGCCGGGCGCGTACGGGTTCACCGGGTTCGCCGAGAAGGGGGTGAAGGCGGTCACCGTCGCCACCACGTTCATCTACCGGGAGTTGCTGAAGCAGGTGGTCGAGTTCTTCAAGTCGGGCAAGCCGCCGGTCGACCCGGCGACGACGCTGGAGATCGTGGCGTTCCTGGAGGCGGCGAACCGGAGCGGGGCGAACCACGGCGCCGGCGAGGCGGTGCGGACGGGGGGGTGAGGGTCGGCGGAAAAAACGGAACGCGGATGACGCGGGATCAAAGCCCGCGGATCGACGCGGATTTGAACAATGCGATTGTTCTGATCCGGCGTCCGTCCGCGGGGCTTCATCCCGCGTCATCCGCGTTCCGTTTTCCGCCCCCCGCCACGCCGTCACTTGATCTTGAACTGGTCCAGGGCGAAGAGCAGCTTCACCGCCTTCCCCTTCACCTTCGCCTTGACGGTGAACTGGTCCCCGCCGGTCACGGTCAAGCTGACCGTGTCCTTCCCGGCCGGGGAGCCGTCGCCGAACGCCTCCTTCAGCGCCGCCTTGACCTCGTCCGGCTTCAGGTCCTGGCCGACCACCGGCAGGAGCTTCGCCGCCTCCACTTCGAGCGACAGCACCGGCACCGGGGCGGCCTTCGCCCTCAGTCCCGCCTTGAGTGCGGCCCCGTCTGGCTCGACGCTCAGGGCGATCACGTCGGGCGATGTGGCGAGCCACAGCTTCGCCGGGCCGAGCAGCTTCTCCAGGTCCGGCGGGAGGTCGCGCAGGGTGATCGTATGGAGGGCGAACTCCCCCTCCTTGGCGACGTCGAACTCGAACTTCGCCGCGTCCCCGAGGAGCGGGCCGAAGTCCTTCGCCAGGTCCTTGGCCAGCGCCTCGATCTCCTTCCCGCCCTTCACCCCCAGTGCGACCACGACCGCGTACCGCCCCTTCGCGTCCGGCCCGGTCAGGGCGGCGGCGGCGTCCACCTCGCCCGCCTTCAGGGTCGGGGCCACGGTCCGGACCACGCGCCGGGCCAACTCCTTCTGCTCCGCCGGGGCGTCGGCGACGAGGGCGTCCCCGGCGGCGTCGACCAGCTTGCCGAGGCTCGCCTTGATGTCGTCCGGCAGCCCGCCCTTGGCGGAGAAGCGGGCGACCGACCCCTTCGCCCCGACGATCCCGGCCGGCAGGCTCGTCTTCCCGCCGAGCGCGGCGATGTTCTTCGCGAGCGTGGTCCCGGGCTTGGCGGTCAGCGACAGCTCGGCGGACAACTCGTCCGCCTTCGGGTCGACGAACACCTTGGCCCGCAGGTCCTTCGCCTCCTCGACGAACGTCTTGATCCCGCCGGCGACCACCTCGGAGACGAACTCGAACGCGGCCTTCTCGCCGGCGGTCGGGTTGTCCCCGAGCTTCCGCTTCTGCTCGGCGAGGGCGAGTTCGAGCTGGCCCGTGACGAACTGGACCAGTTCCTTCGGGATGGTGTCGAACCGGACCAGGACCGACCCGACCGCCCCGTCGTCCTTCCCGAAGAACGCCTTCGGGTCCTGGAGGGTCTTCGGGTCCAGGTCCTTGGCCGACCGGGCGACGTAGACGTAGCCGTTGGCGAACCGCAGGTGCAGGTCGTTCACGACCGGGACGGGGATCGTGTACGTCCCGTCGGCCCCCTTCTCCGGGGCGAGGTTCAGTCGGTCCTTCAGCATCGCGAGAAAGCGGTCCTGGTCGGCGACCGGGACGAGGACGAGGATCGGGCTGCCGATCACGTCCGCGGTGAGGGTGGCGGTCAGGCCGAACGGGCGGGCCGGGTCCACGCCCTCGATCCCCTTCCCGTCCGCGCTCCACTGCTTGACGATCCCCTTGACCTGCTTGACGACCTCGTCCTGCCCGGCCAGCCCGGCGACGTACTCGGCCTTGTCGAACAGGTCGTTCACCGACCGCAGCCGGACCTCGACGGTCGGCGGCCCCTTCGGCGCCTGGGCCGCCGACGCCCCGCACAGCCACGCCACGGCCGCCGCCGGGGCCACCCACCGGATTCGCATGGTCTGCCTCCGAAGGCCGGGCCGGTCGCCCGGGATGCCATGATATACCCCGCACTCCGGGGCCGGTGTCAGCGCGGCGGGGGAAATCATAAAACCGTGGCGTGCCGGCGGCGGAGGGGCAAGATGAGTCAGAAGACCTGGGGCGGGCGGTTCGCGGGGGGTACGGACGCCCGGGTGGAGGCGTTCACCGAGTCGGTGTCGTTCGACCGCCGGCTGTACCGGCACGACGTCCGCGCGAGCCAGGCGCACGCCGCGATGCTCGCCGAGGTCGGGCTACTCTCCGCGGCGGAGGCCGACGCCATCCGCGCCGCCCTGGACGACATCGCGGCGGTGATCGATGCCGGCGGGATGGAGTTCTCGGCGGCGCTGGAGGACATCCACACCCACGTCGAGCGGGCGCTGATCGACCGCCTCGGGGACGTCGGCCGGAAGCTGCACACCGGCCGGAGCCGGAACGACCAGGTGGTCACCGACCTGAAGCTGTGGGTGCGGGACGCCCTCGACGACCTCGACGGGTTGCTGGCCGAGTTGCAGCGGTCGTTCGTCCTGTCGGCGGAGCGCGAAGCCGGCGTGGTGCTGCCGGGGTACACGCATCTGCAGCGTGCCCAGCCGGTCCTCGCCGCACACTACTACCTCGCCTACGTCGAGAAGTTCCAGCGCGACCGGGAGCGGGCCGCCGACTGCCGCCGGCGCGCGAACGTCTTGCCGCTCGGGGCCGCGGCGCTCGCCGGGACGTCGCTCCCGATCGACCGCGAGTCGGTGCGGGCGAAGCTCGGGTTCGACGCCGTCGCCGCCAACAGCCTCGACGTGTCGAGCGACCGCGACTTCCTGCTGGAGTTCGCGTTCGTGCTGTCGGTGGTGGCGACCCACCTGAGCGGGTGGGCGGAGGAGTGGGTGATCTGGAGCACGACCGAGTTCGGGTTCCTCGACGTGCCGGACGCGTTCTGCACCGGGTCGAGCATCATGCCGCACAAGAAGAACCCGGACGTGCTGGAGCTGACCCGGGGGAAGACCGGGCGGGTGGTCGGGGCGCTGCAGGCGCTGTTCGTGCTGGTGAAGGGGCTGCCGCTGGCGTACAACCGCGACCTGCAGGAGGACAAGGCGCTGGCGTTCGACGCCTGGGACACGGTGGCCGGGTGCCTGGGCGTGGCCGCCCCGCTGGTCGCGCAGACGACGCTGCGGCGCGAGGTGATCGCGGCCCGGCTGGAGGACGGCTTTCTCGACGCGACGACGCTGATGGAGGGGCTGATCGCCCGCGGGGTGCCGATGCGGTCGGCGCACGAGGCGGTCGGCCGGCTGGTGAGAGAGTGCGAGGGGCGGCGGTGCCGGCTCGCGGACCTGCCGGACGCGGCGTTCGACGCGCTGGTGCCGGGCCGCGGGGCGGAGTTGCGCGGCACGCTCGGGGTGGCGAACGCCCTGGCGGCGTTCCGCAGCTCCGGCTCGACCGCCCCGGCCGAGGTGGCGAAGCAGGTGGCGGGGTGGAAGGCGCGGCTGGGGATGTGATCCCTGGAGCGCGGCCGTCCCGGCCGCTGCTACCGCGATCGTACCGCGACCGGGGTGGCCGGGGACGTGACCGGGGGCGTGTCGCGGAGCGGCCGGGGCGGCCGCGCTCCAGGGGGTGATCGTCGTGCTGAGCGATCCGGTCGGGCGGGTGCGGGCGGTCGGGCTGGTCGAGGGCGTGTCCGCCCTCGTCCTGTTCTTCGGGGCGATGCCGCTGAAGTACGTGTTCCAGCACCCGTCCGGCGCCGACGCGGTGTTCTGGGTCGGGGCGGTGCACGGCGGGCTGTTCGTGCTGTACGCCGTGGTCGCGGTCTGGGCGTGGTTCTGGGGCCACCTGTCCGACAAGCTGCTCGGGCTGGCGGCGGTCGCGTCGGTCGTGCCGTTCGGGCCGTTCGTCCTCGACCGCCGGCTCAAGGCGGCCGAACAACGTGACAGCCGCGCGGACGTCGGCTAAAATGGCGGGGAAAGTGAGGACGAGCCATGATCCGCGCCGCAGGCACCGAACCGCCCCGGGTCGAGATGACTGAGGTCACCCCGTCGGCCGAGGAACTCGCCGTGGCGCGGGCCCGGAGGGCGACGTTCCTGCGGAACTCCGCATGGGCGTCGGAGCGCGGGGCGGAGATCAGTCGCGCTCACGCGGGGCGGTTCATCTGTGTCGCCGGCGGGGAGTTGTTCGTCGCCGACTCCCCGCGGGAGGCCCACCGGGCCGCCGAGGCCGCCCACCCGGCCGAGATCGGCGCGACGTTCTCGACCTACGTCCCCGCCAAGCCGCGGCCCAAGATCTATGCGCATCACGGGTGAGTGGCGGGTCGGGCTGGACGGCGTGCCGCGCCCGATGGCCCCCGCCGACCTCCGCGACCGCGACGGCCGGACCCGCGAGGTCTGGTTCCTCGTCGACACCGGCGCGGACCGGACCGTTCTCGACTTCGACACCTACCTCAACCTCGGCCTCGACTCGCTCCCGGCGGCGGGGTTCGAACTCGAAGGCGTGGGCGGCAACACCGGGTCGGTCGTGGTCCGGCTGCCCCTCCAGTTCCTCCGCGACGACGGCGTGTTCGCCCGGTTCAACGCCGACGTGCTCGCCTTCACCGAGCCGACCGCCCTCGGCATGAACTTCCTCGGCCGCGACATCCTCAACTACTTCGCCGTGGTCGCCGATTACGAGGGGCGCACCGTCTGCCTCGTCCGCGGCAACCACCGGTGCGTCATCCAGGAAGCCTGAGCATGGACCACTTCGAGTACCGCGACCGCGCCCTCTACTGCGAGGACGTCCCGGTCGCCGACCTGGCCGAGCAGTACGGCACCCCGCTGTTCGTCTACTCCGAGGCCACCCTCCTCCACCACCTCTCCGCGATCCAGACGGCGTTCGCCCCGGCGAACCCGATCCTCTGCTACTCCGTCAAGGCGAACGGCAACCTCAGCCTGTGCCGGCTGATGGGCCAGCACGGGGCCGGGTACGACGTGACCAGCGGGGGCGAGTTCTACCGCGCCCTCCGGGCCGGCCCGCCCGGGGCCAAGATCGTTTTCGCCGGGGTCGGCAAGACCGACCCCGAGATCCGCTACGCCCTGGAGCACGGCGTCTTCCTGTTCGACGTCGAGAGCGAGCAGGAGCTGCACGCGATCGGCGACATCGCCCGCCACATGGGCCGGACCGCCGCCGTCGCCCTCCGCGTCAACCCCGACCTCCCCCCCAAGACGCACGTCAAGACCGACACCAGCGTCAAGGGCGTCAAGTTCGGCCTCGACATCGAGACGGTGGTCGACGTCGCCGGCGGGGTCGTCGGCCACCCCGGCCTCGCCGTCGTCGGCCTGCACATGCACCTCGGGTCGCCGATCCTCAAGACCGAGCCGTACCGGCAGGGCGGCGAGAAGGCGGTCAAGCTGGTCAAGGCGTTCCGCGACCTCGGGCACGACATCCGGTACCTGAACATGGGCGGCGGGTTCGGCATCAACTACCGCCGGGACGAGGCCCAGCCGGCCAGCGCGTTCGCCGAGGTGATCCTCCCGGCCGTCGCCGAGACCGGCTGCCAACTGGTCCTCGAACCCGGCCGGTTCATCGTCGGGAACGCCGCGGTCCTGCTCAGCCGGGTGGTGTTCACCAAGTCGACCGGCGGGAAGCACTACGTGATCCAGGACGCGGCGATGAACGACCTGATCCGCCCGACCCTGTACGGGTCGTTCCACCGGGTCTGGCCGGTGAGGCCGGCGGACGACGTGCCGGAGCGGCCGGACGTGGACGGCGACCCGGACGTGGCCGACCCGTTCCGCCCGATGCCGAACTGCTTCGCCCAGGACGTCGTAGGACCGGTGTGCGAGTCCGGGGACTTCCTGGCGAAGGACCGGCCGCTCCCGGCCCTGAGGCGCGGCGACCTGCTCGCGGTGTTCTCGGCCGGCGCGTACGGCATGTCGATGGCGTCGAACTACAACTCCCGGCTGCGGGCGGCCGAGGTGCTCGTCACAGGCGGCACACACCGCCTGATCCGCCGCCGGGAGACGTTCAAGGACCTGGTGGCGTGCGAGGAGGATTGCCTCGCCTGACCGCGGGCGCCAGAATGGGGTGTCGTCCCGGCCCGCCCGCCGGGTTGCGCCGTTTCCCCCGACTTTCGCGGCCGCCCGGAGGACAACCCGGTGAGAACCGTCCTGTTCCTCGCCCTCGCGCTCCCCCTCGCCGGGCCGGCCGCGTCGGCCCAGGACCCCCAGCCGAAGGACACGGTGCCGAAGGCGGTCGCCGTCTTCGCCCAGCTCCGCGACCTGATCGCCGAGGGCCGGTACGACGTCGCCGCCAACTTCCTCCAGTCGTTCCTGGACGCCAAGCCGGACGACAAGGACTACCTGGCGATCCAGCAGAAGTACGGCTCGACCGCGGTCGTCGGGCTGCGGACCGTGCCGAAGTGGTCGGACAACCCGGCGGTGCAGAAGCAGGCCCGGGAGAACGTCGAGAAGGCGGTGGCCGAGGCCCGGGCGGCGTACGACAAGCTGCTGTACAACCCGCAGCGGGTGGCCAAGTACATCCGCAACCTCGGGGCCACCTACGAGGAGCGGGTGTACGCCGAGGAGGAGCTGCGGCGGACCGGCGACTACGCGGTCCCGTTCCTGGTCGACGACCTGCGGCTGGACCGCGACAAGGACGTGTCCGCCGCCATCCTCGCGCTCATCCCCAAGCTGGAGCCGCAGACGACGGCCGGGTGGGTCGCCGCCCTCGACGGCCTGTCCCGCGACCAGCAGTACGGCGTCCTCCGGGCGATCTCCACCCGGGAGGACCTGCTCAAGCTCCAGGCCGCCGCCCAGACCGAACTCTCCCCCACCCTGTGGCGGGTCCTGGCCCGGCCGGCGACCGAGGAACCGCTGATGCGGGCGCTCGCCGAGAACCTCCTGAACCGGTTCCTGACCGGGGCGAAGGCGGCGAACCGCGTCCCCGAGGCCGAGCTGGTGGCCGCCGCCCGCCGGTTCTACGACCACCAGGCCAAGTACGGGGGGGCGAAGGTCAACCCGGGGGAGGCCACCACCGTCCCGGTGTGGACGTGGGACGCCTCGAACCCGGACGCCCCGAAGCTGGTGAAGAACGAGAACGTGCCGACCGGGCAGGCGGACGAGTACTACGGGCTGCGGTACGCCCGGTGGGCGCTGGAGACGAAGCCGAACGACGAGCCGGCGCAGGCGCTGATCCTGGCGATCGCGACCGAGCGGGCGGTCGAGCGGGCCAAGTTCGGGGACCTGGCGACGGCCGAGCCGGCGGTGTTCAAGCTGCTCGCCGACGCCCCGAGCCCGGTGCTGACCGAGCTGCTCAACCGCGGGCTGGCCCAGAAGAAGGCGGCGCTGGCGGTCGGCGTGATCCAGGCGCTCGGGGACCGCGGGGACAAGGCGGCGACGCCGGCCCTGGTGAAGGCGCTGAGCTACCCCGACCCGGCGGTCCAGTTCGGGGCGGCGAACGCCCTGCTCCGGTCGCCCCTGCCGGTCCCGCCGGAGGCCCGCGGGAAGGTGGTGGACATCCTCCGCCGGGCGGCCGCGGCCGACCCGGCCGGGGCGTCCCCGGGGGCGAAGGGGACCGCCCTGCTCGCCGACCCGAGCCCGCTCCGGGCCGGGGCCGCCGCCGCCGTCCTCCGCGGGCTCGGGTACGACGTTGAGGTGTACGCGACCAGCAAAGACCTGCTCCGCCGGGTCGCCCGGGCGTCCGACTTCGACGTCATCCTCCTCGACCGGCACGCCCCGAACCCGGAGCTGATCGACGCCGTCGGGCAGTTGCAGGGCGACGCCCGGTCCGGCGGCCGGCCGACGTTCGTCATCGCGTCCGCCGACAGGCCGCCGGCCCCGACCTTCGACCAGCTCGTGATCCGGTTCGCCGCCCTGATCGCGGCCACCGACAACGACCCGACCGCGGTCCCCGCGCCGTACTACCCGGACCCGCGGCTGAAGCAGACCGACGAGGAGGTCACGGCCGCCCGGCGACTGGCCCAGAGCAACCGGGACGCGGCCATCGCGACGACCGTCGCCCGCCGGCTCGACCGGCTCAAGCGGGTGATCGACGCGACCGGCCTCAACCCGACCCTGTCCCCGGCCCAGCAGACGCTCTTGGACCTGCGGACCCAGCTCGTCACCTACGCCGCCCTCGAGGCCGAGAACCCGATCTCGCCCGAGTCGTCCCCGGGCACGGTCGCCGTGCTGAACCGGTTCCGCCGGCAGCTCGCCCTGCAGCCGGCCGTCGCCACCTACGGGGACGGGCTGCCGACCACCGACCTCCTGAAGCTGATCGACCGGTTCGAGCTGGACCTCTCCCGCGCCCCGGACGCGAAGCGGCGGTTCGAGGCGACCTACGCCCGGATCGACGCCGCCGAGCTGGGCATCCCGACCGAGTCGTTCCGCGACGCGGCCCTGGAGGCGCGGCTGGCGAAGACCCTCGGCGGCTACCCGGCGGTGCGGATCGTGCCGCAGCTGTACGGCCCGTCGGCGCTGGCCGCGGAACTGGAGGCGGTGCGGGCCGACCCGGCGGCCGCCCCGCGCGACCCGGCGGCGCGGAAGGTCGCCCAGCGGCAGGCCGTCGAGTGGCTGCAGAAGATGGCCACCGGCGAGCGGCCGGGGTTCGAGACGAAGGCCGCCGAGCCGGAGCTGCGGGACGCCCTCCGGTCGGACGAGCTGGCCGACGTCGCGATCGACGCCGTCGCCCGGTCCGCGTCGGCCGAGGCGCAGCAGGCGCTGCTCTCCCTGGCCCTGAACGCCGGCCGGCCGCTGCCGCTGCGGGTGAAAGCCGCCGACGCGACCATCCGGCACGTCCAGGTGAACGGGAAGTCGGTCGGGAAGGGGCTGACCGACCCGCTGGCGGAGCTGGCGGCGAAGGAGGCGGACCCGGCCCTCCGCGGCAAGTTGCAAACGCTGAAGGGGTTGCTGGCGTTCGACCCGGCCGGGTTCAGCGGGGCGGTCCGGGGGTACAACCCGCCGCTGGTCCCGCTCCCGCCGCCCAAGGACGTGCCCAAGGAGCCGAAAGAGCCGAAGGACGCGAAAGACCCGGCCCCGTGACCGGTAGAATGGCACCCGGGCCGGGCGCAAGTTCCGGCCCGGGTGCCGTTCGGTGGTCGAACCCGGCGGGACGGACCGGGACCTGAGGAGCCGAGCCGTGACCCGGACCCCCGCCACCCCGTTCGGCCAACCGAGCCTTGAGGAACTCACGGCCCGGTTTTTCGCCCACGGCTCAGACAACGTCGAGCCCGGCGAGATGACCCCGCACCGGGTGGACGCCGGCTTCCGAGCGGACCCGCGGGCGGCCTGGACCGACGCCACGACGCACACCCCCGCCCCCCCGGGCCCGCCCCCGCCCGACTGGGCCACCCTGGTCGCCCAGGCCGCCTCGGCCGCGGCCGTCCCGTGTGCCGCCGGGAACTTCCCGCAGCGCGCCCACGACCTGCACCCGCTGCTCGCCCGGTTCAGCCCGGCCGAGTCGCGGCCGCACCCGGACCAGGTGCCGATGCACGGGTTCGCCGGGCTGCGGTCCTGGGCGGCGAAGAACGCCGCCGCCCACCCGGTCCTCGCCGCCGGCCTGGCTCGGCTGCTCGGCGACTTCGAGACGGCCGAGCGGCTGCTGCCGGCCGACGCGGCGAACGAGCGGGCCGCCCTGCTCTGGCACCGCGGCCGGTGCGACGAGGCGCTGGCGGCGTGGGACGCGGCCGCCGAGACCCCGGCGGTGCTGTTCAACCGCGGGATGGCCCGGCTGTTCGCCGGCCGCCCGGCCGACGCGGTCGCCCCGCTGACCGCGGCCGCCGCCGCCCTGCTCGAGACAGGCGGGTGGGCGGCGCTGGCCCGGCTGTACCTCGCGGTCGCCGAAGTCCACGGCTGAGCCAAGACGAAGATTGATCCACAGATTACGCAGATTACACAGATTTGAAGACAGAGCGGCGGGGCTTCTTCCCCCTTTCTCTGTCTTCAAATCTGTGTAATCTGCGTAATCTGTGGATCAATCTGTTTGAACGCCCCCTCCCGGAGCAACCCCGTGTCCCGCATCCTGCCCTTCTCCGCCTGCCTGCTCGCCCTCGCCGGGGCCGTCGCGGCCGACGAGCCGAAGCCGCCGCCCGGGTTCGTCCCGCTGTTCAACGGCAAGGACCTCACCGGCTGGCAGGGGAATGTAGACATGAAGCAGCGGGCCACCCAGCCGAAGGAGAAGCTCGACGACCTGCTGAAGCAGCGGACCAAGACGGCGCTGGAGCACTGGTCGGTGAAGGACGGGGCGATCCACTGCGACGGCAAGGGCGGGGTGAGCCTGCAGACGGCCAAGGACTACGGCAACTTCGAGCTGATCCTCGACTGGAAGATCGAGAAGAACGGGGACAGCGGGCTGTACCTGCGGGGCCAGCCGCAGGTGCAGATCTGGGACTCGGACAACTCCCCCGGGGCGAAGGGCGCGGACAAGGGGACGGGGTCCGGCGGGCTGTGGAACAACCCGCTGCTCGGCGAGGCGGTCGGTTCCAAGGACGACGAAACGCTCCGCAAGGCGGGCCGGCTGGTCGGCAAGATCCCGCTGAAGAAGGCGGACAAGCCGGTCGGGGAGTGGAACACGTTCCACATCACGATGGTCGGGGACGTGGTGACGGTGAAGCTGAACGGCGAGTTGGTGGTCGACAAGGCGAAGCTGCCGAACTACTGGGAGAAGGGGAAGCCGCTGCCCGCGACCGGGCCGATCGAGCTGCAGTTCCACGGCGACCCGCTCTGGTTCCGGAACATTTACGTGAAGGAACTGCCCTGAGCGGCGCGACCGGGGCGGGCCGCCTCACCCCGGCCGCCCGCCGCACCCGTTCGAACCCACCCCTCATCCGCCCTTCCCGACCCCGACTCACGCCGGGCCGGTTGACGGCCGGTGAGAGCTGTGTCTAAGCTCTTACTGGATCGCCGTCTGTGACCGGACCTCGCCTCCGGACACACCCCCTCCCTTCCCCCGGGTGTCCCATGCCCGCCTCGCGGCCCCGTCCGGCGTTCACCCTGATCGAGTTGCTGGTGGTGATCGCCATCATCGCCGTGCTCATCGGCCTGCTCCTGCCCGCCGTCCAGAAGACCCGCGAGACCGCCTCCCGGCTCCGGTGCCGGAACCACCTGAAGCAACTGGCCCTCGCCGTCCACACCTACCACGAGTCGCGCGGGTTCTTCCCGACCGGCGGGAACGACTGGAGCGACTACCCGCCGACTCTCACGGGCGGCGTCCCGGCCGACCCGCCGGCCCAGAAGACCGGGTGGGCGTTCCAGATCCTGCCGTACTTGGAGCAGGAGAACGTCTACCGGCTCACCGACTACGCCCGGCAGCGGGCGTCGGTCGTCGCGGTGTACGCCTGCCCGTCGCGCCGCGGGCCGACGGTGGTCGACGCCGGGCACGGGGTGCGGACGCTGATCGACTATGCCGGGGTGACCGGGCCGGGCGGGGAGTACCCGACGTCGGCGACCGGGCCGTGGTACGGGATCATCGTCCGGAACCGGGCCGGGCTGGTCCGGGCGGTCGGGGTGACGGACGGGCTGTCGAACACGATGCTGTTCGGGGAGAAGCGGCTGGACACGACGCAGTACAACACCGGGGCGTGGCACGACGACACCGGGTTCTCGACCGGGTGGGACCCGGACATCATGCGGCTGACGAACTACGCGTGGGGCCGCGACCAAGCGGGCGGGGTGAACGGCAACGAGTTCGGGAGTGCTCACCCAGCGGGCATGAACGCGGCGATGGGCGACGGGTCGGTCCGCATGATCCGGTACGGGACCACGAACGCGATTTTGAACCAACTCGGCGACCGCCGCGACGGACTGACGCCGAACACCGACTGAGTTGCGCAGTTGGCCGCCCCATATTGGGAAGAAAACTTCCCAAAATAAGGCAGGCGCGGTTATCGAGAGTCGATGATGCGTAGCGAGCGACTACGCAAGTGGGTCACGGAAAACACACAAGCCCCCGGAAATCCGGGGGCTTGTGACTTAGTACTGCGACGAGAGCAAAAAAAGGCGGGACGACCAGCCGTGAGTTGTCGCCCATTCAACTCACGTCGATCATCCCGCCCACTCTAATATATGCAGCTCGCGTGCCAAGTCACTTGGAGTCGTGAAAGGGTCAGTCGCATACCCCGGACCGTCCGTGGCCTGTTCGACCGACCTCTCGGGACTAAGATTCCCACTCCCACGCCCGCCAACCGCACGGGAGCACGCGACCCCAATGCCCGAACACTCGATCACCCGCCTGTACGGCCTCGGCCTCACCCCCGGCAAGCTCCGCGGGCTGCAGCGGATCAGCAACCCGAACGGCACCCTGACGATGGTCGCCACCGACCAGAACTCGTCGATGATCAAGATGATGAAGGAGGCCACAAAGCGGGAGCCGACCTACGCCGAGATCACCGACGCGAAGGTGATGCTGTCCCGGGCGCTGGCCCCGCACTGTTCCGGGCTCTTGGTGGACGGCAAGTACGGGTACTGGAGCACGGTCGCGGCGTTCGCCGTCCCGCCGGGCACCGGGCTCTTGATCCGGGTCGAGGTGTCGGGCGGCGAGAAGAACGCCGCCGGCGCCCCGATCGGGGCGGTCGAGCCGGGCTGGGGCGTGGCGAAGATCAAGCGGTGCGGGGCCGACGCGGTGAAGCTGCTGGCCCAGTTCGAGCCGGCCGAGTGGGACTCGGCCGAGCGGAACTTCGAGTTCACCCGGCAGATGTACGAGCAGTGCGTCGAGCACGACATCCTGTTCCTGCTCGAGCCGCTGCACTTCGCCTACAAGGTCGGCGGGGCGGAGGAAGCGAAGGACGCCGTCGCCAAGCGGAAGGCGAAGACGGTGATCGACACCGCCCACTACCTGAGCCGGTACTGCGACATCTACAAGGCCGAGTTCCCCGGCACGTTCGGGGTCGAGACCGACGCCCAGTTGATGGACAACCTGAAGCGGCTGAACGACGCCTGCGTGAAGCCGTGGGTGCTCTTGTCGGCCGGGGTGGACTACGACAAGTACAAGAAGCAGGTGGAGATGGCGATGAAGGCCGGGGCCAGCGGCATCCTCGGCGGGCGGGCGTTCTGGAAGGAGTTCTTCACCCACCCGTCGCCGGCCGACCGGCAGAAGTTCGCGGAGACGGAGTGCGTCCGGCGGGTGAAGGAGACGGACGCGATCGTGAAGACCGGGACCCCGTGGTTCGCGAAGTACGGGCTGACGGTCGAGGACCTGCACGGGATGCGGGCGACCGAGGGGTGGCACGCCCGGTACGGCGGCGGGGCGGCGGCCGCCGGCGGGGCCGCGAAGGCCGACCCGAACGCGGTGTACTGAGCGGGACCGTTTAGCCGCGACGCGGAGTCCTCGGAGCGGAGCGCGGGCGGCGCACCCGCGCTCCGCTCCGAGGACTCCGCGTCGCGGCTAAACGGTTCACGGCTTCTGCAGTCCCGCCGGGGTGGCGGCCCCGTTCGCCTTGAGCTTCGCCAGCGCGGCCAGCGCCACGTCCGCGTGCCGGGAGTCGGGGCACAGCTTCGCCACCTTCTCGTAGCACGCCGCCGCCTCCGCCGCCTGACCCTTCTTCGCCCACGCCTCCGCCAGCGTCAGGTACAAGGCCGCGGTCCGTTGGTTCATCTGCTCGCACGCCGCCGCCAGCCGGTCCGGGTTCCCCTTGATGTCGGCCGCGATCGCGGCCCCTTCCTTCGCCTCCGCGGTCTCGGGGTACGCCGCGGCGAGCTGCTCGCACGTCTGCAGGCAGTCGTAGAACTTGGTCGCGCGGAACTCCTCCCGGGCGGCGGCGAGCAGGTCGCGGGCGGCCCGGGTGCGGAGCCGGTCGGTCGCCTCCGGCTTCGCCGCGAGGCCGGTCATCAGGGTCGCGGCGTCGGCGGCCGCCTGGGTGCCGGCGTAGGTCTTCACCGCCTCGGCCAGGGTGTCCATCGCCTCCCGGGTCAGCCCGCGGTGCTCCAACTCCTTCGCCTTCGCCAGCCGCCCGGCCGCCTGCCGCTCGACGTCGTCGAGCACCTGCCTCGCCTTCGCCCCGACCGGCTTGTCCCCGGCGTCGCGGGTGATCCCCTTCAGCAGCGACACGGTCCGCGGGTAGTCGCCGGCGGCCAGCGCCTTGGTCGCCTGCTCGAAGTCGCGGGCGGCCCAGTCGGCGGTGGTCGCGGCGGTGACCGCCCGCTTCAACTGGTCGGCCAGCCGGTCGGCCTCGACGTACCCCTCGATGAACGCGTGGATCTTCCCGTCCGGGGCGGCGAGCACGACCGTCGGGTACATCTGCACCCGCAGGGCCTTGGCCAAGCCCGGCTCCTTCGTCGCGTCCAGTTTCAGGACGACGAAGTTGGTCGCGAGCTGGGCGACGACGGCGGGGTCGCGGAGCGGCCCGCCTTCGAGTTTCCGACAGTAGAAGCAGTTGTCCGACCCGACGACGACGGCCAGCGGGAGTCCTTTCTCCACCGCCTCCTTCCGGGCCGCGTTGTAGTCCGTCCGCCAGGCCACCGGGTCGGCCGCGGGGGCGGCCGCCGGGAGGGCCAGGACCGCCGCGGTGATGAGCGGGAACAGGGCGGGCGCTCGGGACGCGGGAACGCGCATGTAGGACCCCCAGGTGCGGGCGCGTGGCGGAGACCGACCGGGCGAACGGTCCGGGGCGATCGGGCGGCACAGGTCTCCGACCTGTGGGGGCTCACGCCCGCGGGTGCGCCTTCCGGTACGAGTCGCGCATCCGCCGGGTCGTGACGTGGGTGTACACCTGGGTGGTGCCGAGGTTCTTGTGCCCCAGCAGCTCCTGCACCCCGCGGACGTCCGCCCCGGCGTCCAGCAGGTGCGTCGCGAAGCTGTGCCGGAGGGTGTGCGGGCTGGTCCGCGGGTCCAGGCCGGCGACCCGCAGGTGCTTGACCAAGAGCCGGCCGACGCTCCGGGTGCTGATCCGGGTGCCGAGCTTGTTCAGGAACACCGCCGGCGACTCCTTCCCCGCTTCCCGCAGCAGGGCCGAGCGGTCCGGGAGCCAGAGCTTCACGGCGGCGACGGCGTCGGGGCCGAGCAGCGCGAGCCGCTCCCGCCGCCCCTTCCCGCGGACCGTGACGACCCCGTCGGCGAGGTCGGCGTCGGCGAGGTTCAGCCCGACCAGCTCGCTGACGCGGACGCCGGCGGAGTAGAGGGTTTCGAGGATCGCCCGGTCGCGGCGGCCGGCCCAGGTGCCGGCGGGCGGGGCGGCGAGCAGGGCGCGGACCTCGTCGACGGTGAGGAAGTGCGGCAGCTTCTTGTCCGGCCGCGGGCCGCGGAGGCTCTTCGCCGGGTTCTCGGCCAGCACGCCCTCCCGGCAGAGGAACTTGCCGAACGACCGGACGGCGGCGAGCCGGCGGGCGACGGTGGCCTTGGCGTACCCTTGGCCGTGGAGCCAGCCGACGAACGCCCGGAGGAGGCGGGTGTCCCAGTCGGCCGGGTCGGTGCGGGGCTTCTTGGTGTGGGCGCGGGCGAACGTGAGGGCCTGGGTCAGGTCCTCGCGGTAGGACTTGACGGTCTTGTCGGAGGCGTTCTTTTCGAGGCCGAGGTGGGTGAGGAACTCGGCCAGGCCCTGTTCCAGCGTCACGGGGTGCGGTCTCGGGGTGCCGGCGAACCCGGAGCGTCAGCGACGGGGTGGTTGGTAGCGCCCACCCCGTCGCTGACGCTCCGGGTTCGCCCGGTCAGTATTCCTCTTGCGGGGTCGCTTCCTTGGCCGGCTCGCGGACCCGCTGGGTGAGGACGGCGGCGTCGAACCAGGAGATCGGGACGGCCGGGTCGGCGGCCTTGTCCCGGATGTCGGCGATGAGGGCGTCCCGGCCGCCGTCGTCGTAGACGAAGATGAACCGCTCGGTCCCCTTGATGAGGGCGAGGACGTTCAGTTCGCGGGTCACCCGTCGGCCCTCCGTCCCGGCGCGTGCGTCCGGGAGGGTATCGGCACCGGCGGCCGCCGGCTGAAGGGTTTCCGCCCCGGCCGGCGCTGGTCGGGTCCGTCGGGTCCTGGTAACATCTCCCCCACCGACCCCACCGCGACAACCCTCTCCGCCGGAGCCGTGCCGCCATGGTCAACGGGCAACGGGACATGAAGCTGTTCTGGGCGTGCTTCATTTCCCTCATCGCCACCTCGTTCGGGTTCATCGTCCGGGTCAGCATCATGGACGACTGGGCCCGCCAGTTCGGGCTGAGCGAGACCCAGAAGGGGGAGATCTTCGGGGTCGGGCTGTGGCCGTTCGCCATCAGCATCGTCCTGTTCAGCCTGGTGATCGACCGGATCGGGTACGGGACGGCGATGGCGTTCGCGTTCGTCTGCCACGCCGCGTTCATCGGCATCTCGGTCGCCGCCCCGGTTCTGGTCGAGGGCGGGGCGAACGGGTACTGGGTGCTGTACCTGGGGAGCTTCATCGGGGCGCTCGGGAACGGGACCGTGGAGGCGGTCATCAACCCGGTGGTGGCGACCATGTTCAACAAGGACAAGACGAAGTGGCTGAACATCCTGCACGCCGGGTGGCCGGGCGGGCTGGTGCTCGGCGGGGTGCTCGCCCTCGGGTTCGAGAAGGCCGGGGTCGACTCCTGGCAGTACAAGGTCGGGCTGGTCGGGCTGCCGGTCGTCCTGTACGGGCTGCTCATGCTCACCTGCCGGTTCCCGGTGAACGAGCGGGTGACGGCCGGGGTGTCGTACCGGGACATGCTCAAGGAGGTCGGGTTCTTCGGGGCGTTCCTGGTCACCACCCTGATCGTGTTCGAGCTGTCGAACGTGGCCGAGAAGTTCGGTTACCCGGTCGGGACCGAGCAGGTGATGTTCAAGGCCGGCCCGGTCGACTTCACCAACGCGATGCTGGTCAAGTTCGGGATCGCCGGAGCGCTGAGCCTCCTGTTCGGCGTGTACACCGCGTCGCTGGGCCGCTTCCTGTTCGTGTACCTGATGCTGGTGATGATGCCGCTGGCGATCACCGAGTTGGGCACCGACTCGTGGATCAGCAGCCTGATGACGCCGGAGGTCAAGGCGCTGGGGCTGCCGGGCACCGCGGACCTGAAGGACCCGGGCGTCCTGGTGCTGATCTACACGTCGTTCATCATGATGGTCCTGCGGTTCTGCGCCGGGCCGATCGTGCACAAGCTGTCCCCGCTCGGGCTCCTCGCGGTCAGCTCGGCCCTGGCCATCGCCGGGCTGTACAGCCTGTCGCTGGCGACCGGCGCGCTGATCCTGGCCGCCGCCACCCTGTACGGGGTCGGGAAGACGTTCTTCTGGCCGACCATGCTCGGGGTGGTGGCCGAGCGGTTCCCGAAGGGCGGGGCGCTGACCCTGAACGCGATCAGCGGGCTCGGGATGCTGGCGGTCGGCATCCTCGGCGCCCCGCTGCTCGGGAACGTCCAGGACAAGGAGATCGACCAGCAGCTGGCGATCAAGAGCCCGGAGCTGTACGCGCAGGTGGCCGGGGAGCAGCGGACGAGCGTGTTCGGCAGCTACCGGGCGCTGGACGACGCGAAGATCGCCGGCCTGTCGGAGGCGGACAGGACGACGGTGGCCGAGGTGAAGGCGGCGGCGAAGAAGAACGCGCTGAAGACCGTGGCCGTCTTCCCGGTCGTCATGCTGGTCGCGTACCTGGCCCTGATCCTGTACTTCCAGGCGACCGGCGGGTACAAGCCGGTCAGCCTCGACAACGGCACCGGCGGCGGAGCCCAGCACTGACGCCGGTCGGCGAGCCGGGAGCGTGAGCGACCGGAGTTGCTTGCTCCGGTCGCTCACGCTCCCGGCTCGCCCTTGTCGGACCGCCGGCCGGGTCGTCCAATGACCCGGTGGGAGACGCCGCGGCCGGAACCCGCACCTTCACCTTCCTGGGCACCGGCACGTCCGTCGGCGTGCCGATGCTCGGCTGCGACTGCCCGGTCTGCACCTCCCCCAACCCCAAGAACCGCCGCTACCGGTCGTCCGCGATCGTCTGCACCCCGCGCGGCAACATCCTGTTCGACACCACCCCCGAACTCCGCCTCCAACTGCTCCGCGAGAACGTCAAGCTCGTCCACGCCGTCGTCTACACCCACTACCACGTCGACCACCTGTTCGGCCTCGACGACGCCCGCCTCTTCCCCCCGCTCCTCGGCGGCCCGCTCCCGCTGTACTGCACCGCCGACACGGAGGCGATCATCCGCCAGGCGTTCGCCTACGCCTTCCTCCCGGAGTACGAGAAGCTGCCGGCCGGCATGGTCCCGAAGCTCGAGTTCCGCCGGATCGGCGAGGAGCCGTTCGAGGTGCTCGGGGAGCGGCTCACCCCGGTCCCGCTCGTCCACGGCAGCTTCGACGTGCTCGGATTCCGGGTCGGCGACGTGGCGTACTGCACCGACGTCAGCGCGATCCCGGACCGGAGCTGGCCGCTCCTCGCCGGGCTGGACGTGCTCGTCATCGACGCCCTGCGGCCGGGGAAGCCGCACCGGTCGCACTTCAGCCTGGAGCAGGCCCTGGAGGCGATCGAGCGGGTCCGCCCGCGCCAGGCGTACCTCACCCACATGGCCCACACGATGGACTACGACGCCCTCGTGGCGACGCTCCCGCCGAACGTCGCCCCGGCCCACGACGGCTTGAGCTTTCGGTTCTGAAGGTCGGGTTTGTGGCACAGGTCTCGCGACCTGTGATGCCGCACAGGTCGCGAGACCTGTGCCACAAGACCGCACCCCGGAGACCCGCCGATGACCGACGTCCCGCCGGACCTCCTCGCCCGCCTCCGCGCCCACCGCCAGGACCACGTCCTCGCCGGGTGGCAAGACCTCAGCCCCGCCCGGCGGGCCGAGTTCGTCGCCCAACTGGCCGCGATCGACTTCGCCGAACTCGCCGCCCTCGCTGCCAAGGCCCAAGACCCCGCCCCGCCGCCGCCCGCCGACCTCGCGCCGATCCCGGTCGCCCCGGCTGACCCGGCGCCGGCCGAGTGGGCGCGCGGCGAGGAGGTCTTGCGGCGCGGCGAGGTGGCGGCGCTGATGGTCGCCGGCGGGCAGGGCAGCCGGCTCGGGTTCGACAAGCCGAAGGGGATGTTCCCGGTCGGGCCGGTGTCCGGGGCGACGCTGTTCCAGTTGCACGCCGAGAAGCTGCTCGCCCTGTCGCGGCGGTACGGCAAGCCGGTCCCGTTCCTGGTCATGACCAGCCCGGCGACGGACGCCGACACCAAGGACTTCTTCCGCGAGCACCGGTACTTCGGCCTCCGCCCGTCGGACGTGATCTTCTTCCAGCAGGGGACGATGCCGGCGGTGGACGCCGCGACCGGCCAGCTCCTGCTCGAAGAACCGGGCCGGCTGTTCCTCAGCCCGAACGGGCACGGCGGGACGCTCACCGCGCTGGCCGAGTGCGGCGTCCTCGCGGAACTGAAGACCCGCGGCGTGGAGCACGTCTACTACTTCCAGGTGGACAACCCGCTGCTGAAGGTGTGCGACCCGGGGTTCGTCGGCCGGCACGTCGGGGCCGGCTCCGAGGCGTCGTCGAAGGTGGTGTTCAAGGAGAAGCCGGAGGAGAAGGTCGGGGTGTTCGCGGTGGTCGGCGGGCGGTGCGGGCTGATCGAGTACAGCGACCTGCCGAAAGAACTCGCCGCCGCCCGCGAGCCGGACGGCACCCTGCGGTTCCGGGCCGGCAGCCCGGCCATCCACCTGTTCTCGCTCGCCTTCCTCGACCGCGTCACCTCGACCGGTGGCTTGCCGTACCACGTCGCCCGGAAGGCGGTCCCGCACTGGGACTCGGAGGCCGGCGCGGCGGTCACGCCGGGCAGCCCGAACGCCCTGAAGTTCGAGCGGTTCGTGTTCGACGCCCTGCCCCTGGCCGACCGCTGGCTGGCGGTCGAGGCGCGGCGGGCGGAGGAGTTCGCCCCGCTGAAGAACGCGACGGGGGCCGACTCGCCCGAGACGGTGAAGGCGGCGCTGGTCGCCGAGCACGCCCGGTGGCTGGAGGCCGCCGGGGTCCGGGCCGGCGGGCACCCGGTGGAGGTCTCCCCGCTGTTCGCCCTTGACGCGGACGCCCTGAAACGCCAAATCCCCGCCGGGTTCCAGGTCACCGGGCCGACGCACCTGCGGTGAGGGGTCGCCATGTTGCACGCGATGGTGATGGCCGGCGGCGGCGGGACCCGGTTCTGGCCGCGGAGCCGGGCCGCCCGGCCGAAGCAGTTCCTCACCTTCAGCGGGGACCGCACCCTGCTCCAGGGGACCGTCGACCGGGTCGCCGCCCAGGTGCCCCCGGAACGCACCTGGGTGCTCACCAGCGCCGCCCACCGGGCCGAGGCGGTCGAGCAGCTCGCCGGGATGGTGCCGCCGGACCAGGTGATCGGCGAGCCGGTCGGCCGCGACACGGCGGCGTGCGTCGGGCTGGGGGCGGCGCTCGTCGCCCGGGTCGAGCCGGACGCGACCATCATGGTGCTCCCCGCCGACCACCTGATCGAGCCGGAACAGGAGTTCCGCCGGGCCGCCCACGCCGCCGAGCAGTTCGCCGCCGACTTCCCCGACTCCCTGCTCACGTTCGGGATCGTCCCGACGTTCCCGTCCACCGGGTACGGGTACATCCGCCGTGCGGAGCGGGCCGGCACCCGGCAGGGCGTCCCGGCGTCGCGCGTGCTGGAGTTCAAGGAGAAGCCGGACCACACCACCGCCGAGCGGTTCGTCGCGTCCGGGGAGTTCTTCTGGAACAGCGGGATCTTCGTCTGGAAGCCGGCCGCGGTCCTCGACCAGTTCGAGCGGCGCAAGCCGGCCCTGCACGCCGCCGTCCGGCGGATCGCGGCGGCGTGGGGCACCCCGCGGCGGGACGAGGTGTTCCGGGCCGAGTACGAGGCGGCGGAGAAGGTGAGCATCGACTACGCGGTGATGCAGGACGCCGCCCGGGACGGGAAGGTGCTCGTCCTCCACGCCCCGTACCAGTGGGACGACGTCGGGTCGTGGCTGGCGCTGGAGCGGCACAACCCGCAGGACGCCGACGGGAACACCGTCCAGGGGTTGCACTGCGGGGCGGCCACCACCAACTGCGTCGTCGTGTCCGACCCGGACCACCTGATCGGGACGCTCGGGGTGGACGGGCTGGTGATCGTCCGGAGCGGGAACGCCACCCTGGTCACCACCCGCGCCGGCGAGGCGGACGTGAAGCTGCTCATCGAGAAGATCAGGGCCGCCGGGCTGGGGCGGTTCCTGTGAGCGACCCGGCGAGCGGGGGGCGTCAGCCCCCTGATGCGCCGGCGCATCAGGGGGCTGACGCCCCCCGCTCGCCGGGTGTGCTACTCGGCGTCGATTACGGCACCGTCCGCGTCGGGCTGGCGGTCTCCGACCCGGACCGCATCATCTCCTCCCCGCTCGACACCTACACCCGCCGCGACGCGGCCGCCGACGCGGCGTACTTCGCCCGGGTCGCGGCGGAGCACCGGGCGGTCGGGCTGGTGGTCGGGCTGCCGCTGCACTCCGACGGGCGGGAGAGCGACAAGTCCCGCGAGGCGCGACAGTTCGGGGCGTGGCTCGGCGGGGTCACCGGGCTGCCGGTCGTGTTCTGGGACGAGCGGTACACCACCGCGATCGCCGAGGACGCACTTCTTGGTGCTAAGCTCAACCCGAAAAGGCGGCGGGAGCGGCGCGACCGGGTCGCGGCCCAGCTGATCCTCGCGGGCTACCTGGACGCCGGGTGCCCCCCGGGCGGCACGGTCGTGGACCCGGCCACGACCGATTGAATAGCCTCGCGCCCCGCCTAAATTACCACCCGGCCCGAATCCCGTTCCCGCAGGGGGTGCCTGAATGCCCGGCCGCCCGATCCGCACGTTCACCGTCCTCCCGAAGCTGCCGGACCGGCTCCGCCCGCTGCATTCCCTCGCCTACAACCTGTGGTGGTGCTGGAACGCCGACGCCGTCGCCCTGTTCCGGCGGATCAACCCGGACCTGTTCGAGGCCCTCGACCACAGCCCGATCCGCCTGCTCGGCGCCACCGGCCAGACCCGGTTCGAGGAACTCGCCGCGGACGACGGGTTCCTCGCCCACCTGGACCGGGTGTCCGAAGCCCTCGACCACTACCTGAAGGCCCCGACCTGGTTCGGGTCCGCCTTCCCGGACGAGACGGCCGCCCGGGTCGCGTACTTCTCCGCCGAGTTCGGCATCCACGAGAGCGTCCCGGTCTACTCCGGCGGCCTCGGGGTGCTCGCCGGCGACCACCTGAAGAGCGCCAGCGACCTCGGGCTGCCGCTCGTCGGCGTCAGCCTGATGTACCGCGAGGGGTACTTCCGCCAGTACCTGAACGCCGAGGGGTGGCAGCAGGAGCGGTACCCGGAGAACGACTTCTTCACCCTCCCGCTGGTCGAGGAGAAGGACGCGGCCGGCAAGCCGGTGGTCGTCGACGCCCCGCTCCCGGGCCGGGACGTGAAGCTGAAGATCTGGCACATCCAGGTCGGACGGGTCCCGCTGTACCTGCTCGACGCGAACATCCCGGGGAACAGCCCCGAGGACCGGGCGATCACCGCCCAGCTGTACGGCGGGGACCAGAACACCCGCATCCAGCAGGAGATCATCCTCGGCATCGGCGGCATCCGCGCCCTGCGGGCGCTCGGGAAGATGCCGACCGTGTGCCACATGAACGAGGGGCACGCGGCGTTCACCGGGCTGGAGCGGATCCGGCTGCTGATGGCCGAGCACAAGCTCGACTTCTCCTCCGCCCTGGAGGCGGTCAAGGCCGGCACCTGCTTCACCACGCACACCCCGGTCCCGGCCGGGAACGACGCCTTCCCGATGCACATGGCGGAGCAGTACCTCGGGGAGTACATGGGGAAGATGGGGGCGGACCGCGGGGTCCTCGCCGCCCTCGGCCGGGCCAAGCCGGAGAACGAGCAGGAGCCGTTCGGGATGACGGTCCTGGCCCTGAAGCTGGCGAACGTGTCGAACGGGGTGAGCCGGCTGCACGGGAGCGTGTCCCGGAAGATGTGGCACGACCTGTGGCCGGAGCTGCCGGCCGCCGAGGTGCCGATCACCAGCATCACCAACGGCATCCACACCCAGAGCTGGCTCAGCCCGGACGTCGCGCAACTCTACGACCGGTACCTCGGCATCCAGTGGGAGGAGCGGCCGACCGACTTCGCCATCTGGAAGCGGGTGGACCAGATCCCGGACGCCGAGCTGTGGCGGACCCACGAGCGCGGGCGGGAGCGGCTGGTCGCCTTCGCCCGGACCCGGCTGAAGGCCCAGCTGAAGCGGCGCGGGTCGCCGCCGAGCGAGGTCGCGCTGGCCGACGAGACCCTGGACCCGGACGCCCTGACGATCGGGTTCGCCCGCCGGTTCGCCACCTACAAGCGCGGCGACCTGATCTTCCGCAACCTGGACCGGCTGCTCCCGCTGATCGCCAGCAAGGACCGGCCGCTGCAGCTGGTGTTCGCCGGGAAGGCGCACCCGAAGGACAACGGCGGGAAGGAGCTGATCCAGCGCGTCGTCCAGCACGCCCGCAAGCCCGAGTTCCGCCGGCGGGTGGTGTTCCTGGAGGACTACGACATGAACGTCGCCCGGCACCTGGTGCAGGGCGTGGACGTGTGGCTGAACAACCCGCGGCGGCCGCTGGAGGCGTCGGGCACCAGCGGGATGAAGGTGCCGGTGAACGGCGGGCTGAACCTGTCGATCCTCGACGGGTGGTGGTGCGAGGGGTACGACGGGGACAACGGGTGGGCGATCGGGGCCGGGGAGGAGTACACGGACCTGACGTACCAGGACGAGGTGGAGAGCCGGGCGCTCCTGGACCTCGTGGAGCAGGACATCGTCCCGATGTTCTACCGCCGCGGGACGGACGGCTTGCCGCGGGAGTGGATCCGCCGCGTCAAGCGGAGCATCACCACCCTGGTGCCGGTGTTCAACACGAACCGGATGGTGGAGGAGTACGCGGAGCGGTGCTACGTCCCGAGCCACCGGCGGGCGGCGGCGCTCGGGGCCGACCACCTGAAGGCGGCGAAGGAGCTGGCCGCGTGGCGGCGGCGGGTGGCCGGGGATTGGGGGCAGGTCAAGGTGGAGGGCGTCGAGGCGCCGGCCGGGGAGACGCTGCGGGTCGGGGCCGAGTTCCCGGTGGCGGTGCGGGTCGCGCTCGGGGCATTCCGCCCGGACGACGTCGAGGTGCAGCTCTGCCACGGGGTGCTGGACGCGATGGGCGAGATCGCCGACCCGCGGGCCACGACCCTGATGCCGGACGGGCGGAACGGGACCGGGGCGGTGCGGTTCACCGGGAGCGTGCCGTGCCGGGCGAGCGGGCAGTTCGGGTTCACCGTGCGGGTGCTGCCGAAGCACCCGCACCTGCCGCACCCGTTCGAGCCGGGGCTGGTGACCTGGGGGTGAGTCGGCGCCCGGAAGCCGCACGTCTTCAACCCCCCTCTTGGTAGGGGAGGCGAAGCCTGGTGGCCTTGGGTGGGGTCGGGTGGTTTGGGCGGGTCGGGCGGGGCGGGAGTTCTCGGAGTTCCGGGGCGGCGACTGGGATTCGCCGGCCGGGCCTGTAGGGTAACCGGTGTACTCCCACCCCCACCCGACCGTCCGGGGCGGCCCGCCCGAGGCCCGCATGTTCCACTTCACGTCGATCCGGACGAAGCTGTACAGCCTCGTCCCGGCCACGCTCCTGGCGATGGGGGTCGCCCTCGGGTTGGGGTACTACGTCCAGTCCCGGTACTCGATCGGCGGGCCGGTCGACACCCGGATGGCGGCCCGGGAGGACTTCCTGTCCGAGGTCGAGCCGGCCGTCCTCGTCCCGACGCTCGGATACATCGCCCTCCTGGAACTGGAGACCGAGCGGCAGCCGGACGAGGTGGCCCGGGTCGTCCGGCGGTACCGGGCCGCCGAGGCCGGGTTCCGGGCCGCCCGGGACAAGCGGCTCGCCGACCTGCCGGACGGGGAGGCCCGCCGGCTCGTCGAGCGCGACCTGAGCGACAGGGCCGGGGGGCTGTTCGCCGCCGCGAACGGCCGGTACCTGCCGCTGGTCGAGCGGGCCGCCCGGGGGGAGCCGGTCGAGCAGGCCGAGGTGACCCGGGCCCTGCGGGAGGTCACCCGCCGGTTCGACGAGACGAAGGTGGTCACCGACCGGCTCCAGTCACTGACCCGGGAGGACCTGGACGGCGAGCGGCGGGCGGCGGCCGCGAGCGTCCGGTTCTGGGGGAACGTGAACCTGGGGGTGGGGCTGGTCGCGGTGCTGGGGCTGGTCGCGACCAAGTGGGCGGTGGCCCGGAGCATCGTCCGGGCGACCGACGCCCTGACCGGGCGGGTCGAGGAGCTGGGGGCCGGGGCGGGGGACCTGACCGCCCGGGTGCCGGTCACCACCCGGGACGAACTCGGCCGGCTGGCGGGGGGGATCAACGCGGTGATCGGGAAGGTCGGGGCGGTGGTCGGGAAGGCCCGGGAGGCGAGCCTGCAGCTCCTGTCGGTGGCCAGCGAGATCGCGGCCACCGCCCGCGGGCAGGAGCAGACGGTGTCGAACCTGAGCGCGTCCACCGCCCAGGTGGCGGCCTCGGTCCGGCAGATCTCGGCCACCAGCCGGGACCTGGCCGGGACGATGGACGAGGTCGGGCGGGCGGCCGGGCACGCGGCCGACCTGGCCGCCGGCGGGCGGGACAACACCACCCGGATGGCGGCCGAGATGAAGCAGCTGGTGGAGTCCACCGCCAGCGTCTCCGCCCGGCTCGGGATGATCCGGGAGAAGGCCGACCGGATCAACGCGGTGGTCACCACCATCACCAAGGTGGCGGACCAGACCAACCTGCTGTCGATCAACGCCGCGATCGAGGCGGAGAAGGCCGGGGAGTACGGCCGCGGGTTCCTGGTGGTGGCCCGGGAGATCCGCCGGCTGGCCGACCAGACGGCGGTCGCCACCCTGGACATCGAGACCATGGTCCGGCAGATGCAGGACGCGGTGAGTGCCGGGGTGATGCAGATGGACAAGTTCGCCGACGAGGTCCGCGGGGGGGTGGCCCAGGTGACCCGGATCAACCAGCTGACGTGGGAGATCATCACCGAGGTGCAGGGGCTGTCCGGCCGGTTCGCCCTGGTGAACGAGGGGATGCGGAGCCAGGCGGCCGGGGCCGAGCAGATCAACGCGGCCATGGCCCAGGTGGCGGACGCGGCCGGGCGGACGGCGGACGGGGTGCGGGAGTTCGAGCGGGCCACCGCCCACCTCCGCGGGTCGGTCGAGGGGCTCAACAGCGAGATCGCCCAGTTCAAGACGTAGCCCGGGCGGGCGGGGCCGGCCGGGTCGTGTCGGTGGTGACGGCGGGGCCGGGCGGGGCGGGTGGCGGACCTGGGGGTTCCGGCTGGACGGGGCAGGCGGGGCGGGTAGGATCGGCTTACCGCCCCCCCCGCCGACGGGCCGCCATGATCCGCCTCCGCGACGTGTCGCTCCGGACCAAGCTGAACGCCCTGCTGCTCGCGTACACCGTGACCGTCGGCGCCGTCATGGGGCTGACCGGGTACCTGCTGGCCCGGTACCGGGTCGGCGGGCCGGTGTACGCCGAGCTGGGCGAGCACAAGGAGCTGCTCGACCAGATGCAGCCGCCCCCGCTGCTGATCGGCCGCCCGTACCTGATGCTGACCGAGCTGGAGACGGCGACCGACCCGGCGGCCCGGGGGAAGCTCGAGAAGGACTACCGGCAGTACGAGGCGGAGTACCACGAGGCGCGGCGGTTCTGGCTCGGGAAGGACCTGGACCCGGCGGTCCGGGCGGTCCTCGAGACCGCCTCCCACCAGCCGGTCCTGGAGGTGTTCCGGCTGGCGGACGCGGAGTACTTCCCGAACGCCGCCTCGCCCGACCCGGCGGCCCGGGAGCGGGCCACCCGGGTGCTCCGGGAGCAGATCGGGCCGCTCGTCCGGAAGCACTCGGCGGCGCTGCGGGAGGCGGTCCGGGTGGTCGAGGCCGCGACCGCCGCCGAGGAGCGGGGCGCGGCCGAAGACGTCCGGTGGTGGGCCAACCTGACGGTCGTCCTGTCGGCCGCCGCCCTGGTCACGTTCGGGGTGGTCGGGTGGCTCGTCATCCGCGGCATCTCCAACTCGGCCGAGGTGCTGCTCGGGAAGGTGGACGAGATGGCCGGCGGGGCGAGCGACCTGACCGCCCGGGTGCCGGTCGACCGGGCCGACGAGATGGGCCGGCTGGCGGGGGGGATCAACGCGGTGATCGGGAAGGTCGGGGCGGTGGTCGGGAAGGCCCGGGAGGCGAGCCTGCAGCTCCTGTCGGTGGCCAGCGAGATCGCGGCCACCGCCCGCGGGCAGGAGCAGACGGTGTCGAACCTGAGCGCGTCCACCGCCCAGGTGGCGGCCTCGGTCCGGCAGATCTCGGCCACCAGCCGGGACCTGGCCGGGACGATGGACGAGGTCGGGCGGGCGGCCGGGCACGCGGCCGACCTGGCCGCCGGCGGGCGGGACAACACCACCCGGATGGCGGCCGAGATGAAGCAGCTGGTGGAGTCCACCGCCAGCGTCTCCGCCCGGCTCGGGATGATCCGGGAGAAGGCCGACCGGATCAACGCGGTGGTCACCACCATCACCAAGGTGGCGGACCAGACCAACCTGCTGTCGATCAACGCCGCGATCGAGGCGGAGAAGGCCGGGGAGTACGGCCGCGGGTTCCTGGTGGTGGCCCGGGAGATCCGCCGGCTGGCCGACCAGACGGCGGTCGCCACCCTGGACATCGAGACCATGGTCCGGCAGATGCAGGACGCGGTGAGTGCCGGGGTGATGCAGATGGACAAGTTCGCCGACGAGGTCCGCGGGGGGGTGGCCCAGGTGACCCGGATCAACCAGCTGACGTGGGAGATCATCACCGAGGTGCAGGGGCTGTCCGGCCGGTTCGCCCTGGTGAACGAGGGGATGCGGAGCCAGGCGGCCGGGGCCGAGCAGATCAACGCGGCCATGGCCCAGGTGGCGGACGCGGCCGGGCGGACGGCGGACGGGGTGCGGGAGTTCGAGCGGGCCACCGCCCACCTCCGCGGGTCGGTCGAGGGGCTCAACAGCGAGATCGCCCAGTTCAAGACGTAGCCCGGGCGGGCGGGGTGGTGAGAAGACAAAGCCACCACCCCGCCACCTCGCAACCTCACCACCCCACCACCCGAACCATGCTCGCCCTCACCTTCCAGGTCGGCCGGGACCGCGTCGCGGTGGACGTCCGCCGCGTCCGAGAGGTCGTCCCGCGGGTCCGGCTGTCGGCGACCGACGGCGGGCCGCCCGGCATGGCCGGGGTGTTCGTGTACCGCGGGCGGGTGGTGCCGGTGGTCGACCTGCACAAGCTGACCGGGGCCGGCGACTGCCCGCCGCACCTGAGCAGCCGGATCATCCTCGTCCCGTGGCCGGCGGACGACCCGGACGGCCTGGTCGGGCTGCTGGCCACCCAGGTCGCGGAGGTGCGGGAGGTGCCGGACGCCGCCGCCCAGCCGGTCCCGGGGGACCCCGGCCGCCCGGGCCTCGGGCCGGCCGTCCCGGACGGGGACGGCATCCTCCGGCTGCTCGACCCGGACCGGCTGCTGGCCCGGGTCGAGGTCGGGGTCGGGGCCGTGCCGGCGCTCCCGCCGGGGGTGACCGGATGAGCCTCGCCGGCCTCGACGACGCCGTCCGCGCCCGCCTCGGGCTCGACCCGGCCACCCTCGGGCCGGCCGCCCTCGGGCGGGCGGCGGAGGCGCGGATGAAGGCCCGCGGGCTGCCCACCCCCGAGGCGTACCTGGAGGCGTTCCGCGCCGACCCCGGCGAGCCGGAGGCGCTGGCGGTCGAGCTGGCGGTCCCGGAGACGTGGTTCTTCCGCGGCGGCCGCCCGCTGTTCGACCACCTCGCCCGGTTCCTGGCCGGGCGGGCCGCCGGCCGCGCCCCCGGCGACCCGGTCCGCTCCCTCCACCTGCCGTGCAGCACCGGGGAGGAGCCGTACTCGCTGGCGATCGCCCTGCACGACCGCGGGATGACCCCCGACCGGTTCCGGATCGAGGGGGTGGACCTGTCCGCCCGCCACCTCGACCGGGCGCTGGCCGGGCGGTTCCACCCGTTCGCCTTCCGGGAGCCGGGGGCCGACCCCCGCCCGGCCCACTTCCGCCAGGCCGGGGACGGGTGGGAGCTGCTCCCGCACGCCCGGGAGTCGGTCCGGTTCCGGCTCGGGAACGCGACCGACCCCCGCTTCCTCCCGCGCGAGAAGCCGTACGACCTCGTGGTCTGCCGGAACCTGTTCATCTACCTGACCCCGGACGGGCGGGCCGCGGCGATGGCCGCCCTCGACCGGCTCCTCGCCCCCGACGGGTGGCTGTGCCTGTCGCCGGCCGAGGCCGACCGGCTCCCGCCGGGGCGGTTCGTGCCGGACGGGTCCGGGGCGTTCGGGGTGTACCGCCGGGCGCCCGCCCCGCCGCCGGCGGTCCCCGCCGCCCCGCCGCCCCCGTCGGGGCGGATGGCCCCGGTCAAGGTCCCCCCGGCCCCGCCGTCCGGGCGGCCGGCCCCGGTCGCGGCCGCGCCGCCCCCGGTCGTGGTGCCGCCCCCGCCGCCGGCCCCGTCCCTCGGGGCCGCCCGCACCCTCGCCGACGCCGGGCGGATGGCCGACGCCCGGGCGGAGTGCGAGCGGGTGCTGGCGGCCGACCCCGGGCGGGCCGACGCCCACTCGCTGCTCGGGGTGATCCACCTCGCCGAGGGGCGGCTGCCGGCCGCCCGGGAGGCGCTGCGGCGGGCGGTGTACCTGGACCCGGACCACGCCGACGCGCTGGCCCACCTGGCGGTGCTGTGCGACCGGGAGGGGCGGGGGGAGGAGGCGGCCCGGTACCGCGACCGGCTCGCCCGGGCCCGCCGGGAGGAGGCCCCGTGACCCCGCTCGCCGTCGCCAACGGGGACCCGTGCTGGCACGCCGTCGGGGTGTGGGGGGACCGGTCCTGCCCGCAGCTCGCCGCCGTCACCCACTGCCACAACTGCCCGGTGTTCGCGACCGCCGGGCGGCGGTTCCTCGACGCCCCGTCCCCGCCCGAGTACCTGGACGAGTGGACCGCCCGGCTCGCCAAGCCGGGCGAGGCGGCCGCCGCCGACGTCGCCAGCGTCCTCGTCTTCCGCCTCGGGGACGAGTGGCTGGCGGTCCCGGTCGGGGTGCTGGTCGAGGTGACCCGGCCGCGGCCGCCGCACCGGGTGCCGCACCGCGGCGGGCTGCTCGCCGGGGTGGTGAACATCCGCGGCGAGCTGCACCTGTGCGCGCGGCTGGACCTGCTGCTCGGGGTCGGGCCGGGGGACCCGAACGCGGCCCGGGCCGACAACCCCCGGCTCGTCGTCGTCCGCCGGGACGGGGAGAGCTGGGCGTTCCTCGCCGACGAGGTCGACCAGGTCCGGCGGCTGCCGGCCGCGGACCTGCGGCCGCCGGCCCCGACCCTAGCCCGGGCGGCCGCCCGGGCGACCCGCGGGGTGTTCGCCGCCGGCGCCCGGTCGGTCGGCCTGCTGGACGACGCCCGGCTGTTCCAGGCCCTGCGGGAGCGCGTCCGATGAGCAACCCCGGGGCGTCACTGTTCGACCTGTTCCGGGAGGAGGTGCGGGCCCACGCCGACACCCTCACCGCCGGGCTTTTGGACGCCGAGCACGACCCGGCGAACCCGGCCCGGGTGGAGCCGCTGATGCGGGCCGCCCACTCGATCAAGGGGGCCGCCCGGATCGTCGGGATCGACGTCGCCGTCCGGCTGGCGCACGTGATGGAGGACGCGCTGGTGGCGGCCCAGGGCGGGAGGGTCCGCCTCACCCCGGCCGACGTCGACACCCTGCTGAAGGGGACCGACCTGCTCGCCGGGCTGGCCGACCTCACCCCGGAGACGGCGGACGGGTGGGGGCCGGCGAACGCGGCGGCGGTGGCGGCCCTGGAGCCGGTGTTCACCGCGATGGCGTCCGGGAAGCCGGCGGCGGCGCCCGCGCCGGCGGTGGCGCCGCCCGCGGCCGACGACTTCCCCCCTCCCCCGCCCTTCTCCCCGGCCCAGATCCCGCGCGACCCGCTGCCGCTCCCGCCCGACCACTCGCTGCACGACCTGTTCCGGGAGGAGCTGCGGGGCCACCTGCGGGTCGTCGCCGGCGGGGAGCTGGACCCGTCGCTGGAGGGCCTGAAGCAGATCCGCGGGGCGGCCCGGGTGGTGAAGTGTGCCGCCGTCGAGCGGGCGGCGGCCGGGCTGGCCGGGTACCTGCTGGCCGTCCGGGACGGGCGGGCGGAGGCGTCCGCGCGGGCGGCCGACTGGGCCCGGGTCGCGGTGGCGGCGCTGGCCGGGGCGGTCGCGGCGGACGAGGAGGCGTTCCCGGCGTGGCTGGCCGAGGCGACCCCGACCCTGACCGCGGTCGCCGAGGTGTTCGAGCGGGCGGCCCAGGCGCCGGCCGCCCGGCCGAAGGAGCCCGACCCGCCTCCCCCGACCCTCGCCCCCGCCGCGCCCCTGGCGGCGGTCGCACCCGCCCCCCCTCCCCCGCAACCGCCGGTGAAGGCCGCCCCGGAACCGCCCCCGTCGGCGGTCGTGCCGCCCGCCGAGGCGGTGGTGCGGGTCACCGCCCAGAGCCTGAACCGGCTGATGGGGCTGGCCGGCGAGTCGCTCGTCCAGGCCCGGTGGCTGCCGTCGTTCTCGACCGCCCTGCTCGCCCTGCGGAAGTACCACGACCGGCTCGCCGCCGTGATCGACGAGGGGGTGCACGCGGCCGCCGCCGGGGCCGCCCCGGACCACCTCGCGGCCGTCCTCGCCGACGTCCGCCGCGAGGCCGCCGCCTGCCGGGCCGCGCTGACCGACCAGGCGGCCGAGTTCGACGACCACGCCGCCCGGGCCGAGGACCTGAACACCCGCCTGTACCGGGAGGTCATCACCAGCCGGATGCGGCCGTTCGCCGACGGCACCCACGGCCTGCCGCGGCTCGTCCGGGACATGGGCCGGGCGCTCGGCAAGGAGGTGCGGCTGGCCGTCGAGGGGGAGGGCACGGAGGTCGACCGGGACGTGCTGGAGAAGCTGGAGTCGCCGCTGTCGCACCTGATCCGCAACGCGGTCGACCACGGGGTCGAGATGCCGGCGGACCGCGTCCGGGCCGGGAAGCCGCCGGGCGGGACGGTCCGGCTGGAGGCCCGGCACCGGGCCGGGATGCTCCAGGTGACGGTGGCCGACGACGGGGCCGGGGTGGACCCGGAGCGGCTCCGGCGGAAGGTGGTGGACCGCGGGCTGAACACCGCCGAGGTGGCGGCCCGGTTGACCGAGCCGGAGCTGCTCGAGTTCCTGTTCCTCCCGGGGTTCAGCACCGCCGCCGCGGTCACCGAGTTCTCCGGCCGGGGCGTCGGGCTGGACGTGGTCCAGGACACCGTGCGGAAGGTCGGCGGGAGCGTGCGGGTGACGACCCGGGCGGGCCGCGGGACGACGTTCCACCTGCAGCTGCCGCTGACCCTGTCGGTGATCCGGGCGGTGGTGGTGGACGTGGCCGGGGAGCCGTACGCGTTCCCGCACACCCGGATCGACCGGCTGGTGCGGGTGCCGCGGGCCGGGGTGCGGTCGCTGGAGCACCGGCAGTTCGTCTCCGTGGACGGGCAGAACGTCGGGCTGGTGGTGGCGGCGCAGCTGCTCGACTTGCCGGCCGGCCCGCCGCCCGGGGACGACCTGGCGGTGGTGCTCTTGAGCGACGCGTCCGGGGCGTACGGGCTGGTGGTGGACGCGTTCCGGGGGGAGCAGGACCTGGTGGTCCGGCCGCTCGACCCGCGGCTCGGGAAGGTGCCGAACCTGTCCGCCGCGGCGATCCTGGACGACGGGGCGCCGGTGCTGATCGTGGACGCCGAGGACCTGGTCCGGTCGATGGACCAGTACATCCAGGCGGGGGCGCTGGCCCGGTGCGACGTCCGGGCCGCCGGGCCGGCCCGGAAGAAGCGGGTGCTGGTGGTGGACGACTCGATCACGGTGCGGGAGGTGGAGCGGCAGTTGCTCCTGCACAAGGGGTACGAGGTGGCGGTGGCGGTGGACGGGGTGGACGGGTGGAACAAGGTGCGGGCGGAGCCGTTCGACCTGCTGGTGAGCGACATCGACATGCCGCGGATGTCGGGCTTGCAGCTCGTCGCCGCGGTGCGAGCGGACCCGAACCTGAAGGAGCTGCCGGTGGTGATCGTGTCGTACAAGGAGCGGGAGGAGGACCGGGTGCGGGGGCTGGAGGTCGGGGCGAACTGCTACCTGACCAAGAGCAGCTTCCACGACAACCGGTTCGCCGAGGCGGTCGAGGACCTGATCGGGCCGGCGTAGGGCGCTGCCCCCGCGCCCCCGGCCCGGGGCGTTGCCCCGGGCTCAGATTGTGCGACCCCTTCGGGGTCAAGACGCCGGCAGGCTGAAAGCCTGCCACAACCTCAGCCCGGGGCAACGCCCCGGGCCGGGGGCGCGGGGTCCGGGTCTTCAGCTTGAAACTTGGGCCGCGACACTCGAAACTCACCATCATGCGGATCGGCATCGTCAACGACCTGGCGCTCGCCCGGGAGGTGCTCCGGCGGGTGGTCGCGTCCGTGCCGGGGTACGCGGTGGCGTGGACGGCGGGCGACGGGGAGGAGGCGGTCCGGCGGGCCGCCGCCGACCCCCCGGACGCGGTCCTGATGGACCTGGTGATGCCGAACGTGGACGGGGCCGAGGCGACCCGCCGGATCCTCAAGGAGTTCGCCTGCCCGGTCCTGGTCGTCACCGCGACGGTGAGCGGGAACTACGACCGGGTGATCCGGGCGATGGGGGCCGGGGCGCTGGACGCGGTCGAGACCCCGGCCCTCGGCCCGGACGGCACGGTGCGGAACGAGGGGCCGCTGCTCGCCCGGCTCGCCAAGCTGGCGGCCGCCCGGCGGGCCACCACGTCCGGGTCCGAGGTGATGCCCCGCCTGGGCGCCCGCGGGCCGGCCGCGGCCCCGGCCGGCCGCCCGCCGCTCGTCCTGATCGGGGCGTCGACCGGCGGGCCGGACGCCCTGGCCGCGGTGCTGGCCGCCTTCCCGGCCGACTTCCCGGCCGCCGTCCTCGTCGCCCAGCACATCGCCGCCGCGTTCGCCCCGGCCCTGGTGTCGCTCTTGGCCGGGCGGTGCAAGCTGCCGGTCCGGGCGGCGGCCGACGGCGACCGCCCGGCCGCCGGGCAGGTGCTGGTCGCGGCCACCGACGACCACCTGGAGGTGACGCCCGGGCTGGCCGTCCGGTACACCAAGGCCCCGGCGGCGTACCCGTACCGCCCGTCGGTAGACGTGCTGTTCGGCAGCGCGGCGGTCTGGCCGCGGCCCGGGGTCGGGGTGCTGCTGACCGGGATGGGGCCGGACGGGGCGGCCGGGCTGCTCCGGCTCCGCACCCTCGGGTGGCACACCGTCGCCCAGGACGAGGGGTCGTGCGTGGTGTACGGGATGCCGAAGGTGGCGGCCGAGCGCGGGGCGGCGGCCGAGGTGCTGCCGCTGGGGCGGATCGGGCCGGCCGTCGCCCTGACGATCCAGACCGGCCACCGGCCGTGACCGCGCCAGTTTAAGGTCCGGCAGCACATCTGAGGTTTTTCGCTTGACGCGGATGATGAGGCGGGTTTAATTGGGACGTTGCACTTCTCATCCGACCGCCGGTTCCTCGCCGCCTGGAGGTCACAAATGTCTGGTCGCCGCAGGACCCGTCACGGGTTCACGCTGGTCGAGTTGCTGGTCGTGATCGCGATCATCGCGATCCTCATCGCGCTCTTGCTGCCCGCCGTCCAGAAGGTCCGCGAGTCGTCCGCACGGGTCAAGTGCGCCAACAACCTGAAGCAGGTGGCGCTGGCCGTCCACGCGTACCACGACGTGATCGGGCTGTACCCGACGTACAACGGGGTCGCCCCGGCCCCCGGCGGGAAGACGGTCCGGAACGCCACCGCCCCCGACACCACCCGGCTGGTGTACGGCAGCTGGGTCGTCCACATCCTGCCGTACCTGGAGCAGCAGGGGCTGTACGACGCGATCAAGTCGGACGTCACCCAGTTCGGAAACACCGGGAACACCGTCACCTTCGCCGGCGGGCCGGTCCTCACCCCCGCGGTGCCGGCCGTGTACGACACCACCGGGCTGACGTACGTGCCCGGGGTCCCGGCGATCCCGGCGACCTACAACAACTACGTCGGGTCGCAGCAGTGGGTGCAGCGGACCGACGGGAACGGGTACACGGTGTCGGTGTACGAGTGGGTGCCGCCCCGCACCCCGGACGCCGGCACCGGGATCGCGGCCGTCGCCGGGTACTGGATGGACCCCGCGACCGGGCAGCGGTTCGGGGCCAACGGCCGGGTCGTGTCCCCGGCGCGGGCGGCCACGTACGGCGAGGGCGGCCCGCCGCGGAACGACTACGTCGGGGTGTTCGACCCGGAGAACCGCCGGGTCATCGTCCCGAGCCTGCTGTGCCCGTCCGACCCGAGCGTCGGGACCGACCCGCAGGCCCAGAAGGGGATCGTGTACGCGACCAACGCCCGGCCGTGGTCGGCCACCAACTACCTGGCGAACTGGAACGCCCTGACCGACGGGAAGGCGACGGTGAACACCGGCGGGTACCAGGCCGCCCCGCAGAAGATGCTGGCGGTCCGGGACGGGCTGTCGAACACGGTCCTGGCGTCCGAGGGGTACGAGTGGTGCGAGGGCCGCGGCCGGACCGCGTTCATCGCCTGGCACGAGAGCAGCAACAGCGGCGGGATGAACGTCGCCAACCGCGGGGTGCACAACTTCGGCCTGACCTACGAGCTGAGCAACGTCCAGATCACCATCGACGGCGGGAGCCCGGAGACGGTCACCCGGCAGTTCGGGATGCCGAACCCGGGCGGGGCCCCGGACCTGACGTTCATGTTCCAGGTCCGCCCGGTCGCGCGGGCGGCCGCCCAGTGCCCGGCCGGGTCCGAGTGCTGCAACAGCATGACCGCCCAGACCGGGCACCACGCCCTGAATGTGGCGATGGCCGACGGGAGCATCCGGTCGCTGCCGGCGAAGATGAACCCGGAGGCGTGGCGGCGGCTGCTGATGCCGCGCGACGGGCTGCCGAACATCGACTGACGAACCACCCGGCGGGCCGAACTCCGAGCCGGCCCGCCGAGTCAACGACCCCGGCCGCGAACGGCCGGGGTCGTTCCGTTCGGTCCTGCCGGTCGCGCGGATTTTTCACCTCCTTCCCTCAACAGCCCCGGCCGGGCGGCGTTGTTCCTTTGCAGGGTCCGGTTGGTCGCGCCCGCCGCACGACGGGGTCCGCCCGTCGCGGGCCCTTCGCGCGCTGCCACGTCACGTCCCGTCGCCCGTCCCGTTCCGGCCAGGGGTGTCCGATGAGTCCTGCCGCTCGGTGGTTCGCGGTCTTCTGCCCGGTCGCACTGGGCGGGGCGGTCCTGGTCGGCGCGCGGGCGGCGGGCGACACCCCGCCGCCCGCCGCCCTCGCGGGGTACTACCCCGGGGACCGCGCGCCCCCGGTCGCGCCGCCCCCGCCCGTCCCGGCGCAGCTCCGGGAGTACGACCACACCGCGCTCGGGGCACTCGTCCGGGCGAACGGCGGCCGCGTCCCGGCGAGCGGGGCGGAACTGGTCGCGGCCCTGCGGAAGCTCGGCCCCGTCTCCCAACTGCCGGTCCCGTTCTCGGCGGTGGCGATGACGGCCGGGCTGGCGAACCCGCGGGTCGTGATCGCCGCGACCGACGCTCCCGCCGCGAAGAAGGCGGCGAAGCCGGCCCGCCCCGAGGCCCGCGGCAAGACCCCGCCGGCCGACGAGGCGGTCGCGCTCAGCGCCGCCGGGGTGACGCAAGCCGGCGGGGTCGCCGGGCGGCTGTTCCTGGCGGCGAACCTGGAGCCGGGTGCGGACGGGAAGCCGCGGGCGCGGGCGGTCGAGTTCATCTCCTGGAACCCGGGCCGGAAGCGGTTCGACTTCGGGGTGATCGCGTTCGCCGGCGGGGCGGGCGAGGTCCACTTCGCGGACGCGGCCCGGTGCGCCGCCTGCCACAAGAACGACGGCCCGATCCTCGGCCAAGGGCCGTGGTCGAACTCGGTGAACAACGACGTGGTCCGCGCCGCCGCGTTCCAGAAGGCCAACGCCCCGGGGGCGACCAACCCGTTCGCGGCGGTGATCGCGAGCATCGACTGCCCGCCGGCCCGCCCGTTCCCGCCCCCGACCCTCAGCCCGCGACAGGTCGCCGCGACCACGTCCGACGGGGTGTCGGTCGTCGCCGCGGACCCGGAGGCGTGCGACGCGGCCGTCCGCCGCGGCGGCGACCTGCCCCGCGACCGGCAGGTGTTCCGGGCGCTGGCGAACTCCCCCGACGGGCGGAAGGCGCTGGCCCTGCTGCTCACCGCGATCGCCGTCCCCGGCCCGCTGGACAAGGCGGACGCGGAGGCCCGGCCGGCCATCGAGCAAGCGCTGGCCGCCGGCGGGTCGCGGCTGGCCGAGGAGTTGGCCGCGATCCGGCGCGGGCCGTCCGGCGTGCTGATCGACTTCAGCCCGTCCGGGTCGGCCGGCACCCTCCGCGGCAGGAACAACGAGACGGTCGGGTGGGGCGGCGGGAGTTCGCCGCCGGCCGAGACGCTGATCCTGTGGGGCGGCAGCCAGCGGCAGGTGACCGAGTACGACGCCCGCCGCGCCGGCGGTGAGCCCGGCCTGCCGGCCGCGCACCGGCCGAGCAACCCGCTGGCGTTCGTCCGCGACGCCGCGCCGGCCGCGAAGCCGGCGGCGGCGGTCGGCGCCGCGGCCCTGGCCCGGACGATCGGGCTGACCGAAGGGGACCGGAAGTTCCTGGCCGAGTCGCTGGCCGGCCTCGCCGCCCGGATGGTCGGGGCGCGGGCGCCGGCGAACCTGACGACGGCGGTCCCGCTCGCCCAGAAGGTGTTCGCCGCCCCGGCGTTCGCCGACGTCCTCGGCGGCGAGCTGCCGGACCGGGAGGAGTTCAAGGAGCGGTTCGTCGCGGCGCTCGGCGAGGTGGCGAAGGCGCACCGGGTGCCGGGCTGGTCGGCGCCGGCCCGGGCGGCATACGCGAGCGGCCCGCTGCCGCCGGCGGACGGGCCGCGGGCCGCCCCGGCGGCGCCGGCCACCGCCTGCCTGCGGTGCCACGACGTCCGCGGGGCCGGGCGGCAGGTGTTCGACCCGATCCCGGCGCTCGCGTTCGACCCGTTCGACCCGGTCGCGCGCGAGGCGTGGGCGGAGCGGGCCGGGCCGAAGGCGCGGGCCGAGGCGGTCGGGCTGATGCTCCGCCGGCTCCACGCCGACAAGGACATGCCGCCGGCGGACTCGGCCGAGCACCGGCTGTTCCGGTTGAAGGAGCCGGCCGCGTTCGACGAGGCCCGGAAGTGGCTGGAGGCCGAGGCGAAGGCCGCCGCGGCGGAGTGATCGGAACCCGAGCGGGGGGCGTGAGCCCCCTGAGCGCCGCGGCGCTCAGGGGGCTCACGCCCCCCGCTCGGGCGTGACTACTTCTTCCGCTTCTCGACGTACAGCGCGTCCTTCGGGTCGTCGCTCACCACGTACGGCTTGCCGTCGTACAGGTACATCTTCCGCTGCTCCGGCCCGTTCAGCGGCCGGGCGCCGACCCGCCCGAACACCCCGATCTGGTTCCCCGACTCGTCCACCGCCCGGTCGCGGTCCAGCCCGCGGGCGACCGACAGGACCTCGCCCTCCTTCGGCCGGAAGGTGCCCACCAGCCGCGGCGTCGGGCGCGGGCTGAACCCGTCGTACCCCGGCGTGTCCGGGGAGGTGAGCTGCACCACCCGCATCCCGTTCTTCCCGTCCGCCACGTACGCGAACAGCGAGTTGTAGGTGATCCCGAGCTTGATGTCCTTCACGTCGTTCATGCGCCCGCCGGCGTCGTACACCTGGTCGACCTTCGGCTCCTCCGCGTTCGTCGCGTCCAGGATCACCATCCCGCGGTGCCCGGCGGCGACGTAGGCGTAGGTGCGGGCGAAGTACACCATGTGGGCGTCCGGGATGCGGAGCACCGCCTTCCCGACCGGCTTCGCCGGGTCGGTGATGTCCAGCACCTTCACCCCCTCCTCGTCGCACACGTAGGCGTACCGGAACTGGGCCGCCACCCACCTCGGCTTCTTCACCACCTTCTCGCCCACCACGCACGCCACCCTCGGCGCCTTCGGGTCGTCGATGTCGACGACCACCAGCCCGGCGTCGCAGGAGACGTAGATGTAGTGGCCGATCACCTGGGCGTGCTTCGCCCCGGCCAGCAGGCCGTCCGGGTTGAACACCACCTCCCGGCGGAGGAAGTTGTTCACCGGGTTCCCGTCCAGGGTGGTCCCCGCCCCGGTCAGGATCAGCCCCTCGTACTTGTCGCACACGTACAGGTACCCGAACAGCGGGTGGATCTTCTGCTCCTTGTTCTCCGGGTTCTGCGTCCGCAGCGGGTCGAGGGCCGGGGTGCACGGGGCGGCGACGAACGTGCAGTACTTCGTCTCCAGGTAGAACTTCTGGCCGACCGGGGACACCGGGGCGGTCACGATCCGCTCGGCGAACCCCTTGTGGTCGATGAACGCGATGTCGAACACCCGCGCCCCGGCGCTGCCGCACGCGGCGTACAGGAACTCCCCGCGGTTCTGGATGTTCAGGATCTCGGCCGGCTTGAACGGCTTCCCGACGCTGGCCGAGATGTCCTTCCCCGGGTGCTCGTGGAAGAACTGCAGCAGCCCGCCGCGGTCCGCGTGCTTCCTGTAGTTGTCCGGGAACGCGTACCGGTGGAGGTCACTGCCGAGCACCGCCTGCGGCTCCGCCGTCTCGGTCACCGCGATCCCGAACAGCCCCTCCTGTCCGGCCGCCGCCCAGGCGTACTTGCCGACGAAGTTCATGAACCCGGTCCCGTGCATCAGCAGCTGCGTCATCCAGGCGTTGTTGTCGTTCGCCTTGGACACGTGGCAGTCGGTGCACTGCCGGGTCTCCCGGGCCCCGCGGCCGCGGACGGTGTGCGGGACGTTGGTGCTGAACGCGGTCCCGCTGAACCCCTCGGCCGACACCGTCTGCTGCTGGACGTAGATCGACTCCCGGTTCCCGTTGTAGCTGCCGACGTGGATCGCGCAGCTGGACCGGGCCGGGCCGGTCTTGTTCCCGGTCACCGTCCCGTCCTTGGCCAGCATGTACGTGTCGGTCCGCAGGGTCTGGAAGTTGTAGGCGGTGAAGTTCCGCTGCACGTCCCCGTCCCCGTGCAGCATCGGCATCTTCAGGTTCGCCCGCTGCGGCAGGTGGCACCCGAAGCAGCTCGGGTTCCAGCTCGAGTGGCAGGCGATGCAGCTCATGTTCTCGTTCGAGTGGGCGGTGCACTTCTCCCCGCCGGCCGGCAGGTCGCCCCAGGTCATCTTCCCGTCCTCCCACCGCACCGTCTTGGCCGCCGCCGACTTCTCGTTGTACCGCGGGTGGGTGGTCGTCACCGTGTCCTTGGTCTGCACGATCTCCCACCGCAGGCCCTTCTCGACCATCGAGTTCTGGAAGAACCGCTTGGTCCCGTCCGGCAGGTCCTGGACCTCGAACCGCGGCACCCCGAAGTCGGTCTTCAGGCTCAGGAGGTTGCGGCCCTTCCCGTCCGGGGCGGAGGTGTAGCTGGCCGGGCCGGACGTCTTCAGCGTGGTGTACTTGTCCGTCGTCCCGTGGCAGTCGATGCAGGCGATCTCGGTCCCGGCCCGGACCTCCATCTGGAGCCGGTTGTTCCCGTGCATGTCCTGCACGAAGTGGCAGTCCACGCAGTGCATCCCCTTCTCCATGTGGATGTCCATCAGGTGGACGGGGGCGCCGGCGCGGCACTGGTCGAGCTTCGTCTCCGCCTCCCGGGCGGCCTTCGGGCCGGCCACCGGGTCCGGGAACTTGTACTCCTGGTGGAACTTCCGGGCGGCCAGCGGCCACTCCATCCCGGCCTGCAGCTTGGCCGGGTCGGGCGGGCCGACGAAGTTCCCGGCGTGGTCCGTCAGGTTCCCCTTCCGGTCCTGCTTGAACACCGCCCGGAACGCCCACCCGTGGCTGTGGAAGTCGCCGAACTGCTGCTTCGCCATCTGCGGGTTCAGGTCAATCAGGTCGGCGACGAACCGCGGGTCGGCCAGGTTCCCGCGGGCGGCCGACTCGTTCGGGTTGCGGACGAGCGACCGGGTCAGCTCGTCCCCGGTGACGTTCCGCTGCTTCGCCGGGTACATCAGCTTGGCCTCGGTCTCCTCGTCGTACCACATGTACCCGATGTAGCTGTTCATGACCGTGGTGCCGGGGTGGACGTGGCACACCATGCACTGGCTGGTCGGCACCCCGTTGACGAACTCGTGCTTGATCGGGTGGCCCGGCTCGTCCTTCGGGATGGTCGGGTCCGGGTTGAAGCTGAGCCCGCGGTTCCCGTACTGGGCGAACGGGCCGGAGTGGATCCGGGACCGGTCGTTGGCGTAGATGAAGTGGCAGGCGGTGCACCCGCTGCTGCGGAAGTCGCCCGGGTGGTCGTTGGTGCCCATGAAGTTCAGGGTCGGGTCGAACAGCCGGGCCTTGTTCAGGCTGACCCAGACCGGGTCGGTCCGGTTCTGGGTGCCGAGGCCGCGGACCCCGACCTTGGTCCGCGGGCGGCCCGGCTCCTCCATCCGCTCCGGGATGCCGATCTCGGCGAAGAACCGCCCGCCCGGCTCGAAGATCCGCAGCACGTTCCCCGGCTGGCTCATCTCGTACCGGGGGAGCGGGTCGAGGTACGGGACCACCCCCTTCTTCTCCACCTCCTCCTCCGTCGGGGCCGGGTGGGTCTTGATCCGCAGCCCGGCCCCCTTCATCCCGTACGCCTCCCCGTACCGGGCCCGCTTGTTCGGCACCGACCCGTTGTTGTACAGGGCGGCGCCCCACAGCATGCACCCGTTGCTCATCAGCTGCTTCCGGTTCGTCTGCACCTCCTTCGGGTGGCACCCGGCCGTCCCGCACGAGATGTGCGCGATCCGGAAGTCGCCCGGGTTGACGAACCGGACGAACTCCGGGGACTCGTTGTTCAGCAGGGCGTAGCCGCGGACCGGGTTGGCCGAGGTCGGCCACAGGTTCGGGTTCCGCGGCAGCACGTGGGCCCGCTCCTTCTGGGCGGCCGACGCGTCCCCGCCGTGGCAGTCGGTGCACCCGAGCGGGACGGTGTTCCCGCGGTGCGGGTTGCCGACGTTCTGGTGGCAGACCACGCACCCGGCGGACTTGGCGGTGATCTCGGCCGCGGTCTGCTTCATCAGCTCGACATTGCACAGCTCGGGCGGCATCGGGAACGGGTCGTACGGGTCGCTGCTCCAGTCCGGGTTCTTCCGGTCCCGGGTCCCGTCCCCGTGCGGGAGGAGCGGGTTGGCGGCCTTCGGGGCGTCGGCCTTGGGGCCGTCCGCCTTCGGGGCGGGGTCGGCCCCGGGCTGGGCGGCGTAGGCGGCCAGGCAGAACAGGAAGGGCAGCGCGACGGCCACTGCCCGGGCGGCGCGGCCGGGGCGGGGCGGCGGATTCGGAGCCGGCGTGTCGGCCGCGTCCATGCGGCACCTCCCGAGTGTCCTGCGACTGCGACGACAGACCCGGACGGGCTATACCCGTCCGTCGCCCGCCGGTCAAGACGTGGTCCCGTGCCGGGAGCCCCGGCAATCGGTCTTGATTCCTCCCGGCCCGGCGGGTATGTGCCGCCGTCTCTACGTGCCACTTTGGGGGGGGCATACCATGCCGCGGGGGAGCTGGCTGGGGATGGTCGTTGGGGTACTCGCGGCCGCGTCGCCGGCCGCGCTGGGGGCGGACCCGCCGGCCGCGCCCCCCGGGGCGCCGGCCGCCCTGCCGCCGGTCCACGACGGCACCCACGGGGGCGAGCTGAAGGACCTGACCCCGCCGGAGTTCGCGGACCTGCACCCCCCGCCCAAGCACCCCGGCGAGCACCGGGTGCCCGGGCACCTGGCCCCGGTCGTCCCGGAGCACGCCGGGTTCTACGCCCAGGCGGAGTACCTGCTGTTCCGCCCGCGGTCCGGCGGGTTCGACTTCGCCAGCATCAACGCGTCCCCCGGGCTGGCGACGGCCGGCGGGCTGGAGAGCCTGAAGTACGACCGCGGGAACGGGCTGCGGGTCGAGGGCGGGTACCGGTTCGGGGCCGGGTGGGACGGCGGGTTCGCGTACACCTACCTGAAGGCGGACGCGGCGAACAGCCTGCTGGCCGGCCCGGGCCAGGTGCTGCTCCCGAGCCTGACCCGGCCGGGGCTGACCGACACCGCCACCAGCGCCAACGCGTTCGCCGACCTGACCTACAACACCTACGACCTGCTGCTCGGGAAGCGGCTGCTGGTGGACGAGCACGCGGCCGTCCGGCTGCTGGCCGGGTTCCGGTTCGCGGAGATCCGGCAGCGGTTCGAGGTGCGGTACGACGGGCTGGACGCGGTCGGGGCGGTGGTGACCAACCGGAACCAGTTCGAGGGGTTCGGCCCGTTCGTCGGCGGGGAGGCGGTGGTCGGCGGGTGGCACGGGCTGCACGGGTACGTGCGGACGTTCGGCGGGCTCTTGACCGGGCGGTCGATGAACGCCCTGCTGGAGACGAACAACAACGGCGGGACGACGCTGACGGACAGCCGGTTCGGGTTCCGGAAGGTGGTCCCGTTCGGCTCGGTCGCGGTCGGGGCCGGGTACCAGTACCGGACGATCTCGCTGCGGGCCGGGTACGAGATCATCCACTACTGGGGGGTGACCGAGCCGGTCCGGTTCACCGACACGGTCAGCCAGGGGAAGCTGATCACCCGCCCGTCGGACCTGTCGCTGGAGGGGTTCTTCGTCCAGGCCGGGCTGGCGTTCTGACCGCCGGCAGTAGCAGGCACACTCCGTGGTGCCGTTGCCCGCAGACGGCACACGGAGTGTGCCTGCTACTGCCGGGCAGCAACCGGGCCGCGGCCGCGAGGGGTGGGGGACCCCTCGCGGCCGCGGCCCGACCCAGTTTAACACCCGCGCGGGGGCGGCGGCGGACCCTTCCCCCGGGGGCCGCGCGTGGGCTATGATGGGGGCGAGGTCTGGAGCGGCGGCCGGGGCCGCCGCGCGGGCCGGGACCGGGACGGGAGCCTCTGCCCCATGGCCGAGCTGGAAGCGCTGGCGGAGATCCGGGCGGTGCCGCCGGGGTCCCACCCCGGCCAGTACACCTGGCGGCGGACGCTGCCCGACGGCAGGGTGATCCGGCTCGGGAGCGACCTGTCCGAGTCGGACTGGGTGGTGCCGGAGGACAAGATGATCTCCCGGTTCCACGCCACCCTGGAGTGGGACGGGGACCGGCTGGCCGTGGCCCGCCGGCCGGTGTCGGACAAGTTCCCGAAGCCGCCGGGCAACCACATCTGGTTCCGGAACACCCCGGTCGAGCGGTGCGAGGTGCGGCCGGGGGAGTGGTTCGTGATCGGGCAGACCCGGTTCGCGGTCCGCGGGGACGGGGAGGCGGCCCCGCCCAGCCCGGTGGACGCGACCCTGGTCCGGATGCAGGTGGAGCGGACCCGGAAGGAGCTGGAGAGCCTGCCGTTCCCGGCCGCGGCCGGGGAGGTCGGGTCGTCCACCCACCTGTCCAAGGTGGAGGTCGGGGGCGACCCGGTGTCGTTCGCCAGCCCCGGGTCGCTGCTGGCCGGGCTGGACGGGCTGCTCAGCGCGATGCGGGTGGCGGCCGACGACCCGGCCCTGTTCCGGAACGTGGTCCGGGCGGCGATGGCCGCCCTCCCCCGGGCGGACGCGGCGGCGGTCGTCCGGGTGCTCCCGTCGTCCGGGGCGGCCGAGGCCCGGGTGGCGGTGGTCGAGCAGCAGATCCGGGCCGGGGCGGCGGTGGCCGACCCGCACGGGGTGGCCGGGGGGGCGGCGGCCGCGTTCGCCCCGTCCCGCCGGCTGGTCCGCCGGGCCGTCCTGGAGCAGCGGCGGAGCTGCCTGTACGTGTGGTCCACCGACCCCGGCCCGGGCGGCGGGGGCGAGGAGCACACCATGACCACGGTGATGCGGCCGGAGCACGGGTACAGCCCGTGGGCCATCTGCACCCCGTTCCAGGACGGGTCCGACTTCGCCCTGTACGTGGACGGCCGGCTGTCCACCCGGGAGGCGGCGGCCGGGCCGGCCGAGGACCAGCTGACCCCGTACCAGAAGTTCGCCGAGATCCTGGTCGGGCTGGTCGAGGGGGCCCGGCACGCGCTGCTCCTGAACCGCCAGAACGAGCTCCTCCAGGACGCCTGGCCGGGGGCCCTCCGCCAGCGGCTGCACGACCCGGACCGGCTCCGGGACACGCTCCGCCCGCGGGAGACGGAGGTCACCGTCCTGTTCTGCGACCTGCGGAACTACTCCGGGTTCGCCGAGGACAACGAGGGCGGGCTGACCCGGGCGTGGGAGCAGATCCGGTTCGCCCTGAACGAGATGAGCGGGGCGGTGTCCGAGCGGGGCGGGATCGTGGCCGGGTTCCGCGGGGACGCGGTCCTCGGGTTCTGGGGGTGGCCGGACAAGGACCCCGGGCAGGTGGAGGCGGCCGCCCTGGCCGCCCTGAAGATCCGGGAGCGGCTCCACGGGTTCATGATCGACCGCCGGTGCGGGCTCGGGCTGACCCACGGGACGGCCCTGGCCGGCCGGCTCGGGGCCCACGACCTCGGGGTCGTCGACCTGTACGGCCCGAAGGTCAACCTGGCCTTCCGGCTGGAGGAGATGACCAAGGCCCTCGGGGTGGCCATCGTCGTCAGCGACAAGGTGGCCGGCCGGCTGGCCGAGGCCGACCCGGACGGCACCCGGTGGCGGGTCCGCCAGGCCGGGCGGGTCCGCCCGCGCGGGATGAAGACCCCGCTGACCGCGTTCGAGCTGACCAAGCCGGGGGTCGGGGCCAGCGCCTGGCTGGAGCGGCCCGGGCCGGGGTTCCGCAACCAGCTCCGGCTCTGGGACGAGGCCGTCGGGTGGTTCACCGCCGGGGACTGGGACCGGGCCCGGGAGCGGTTCCAGGGCACCTTCGGCGGCGACCCGGTGGCCGACTGCCTGCTCCGCCACATGGAGGCGACCAAGTGGCGGCCCCCGCCCGGGTGGGACGGGGTGTACGTCCCCCGCCCCAAGCCCGACCCGGTCAGTGGTTGAACCGGAACGCGGCGGTGTTCAGCAGCGCCCAGACCAGGTCCTCGCACGCCTCCGCCCGGTTCCCGGCCCCGGCCAGGTGCTTCGCCACCTTCCCGGCCTCGCCCGCGGTCGGCCGGCGCGACAGCACCGACAGGAACGCCAGGTCGGCGGCCTTGTCGTCCGCCAGCTTCGCCAGCCCCGCCGACAGCGACCCCGGCCCGGTCTTCACCATGTTCCGGACCGCCGGGTTGTAGGTCAGGTACAGGGCGTGGGCGGCGTTCGCCTCGAACCCCTCCCCGCCCGTCCGGAACCGGGCCGCCAGCCCGTCGTACTCCCGCTCCTTCTCGAACCGCGTCCGCACCGCCACCGCCGTCGCCCCGGGCTTCTGCTTGTCGTACTTCGCCCGCAGCATCTCGGTGTACCCGGTCGCCGTCGCCAGCGACAGGGCCAACTGGTGCGGCGACAGCGGCCGGACGACCGCCGCCGCGTGGGCGCTGTCCGCCGGGCGGGTCGCCGCTGCCCACCGGCTCGACCGCAGGTAGGCGTCGGAGTGCATCACCCCGGCGATCAGGTGCCGCAGGTGGAACCCGCCGGCGGCGAACTCGTCGGCCAGGTAGGCCATCAGCGCCGGGTGCGACGGCGGGTTCCCGTCGTGCATCTGGTCCACCGGCTCGACCAGCCCGACCCCCATCAACTGCTTCCACACCCGGTTCGCCATCGCCCGCTTGAAGTACGGGCTGTCCTTCGTCACCCCGGCGGCGGCCAGCGCGGCCCGGCGGGTGCCCGTCATCTTCGCCGGGTCGAACGTCCGGCCGTCCAGGAAGAGCGGCGCGGCGGCCACGTCCTTTTCTTTCCGGGACGAGTACTTCACCTCGGCCGTGCCCTTCTCGACCAGCGTGGCCGGGCCGTTCTTCCGCTCGGCGGTGGTGTGGGCGAAGAACGCCGCGATGCCGTAGTAGTTGGCCTGGGTCCAGTCCTTGACGGACGGGTGGTCGTGGCACTTCGCACACTGCATCTGCACCCCGAACAGCGAGCTGGACACCGCGACGGTGACGGCGTCGAGCTGGGCGGCGCGGTCGCCGCCGGCGAGCCGGCTGGCGACGAAGTACGACGCCCCGCGGCCGACCGGGTCCTTGTCGTCCGGCTCGAGCAGCTCGCGGGCGATCGTGTCCCACGGGGCGTTCGCCGCGAGGCGGGCTTCGAGGTAGGCGTTGAACTCGTCCCCGCCCGGCACCTTCTCGGTCAGGTTCCCGGTCAGCCAGTCGCGGAGCACGGTCCGCCAGTGGACGACCCCTTCGGGGTGGGTGAGGAGGGCGTCGATCAGCTTGTGGTGCTTGTCCGGGTCGGCGTCCTTGAGGAACGCCTCCGCCTCGGCCACGGTCGGCACCCGGCCGAGGAGGTCGAGGGTGATGCGGCGGAGGAGCTCGTGCGGCTCGGCCCGCGGGGCGGGGGTGAGGCCGGCGGCCGCGTGGGCGGCGGCGAGGCGGGCGTCGACGCCGGCGCTGAGGTCGCGCGGCCCGGCGGCCGCCGCGGCGGTCGGGGCGAGGAGGACAAGGGCGGTCAGCACGCGGGCGGTCATCACGACACCTCGGAACGTCGGCGGTGAGTCCGCCCGGGGTTCACACCCCGGGCTATTGGCCGGCCGCCCCTTCGGGGCTACAGCCGCATGCCTTGAACCCCGAAGGGGTGGGGAGGAAATCGCCCGGGGTGCCAACCCCCGGGCTGCCGGGCGACGCGTCCGACCGTCACGCTACCTCCCACACCTCCACGGTCCCGTTGCTCTTCCCGAGGCCCAGCAGCTTCCCGTCGGCGGAGAACCGCACCCCGAGGGCGAAGTCCCCGAGCTTCACCTGCCCGAGTTCCTTCCCCGGCACCGGTCCGGGCTTCGCCGACTTCCCGGCCGCCCACTTCGACGCGTCGTACGCCCACACCCGGACGGTGTTCGACCCGGCGGCCAGCACGTCCGCGGCCGGGCTGAACGCGGCCTGGAGGTCCGCGGCCGGCTCGGCCGCGACGGCCGCCCCGGTCGCGAGGTCGAACACCGCGGTCCGCTTGTTCCCGGCCGCCGCGAGCCACTTCCCGTTTCGGCTCGCGTGCAGCCGGTGGGCGCCGCTCAGCGCCGGGTTCTGCCCGAACTGGTCGTTCGCGTCGCCGAACTCGATCACCCGCACCCGGGCGAGCGTCTTCGCGTCCCAGACGATCAGCTTGCCGTCCTCGCCGCCGGACACGAACGCCGACCCGTCCGGCACCCACGCCACGTCCCGCAGGATGCCGGTGTGCCCGTCGAGGGTGGCGACCGGGGCCAGCTTCTCGTCCCACACCCGCACCCGCCGGTCCGCCCCGACGGTCACCAGCCGCTTGCCGTCCGGGGCGAAGGCCAGCCCCTCCACCCACCCCTCGTGGGCTGGCACGTCGCGGGCGGCGGTCGCGGCCGGCTTGCCGCCGGCCCACGCCCAGAGCTTCAGCCGGCGGTCCGACCCGCCGGTCGCGAGCCACGCCCCGTCCGGGGAGAAGTCGGCACACCGCACCCAACCCGCCTCGTGCGCGGCGGTCAGCGCCCCCGGCACGGACGACACGTTCCGCACCTTCACCTCGGCGGCGTCGAGGTCCCAGACGGCGACCCGGCGGTCGCCGCAGCACGCGACGAGGTGCCGCCCGGCCGGGTGGAACCGGAGGTTCGCGACGGTCAGCGGGCCGCGCTTCGCCCCGTCGTCCGCCCCGTAGGTCTTTGCCGTCTTGGTGAGCTTGGTCGGGGTCACGCCAGCACCTCCTTCACCGGGGCGCCCTTCCCGTTCTCGGTCAGCGGGATCGGCCGGCCCTCGAAGTCGAGCTCCTTCCGGTAGTCGATGCCGAGGGCGGTGTAGAACGTGGCGAACAGGTCCGGGACGGTGACCGGCCGGTCCTTCACCGCCGTCCCGTCCTCGTTCGTGTTCCCGACCACCGCCGGCCGCACCCCGCACCCGCCGAACGACAGCGACCAGCTCTTCGTCCAGTGGTTCCGGCCGGGCGGCCCCTGCCCCATGATCTCCGGCGTCCGGCCGAACTCGCCCATCAGCACGACGAGCGTCTTGTCCCACAGCCCGCGGTCGCGGAGGTCGTCGATCATCGCCCCGACGGCGGTGTCGAACTCGCGGGTCAGGTGCCGCTGGCTGTCGAACGCCCGCCGGTGCTTGTCCCAGGCGAGGCCGTTCTGGTGCTGGACGCGGACGAACGGCACCCCGTGTTCCACCAGCCTCGCGGCGAGCAGGCAGTCCCGGCCTAGCGCCGTCGGGCCGTACTTCTCGGCCCGCTTCGCCGGCTCCTTCGACAGGTCGAACAGCCCGCGGTTGCCGAGCAGCCGGCCGACCCCGGCGAACGCCTCGTCGTGGCTGCGGACCGGGGCGGTGTCCCGGCCGGGGGCGAACCCGGCCCCGAGGTCGCGGCGGAGCCCGTCGCGGCGGGCGAACGCGGCCCGCTCGGCGTCGGTCCCGGCGGGCAGGTCTTCCGGCCCCTGCCCCTTCCCCGGGCAGAACAGCGCCTGGTACCCGGCCCCGAGGAACCCCGCCCCGGGGACCGACTTGTTCGTCTCGAACCCCTCGACCCCGAGGGCGACGTAGGTGGGCAGGCCGTTGGCCGACGGGGCCTCGTGGGCGGCCATGCTCAGCCAGTGCGGGGCGGTCGCGACCACGTTCGTCGGCTTGTGCCCGGTCTGGGCGAGGAAGTGGGCGTCCCCGTGCTCGCCGAGGTCGCTGGTCATGCTCCGGATCACGGCCATCTTGTCCGCGAGCCGGGCGAGGTTCGGCAGGTACTCGTCGAACCGCACCCCGGGGACGGCGGTCTGGGTGTTCAGGTGCGGCCCGCCGGTCGGCCGGCCGGTCTTCGGGTCCCACGTCTCGAACTGGCTCGGCCCGCCGGACATGAACACCAGGACGACGTGCTTCCCCTGCCCGGCGGCCTTCGCGGCGTTGTCCGCGGCGAACAGCCGGCCGAACCCGGCGGTCCCGACGGCCGCGGCGGCCGACAGGAACCGGCGGCGGGAGACGGCGTGGTCGGTGCGACGGCAGGCGCCGGAACGGTGTTGGGTCATGGGAGGCGGGGCGTCTGGCGGGGCGGCCGGCTGGGGTTCCGGCTCGCGGCGGGTAGGATACCGACGGCTCGGTCAACATACGAAACCCGCCGCCCCGCCCGGCAGACACCGAGGCTCCCATGAAGACGGTCGCCGCCGTCGCCCTGCTCGCCCTCGCCGCCCCCGCCCCGGCCGCCGTGTACCAGTACGCCGTGCCGGTGACGGCCGCGAACGGCAAGGAGGTGACCGCGTTCCTGTGGGTGCCGCCGGACGCCGACCGGGTCCGCGGGGTGCTCGTCGGCGGGTCGATCCTGATGGAGCCGGCGTTCGCCGCCGACCCCGGCATCCGCACGGCGTGCGCCGCCGAGAAGCTGGCGATCGTCCTCTTCAACCCCCACCTCGACGCCGTCTTCGACTCCGCGGATAAGAAGTCGGACGCGCTGCTGCAGAAGGCGCTCGACGCCCTCGCGCAGGCGTCCGGGTACCGCGAGCTGTCGGTCGCCCCGCTGTTCCCGTTCGGCCACTCGGTCGCGAGCATCTTCGCCAGCCACGTCGTCTGCCGGTGGCCGGACCGGTGCTTCGGGGCGCTCCTGTTCAAGGGCGGCATCCGCACCCCGGCGAGCGGCCCGGCCGCGAGCCTGGCCGGGGTGCCGATCCTCGTCGTGAAGGGGCAGTTCGAGGAGTTCGGGCCGGGGCCGAGCGGGGCGCTCCGCGACAACGAGGACCGCGAGACGGCGTGGCGGACGATGCGCGACACCATTCTCGCCCTACGGGCGAAGGACCCGCGGCACCTCGTCAGCTACCTCGTCGAACCCGGGGCAGGCCACTTCGCGTGGTCGGAGTCGGTGTCGGCCCACGCCGCGAAGTTCCTCGCCGCCGCGGCGAAGGCGCGCATCCCCGACTGGCCGATCGACGCGAAGGCGCCGGTGACCTGCACCCGGATCGACCCGGCGTCCGGGACACTCACCGACCCCGACCCGGCGAAGGCGTTCTGGCACCCGACGGCGGAGCTGGCGAAGTCGGCGGACGCGCTGCACGCCGGGCTGTCCGGCCGGAAGCCGCAGTTCGTCACGTTCGCCGACCCGGCCACCGGCAAGCCGGTATTCGTCGGCCACGACCTCCGCTTGCGGCTGAACCCGACGTGGACCGGGCCGGACACGTTCAAGGTGGCCGGGACGTTCCTGACCCAGTCGCCGGACAAGTACCCGAAGGCGGAGAAAGCGGGGCACGCGGGCGGGCCGGTGCGGTTCCGGGTGTTCGGCGGACCGGCGGAGCCGGTCGGGCCGGACGAGTTCCGGGTGGGGATGAGCGGGCAGGACAAGGTGCGGGCCGAGATCCTGGCGTACCACCCCGGCGACACGGAGTACCGCTGGGCGGAGCAGCAGGGCCGGGTCAACGTCCCCGAGGTGCTGAAGGAGGGGAAGGCGCAGGCGATCACCTTCGACGCGCCGGGCGACCTGAAGGCTGGGCTCGACGGCCTGAAGCTGAAGGCGACGAGCGACGCGGGGCTGCCGGTGCGGTTCTACGTCGAGAGCGGGCCGGCCGTGACCGACGGCGACACGCTGGTGGTTCGCGAGCTGCCGAAGCGGGCGATGTTCCCGCTGAAGGTGACGGTGGTGGCGTACCAGTACGGCAGCGCGGTCGAGCCGCGGGTGCGGTCCGCGGCACCGGTGGCGCGGGCGGTCGCGGTGACGAAGTGAACCCCGGGGCGGGTTCCGCCGTCCGGGAGGTGGCCGGGCCGAACCGTAACCGGGGGCGACATGCGGAAGCTGGCGAGTGTGCAGGTGGTGAACGCGGCCGAGCCGATCCCGAACGCCGACGCGATCGAGCGCGTCCGCGTCCTCGGCTGGTGGGTGGTCGTGAAGAAGGGCGAGTTCCGGCCCGGCGACCCCGTCGTGTACTGCGAGATCGAATCGCTCCTGCCCGAGCGGCCGGAATTCGAGTTCCTGCGGGCCAGCAGCTTCAAGCCGGCCCAGACCGACGCGGCCGGGGCCGTCGTCCTGCCGGCCGGGTTCCGGATCAAGACGGTGAAGCTCCGCGGGCAGGTGTCGCAGGGGATCTGCTTCCACCCGTCGGTCCTGCCGCCGGGGGCGCCGGCGGAGGAAGGCGCGGACGTGACGGACCTGCTCGGGGTGCGGAAGTGGGAGCCGCCGGCGCCGCTCGGGCTGAGTGGGAAGGTGAAGGGCGGGTTCCCGGGGTTCCTGCCGAAGACCGACGAGACCCGGGTGCAGGTCCTCGAACCGGTCCTGGAGCGGCACCGCGGGAAGGCGTTCGTCGTCACCGAGAAGCTCGACGGCACGTCGTTCACGGCGTTCCTGCGGGCCGGCGAGTTCGGCATCTGCAGCCGGAACCTGTGGCTCGACGAGACCGACCCGGGGAGCCTGCTGGCTCGCCTGGCGGCGAAGCTCGGGCTGGCGGACCGGCTGCGGGCGGTCGCGGTGGCGCGCGGGTTCGACCCGGCGGTCCAGGCGGAGGTGATCGGCCCCGGGGTGCAGGGGAACAAGTACGCCCTGAAGGAGCTGACGCTGCGGGTGTTCAGCGTCCTCGACGTCGGCACCTACCGGCTGCTCGACCACGGCGTGATGCTCGACGTGATCCGCGAGCTGGGGCTGGAGCCGGTGCCGCAGCTCGGCACGGTCGTGCTGAACCACACCGTGGACGAACTGGTGGCACTGTCGGAGGGGATGAGCGTGCTGAACCCGAAGGCCCAGCGCGAGGGGATCGTGCTGCGGCCGGCGGTCGAGGAGCACGACCCGGACGTCGGCGGCCGGCTCAGCTTCAAGGCGATCAACCCGAAGTTCCTGCTCAAGTACGACGAGTGATCCCGGGCGACCCCGGCGCCTGAGCGCCGGGGTACGTCCCCGAACCCAGGCCGTTGGCCTGGGCTGAGGGAGGGCGCACCTTCGGTGCTCCGAGGGCCTGAGGCCCGAAGGGCCGCCCTCCCTCAGCCCAGGCCAACGGCCTGGGTTCGGGGGCGTCAACACCCCGTCGCTCACGCTCCGGGTTCGCCTACACCTGCAGCACCCCGGTCTTGAACGGCCGGCCGTCGTCGTGCCGCGTCGCCACCGCCAGCGCCTCCAGGAGCGCCGCCCGCGTCCCCTCCGGCCGGACGACCGCGTCCACCCACAGCCGGGCCGCCGCGTACCGGATGTCCGTCTGCTCGTCGTAGCTCGCCTTCACCCGGTCCCGCAGCTCCGCCAGCTCGGCCGCGTCCGGCTCCTTCCCGGCCCGCTTCAGCGCCTGCACCTGGACGTCCAGCAGCGTCCCTGCCGCCTGGCTCCCGCCCATCACCGCGTACTTCGCCGTCGGCCACGCCAGGACGAACCGGGGGTCGAACGCCTTCCCGCACAGGGCGTAGTTCCCGGCCCCGTAGCTCCCGCCGGTGATCAGCGTCAGCTTCGGCACCACGCTGTTCGAGATCGCGTTCACCAGCTTCGCCCCGGCCCGGATGATCCCCGCCTGCTCCGACTCCTTGCCCACCATGAACCCGTTCACGTTCTGCACGAACAGGATCGGCACCCGCAGCTGGTTGCAGTCCATCACGAACCGGGCCGCCTTGTCCGCCGAGTCGACGTAGATGACGCCCCCGAACTGCATCGGCCCGTCGGCCGGCTTCACCCGCTGCTTCTGGTTCGCGACCACCCCGACCGCCGTGCCGCCGAGCTTGCCGAACCCGCACACCAGCGTCTGCCCGTAGTCGGCCTTGTACTCGTCGAACGGGGCGTCATCCAGCAGCAGCTTCAGCAGGTCGCGGACGTCGTACTCGGGGGCGGTGAACGCCTCGAACGTCGCCGCCGACTGCCCGCGCTCCCGGTCGACCTGCGTCTGGAGTCCGGCCACCGGTTGTGCGAGGACGCGCATCGGCCCGGCGTCCGCCGGCAGCGCCCCGACCAGCCGCCGCAGCCGGTCCAGGCACGCCTCGTCGGTCGGCTCGCGGTAGTCGATCGTCCCGCTCACCGCGGCGTGCATCTTCGCCCCGCCCAGCGTCTCCGAATCCACCACCTGCCCGATCGCCGCCTTCACCAGCGCCGGGCCGGCCAGGTACAGCCCGCTCCCCTCCGTCATCAGCAGGGTGTCACACAGAACCGGCAGGTACCCGCCGCCGGCGACGCAGTTGCCCATGATCGCGGCGAACTGCGGCACCCCGGCCGCCGAGATCACCGCGTTGTTCCGGAAGATCCGGCCGAAGTCGTCCTCGTCCGGGAACACCTCGTCCTGCAGCGGCAGGAAGACGCCGGCGGAGTCGACGAGGTAGACGAGCGGGAGGCGGTTCTCCAGGGCGATCCGCTGGGCGCGGAGCACCTTCTTGCACGTCATCGGGAAGAACGCCCCGGCCTTCACCGTGGCGTCGTTCGCGACCACCACGACCCGCCGGCCGGAGACCGTGCCGACGCCGGTCACCACCCCCGCCGACGGCGCCCCGCCCCACTCGGCGTACATGTTCCACGCCGCCCACAGCCCGAGCTCGAAGAGCGCGGTGTCGGGGTCGAGGAGCTTGGCGACGCGCTCGCGGGCGGTGAGCCGGCCCTTCTCGTGCTGCCGGTCGATCGCCTTGCGGCCGCCGCCGTCGCGGATGCGGGCTTCGTCGGCGGCGAGCGGGTCGGGGTCGGGAGAGGTGGACATGGGCGGAATTATACGACCGCCGGCGGGCCGGCGAGCGCCCGCAGCTCCGCCAGGATCGGGCCCCGCAGCGCCTCCTCCATCGCCGCCAGGGCGCGGGCGGCCGGCGCCCCGTCCACCACCCGGTGGTCGAAGAACACCCGCAGCGTCGTCGCCCCGTCCGCGGACACCGCGGCCGGCAAGAGGAACGACGTCAGCATCGAGTACCCGAGGACCGGGTCCGCCCCGGCCTGCGCGATGTTGCTGGCGGTGAACGTCCCGAAGAACTTCTGCCGCCACCACCCGCGGACGGACAGCCCGAGCCACATCACGAACCGCCGCACCGGCCGCGGGTACCGGACCAGCCGCAGCGCCCGGCGGAACGACTCCACCTCGCCCAGCGGGGCGGTCCGCAGCCGGGCCAGCTCCGCGTGCAGTTCCGGCAGCGGCTTCGCCTCCGGCCGGTGCAGCGGGTACGTCAGCACCGCCGGCTCCCCGTCCACCTCCCGCTCGACCGTCACCTGACAGGTCGAGCCGTCGTGCTGGTACAGGCGGAGCCGCGGGAAGGTGAGGAGCGACCGGCGGAGGTCCGGGACCGCGAGCGCGGCCAGGGCGTACGCCTTGAGCAGGACCGCGAACCACCCCGGCCGGGGGACGGCGGCGAGCCGGGCGGCCGCGACCTCCGGCAGGGACACCGCCCGCTCGACCGCGACCGTCTCGGACCGGCGGGAGAAGTGGAGCCAGTCCTGCACCAGCTTGCGGCCGCGGGACAGCCCCAGCACCCGGCCGTCGCTCGGGCTGGGGTACTCGGTGGGCATGACGGGCACCGGAAAACGGAACGCGGACGACGCGGGATGAAGCCACGCGGATGAACGCAGGATAAGAACGACCGGGAGGGACGAACACGGGCCGCCACCCGTCTTCACCCCTCCCGGTCTTGATCCGCGTCAATCCGCGGGCTCTGATCCCGCGTCATCCGCGTTCCGTTCTCAAGCCCCCGTTACCCGTTCAGGGACCAGTCCTTCCGCTGCCGGCTGGACGGGATCTTCAGCATCTTCCGGTACTTCGTCACCGTCCGCCGGGCGACCGGGTACCCGGCGTCGTTCAGCCGGGTCACCAGCTCCTCGTCGGACAGCGGGTTCGACTTGTCCTCGTCGCTCACCAGCTCCAGCAGCTTCTGCTTCATCACCTCGTAGGCGACGTCCTCGTGCGTCTCGCTGTTCTTCTTCCCGCCGCCGAAGAACCGCTTGAGCGGGAACACCCCGCGCGGGGTCTGCACCCACTTGTCGTCCACCGCCCGGCTGACGGTGGTGACGTGCACCTTCACCTGGTCGGCGATCTGCTGCATCTTCAGGGGCTGGATGTGATCCGGGCCGACGTCCAGGAACGCCCGCTGGTGCTCGATGATCGCCCGGGTGACCTTCAGCAGGGTGTTCCGCCGCTGCTCCACCGCCTTCACCAGCCAGTCCGCCGACTGCAGCTTCTTCCGCAGCTCCTCCTTCACCTTGTCGTCCAGGTCCTTGTTCTTGATCAGGTCCACCGTCCGCCGGCTGATCCGGATCTTCGGCACCCACTCGTCGGTCAGCCGGATGTTGAAGTCGTCGTCGTCGGTCCGCTCGACGATCACGTCCGGCATCACGTACTGGGTGCCGGCGTCGGCGAACTTCAGCCCCGGCTTGGGGTCCAGCCGGTGCAGCGCCTCGACCGCGTCCTGGATGGTCGGGATGTCGAACTTGGTGGCCTTCTGGATCAGCGGGATGCGGTTCCCGGCGATGTCCTCCAGGTGGTCCCGGACGAGCACCCGCAGGGCGTCCCGCAGCGGCGTCTCGGGGGTGATCTGGAGGAGCAGGCACTCCTTCAGGTCGCGCGCCCCGACCCCGGCCGGCTCCAGCTTCTGGACGACGTGGACCAGCGCGTCCTCGACCTCGGTGTCGGAGACCAGCTCGTCGTACGCCCCGGCGATCTCGGCGAGCGTCACCGGGCGGAAGGTGTCCTTGTCGTCGTCCTCCCGGGCCTTCTCCCGGGTCCCGAGGTACCCGGTCCGGTCGACGTAGCTGCAGATGTGCCGGGCCAGCCGCCGCTGGCCCTCGTCCAGCTCCAGCTCCCCGATCTGCTCGGCCAGGTGGTCCTGGAGGGACTGCGGGCGGTTGGCCATGTTGGCCATCGCGTCCAGCTTCCGGTCCCCCTCCTCCTCGAGCGCCGCCCGGCTGAACCGGTGCTCCTCGTTGAAGTGGTCGTCCCAGTCCCGGTTCAGCTCGTCCAGCCGGTTGAACTCCAGGTCCCCGGTCTGGTCGTGCTTGAGCGGGGCGTCCGGGTTGAAGTCCGGGGGCACCTCGTCGGCCTCCCCGTGCTTTTCTTTCTGCTCCAGGAACGGGTTCTCCTGCAACTCCTTCTCGATCTTCGCCTGGAGGTCGGCGACGGCGAGCTGGAGGATCTCCATGGACTGGATCATCCGCGGCGCGAGCACCTGCCGCTGCTCCGGCCGCATCACCAGGCCCATGTCCAGGCGCATCCCGCTCATCTCCGTCTCCGGTCAGAAGGCCCGGCGGCCGGCCAGGGCGTCGGCCAGCATCTGGGCGTTGGCGAGTTCCAGCGAGCTCCCGCTCGGCAGCCCGCGGGCCAGGCGGGTCACCGCGACCCCGGTCCCGGCCAGCAGGTTGGCGGCGAACAGGGCGGTCCCGTCGCCCTCCAGGGTCGGGCTGGTGGCCAGGATCACCTCCCGGACCGCCCCGCCCCGCACCCGCTCCACCAGGGCCGCGAACGCCAGCCGGTCCGGCCCGACCCCGTCCAGCGGGGCGAGCCGCCCGCCGAGCACGTGGTACCGGCCGCGGAACGTCCCGGCCCGCTCGAACGACCCCACGTCCCGCGGGGTCTCGACCACGCACACCACCCCCGGGTCGCGCCGCGGGTCGGCGCACACCCCGCACAGGTCCCCGTCCGTGAGGTTCAGGCACCCGCGGCAGGCCCGGACCTTCTCGGCCACGGCCCGCAGCGCGGCGGCCAGGGAGACCGCGTTCCGCCGGTCCCCGGCCAGCAGGAAGTGTGCGATCCGCTCCGCACTCTTCGGCCCGATCCCGGGGAGCTTGGTCAGCTCCTCCAGGAGTTGGCCGATGACCCCGTTCGGCTCCGCCAAGCCCCGCCCCCTTCCCGACCGTCCGTGTCAGAACGGGATGTCGTCGCCCCGGTCCCCGGAGAAATGGTCCGGCCGGACCGGTTCGCCCTTCTCCTCGGAAGCCAACTGCCCCCGGTCGAGGACGGCGACGACGTACTGGCCGTCGAACATGGCCACGACCTCGGCGTCGAACCCGACCCGGTCGGCCAGCAGGGCGAGGTACGGGTGCTCGAGGCGCACCCGGTCGGCCTTGACCGTGTACCGCGTCCCGTTCCGCAGCGTCACCACGAACTCGCGCACGGGTCAGCCTCCGGTCCCGGGCAGCCCGCCGCCCATCACCCCGGCCGGCAGGCCCATGCTCGCGGCCAGCTTCGCGCTCTCCTGGGCCACCTGCTCCTTCGCCCTCGTCAGCGCCTGGTTCGCCGCCGCCGCCACCAGGTCCTCCAGCATCTCCCGGTCGTTCAGGGCCACCGCCTCCGCCGAGATCCGCACCGACACCACCTCCTGCCGGCCGTTCGCCTTGACCGTCACGTACCCAGCCCCGGCCGACCCCTCTGCGGTGATCGCCCCCAACTGCTCCTGGAACTTCTTCATCTCCTCCTGGATCTTGCCGCCGTTGCGGAGCAGGCCCATGATCGCGCCGAGCTCTTTGAACATGGCGTCACGACTCCTCGGGGTCGGCGTCGGAACCGGCGGCCGGGCGGGGCGGCGGGGCGGCCGGGTCGAACTGGTCGTCCACGTGCCAGACCTGCGCCCCGAGCTGGTCCGCCGCCCGGCGGAACAGCGGGAGCCGCATCAGCTCGCCCTTCCGGTCCCGCGGGGCCGCCGGCGGCCCGCCCCCGGCCGCCCGGTCGCCCGCGGGGCCGGCCGACTCGACCCGAACCAGGGCCGGCTGGCCGGTCACCCGCGCGAGCGCGTCCTGGAGTCGCCGCGTGTTGTCTTCCGTCGCGCACGACTCACGAGCGTGATTATACTCGGCGGAAAACGCGATTGCCAGTGAATTTGGCCCGAAAATTGCACTTGACTTCGCGAGTTTTACATTCCCCGCTAGGATTGGCGACTTCTCGCCCAGGAAGCGGAGCATCCGCTGCCACACCTCGCCCCGCGTCGCCTCCGTCAGCGGCACCACCTCCGACAGACCGGAATCCCGACCCGCCTGACCGTCGGACACCTCCGGCCGGTCACGGCTCACCGGCCCGTTTTTTTTTACCCCCGCGCCGTTCTCAGGCGTCGCCGCCCGAACCGGGGCGTCGACCGCCCCGCCCTGCCCCAACGTCTGGACCAACTGCCCGACGGACAGCAGCTCGCCCATCCGGCACAGCCGCACCACGGCCATCTCGAGGAGCACCTGGGCGTGCGGCGTGTCGCGCATCCGCGCCCGGGTGTTCGTCCACACCTCCAGCCCGGCGAGGATCGCGTCCAGCCCCGCGGCTTGCGCCTGCTTCGCCACCGCCTCCCGCTGGCCCGGCGAGACCGGCAACTCCCGCACCCCCGGGCCGCCGCAGGCGACCAGCATCAGCGCCCGCCAGTACCCGACCATCTGGTCGACCAGTTCGCCGACCTGCAGCCCGCGGTCGGCCCACCCTGACAGCAGGTCGAGCGCGGCCGCCGCGTCGTGCCGGAGGACCGCCGCAGCCAGTTCGGTCACCCGCTCGTCGCCGGACGTGCCGAGGACGGCGTGGACCTGCTCGGCGGTCACCCGCCCGCCGGCCGAGGCGAGCAACTGGTCGAGCAGCGACTGGGAGTCGCGCATCGACCCGTTCGCCCGCCGGGCGACCAGCTTCAGGGCGTCGTCGTCGGCCTCGTACCCCTCCCGGGCGACGATCCGCTTGAGCTGCTCGAAGATCTTCCCGGGGCCGACGTGGGCGAAGTCGAACCGCTGGCAGCGGGACAGGATGGTGACCGGGATCTTGCCGACCTCGGTGGTGGCGAGGATGAACTTGACGTGCGGCGGCGGCTCCTCGATCGTCTTGAGCAGGGCGTTGAACGCCCCGGTCGAGAGCATGTGGACTTCGTCGATGATGTAGATCTTGTACCGGCTCCGGGCCGGCCGGAACCCGACGTTCTGGCGGATCTCCCGGGCCTCGTCCACCTTGTTGTTGCTGGCCCCGTCGATCTCGACCACGTCCACGTCGTCCCCGGTGGCGACGGCCCGGCAGCTGTCGCACCGGTCGCACGGGGTCGGGGTCGGCCCCTCGACGCAGTTCAGGGCCTTGGCGAGGATGCGGGCGGCGCTCGTCTTGCCGACCCCGCGGGCGCCGGTGAACAGGTAGGCGTGGGCGACCCGGTCCGCCTGCAGGGCGTTGACCAGCGCGGCCGACACGTGCTCCTGCCCGATCAGGTCGGCGAACTGCTGCGGGCGGTACCGGCGGGCGACGACCGTGTACTGCCCCGGCTCGGCCCGGGGCACGTGCTCCGTCGGTGACTTCGCGTTCGCCGTAACCATCACGCGCCGTCCTGGTGGGAACCGTCCGTCCGGCACCATGCTAGCCGGCGGCGGGGGGCGGTGACAACCGCGGAGGCTGTAACCTCTGTCGGGAGAACCCGCAAGCCGCGGTGGCGGTGAGAAGCCGAGTCGTCCACAGATTCCGCAGGCGGACGCAGATCGAAGTCGAACGGCCGCCCCCGCCGTCGCACACCCGGCTCCGTCTGTCTTCAAATCCGTGTAATCTGTGTAATCTGTGGATCACTCCTCCTGCTGGTGAGGCCGAGCCGGATGCCACCGCCTGACACGCCCGGGAAGCGACCCGCCCGCCGCCGGTGGGCGCCGCGCTACTTCCAGGGGACCGACGCCGTCACCTGGGCGCGGCTCCTGTACCGCAACCGGTTCGCGGTGTCGCCGCGGTTCTGGTACATCGCCGGGATCGTGTCGGTCGCCTCGACCGCGAACCTCGTCCTCCGGTGGGTGCAGGAGGGGCTGTACGGCGGCGAACTGGATCGCACCCGGCTCGACAAGCACCCGGTGTTCGTGATCGGCCACTGGCGGACCGGCACCACCTTGCTGCACGAGCTCTTGGTGCAGGACCCGCAGTTCCACTACCCGGACTTCTTCGCCTGCTTCAACCCGAACCACCGGCTCCTGACCGAGCGGTTCTTCAAGACGTACGCGAACTGGATGGCCCCGCAGCAGCGGCCGATGGACAACATGGCCGCCGGCTGGTCACGCCCGCAGGAGGACGAGTTCGCCTTGGCCCTGCTCGGGCTGCCGAGCACCTACACCGACCTCGCCTTCCCGCGCCGCCCGCCGCAGCACCCCGGGTCGCTCGACCTGTCCGGGCTGTCGCCGGCCGAACTCGCCCGGTGGAAGCGGACGTTCGTCCGGTTCCTCCGGACCGTGAGCTTCCGCGACGGCCGGCGGCTGGTGCTGAAGTCCCCGCCGCACACCGCCCGGGTGCCGCACCTGCTCGACGTGTTCCCGGACGCCCGGTTCGTCCACATCGTCCGCGACCCGCACGTGGTGTTCCCGTCCACGGTCAACCTGTGGAAGTCGATGGCCGGCCGGCACGGGTTCCAGCCGCCGCCGACGGAGGGGGTGGAGGAGCGGGTGTTCCGGGAGTTCCGGGTGGTCTACGACCGGCTGGAGGAGGCCCGGCCGCTGTTCCGCCCCGGGCGGTTCCACGAGCTGCGGTACGAGGAGCTGGTGCGCGACCCGGTCGGGGAGGTGCGGAAGGTGTACGCCGCGCTGGAGCTGGACGGGTTCGAGGCGGCGCGGCCGCGGCTAGAGGCGTACCTGCGGCAGACCGACGGGTACGAGACGAATAAGTACGGGCTGACCGAGGAGCAGCGGGCGGAGGTCGGCCGCCGGTGGGGCGACGTGATCCGCCGGTACGGGTACGGAGAGAAATCGGAACGCGGATGACGCGGATCGGAACAACTCTTAGGTTCTGATCCGGCGTTCATCCGCGTGCCCTGATCCGGCGTCATCCGCGTTCCGATTTTCTGCCGCTTCAGAACCGCAGCCCCGCGACCAGCAGCAGATTTCCCCCGATGATGTCGCCCTGGAGCGGCGGGATCAGGTTGGTCCAGTCGTACCCGAACTCGCCGCGGAGCCCGGCGAACCAGATGGTCGACCCCCGCGCCACCTCGACCGTGGCGTGGGACGCCAGGAACACCCCGTGGGTCACGTTCTGCCGCCGGGCGTACCCGTTCCGCGGGTCGTCCTGCGGGATCAGGTCGACGTGGGCCGTCCCCCACCGCCCGCCGACCAGCACCCCGCACCGCAGGTTCCACCCGTCCGACAGCCCGACCGACCCCGGGCCGTTCGCCCACCAGTCCCGGCCGAGGCCGAAGTTGAAGTTCGTCCGGGCGATCCCGCGGATCGCGACCGCGGTCAGCGCGTCCGGCTGTGAGACCTGCTGGCCGGTGAGCGGGTCCTGGGTCGGCGGCTGGCGGACGAAGATGTTCTCGAACCGGTTCTGCGGCCCGCTGTTGTAGGTGTAGCTGAGGCCCAGCTCGGCGACGTAGGCGGCGTCGTGGGTGGTGTTGAAGAACAGGCTGCGGCCGCCGCCCCCGGTCGTCCACCCGACCCGCAGGATGTCGCCGATCCGGCCGTCCCCGAACACGAACGCCGGGCCGGTGAAGGCGAAGATCTCGTACCCGATCCGGCCGTGCCGGCCGAGCGGCCCGCAGCACCCCGGGCCGTCGGTGAAGTAAGGGCTGGGGTACGACCCGGGCGGCAGCCCGGGCGGCCCGGTGGCCCCCGGCGGCGGCTGCCCGGTCAGGGTCGCGTACGGGTCGGCGGCGGCCCCGCCGGGGGCGGTGACGCGGTCGAGGGCGGTCGGGGCGGCCGCCGCCGCCGGCCGGCCGGCCGGCAGGTCGGCGGGCGGGGCGTCGGACCGGTACTGGGCGGCGGCCGGGCCGCCGGCCGCCACCAGCATCAGCCCGCACAGGATTCGGGTGGTCGTCATTCGCCCCTCGCCCGGCCGTGAACCGATTCGGACCCGTCTCGCCGGGTCTGATCGGCCGGCGGGCGGTTCCGACTTTAACGGTTCGCCCGGTCGCCCCGGTCGTGCGGCGGTCACCGGCGTTGGTGCGGCGGGCGGCTGGGGGGTATAAACAAGTTGGTCAGATAGCGGTGGGCTTGCCCGCCGTGATCCGCGTGGGGCGACGCCGATGGAGACGACCGAGCTTCGCGACCTGGACGCCGCCCGCCGGTACGTGGCCGAGGGGCTGTGGCTGCAGCGGGCGGTGAAGCCGTCGGCCGCGACCGTCCGTCCGACGCTGGAGTGGGCGATGGAGGTGGCGTCCGGCGGGCACCCGCTCCCGCCGGTCGGGTTCGTCGCCGACGTCGGGCACGTCGCCCTGGGGGCGGACAGCGAGCACCGCCTCCGTGACCCGCTCCCGGTCCCCGGGTGGCCGCCGGCGCTGGCCCGCACCTACGAGGACCACGTCCTCGGGAAGCTGTACGCCGACTGGGCGTTCGAGCGGGCCGGGGACGCCGTGCGGAAGTACCACGGGAAGGACCGGGTGAAGGGCGTCGCCTACGCCGTCAACCAGATCCGGGAGCGGGCCGGGCTCGGCGGGGTGCTGCTCCCGCCGGCGGTGATCCGCGGGCTGCTGACCGGCAACCCGGACGAGGTGCTGGCGGCCGGCTGGGAGGGGCTGGAGCGGGACGGCCCGTCGCCGCTGCAGGTGCGGGCGTACGAGGGGCTGGTGGCGGCCGCCCGGCGGACCGGGGAGGTGCTCGGGAAGGAGGACGTGGACGCCCTGGAGGACCGGTCGGCGCTCGGGGACATGGGGCAGTACGTGGCCCTGCGGCAGATCCGCCAGGCGACCGCCCGGCTGGAGGCCCGGCTGCCGGCCCGCCCGGTCCGCCCGTTGGTGGGCCGGAAGGAGGTGCCGACCCGGGTTCTCGACGAGGACCAGTACCCGGTCGGCGGGTACACGTCGATCGCCACCCGCGGGTCGGTCGAGAGCCTGTTGCACTCGCAGCTGGCGTACATGGAGGACGAGTCGCCGGACCTGTTCGACGTCAAGTTCGTCCGGGACGAGCTGTTCTACTACTCGCGGGACGAGAACCAGTTCCTCCGCCGCCGGCGGGCGTTCGTGTTCGTCCTGTTCCCGGACCTGGTGGCGGCCCGGTTCAAGGACCCGGAGCTGCCGCACCAGCGGGTGGTGATGCTGCAGTCGGCCGTGCTGGCCCTGATCCACCGGCTGACCGACTGGCTGAGCACCGACGCGATCCGGTTCGAGGTGCTGTTCGTGCGGGACGGGGAGAAGAAGCCGCTGGCGGAGGAGGCGGCGCTGACGGAGCTGCTGTTGCGGGAGCAGGTCGAGCGGGGGGACGGGCTGGTGGCGTGGCTGCCGGACAAGGCGGCGGTGGCGGCGCACCTGGGGCGGCTGGCGCGGGCGGCGCAGGTGCACTGCCTGGCGGCCGCGACCGAGCCGTTCGAGCTGGACTTGGACAGCGTGGTGGTGACGGAGCTGATCGTGAACGGCCCGCGGCCGGAGGTGGGGGGCGGGGACGGGGTGGTGGCGGAACTGGACGGCGACGACGCGTGGGAGGTGTGGCTGGAGACGGTGCTACGGGTGCTACGGCTGTGGGTTTGAGGATCGACGCATCCGCCGGCGTCGGGCGACGGCCGTACACGCCGAGCGGCACGGTTCTCGCAGTTTCACCTCCCGTGTCGCGCCGCCTGCCATCCACCTCGGGCCATATGACCGACAACCCGTTCACCAGTCCCGCCGCCCTCGAGCACAGTAGGTACTACGGCATCAAGGACGGCCGGGCCGTGCTCCTGTCCGACCCGCACTCCCCGCCGGACCTGTTCGCGTCGGCCGCGGTCGGGGCGTTCCGTGGGTTCGTCCTGAACCCGCAGTTCTCGTGCGTCGCGGCGAAGAGTGTGGTCGCCCACGAGACGCTGCGGCTCGGCGTGTACGACCGCCTCGGGTCCCGGGCGTCGTCCGCCGGGCTGGCCCGGGACCTGTGGGCCTTCACCCGCGAGCCGGCGAACCTGACCGAGACCGACTTCACCACCTTCGTCGCGCTGTTCCGGGAGCCGGCCGACCTGGACGAGGCGGGGTTCGAGAAGCTGCTGTGGGAGGAGTTGCGGCAGATGAACCGGCTGGACGCCCCGCTCCACCCGTGGGACCCGGCGGTCAGCCCGGACCCGGACGACCCGCACTTCGGGTTCAGCTTCGCCGGGACCGCGTTCTTCGTCGTCGGGCTGCACCCGAACAGCTCGCGGACGGCCCGCCGGTTCCCGTGGCCGGTCCTGGTGTTCAACCCGCACGCCCAGTTCGTCCGGCTGCGGGAGGCCGGGCGGTGGGAGCGGATGCAGCAGGTGATCCGGTCCCGGGAGGAGAAGCTGCAGGGGTCTCTGAACCCGAACCTGGCCGACCACGGGACGGCGACCGAGGCCCGGCAGTACTCCGGGCGGGAGGTCGAGCCGGACTGGCACGCCCCGTTCGTCCCGGCCCCGGCCGGGGCCGGGAAGTGCCCGTTCTCCCACGCCCCGCGGCCGGAGGCCGGGGCATGACGCGCCTCGCCCCCCAGACCGGCACCGGGTTCCTCCTCGACAAGGGGTGGCGGCTGCGGGTCGTGGACCCGCTCGGCGAGCAGGTGAGCGACCTGGTGGCGTTCGCCCGGGACGACCCGCGCGAGTGGCTGTCGTCGGGGCGGACGATCGACTACGCGAACACCATCTACCCGACGACCGGCCACGTCCTGTACTCGAACCGCAGCCGGCCGCTGCTCACGATCGTGTCGGACGACGTCGGGCGGCACGACTTCCTGCTGACCCCGTGCAGCCCGGACACGTTCCGGATCATCTACGGGACCACCGCCCCGCACCCGAGCTGCTTCGGGAACCTGGCGGCCGGGCTGGCCCCGTTCGGGATCGCCCCGGACGCCATCCCGACGACGCTGAACATCTTCATGAACGTGGCGGTCGGGCCGGACGGCGGGCTGACGATCGGCCCGCCGCGGTCGAGGGCGGGGGACGGGATCGTGTTCCGGGCGGAGGCGGACCTGATCGTCGGGCTGACCGCCTGCTCGGCCGAGATGAGCAACAACTACGCGTTCAAGCCGATCGACTACGAGGTGCTGCCCCCCGGCTAGCACGGTTCCGGGGACGGGCGTGGCGCCGTGCGCTCGGTCGCGGGCCGCCCGCCTCGACCGGCCGCACGCCCGACGCCGCCGGGCGGGGCGCCCGCTCAGCGCTTCAGGACCCGGAACCGGCGGACGTCTTGCGAGTGCCGGGCGGCGGCGACGATGAAGACGGCCCCCAGGGTGGCCGCGACCGCGGCGACCGCGCGCGGGGTGTCGCGGCCGTTCAGGTCGTGGGCCAGCCAGACCACGTTCATCACGATCCAGCAGTTCAGCCCGAGGTCGGCGAACACGGCCCCGCGGCCCTCCCGCCGGCTCAGCACCAGCAGCAGGACGCCGGTGACGACGGTCAGCCCGGCGGCGGCGTACGCCGGCCACTCCAGCTTGGAGAGCCAGAGGGCGTCCATCGCGAACCAGGCGACGGTGTTCACCGGGTCGACGACCGGCTTCGAGAACAGCGGGGTGCGGTCCGGCTTCATGGTTGCTCCGCTCGGCGCGTCGGCGTGCCACGCCGGGACGGCGGGCAAAGCCCGCGCCAACCCGGCCGGCGCGGTGGCGCGACCTTCCCGGTACCCGATGCCGCCCCGCCCGGATATACCCGACCGCAAGGAGGCCCCATGTCCCTCGCCGACGACTTCCCCGAGATCACCAAGCGGGACGAGCCGCTCGCCCCGTACACCCACCTGAAGATCGGCGGGCCGGCCGAGTTCCTCGTCCAGCCGCGCGACACGGACGAGCTCCGCCGCGTCCTCGCCGCCTGCCAGAAGCACGGGCTCCCGGTCCGGATGCTCGGCGGGGCGTACAACCTGCTCGTCCCCGACGACCCGATCCCCGGCGCCGTCGTCCGCCTCGCCGCCCCGACGTTCACCCTGATCGAGTGGGACGGCGCCCGCATCACCGCCGGCGGCGGGTGCCCGCTGTTCGACCTGATCGCGTTCAGCGTCCGCCAGGGGCTCACCGGCCTCGAGACCCTGGTCGGGATCCGCGGCACCGTCGGCGGGAGCGTCCGGTGCAACGTCGGCGACCGGTCCGGGGAGATCGGGGCCGCCGTCCGCGAGGTGACCGTCCTGACCGACGCCGGCCGGGTCGCCGTCCGGGCGAAGGACGAGCTGACCTTCTCCGAGCACCAGAGCGACATCGACGAGCCGGTCATCCTGTCGGTCGCGTTCGAGCTGCCGCGGGCCGACCCGGCCGCCGTCCGCCGCCGGATGCTCAAGGCGTGGGTGCTGCGGAAGGCGGCCGAGCCGCTCAGCTTCCAGGCCGCGGTCCGGCTGTTCCGCAACCCGCCGGGGCAGACCGCCGCCGCCCTGATCGACCGGGCCAAGCTGGCCAAGGCCCGGGTCGGCGGGGCGGAGCTGAGCGAGCGGAACTCGAACTACGCCGTCGCCCAACCCGGCACCTCCGCCGCCGACGTCGTCCGCCTCGTCGACCTCGTCCGCACCCGCGTCCGGGAGCGGACCGGGGCCGCCCTCGAACGGGAGCTGCACGTCTGGGAGCTGTGAGCGGGGGGGGGGTGGGGTGGTGGGGTTGCGAGGTGGTGGGGAACAGGAGTCGCACTACTGGTCAAGTCGGGGCGGAACCCGAAGGATTCGGCCGGCGGCGGGCGCGTCCTCCGCCGGGCGGTCGCGGTCGTCCTCACGCTGACGGCCGTCGCCGCGGTGGTGTGGGGCGTCGCCAAGCTCGGCAAACTGGCCCGGTCGCGGGTCGGGCCGCGGGACCGGTACGCGGTCCGGTTCGCCGACCTCGCCTGCGACCCGCCGCCCGGCCTCACCCGCGACACGTTCCTGGCCGAGGTGCGGTACGTCTCGAACGCGCCCGAGACGGTCCAGTCCCTCGACCCCGAACTGCCCGCGAAGCTGGCCGCCGCGTTCGCCGCCCACCCGTGGGTCGCCGCCTGCGACGGGGTGACCGTGTCACCGGACGGCGAGGTGCGCGTCCGGCTGCGGTACCGGTCGCCCGTGCTGGCCGTGGCGGTCGTCGGGGACGGGGTGCGGGTCGTGGACGGTGATGGGGTGCTGCTGCCGGTCGGGACGCCCGCGGACGGGCTGCCGCTGCTGGCGACGCCCGTGCCCGCGCCGGGTTCGCCGGCCGGGCAGGTGTGGGGAGACGCGTCGGTGCGGCGGGCGGTGCGGCTGGCCGAGGCGCACCGCCCGCGGCGGCTGGAGCGGACCCCGGCCGGGTGGCGGCTCACGGCCGCGGACGGGAAGACGTTGACCGTCGCCGAGTGACGGCCGTCACCCCCGGGCCAACTCGTCCAGCACGAACTGCGACCACGTCTCGAACTCGTCGGCTCGGGCGGTCAACTCCGCGAGCGGCGCGAACCCGGCGTCCGCGAGCGCGGCTTCCAACGGCCGCGCCGCCGGGGCCTCCAGCTCGAACCGGTGGACGACGCCGAGGTGGACCCGGCCGACCGGGGTGCCGGGGTCGTGGATGAACCCGAGGAACGTCTCGGCCCACCCGCACCCGACCGCCACCTCTTCCGACAGCTCCCGCATCATGCCGGTGCGGTACGGGTCGTCGCCGCCGGCCGCGTCGTCCTCCGAGATGTGCCCGCCGACCCCGACCGAGCGGAGCGACCGCAGCCGGGCCTCCGTCCCGGCGGCCCCGCGGCGGTAGTGGAACACGTCGCCCCGGCAGGTCAGCACGACGTACGGGATGAGCTGCAGGACGGTGGGGTCGGTCTCGACCTCGGACCGCGGCCGGAACAGGAACCCGGCCGGGTCGAGGACCGCCGCCCGGACCGCCGCGTCCGCCGGCCGGAACCCGCGGACGTCGCCGGCGGACCGGAGCCGCTCGGCCGGGATCACCAGGACGCGCTCGTCGGCGGGCATGCGGCACCCCTCGGGCGAGCCGGCGACGCGAGTCGCCGGGTGATCCGACCACCCGACCACTGGCGTGGCCGGCTCACAGCACAAACCGGAGCAGCGCGGCGACCGCGAGGGAGAACACGATGATGTACGCCGCCAGCCGGACCGTGTCGTCGGTGGTGCGGCGGGCGAGCAGCCGGCGGACGGCCGCCCGGTCCCCGGACTCGACCGCGATCTGCAGGTCCAGCTCGTACCGGCTCTGCGGGTAATCCTTCACCGCCTCCTCGGTCAGCGGCCGCGGCTCCCGGTCGGGGAGGGCAAAACCTGGCCCGGCGGCGAGGTGGAACCCGAGGTCGGCGGAGAACGCGAACGACGCCGGCCACCGGTCCGCCCGGGTCCGGTCCGGGAGGAGCTGCCACACGCCCCGCACCGCCGCCTCGTCCGGGGCCGGGCGGACCAGCAGGACGCGGTTCCCGTCCACCACCGCCTGCGCGGCCCCGAGCAGCAGCGGGCCGTCGCCGTCCTTCAGCACCGCGTCGAGCTGCTCGACCGTCCGCTCCGGCAGCGGGGCCGGCGGCCATTCGAGGTCGGGGAGCCGGCCGGACGCCGACCAGTCGGCGGGGTACCGGTCGGACACCGCGAACGGGTCGCCGAGGTGGCGGTACAGGTCGCGGGCCAGCACCAGGAGCCGGAACCCGAGCGGGTCGCCCGACCCCGGCCGGTCCTCCACCCGCACGACCGCGACCGCGTCCCGGCCGAACGGGCAGGCGAAGTGCGCCAGCGGGCACCGCACCCCGGCCGGGCGCGGCCCGAACAGCACCGCCACCCGCTCCGCCTCGGCGGTGTCGAAGTCGTCGGACGCGGCGACCACCTTCACCCCGCGGGCGTCGGCGACGGCGACCGCCTGCTGGATCCGGAGGTCCGGCAGCTTCACATCCGGCCCCCGAGGAACTCGTTCACCGCCGCCACCCGCCGCTCGGCCGCGGCGGCGAACACCGCCTCGCACAGGGCCACCGTCTCGACGTTGTCGCGGCCCGAGATTTCCGGCTCGGTCCCGTCCTCGATCGCGACGAGCAGTTGGGCCATCGTGCCGACGAACGCGTCCGGGAACCACACCTCGTCCCACCGCGGGCGGACCCACTCCCCCGGCCGGTCGCGGGTGCAGAACTCCAGCGTGCTCGGCTCCCGGGCCGGGTACCGCGGCCACCCGATCGTCCCCTGCATCAGCCCGTCGGTGCCCTCGACCCGCCACCGGATGTGCCGGTCGGCCGCCGGGTCGTCCGGCCCGGCCCACACGTCGTCCCACGCCGCGGCCCGCGGGCCGGCGTCGTACTCCAGGATGTACAGGTTGATCCCGTCGCGGTGCGGGAACCGGGTGCGCGGGTCGGGGCGGGTGCTGGCCAGGACCCGGTCCGGGGTGCCGAGCCAGTACCGGAACGTGTCCAGGTGGTGGACGCTCATCACGAACGTGGACAGGCTCGGCAGCCCCTCCGCCCACGGCATCCAGTGCGGCACCGCCCGCATGTCGATCGTCGCCAGCACCACCTCCCCGAGCCACCCGCGGCGGAGCACGTCCTTCGCCGCCCGCACCGCCTGGTCGAACCGCATGTTCTGGTTCACCCCGAGCGCCACCCCGGCGGCGGCACACCGGGCGACCAGGTCGCGGGCGTCGGCGACCGACAGGGCGAGCGGCTTCTGAGCCAGGATGCCGCGGAGCCGACCCTTGCCGAGGTCGAGGGCGCGGCGGATCAGGTCCGGCTGGGCGGCCGGCGGGACGGCGACGTCGAGGACCTCGACCTGCGGGTCGGCGAGGAGGGCGCCGACGGTGTCGTGGACGGTCGGGACCGCGTGGCGGGCGGCGACCTCGCGGGCCCGGGCCGGGGTGCGGGAGGCGATCGCGACCGGGTTGAACCCGGCGCTCCGGTAGGCGACGAGGTGGCAGTCGGCCATCACGAACCCGGCCCCGGCGCAGCCGACCCGCCAGTCCCGGCGGCGCGGGAGGGGCGGGCGGTGGTCCGGGACCGGGGCGGGGGGAGGTTGTGACATCGGACTGTCACTTTCGCGGGTCGACGGGGAGGGAGAACCCGGGCAGCAGCTTGGTCGTGAACGTCGAGCCGTACGGGAACGACCGCACCACCCACCGCTTCCCGTGCCGGCGGTACTGGATCAGGGTGGGCTCGTCCGGGTCGTCCCGGCCGTCCAGCACCCAGTACTCCTTGATGCTCGGGACGGCGAAATAGAGGTCGGGGTTGCGCGTCAGGTCTTTCTGTGCGTCGCCCTCGACGAGGACCTCGGCCACCACGAGCGGGCTGATGTCCTCCCACCGCAAGTCCTTCAGCGGGACATCGGTCGGGAAGCCCTGGTACGCGGCGACGTCCGGCTCGGGGATCGTCGGCCGCCGGCGGGTCGGCACGAAGACGCGGGCCTTCTCGGCCACGAAGTTGAGCACCGCCGGGTTGTCCTCCGCGTACCGTTCGAGCTTCCGTGCCAGCCACCGCTCCAGCCGGTGCTCGCCGAGGTTCGCTTCGGGCGCCACGGCCAGCCTCCCGTCGATGATCTCGTACTTGAACCCCGGCTCGTAGTCCGCGGATTCGAAGTCATCGAGGGTGAGCAGGCGGCCATGATCGCCCGGGCCGAGCTTGAGGTGTACCGTCGCCATGTCCGGCCTCCGTGCGGGGCGGGTCAGGCCAGGACGCGCAGCTCGCGCGGCAGCGGGAAGCTGACGTGCTCCTCCCGCACCACCCGCGACTCGACCTCCGCCCCGAACCGCCGCCGCAGGTACTCGACGCAGTCCTGGACGTGGTCCTCGGGGGCGCTCGCCCCGGCGGTGATCAGCACCGTGTCGGCCGCCGAAAACCACTCATCCCGCAGCTCGGACGCCCGGTCGATCAGGTGCGCCCGCCTCCCGGCCGACCGGGCCAGCTCCGCCAGCCGCTGGCTGTTCGAGCTGTTCTGGCTGCCGAGCACCAGCACCACGTCCGCCGCCGGGACCAGGTCGCGGACCGCCTCCTGCCGGTTCTGGGTGGCGTAGCAGATGTCGTCCTTGCCCGGGCCGACGATGTGCGGGTACTTCGCCTTCAGCGCGTCGATCACCACCCGGGCCTCGTCCACGCTCAGCGTCGTCTGGGTCAGGAACGCCACCTTGGCGTCGGCCGGCAGGGCCAGGGCGGCCACGTCCTCGACGTCCTCCACCAGCACGATGTTGGCCGGGGCCTCGCCCATCGTCCCGACCACCTCGTCGTGCCCCTCGTGCCCGACCAGGACGATCGTGTACCCGTCCCGGGCGAACCGGACCGCCTCGGTGTGCACCTTGGTGACCAGCGGGCAGGTGGCGTCGATCGCCCGCAGGTTCCGCTCGGCCGACCGGCGGCGGATCTCCGGGGCCACCCCGTGGGCGCTGTACAGGACGGTCCCGCCGGCCGGGACCTCGGCGATGTCGTCGACGAACACCACCCCGCGGGCGCGGAACCGCTCGACGATCGGCCGGTTGTGGACGATCTCGTGGTACACGTACAGCGGGCTGCCCCAGACGGCGAGCGCCCGCTCCAGGCTCTCGATCGCCATGTTCACCCCGGCGCAGAAGCCCCGCGGGTTGGCCAGGATGATGTTCATGCGGCCCTCCGGTGACGGCGGTATGGTACGCCCCGGCCGCCCGGGGTGACAACCGCGACCGGGGCGGGGGGTGCAACGGCGGGGAAAGCGGAACGCGGACGACGCGGGATCAGAGCCCGCGGATGAAAGGCAGGATCAGAACAAATCCCTTGTTTTGATCCGCATCATCCGCGGGGCCTCATCCGGCGTCATCCGCGTTCCGCTTTCGCCGTCACGCCAGGTCCCGGTCCTCGAACAGGAGCAGGCCGACGAGCAGGACGATGGCGGTGTAGATGACCGAGTACCCGAACACGGTCAGCACGTACCCGCCGAACTGCCACAGGTCGAGCGGGGTCTCGCGGATGATCGCCGGGCCCATGTTGTAGAACTCGAGGGCCGGCAGGACGGTGTCGAACAGCCGCCCGAGGAACTGGACCAGGTCCACCCCCAGGCCGCGCGCCCCCTCCGTCTCCCGCACCAGGTGCGGGGCCAGCCGGGACAGGAAGAAGATCAGCAGGCAGAGCACCAGGTTGACCACGAACGACAGCCGGGTGGCCAGGGCGGACGCGACCGCCACCAGGATCATCACCTGCCCGAACCCGAGCAACAGCCCGAAGCTGTGGGCCACGGTGTCGGAGAACCACAGCCCGCACCCGCGGGCCAGCGCCTTCCCGGCGGCGCTCGGGACCGGCCGCTCGAACACCGGCACCACCGCCTTCTGGGCCTGGAACGTCATCGGGTCGACCACCTTGTCCGCCTTGTCGGCGAACGGGTCGGTCGGGTCGGCGGCGTTGTTGATCGGGTCGTACTCCCGGTTCGCCCGCAGGGCGGCGTTGAGCGTCCACCCGAGCAGCAGGGTCATGACCAGGCAGGCCATCAGGATGCCGAGGTACTTGCCGATCAGGAACTGCCGCCGGCTGACCGGCTTGCTCATCAGGGTGACGGCGGTCCGGCCCTCGATCTCCTCGCTGATCGACATCCCGGCGGCCAGCACGCCGAACAGGACGGCGGCCAGCATCACCACGTCGAACCCGATCTGCTTCATGAACTTGTAGTCGTCGCCGAAGGTGAAGTACGGGATCGAGACGCTGATCGCGATCATCACGAACGCCCCGGCGATGACCAGCCAGAACAGCGGCTGCCGGCACGCCTCGCGGTAGGCGGCGAACGCGACCGCCCCGCCCTTCGGCCAGACGGCGGTAAGGGCGTGCGGCAGCAGCAGGAACAGGTCGATGATGAGCTGGAGGTGGAGGATGGCGCCGTAGACGTACCGGCCGTACCAGGTGAGGGTGACCGGGTCGTTCTTGTACCCGAGGAAGACGGCCAGCCCGAGGCCGGCGGCGAGCAGCCCGCCGCCGACGGCGGCCGCCGACCCGGGGTCGGCGGCGGTGGCCTTAAACCCGCGGGGGTCGATGGCGTAGAGCCACGGGAGGGCGGCGAGGAACTGGACCAGGGCGAGGAGCACCCCGGCGAGGAGGACGGTCGGTTCGGGCAGCCAGGAGAACATCGCAGGAGGCCCGGGTGGGGGTGCGGGTCGGGACGGGCAACCAACCGCCGGTACGCCGGAGGCGGGTCGGCGGTTCGGTCGGCTTGGGGGAAGGTGTAGGCGGGCGCGGGCTTGGGGCAAGGGAATCCGCGTCGGTCGACGTTTGACGCCGTGCTGTCGGGCGGTTAGCCTTGGCCGTAGGGTGGGCCAAACTGTGGTACGGCCAGCGGGTTCGTCCTGACGCACACCGCGTGTCATGCAAATCCCGAGTTCGGCGGAGGACGCGTGGGTGGCAGTCGGCTCGGTGTTGATCGGTCTGCAAGCGTCCGGCCGCGAGCAGGGCGTGACGGCGGACGAGTTCCTCGCCCCGCTGCTCATCCAGGCTGGGGAGGTCGAGTCCACCCGCGCGGACAGCGGGCCGTGGGCGTCCGGAATGGTGTACTTCGCCGTCGTCCGGTACAGCGCGTTCGCCCACGTTGATACGTCGGCCGACGCAGGGGCGCAGTCCGAGGCTTTCTACGCTGGCGTCGTGGAGGCGTTCCGGGCCACTGGGCGGTTCCTGGACCGGCGGTCGCCCAAGGTGACGGCGGCCATGCGGTCGGCCGGCCTGTCGCTCCGGCTGTTCGTCGAGGTCCGAATGGACCAAGACCAGATGGAGTTGGAGTTGCCGCCGGAACTACTGGCCGCATGCGGCCGGCACGGTCTCGGCATCTACGTCATCTCCAACGACTTCTAGTTGGCCGCGGAAAGGCAGCTATGGCACGCCGAACCGGGCGCCGACCTGTGCCAGCGGGCATGTAGGCTTTTCTGACGCACAGCGCCCCGCGGCTGGTGAGCTGGGTCGTTCGGTGTTGGCAGCCCAAAGTCCCGGAGGCACATTGATGGAGACGTTTGCGCTCGTCGCTCTGTACCTGCTTGCCGCGTGGGCGTGGGCGTGGCTCACGCGGGTGGCCGACCGCGGCCTACCGGCGGCCATCCTCGTCCAGCAGCGGTTGGGGGTGTACACGCCGCGGCAACTGTACCGGGTGGCTCGCCGGGGCCGGTGGCTGGCGGCCGGCGCGGCGGCCGGACTTCTCACCGGGATGGGCACCGCCGCGGCGGTCGGGCTGCTGGCGGTGGCGGTCGCCCTGCTGACGTACCTCCACGCCGGGATGGCCAAGCTCCTCCAACCCCGCGTCGTGGCGGCCGTCATCGCCCGGTTGGACGAGGGCGGGCCGGACGAACCGCTCCCGGCCGCGTGAGTGCCACGTCACGCCCGAAGGCATTCCGATGCGGGGCCGTTCGGCGGAGGGCGGGCCGGTGGCGGAACCTCTCGACCTGGGTCGGGCACACCTGCGAGTCGCCCGCCCGACCGACGACCTGGCGGCCGTCGTCCGGTTCTACCGCGACGGGCTCGGGCTCGACGTGCTGGCCGAGTTCGCCGGCCACGACGGGTTCGACGGGGTCATGCTCGGCCGCCGCGGGGCCGGCTACCACCTGGAGTTCACCCGCGCCGCCGGGCACCCGGCCGGGCGGGCGCCGACCCCCGACAACCTGCTCGTCTTCTACCTGCCGGACGCGGCGGACTGGCGGGCGGCGGTCGCCCGGATGGAGGCGGCCGGGTACGCCCCGGTGCCGGCGTTCAACCCGTACTGGGACCGCCGCGGCCTGACGTTCGAGGACCCCGACGGGTACCGGGTCGTGCTCCAGAACGCGGCGTGGCCGGAATGAGTCAACCCCCCCGGAGGTGCGCGCGATGTACAGCGCCGGCATGTTCGGCTCGACCCCCGGGCTGAGGGAAGCCCTGACCGGCGGGGAGCCGCCGCGGGAGTGGCTGGACGCGTCGCGAGACCGCCGGCGGCGGATGCACTCGGCCGACACCGAGGCGCTCCAGGCCCAGCTCGACCGGACGCGGCTGTACGTCGCGGCGCTATTCCAGCTCCTGGTCGCCCGCGGCGTGTTCACGGTCGAGGAGGCGCAGCGGCTGGTGCGCGAACTGGAGGCCGCCGGCGCGGAGCCGGCCGGGCGGGACGTGGTGACCGGGGCGGAGGTGCCGCCGGCAGAGGACCCGTTCGGCGCGATGAGCGAGGCGCACGCCCCCCGCAAGCGGGGCTGGCGGGCGCGGGTCAAGCCGTGGGTGGTGGTCGCGGGTGCGTTCGCCCTGACCGCGTACGCGGTCGGGCTGGCGTGGCTCGCCGCCTGGGTCGGCCGGCGCTAGAGCCAGTTATGCACTATTGAGTCCGAGTCGTGGCAGCAGCAGCGTGAGGAAGGCGAGCCAGTGCCAACCCGCGAGTGTTTCGGTCAGGCGTTCGTAGTCTCGGGCCAACCGTCGGAAC